>SWCD01011936.1_pt1 | contig 46499 bp, 42 predicted proteins | sample 4693011 | NCBI WGS metagenome assembly SWCD01 (sample SAMN10267278, study PRJNA491770) | bioreactor metagenome | isolation source: DHS bioreactor inoculated with marine | place: Japan: Omine Ridge, Nankai Trough
TCCGGCGGCGGCTCATAGATCTCATCAATATCCGGAAGCGGTGGAACCCCACCGACCGCAGGCGGCCGGGATGGGACCAGGTCCGGTTCCGGTGGCGTGTCGACGATTGGATCAAGCTGGATCGGGGGCGGCGGGGATGGATCGAATGCGTCGACCTCGACTGAAACGCTGACGGTGCCGTCGGGACCGCGCACGATCGGGCCCACCGAACGCACGATGCCGACAGACCCGACGCGACCCTCAGTGACCGGCGGCTGGCGGGGGAAGGAGACGTTCTCGTCCCACTGCTGGTCTGCGGGAATAGTCACACTCGAGCCGGCACCACCGTTGATGACGGCTTCGGCAGCGGCCCCGGAGATGGTCACGGTTCTCGTACTTGCCGACGGCATCGCCCCGCCACCGAATCCGCCGAGGATCTGCCCGATCTCGGTGGCGGCTTCGGCCCAGGTGATGGCACCGATAGCGGCCGCGGCGATCAGCCCGGCGATCGCCTGCCCTGCAGCTTCCTCCGGTTCGATCGGCTCGTCGCTCTGCGTTCGAGACGGCCGCCCGGCCCCCGTCGTCGCCGCTGTCGTTGCAGTCACCGATTGGGTGTTGATCGTGGTCGTCGTTGCGCCGCCGCTCGAGGTGGTCGTCGTTGTCGTCACGCCACTGCCCGGTGCGATTGTGGTCGAGGCTACGGCCCCGGTGCCCGTCACAAAGGGAGCGACGTTGGCATCGACCTCACGCATCGCCTCGCGGGCGGGGATGACTTCGAGCCAGCTGTTGATCTGGAAGATGAACGGGCCGCGTTGGCCCATGGCGAGAAAGTCCAGATCGCCGAGAACACCGATCTCCATGTACCGGTCGCCGATGCCGATGTCCAACATCGTGAACGCCAACGCATTCGCGCTCTCATCGAACGCTGCAGTGGCCGCGGCCGTGGACGGGTACAGAAACACCGACACGACATTGGCGTTATAACGCTGACCATCCTCGATATACCCGCCGAACGTCCGGGCACAGAACTTGACCCCGTCGACGGTCGCCGGACCGAGGTCAGCCTGCGGGTCGACCAGGCCCTCCCCGGCGTCGAGATCGAGCGTCTGGTACGGGGCAAACGAACAGAGGTCTTCGGCGGTGAGCTCGCTCTGGGCGACCGCCTGTGTCTCGGCCCCAAGAATCACCGCCATCGGCAGCGTCACAGCAACCAGCAACACGACACCGGCACCCGCAAGACTGTTCTTGGCATTCTGCAAAGGCCCGTTGCGGCCCGCCATCAGCCCGATACCGAGACAGGCGCTGAACCAGGCGACGGTCTGGCCGATGCGCACCGCACCGGAACGTGAGGCCAGCCCGGCGCCCTGCATGAGCACGATCCCCATCCCCCACAACACGATGCCCCAAGGGCTGCGCTGGGCATAAAACCCCCGCTCCCCGGGGCTGACCTCGAGCGCCGCACCTTGCGCAAACCCGAGCGCGGCACCAACCACAACGGCCACCAGAATGGCCCCCATCGGCGTGGCGACATTCGCCACGGCTGCCATGACCAGGATCGCGCCTATGCCGACAACCGCCCGAGCGAGATCAAATCCCACCCGAATCCGATTGCGCCTGCGCGCAAAAAGCACGGCGAGAGCGAGCGAAGCCACCGTGAGGATGATCGATACGATCGCAATCGTTCGAGCTACACCCTCCCCCAAGATTCCTCCTCGCAGGGTGGTGACGTGACTACATCATACAGTTCCAACGAGAGGCCACTATGGTCGGCGAATGGCCAAGCGCAAGCTCGAAGACAAGAACGTAATCATCACCGGCGGCGGTGGCGGATTGGGCGCAGCGCTCGGTCGCGAGTTCGGTTTCGCCGGGGCCAATGTCTCTCTGCTCGACATCGACTACGAAGCTGCAGTCCTGGCGGCCGATAAGATCGAGCGGGTCGCAGCGACCGCAATTGAGTGTGATGTCACCAGCTACGAGAGCTGCGCCGCTGCGATCGCCGTCGCCGAGGAGCGCATCGGACCGACCGACATCCTGGTCAACAACGCCGGTCTCTCCCACCGCAGCGCCTTCTCAGCAACCGATGTCGATGTGATTCGCCGCATCATGGACATCAACTTCTGGGGATCGGTCTACTGCACAAAGATCACGCTGCCGACCATCACCGAGAGACGCGGAGCGATCGTCGTCATCAGCTCGACAGCGGGGTTTGCCCCGCTCCTCGGGCGCACCGGGTATGCCGCATCGAAGCACGCTCTACATGGCTTCTTCGGAACCCTCCGCACCGAAGTACCCGATGACGTGGACGTGATGATTGCCGCCCCGTCATTCATCGATACGAACCTGCGCAATCACACGCTCGGCGGTGACGGAGAAGTCACCGATCACCCTCAATCGCGGGTGGGAAGGATGGCCAGTCCCGAAGATGTCGCCGAGCGGATTGTGTGGGGGGTCGAGCGGCGTCGGTCGACTCTGATGGTCGGTAATGTCGGCCGCCTCACCAGATACCTGAACGCGCTGGCTCCCGGCACCTACGAGCGGATGATGGCCCGGTCCCTGCGGTCGGAACTCGATCGGTAGGGCCGGGCGGCGAAGCGGCCCATCAACGTACAATCTGGTCAAACTCAACCCTGAGGAAGAATGCTCGACGACCCCATCGTTCAACTATCCGGCATTGTCGTGCTGGCCTTCGCCGTCACCTGGTTCGGCGAACGTATCCGCGTGCCGATCATTCTTCCGCTGCTCGTAACCGGGTTCCTCATCGGTCCGGTGTTCGGGTTGGTCAACCCGGACGACCTCCTCGGTGACATCCTCGCCCCTGCCGTCTCCATCGCCGTGGGACTGATCCTCTTTGAGGGTGGGCTCAGCCTGCGTCTTCGGGAAATGGAGGGCCAGCAGCGGGTGCTCTGGCTGCTCGTGACCGTAGGCGTGCTCGTCACCTGGGCTATCGGTGCCGTTGTGACATCTCTCTTCACGGATCTATCGGTGGGCATGGCAGTGCTGACCGGTTCAATCCTCGTGGTTTCCGGTCCCACCGTCATCGGGCCGCTGCTGACGCTGGTCCGCCCATCGCGCTCCGTGGCATCAATTCTGAAGTGGGAGAGCATCTTCATTGATCCCATCGGAGCGCTGCTCGCCGTCGTCACGTTTGAGGTGATCCTGCGCGGTGCTCAGAACGCAACCCCGGGCCGCCTCCTGGGGGATATGGCTGAGTTCATTTTCGTCGGCGTGCTCGTCGGGGCTGTGATCGCTTACGGGTCGAGCATCGCGCTCCGCCATCACTGGGTGCCGGAACATCTGCAGCCCCTCTTCGGGCTCAGCATCGCTCTGTTCGCCTTCATGGTGGCCGACACCATGGCGGCCGAGTCGGGTCTATTGGCGACAACAGTCCTTGGTTTTGTACTGGCCAACCAGCGCCAGCTGCGCACCGAGCAGATAGTGCACTTCTCTGAGGTGCTGCGGGTGCTCCTCATCGGCGTGCTCTTCCTCATTCTCAGCGCCCGGCTCACGACCGAGCAATTGGGCGTCGACGCCCCCGGTGCAATAGCGCTCATCCTGGCCCTGGTGCTGATCGCCCGGCCCATCGCCGTCGCACTATCGACAATCGGGTCCCGGCTCAATTGGCGAGAGAGAACACTGCTCGCCGGCGTGGCTCCGCGGGGGATTGTCGCCGCCTCGGTCGCCTCTGTGTTCGCCCTCGAATTGGAGCACGAGGGGATCGGAGGCGCGGAGGAACTGACCCCGCTGGTTTTCGCTGTGATCGTGGGCACGGTCATGATCTACGGCGTCGGAATGGGCCCGCTGGCGCGAAAGCTCGGTCTCGCCGAGAAGCACCAAGAGGGAGTGCTGGTACTCGGTGCAGGCCGGGTCGAAAGGGCTATTGGCGACGCACTGGCCGACTCCGGCGTGGCTCTGGTGCTGGCAACAACCAATCGGCAGGACCACTACGAGGCACGGATGGCAGGGAGGCGTGCGTTCTACGGCAATGTGCTGGCTCGGGATGTTGATCTCGACCTCGACCTTGCCGGGATCGGGCGGCTGCTGGCACTCACTCCCAACGACGATGTCAACACTCTGGCGAGCACCCGCTTCGCCACGACGTTTGGTGGAGCGGAGACATACCAGCTCGCTCCACGCCGCCAGGCAACCGGCATCGACCATCCCGCAACCGAGTACGGGGGGCGCCAACTATTTGGCTCGGAGTGGAACTACCAGTCGCTCGACGAGCTTCTCGAGTCCGGTGGCGAGATGCGCCGCATCAAGCTGGGCACCGACATGTCAATCGCCGATTCCCAGCTGTCCTCATCAGAGATTCTTGGCATCCTGTTCGTGGTCAAAGGCGGCGGCCGGGTCCAAGTCATCACTGCCAACAACACAGAACCACTCCGCGACGTAGCCCCCGGAGATACCGTGATTGCGTTGGCAGACACCGCTTCGGCCTAGCCGGAGGATCCCATCACGAGGGCATGCCACCGGCTCAATCCGTGGCAAGGTGGCTCGAACGCTCGGCACCCGCGACGAGCGATCCGCCCCGCATCCGGACCGCAATGCCCAAAGACGCGATCGCTGCCCACGCACACCAGAGCGAGGCGAAACCCGTCGTGTTCAGCCAGGCGAGGACACAAACCGCGGCAAGATTGAACACCCCGAACCGGGCGATGATCCGGTGGCTCGAGATGAGGAGAGCACCACAGGTCGCGGCTACGTAGCCAGCAACGATCACACCCCCGTAGCTCAGCGTGATCTGATATGCGATGTACCGACCGCCGATTGATGCCTCGACCGGACCGCGCACCATCGCTGCAATGAGGACCAACGACACCGCGGCGCCGATGACTGCAAGACGGCGCATCGCCCGCACTCTCGCCGGATCCGGCTCGAGTCGGGCCACCGCGGCAGGTACATATGCGGGCAAGACACCGAAGGCCACCAGCAGATAGACCCAAACGGCCACATCGCCCGCCGTCGATGCGACCCGTCCTTCGAGACCCCACCACGCGACGGCTTCCACGAGCTGATGGGCGCCCAGCACCACGGGCAAGACGGCGATGCCCAGTTCCTTCTTGTTTTCGGTGTGACGCATCGCATCGATACCGGCGGCACCGACAACCAGGCCCGCAACCAGGTCGACCTCAGCCGACAAGCACACTCGAACCCCCTATGTCGCTCTCCCCCAACATATACCGGGATCGGAGGCGGAATCCAAGGGGCTATTGCGCCGCGGAGTTCGCGATGAAGCCGTAGCCGATCAGTAGGGCGGCCAGGGCAGCGGCGGTCTGTCCGTCGGTGGATCGGGGTGGACCGGGTTGGCCGACAGGCTGGTGATTCGGTCGGCCAGTGCCACCCTTTCATCTTCTCCGAGCATTTCCTCGACCCTCTCGCCCAGGTCACCGGCAACTGCTCTCTCGAGGCGGGTCAGGGCGGCGGTTAACTCAGCCGGCAGGAGTTGCCCGGTGAATCCCCACAGCACCGTGCGCAGCTTGTCGTCGGGATGAAACGTGAGCCCATGATCGATGCCGAGCAGACGTCCGCCATCCGAGATGAAGTGACCCAGCTTGCGGTCGGCGTTGTTAGTGACGATGTCGAGCACCGCCAGGGGCCAGAGATCCGAGGAACCGGTTTGAACCAGAGCCACCGGGTCGAACTCCGGATCGAGGTCGATGAACCGCTGGATCGCTCCCGGTCCGTATGGCCCATCGCCGAGCACGGTCTCCGGCACCGCGTCAATCCCCAGCACGACAGAAACCTCATAAGTCAGAACTTCACGGGCTGCCAATGTCTCGATCGGAAAGTCCCAGAGAGGCCTCTCCCCTGCAGTCGGCTTGTAAACAACCTTGTCACCGGACGCCGTTCTGGCGAGCAGGGTGGCATTGGAGGCATCAACGAAGCGGCCAACCACCTCAGTTATCTCGGGCTCCCAAGCCACCTCAGGGCCGGTGGCCGCGCAGGTCGCCGTTGCTGCGCGGACAGTTGTGGCCCTCGGAATCCATCGCCAAGCCACAACGCGGGCAGGCCGGACGCCCGGACTCGACGACGGTGACGGCCTCCCTGGCGAACGCATCCAACTGGGCAAGAGTCAGTTCGTACTCGGCAGTCGGGTCCCCGTCGTCGGTCGAATAGATGACGACACCGGCGACGTCGGCATCGTCGTCGAGAGTCAGTTGCAGACCACCGACCCGATATGCAATGGGTGTCTCTTCGTGGACACCGCCGGGATCAAGCGTCAACCCCGACCCCACCATGCCGCGTTCACGAAGGAGACGTCTTGCCTCCTCAGCGAGAGCCGCAACCTGCAGCTTCTCGAGGACGTAGGCCGTCGCCGTACCGTCGACTACGACCTCCAGCATGAAGACTCGTTGCCCCGGCTCGCCGATTGCACCGCCGGCGAAACGATCAACCCTGCTCATTTCCACCTCCCTGCGTCGGGTACCGCATTGAAGACCGGGACTCGGGCCGGACCTACCTCGGGAATAACGACGATCGAGACACTCGCCGGAACCGGGTCGAGCCGATGGGCGTGGTCGAGAGGGACCCCGAGGTAGTGGGCGAGGATCACTTTGATGACGTCGCCGTGGCTCGAAACGGCAATCGATTCGCCGGCGTGCCTGGCGGCGAGATTCTCGACACCGGTCACCGCGCGAGTCTGAACCTCTTGCAGTGTTTCTCCGTCAGGAAAGCGAAACCGCGAGGCGTTGGCCATTAGGTCTTGCCAAGCCTTGAGTCGATAAAGCGACTTGAGCGGCCGACCGAGCCACCTCCCATAGTCCGCTTCGATGAACGCCTTGTCGATGCGGGGACGGATCCTCCGCCCTCTCGCAATTGCTGCGGCCGTTTGCCGGCACCTCTGGTGTGGGCTTGTGTAAATGGCCTCGAGGGGAACGGCGGAGAGATACTCGCCGAGTTCGGTGGCTATTGCTTGGCCCCGTGGCGACAGCGAGATATCGGGATCCAGGCTCGACAATCGCTTGCCGGTTTCGGGCGTGAGTGAGTGACGGATCAGATGAAGACGCATGAGGGGAGACTACCCCGACACCCCTCTGTTTATGACGAAGAGTCAGACGGGCCGGGGACCACTCAGGACCCGAGCCGGCAGCCGGACAACCGCCTCGAGGAGCCCGAACACTCCCCGCACCGAGATGCCGACGAGCCGGAATGGCAGGCTCAGCAGCCATACCAACGGATACAGGACGATGGCCAGCAGGGCTAGGGGCCAAGCGACGACAGCCAATAGCAGCCACAGTAGGAACAGGAACATGGGTAACCCTCCCCGGATTCTCGACCCTCTCGGTAGTGGCAACCGTCGCCGTATCGGCGGCGGGAGCCCGTTGCGGGGCCTTCTGGAAACACCACGAGAGCTGCTCGCACCACGAAACCATCTGGCCGCCCAGACCGGACGCCAGAACACAGGTGAGCAAGGCGGCAGCGACCAGCACCGGCACAGAGGCCAGCCCGGCGACAACGCCCATCTCAATCAGGTGTACGAGAAACTCCATGACTCCATCTTGGGTGACCGGAGCCGCGGCGGCTATCGGGAGTGACCCTGATTCGACCCTGAACCGACCCCGGGGTCACCCCAGGGGTCCGTTGCCTCGAGCAGCACCTCGACTGCCTGTTGCGAGTCCGCCGCGGTGGAGTTGAGCGACCGGTTGGCAAAGCTCAACAGGTCGAAGCCACCTGGTGGCGGCACGGATGGATTCCCCGGCTCGGGTTCGAGCATCCAGAATGGCACGAGGACATCCGACAGGGGACCACCGATTGGCTAGTAGGACTGAGGCCCTCCGGGGAGTGCCGACTAATCTCTCCCAGATGACGCCCGAGAACCTGCCAGATCACACGCCGAAGCAGCCCGCACCACCAGAACTCAGACCGCTCGGCGTCGGCGAGATCCTCGATGCAGCATTTCGCCTGCTGCGCCAAAACCTCGGCACCTATCTGAAGGTCGCGCTGCTGTTTCTGACCATCCCGGTACTGGTCACCGCCTTGTACATGATCTCGCAGATCGTTCTCATCAGTGGCGGTTTTGTATTCGTCGATGACCCCGACTCCTACAACGTGTTCGTGTTTGCCCTGACCATGCTGATCGTTCTCGCCCAGCTGCTGGGGTTTGGCGTGCTGGTCCACCTCTCCACTCGTCTCTACATGAACTACAGCGAGACGGCAGGCAGCATTGTCAAAGCCAGCCGGTCCCGGCTGGCCGCGTTCGTCGGGATGTCCGTGCTGCTCCTGCTTTATGCCGTTGCGGTCTTTTTCGTGGCCGCGCTTACGACATCACCGTTCAGCTGGATCGGCGTCATCGGGTTCCTTGCGATCGTCATCGCCTGGGCCACCTACTACAGCCTGACCGCACCAGCGTTTTGGTATGAGAAAGCTCGTGCCGGCGAAGCTATCGGGCGTTCCGCCGCCTTGGTCCGAAAGCGCTTTTGGCAGGTCTTCTGGTCTCTCTTTGTGGGCTTCGTCATCGTCGGCGTTTTCCGCTTCGGCCTCACCGCACTAGCCGAAGGCTTCGTCAACGATATCGAGAGCGTCATCCCGTACGTGCTGTCGGTCCTCGGGCTCGAGTACGTCGGCTCCGTGATCTCGGTTGTAGCGCTCGCCCCTATCGTCACTGTCGTGTATTTCGACGGTCGGGTCCGCAACGAGGGCTTCGACATGAAACTGAGACTCGACGAGACCCGCGATTCGCAGCCACCGCCGCCGGTTCCTTGGTAGCAGCCCGACCACTGCGCGTTCTCTTCCTTGCCGCTCTATTCCTGCTGTTCATCGGCCCCGGAACGGCAGACGCGGGGGACGTAACAGCAGAAGAGTTCGTAGACCTGGTAGACCGCGCCGCGGCAGCCGACCTGGGGGACCTTACCGATGTGACCTCGGTGAATTCGGTTCCTGTAGATATCGACGACCTGATCCTTAGCGGATCGTTGGATGAACGAGAGACCCGACTCGAGTCGCTCCGATTGGAGTTGTCCGAGTTCGACACCCCGGATCTCGATGCGGCGGATCTGCGCAACGAGGCCGACAGGATCCTCTCCAACCCCCCGTACACGGCCGGAACCGCGGGTAACAACGGAATCATGGTCAGGGTGCTCGAGTTCCTGGGGCGGATCCTCGGCAACGACGCCGCCCAGGGCATCGCCATCGTCGTCGTAATCATCGTCGGCCTATTGATCGCCATCCCGATCCTCGACCGCATCGCCCGACGACGTCAGACAAACGGAGAACAAGCACCCGAGCCGATTGAAACAATCAACTACGAGTCGGAGGCAGAGGCGGCCGCGTCACGCGGCGACCACGAAGCGGCGGTCCGGCTGTTGTTTCTCGATGGGGCCGACCATTTGGAGCGGAACCACGTCGTCGCCAATGCTGCGACGATCTCAACGTCGACTATCCGTCGGCTCTCCGATGAAACCGGGTTCCTCGATCGGTTCGACGAGATCGCTTACGGCGGCTCAGATGCGGCAAGCACCGACGTCTCCCAAGCGCGAACCGCATGGCAGCGGCTCAAGAACAGGACGTGGCGCCGGTGAACGACGCTCCACTCTTCCGCAGCCGGGCCGGGATCGCGTTCTTGATGATCGCCGGTTTCCTCCTGGTCATCGGACTCACTCAATCGGCCAGTCAACCGGCGCCCACAGACGGTCCGGCCGGCTCATCATTTGCCACACATGGGGACGGCTCGGCAGCTCTCGTAGATTTGCTCGAGGCCAACGGGTACAACGTCGCCCGCGAGCGTCGACCGCTGGCTGAGAGGACACCGGGGCGCAACGACGTACTAGTTGTGATCAACGGGCGTCTGCTATCAGCCGAAGATGAGCTCGCGATGATCGACCATGTTGCCGGAGGCGGGCGGTTGGTGGCCATCGGCTCGACCTGGCTCAACGGGATCACCGACTCGGCGCCGACGGAGTTCGAGAGAACATCTCGACCGAGCCGGAGCACTCTGGCCATTGCCGGCTTTGTCGACGTCGAGCAGGCACAGAGCGAGTTCGTGTGGGTCGACGCCGGATCAATGCTCCCTCTGGTCGGCAACGACGACGGCATGCTCGCCGGCATCGAATACCTCGGCGATGGCGTCGTCGTGGCCATCGCCGATGATGCCCTCGTATCCAATCGGCTTCTCGACGCGGGGGACAACGCCCTGCTCGCCCTGCTCGCCATCGGCGAGCCAGAAGGCACGGTTCGTTTCATCGAATACATCCACGGGTTCACCCAACCGACCGGCCTCGCCGCGCTGCCGACTCGGTGGCAGCAGGCACTGCTAGTCCTCGCCCTGGCGGGATTCGTATGGTTGGCCGCGCACGGCCGAAGGTTCGGTCCTGCGGAGGAGACATCCCGTGGTCTCTCCCCGCCCCGATCTGCATATGTGGACGCGCTGGCGCTGACTATCGAAGCCAGCAAGGACCCGAACGCCGCCGCCACCTTGGATGAGGCGCTGACCGCTGAGCTGACCCGGCGTGGCGCAGCACTCGGCTCATCTGCAAGCATCCTCGAAGTCGCCCTCAGCAGCGGCGTCGACGCCGCGACCGCCGACCGGGCCCTAAGCGCAGGAACGGGTCGCGAAGACACTCGGGCCAAAGCCATCCTGCTATCGCACCTAGTCAATAAGGAGCAACTGTGAACGACCTTCGCAACCGTGTTGCCGGTGAGGTCGCCAAGGCCGTCGTCGGCCTCGACGATTTGATCGACGGCATCCTGGTGGCCGTCATCAGCGGTGGCCACATCCTGCTGGAGGGGCCTCCCGGTACTGCCAAGACACTCGCCGCCCGGGCGGTCGCCCGCACCCTCGGGCTCGACTTCGCCCGCGTCCAGTTCACCCCCGACATGCTCCCTTCCGATATCACGGGGACCATGGCGCTGAGCGGTGGCTCCCTTCAATTCCGTCCCGGGCCACTCTTCAACGGTGCGGTTCTCGCCGATGAGATCAACCGCACTCCCCCGAAGACTCAGGCCGCTCTGCTCGAAGCGATGCAGGAACGATCGGTGACGATCGACGGAACGACCCACGAGCTGCCGAATCCGTTTGTGGTGATAGCTACCCAGAACCCCATCGAATACGAGGGCACGTACCCGCTCCCGGAAGCGCAACTCGACCGGTTCATGATGAAGCTCGATATCGACTACCCCAGCGAGAGCGACGAGATCGCCATAGTCGGGCTGACGAGGCGGGGTCTCGACGATGTAGCAATCGCCGAGATACGACCAGTGGCGACCGCGGCTGAGTTGCTCGAGCTTCGCGATGCTCTCGACACGGTGCGGGTCGATGAGAAGGTGGCCCAATATGCGGTGCGCCTGGTCAGGCACACTCGCTCGCTACCCAGTGTGGAACTCGGTGGCAGCCCGAGGGCCGCAGTGCACCTGCTGGCAACGACCAGGGCAAGAGCCTTGTTGGCCGGGCGACAGTTCGTCACCCCGGACGACGTGCGTGCAGACGCTCAGGCGGTACTGGGACACCGTCTCGTGCTCACGGCCGATGCCGCTATCGACAGGTACCTCGCCGCCGATGCGGTCAAAGCAGCCATCTCGGCGGTACCGGTCCCGAAGTGATCCCGACCCCTCGCCTCGCTTACGCCATCGCCGGAGCCGGTGCCATCCTCATCGCACTCGGCTCGATCATCGGCGCCGCGGCGCTTGCGATCGTCCTCGCCGGCTACATCGTGGACGTCGTTCGGCTTCGTCGAGAGCCGACAGTGACCCGGCAGGTCCCTGCACTGCTGCAGCGCCTGCATCCGGCCGACATCGACATCGACACCATCGACTTCGCAGCCAGCCGAACCGATCTGCGACAGCCGTCTGTTCCCGACCTCCAGATCGAACGGCAGACAGGTGTTTCCCGACTGGCAACGACGGTGGTGGCGATGCGGCGCGGCCACCACACATTGCCGCCGACCATCATTCGCAGCATTGGCCCCCTTGGTTTGGCGGCCCGGCAGCGTGAGATGCTTGGGGCGCACGACATAACCGTATACCCGGATGTCATCGGGGCCAAACGTATTGCCCGAGCCGTAGCCACCGGTACCTTCTCGTCCGTGGGTTGGCGACGGAAGGGACCGATCGGTATCGGCACCGAGTTCGAGTCGATCCGTGATTACACCCCCGACGACGACATCCGGCATGTGAATTGGCGGGCCACAATGCGTACCGGCAAACCCATGACCAACAGCTACCGCATCGACCGGGATCGTGATGTGATGTGTGTCATTGATAGCGGGCGCCTGATGACAGCTCCGACGGGCGTGCACACGCGCCTCGATGTCGCCGTAGATGCAAGTGCGGCGATTGCTCACACAGCGGACGCACTCGGCGATCGCTGCGGCGTTGTGGCGTTTTCCGACCGGGTGCTCCGCTCGCTACCCCCGTCCCGCCGTGGTGCACAGGCCGTTGTCGAGGCAATCCACGACATCGAGCCGATGCCGGTCGAGAGTAACTACGAACTCGCATTCCGAACGGTCGGCCGATCAAAGCGATCACTGGTAATCCTCTTCACCGACCTGTTTGAGGAGTCGGCGGCCATGCCACTGCTCGAAGCCCTCCCGGTGCTATCTCGAAATCATGCGGTCATCGTCGCCTATGTCCGTGATGACGACCTCCGCTCCGCAGTTGCATCCCCAGCGGCAGCAGCCGAATCCCCCTACCGATCCGTTGTCGCCCTCGACGCACTCCAGGCACGCCGCACCGTCGTCGCCAAGCTTCGCCACCGCGGCGTCACCGTTATCGAAGCCGCCGCAGACAACCTTCCCACCGCAGCAGTAGCCGCCTATCTGAGCCTCAAACAACGCGCCGTTGTGTAGCCACCCCCATACGCTCGGCAAGACCAAATAGTCAGTCCATGAGGCACACCCTCAAGCAGCCTTGCGCCCCCGCACCCACATCAGAAACCAGAATGAACCGCCCACGATCACACCGACGATCGTCATTGGGAGTGCGGTCAGGCCACGGCGGCTGACAAAAGCTTCGATGATGCCCGCGATTCCCAGCCAGGGAACGATGCCGACGGTCATCAGCACCGCAGGCCGGGCGGCGGCGATCAGCGCCTTGCGACGGGTCTGTATCCCCGGGTCAACCAGGGCCCACCCGAGCCGAAGACCCGCAGCAGCAGCGACGACGATGCACGACAGCTCGAGCACACCGTGGGCGGCGACGAGCTCGACGAAAAACGCTCCATCGCCACCCGACACGAGCGCCCCGCCGATAACACCGAGCAGGATGCCGTTCTGGATCAGGACCGCAATCGTGCCGATACCGAAGAAGACCCCGACGGCGAACGCCAGGATCGCAACCGTCACATTGTGAGTAATGAGATAGGCGGAAAACTCGGCCTGCATGGCGAGATCTGCGCCCATGTCGGTGCCTCCCTCCGGATTGAGGGCGTTGGAGAATTCGCCGGGGACCATCCCCGATGCTGCGCCGGTGTCGATGGCGGCCCAGATCCAGCCGAGGACGGCCGATCCGAGAAGGAATCCGCCGGCCAGCCACAGAAACACCGGCCTTTCTGCGCAGATCCGCCAGAAATCTGTTGTGAAGAACCGGATCGGCCGGATTCGGCGGGGCTCGGAGCGATAAACGAGCGGGCGGGCCCTCGACACGAGGCTGGTTACCTCTTGGGTGCTGGGGTGAGCGGGGTGGGAGGCTCGCAGGCGGGCGAGGTCGGCGATAGCGGCACGGTAGAGCCTGCCCATGGTCAGGATTTCCTCGGCGCTGAGCCGTTCCGGGCGCCCTTTTGCCCGGCCGATCAGTGACTCGAGATGGCCCCAGTCTGCCTGGCGTTCGCTGGTAAATGTGCCTATCTTCACGCCTACCTCATGGATACCGACCGCATCGAGATCAAGACGCCCGAAGGCTTCAACCTCGAGCTGACCCTGGCCGGTCTCGGATCCCGCGCTGCCGCGGCGATCATTGACACCCTCATTATCGTCGCGGTGTCGCTTCTGTTCTTCTTTGCGTTTCGTGACACCGAGGATTCGCTCCTGACCCGCATCGTGCTGATAGCAATGCCGATCGTATTCTTCTTCGGCTATCACCTCGCGTTTGAGATGATCGGCGGTCGCCAGTCTCCGGGCAAGCGATTGCTACGGCTTCGCGTCGTTCGCACCGACGGGTCTCCCGTTGGCGGCGTCGGCTCGCTGATCCGGAATCTGATCCGCATCGTCGACTTCCTCCCGGGCCTCTACCTGATCGGGATGATCGCGGTCTTCTCGACAACACAGAACCAGCGACTTGGTGACATGGCTGCCGGAGTAGTAGTCGTGATGGAACCGAAGGCTGTCGACGACCATCTCACTTTCTGGCCGTCGTTTGTTGACCTGCCGGAAGGGTGGGACGTTAGTTCGGTGACGGATGAGGACGTTGCGGTGATGCGCCAGTTCGTCGGCAGGCGCGACACCCTCAACCCCGACTCGAGACGCCAAATCGCTCTCCGCATCTCCTCCGTGATCGAGGACAAGATAAGCCGGCCTCCGCAGCACATGACGTCCGAGCAGACAATCGAGACGGTGCTGATGCTCAAGGAAACGAGAGACTGATCAACCGCGATTTCATCGGCAACCAGTTCCCTGGTGCACGTGGGTATTTGAATAGCGCCTCGATAGGGCTTCCGCCCGCCGCTGCCGCCGGTGAGCTACAGGAGGCCATTGCGGCCTGGCAGAACGGTGCGGCGGACGCAGCGGGCTATGACCGCTATGTCGACGAGGCCCGAGCCTCATTCGCCGACTTAGTCGGCGTGCCGGCGACCCGGGTAGCTATCGGGAGCCAGGTATCGCCGCTGGTCGGGATGGTGGCCTCGGCTCTGCCCGCTGGATCGCGGATTGTTTGTCCTCGGGAGGATTTCACCTCGGTGCTGTTCCCGTTCCTGGCCCGGGGGGACCTGGACGTGGATCTCGTCCCGTTCGATGACCTGGCCACGGCGATCACGCCGGACACCGACATGGTCGCCTTCAGCCTCGTCCAATCCGCAGATGGCCGGGTCGCCGACATCGCGGCGATTACCGCCGCCGCTGATCGCAACGCCGCGGTGACGATGGTGGATGCCACGCAGGGCGCAGGATGGTTACCTTTCTCGGCCGAGAGCTTCGACATCACTGTCACCGGTACCTACAAATGGTTGATGAGCCCGCGCGGTACCGCGTTCATGACGGTGCGACCGGAAGCGATGGACAACGTTTCAGTCCTCTACCCCGGTTGGTATGCGGGCGAGTCACCGTGGGACTCGATCTACGGCGCACCCCTTCGGCTGGCGGAGTCGGCACGCCGCTTCGACGCCTCCCCCGGCTGGCTGGCGTGGGTGGGGACGGCCGCGGCGCTGCGGCTGATCCTCGACGTTGGGTTAGATGCGATCCACGAGTACAACGTCAGCCTGGCGAACGAGTTCCGCAGCCGGGTCGGACTCGAACCAAGCAACTCAGCGATCGTGTCGATCGACCTGCCGGCGCGCACCGACATGGGGGCACTCGGGCAGCTCAGCACAGCAACGCGGGCGGGACGGCTCCGCGTCGGGTTTCACCTGTACAACACGCTCGACGATGTTGACCGGCTGACGGCGGCGTTAGGCGTTTGAGAGCTCGAGAAGGCCCGACTGCCACCTCTGACCCCTGACCTGCGGCCCAGCCAGGTGCCCTGTGCAGGAAACCTGCCATCTGTCCCCACGCGACTCTGCAAACCCTCGACGTCTTCTACAAGATCCGGTGCCACTACCGACCAGATTTGCGTTTCGTTCCGAAGTCCGCTCTTTCTTGGGGCGTAGCTGAGAGGTTCCTACTCCAGGACGTGGATGCCCTTCGCGGCGCACATTTCCTTGAGAACCTTGGGCCAGACGGTGACCGAGACCTCGCCGAGGTGGGCTTTCTTCAGCAGCATCATGTAGGTGCGGGATTGGCCGATTCCGCCGCCGATCGACAAGGGGATCTCGTCGTTCATGATTGCCTGGTGATAGGGCATCTCCAGCAGATCCAGCTGCCCCGACATCTCCAATTGCGTGACGAGCGCATCCTTCGTTACCCGGATCCCCATCGAGGTCAGCTCGTGTCGACGGCGGGTCACCGGGTTCCACACCAGGATGTCGCCGTTGAGGCCATGGGTATCCCTGCCGGTTGCCGCCGATGTATCGGTGGTCCAGTCGTCGTAGTCGGCGGCGCGCATCTCGTGCGGATAGCCGTCCGCGAGCGGCCAGCCGATGCCGTAGATGAAGATGGCCGGATACTTCTGGACGATCCTGGTTTCCCTCTCCTTGCGGGGAAGATCCGGGTACATCTCCAGGATCTCCTCGGCATGGAGGAAGGTAAGTTCCTCAGGCAGGTTCGGATACTTCGGCGTGTTGAGCTGTGGATACAACTCCTGCACGTGCTTCTCGGCGCCGACGAGCACCGACCAGATCTTCTTGACGATGTCGGTGAGGAAGTCGAGGTTCCGCTCTTCGGGAACCACGACGCGTTCCCAGTCCCACTGATCGACGTACGCGGAGTGGTCGTGATCTAGGAAATAGTCCTTGCGAACGGCTTTCATGTCGGTACAGATGCCCTCGCCCGGCGCACAATCGAACTGGGCCAGAGCGATGCGCTTCCACTTCGTTGCGGCCTGGACCACCTGGGCATCGATCGGGTTCTGGTCATGATCGTTTGAGATGTGGAATCCGACCGGACTCCGGGAGCCATCCCGATCCAGCATGTCGTTGACGCCGCTGAGTGAATCGACGATCAGCGGCACCTGAACCATCATCAGATTCAGCTCCCGACATAGACCTTCTTCGATAAAGGCCTTGGCAGCAAAGAGAGCATCCATGGTCTGGCGCGCGGTGAGCAGAGACTCATAGTCAGCGGGGAGGATCTTCTCGAGATCGGGATAGTTCCCGATTCCTGGTCCGGCGAGGTCGGCGGTCTTGTCGGTCATCAGCAGCCTTCCTGACGGGGGCCGCAACGAGCGCACAGCCCGGGACACTGCATAAATGTATCAAGCTTGGAGACCGTTGATTAGAGGCCTTCCGCCTTTCCGTTCCGACCACTGAGCCGGCTAGTCACCGCAGCGGGGAAGTGTGACACCAGTGGCGCACCATCAATTGAAGAGCTCCGGCTGCTCAACCGCCGCTGGCTTTGACCACGGTGTCTACAACGACTGCGATTCCCTCCTCCCCCCACGTGTCGTGAGTCGCTCCGGGCATCACGGTGAGCGTTGCGTCGTATCCTGCCTCGAGCAGGATCTCAACCGCGTACTCTCCTAGATCCTTCGGATCTATGGTCCCATCTGCAAGGAACCCGCGCGCATCGAGATCCGCCACGAGATCGATATCACTGTGCCGATACGACAGCCAGGATGTCGCCGGGTCGGGACCCACGCTGCGCCGGTAATAATCAATCACGCGCTCGGCAACCATCACATCAATCGTTGTCTGCTGGGATCCGTCGAGCTGTCGCCACGGGCTCCACGCATAGAACAGCTCCGGTTGCTCGCGAATCTCCGCATCGAGGCTGCCCCCCACAAGCCAATCGGCCTCGATAGGAACGAGAGCCTGCGGTTGCACCCGTTCGCCGGATACGGCGCAAGTTTCGATCGGATCGGTATCGGAGAAACTCGCCACCAGGAGGGCGTTGCCACCTGCAGAGACCCCATACAACGTGATGTTCTCCGGGTCACCTCCGTAATCCTCGGTATGGGTCTTTGCGAATAGAACGGCGCACACCGCCTCCTCGGCAAAGACTTCTAGGAGGGAGTGTGCTCCTAGATCTGGCAGGGTGGATCGATTGACGTGCCCCCAGGCGGGGAGGAAGACGACCCGACCATGCTCGGCGATCAACTGAGCGTCCTTCCTGTGCCACCCCTTGCCGACTGCGAAGGGATCCCCATGGAAGACAACGACTGTGGGCCAGGGGCCGTCGCCTTCGGTCGGGGCAATCACATCGACAACGCCCGCCCGATCCTCAAACGGCTCGCCGGTGTCGTGATATCTGAGGTCCCTGGTCATCGCCGTCGGAACTGCCCGGGGCGTAGATGGGCCGAGCTCGACCAATTGCGCGTCTGTGGTTGCCGGTGCCGAGCCAATCGATCCTTCGGGGGCGGTGGAAACGGGCTCGATCGACTGCCCCTCGGCGCCTGTCGACGCCACGGCGACCGGTCCCTCACCTGCATCCGAGTCGCCGCCGCACGCCGCCAATAGGGTCACCACGGCCGCCACGACTGCTGTCCTCTTCACCCTTCGCACGCTTCGCCTTTTCATGAGTCCCTCCTGTTGGCTCATTCCTCGAGCCGACCGATGACGATCCCGTCGTGGGTGCCGTTGACCGAGAAGATGGCGTCGGCGCCCACCGACGGCTCGTCCCGGAAGTACACCCAGAGGAGGCCACCGGGCGCCTCATACGGACCGTCCCACGTCATCCCGTCGGCGGAGAACCACATTTCTGCCGCAGGACCATCGCCCGCAACCGCACCGTTGCCGCTCAGGAACCACCCCAACTCGCCACCGGCGACGCCGAGAACCGATTCGAGCTGTGGAACCTCGGTGTGCCGCCAGTCGATGCCGTTGTCCGAGACCCAGACGTTGGTGGCGGGCTCGTCCCACCGACCTCCGATGGCTACAAAACGACCCTGGTAGGCGGCAATATCCCAGACGGCAGCGTTGGGTCCGAACGGAGACTCCGCAGTCCGCAACTCCCACACGCTGCCGTCCGCCGAGAACCATGCCAACGGCTCACACAACTGCGCGGCGCGGCTTTCCCATGTGGCATCCGCCGATCCGAGAACCACATATCCGGCGTCGGTGACGAGAATCGAGCCGAGGCCGTCACCGGCAATCGGAGGAGCCGCTTCTGAACACAGCCCGGTTCCGGAACTCACCTCGATCGGGCCACTCGCTGCCGGAGCAAAGTTCAGTCCATCCGTCGAGTAGTAGACCGCGGAATCGATCACGGCTACAGCCCCGCCAGGCCCGAATGCAATGTCCTGTACCGGGCCGGGCAGATCAACGGTCGCCCCTTCGACCCAGCCCTCGCCGTCCCAGGTGTAGCGGGTGAACCCGGCGCCAAAGCCAATCAGATCCGGGCCGTCGAAGGTCAGCCACCGCTGGTCTCGGCCCAGGTTCGCTCCATCCCAGGTCAAGTAGTCGTCGGACCAATGCAAACTGCCATCAGCGCGGATCACTGCGCCAAACGGTGTGGCGGCCACGTGGAAAAGGTCCTTGCCGGGCGACGGCTTCATCGACGTGAACTCGAAGTCACCGATGGCTGTCGACACCCTGATCGGCGCTTGCTCCGGGTCGGGCACGGCAGACCACGAGGCGACGGGTGGGTCTGCCAGATCCATGGGCACCGCGAGCTCGACAGTATCGGTGCCACGAGATCCTTGGATGCCTGTGACGCTCGGCATCCACACGGTGCCATCAGCACTCACCGCAATTGCGCCAATTGGACCGTACAAGGCGCCGTCCGCGGCGGACTCCGTGGTCCACCCATCGCCGTTGAAGCGAGAAATGCCGAGAAGGATCTCTTCGTGGTCGGGTCCCCACTGTCGATGGACTGCGGCCACCGAACCATCCTCAGTGACTGCCAGATAGCCCTCATTCGAAAGCAGACCGTTGTCGACCGTGTACCTCGTCCAGGTGTTGCCGTCGTAGCGGGCGAATCCTGTGCCCGGCACGTACTCGGAATACGTCTCGTCGGTGTAGTAGCCACCATCCCAACCCCAGACGGCGCCGTCGGGAGCAACGGCGAGGTACGTGGTCCTCTCCGGGACGTGAGGTTCGGCAAAGTGCCGCCACGTCGCTCCATCAAACGAGAAGATCCCTTCGTCGTGGGTTCCTACCCACAGGGTTCCGTCCGTTCCGACGGCCAAACCTGCCGGACCAACCACCGACCGCCCTGGACCCTGGGCTGTCGTAACCGATGACCACGAGCCGTCGAATCTGGCAAGAGGCTCACTGGCAACTGCTACCCAGACCACGCCGCCGTGATCCACCGCCAGGGTCGTGATCTGTCCAGCCAGTTCGGGTGTCTCCTCTCCCGAGAAGACCTGCCAGGTACCGTCATAGCGGCCGATCCCCTGGTCGCCGGCGACCCAGACCGTACCGTCGGGGGCAATGCCGATGCTCACGATGCTGCGTCCTGGGACCCCTGTGGCTTCGGTATGGATCTCGAAATCGCCGGTCGACAGCTCCCAGCGCACGGCACCTTCGGCGGTGGCCGCCCACAGATCTCCGTTTGGTGCGAGCGCCAGGTCGTTGATGTCATTGAGAGACCCCGATGAACCTGTATCAAAGGGCACTGTCACCGAGACCGTTGGCGGCACGAACGTCGACCCAGTTATGGCAGAGGGTCCCTCCTCGCCGCTGATCGGACGAAGCAACAAGAGCGTCGCCCCAACCAGCGCCAGCACAGCGGCAGCGGTCCCCGATGCAACCACCACGCCGCGCCGCCATGTCGGTCGTCCCAACTCATGCTTTCCGGCCGCTTCGGCCCGGGCTTCGTGCAGCACCGCATCGGCGCCTCGGGGAGTACCGCGCTCGGCCAGCATCTGCAGCGACTGGTTCAGCTCCTCACCCATCAGGCACGTCTCCGATCAGCTGGACATATAGATGTCGTCTTGCCTTCATCGCCCTCTTTCGGGCCGCAACCGCCGAACAACCCAGCAGCTCGCCGATCTCGGCATAGCGATAGCCTTCAACCTCGGAGAGATAGAGGACCGCCCGCTCTCGGGGCGACAAGCCGAGAAGCTCATCGAGGTCGGATGGATAGACATCACCCTCGGTCATGGAGGACCCTCCGAACCTCAACAGCGCTCGTCTCTCCCTGGCCAAGCTTCTCCGATGGTTTGAGGCGAGATTCACCATCGTTCTCCGCAGATAGGCACCTGGTTCGTCGAGATCCGTGAGGCGCCGACGTCGCAGCACTCTGGCGATGGCTTCCTGGAGAAGATCATCTGGTTCCATCTCGATCGGTCCGACAACGGCAGCGAAACGACGCAGCGGGCCGTAGAGGTCGGCAAAGAGCCGGGATTCCTCATCGAGCTGCGCAGGCTGAGTCCTAACCACGGGCAACCTTTTCTTCGCCTCACTAGTAAGACACCGCAACGGGGCAGTTTGTGCCTCGCTCATGGGCGGGACCACAGTCCATCATCCGGTACTACATCGACGAGGACAATCCCCCAGGGCGAGTAGTGGCTGGGCGCAACCCTTCACACGGAGTCGGATCAGGTCCATGATGGGGGGAGCCGTAGAAAGGTTGGCTTCATGAGTCACGACAGCGGATTCCGGCGCAACGACCACGATTCGACCCACGGGCCGACGATGAGGCGCCAGAAGGCTTCCAAGGCTTCGCAGCACTTCGAGGATCGGATGCGGCGCAGGCGAGAGCAAAGCGAGAAGCTCCGCAAGCTCATCGAGGCCAAGAAGGCGGAGGATTAACCCTCGAGCATCCATTCGTCGAACCCGGTTCGGATGAGCGAGATGCCGACCAGGTCGTCATGCTCAACATCGATCCTGCCCAACCTGCTCGTGAACGACGTTGCGACTAGACGCAACGAACCGCCGGTATCCCGGTTCACAACCTCGATGTCGATCGGCACGCCAACAAGACCATCGGTCGAGAAGCGCACCAGCTCGTACTGATCGCTCATCGCCAGCCAATAGAGATTCTCGATGCTGGAGAACCTCGGCCACGCAGGCAGCAAGACTTCAGTCGAGCCGTCAACGGTGTATTCGACGGGGTCGCATGCCGCGCACTCGACGCGGAAGGTCAGCTCGTATTCATCGATGTCGCGAAGACTCCACAGCCACGACTGTGTAGCCGGGTCCGCGACCAATTCGACTCCCTGAGAGCAGCCCGGAAGATCATCGGGCCGTTCGACCCGGCCCGGGACGATCGGCATCGCATGGACCGAGTAGAGAATGCCTTCATCTTCGAAGAAGGTCTTGTACCGATGCTGGTAATCCTCTCCGATGCGAGCCGCGTCGCCCAGGTACGACCTCGCCGCTTCACCCTGGAGAAGGACGCACAGAGAATCACTCGCCGTTGCAAGATCGAAGTGGCCGGGCCAGGGCATGGAGTTGGCGTCGTCGTAGAGGCCATGGGGGAAGACCTTTACAACGACATCGACGTCCATCAAGTTGCTCCAGCCTGCCTCATCTCCGCTCACGACAAGCAACGACTCCAGATCCAGCAGCCGCAATCGCGGCTCTCGGGTCTCGTCTTCACGGAGTTGAGCGCCCATGCCGTAATGGCCGAGCCCATCGTGCCAGAACTCCAGAGAGACGAAGGGCCGTGGCGGCCCAGAAACCTGAGCTGAGAAATCCGACTCGTCATCGGCGTACATCAGTGAGACACCATCGGTGACCCCGGTTGCGAACGCGGCAGACTTGATATCCGCAATCTGCTCTCGCGAGAGATGGGCAATCCTGATCCCGGGGTCAAACGTCGGCAGATACTGCGACGGCCACTGCGGGGAGATGAGAGTTCCGTCCTTGTACAGCGTGTAGTCGGGAACGAGTCCGGTGTCGTCGGCGTGGGCGTTCCAAAACACCAGCACCGGCTCGTCGGCGCGGATCAGCTCATTCCAAGCCCGAATGGCATCGACCGCCGGATCGCCGACGAAGCCCGTGTAGAAACGGAGCACCTCGCTGACGTGGTGGCCCTCGTGGTAGATGACACCACCGGCTTTCGAGAGCGGCCCGACAAGACCCGCCACCAACAGCTCTGGACCCGGCTCGCCGTCTGGTGGCGAGGCCACAGCCAGCCACCCGAGAACGGCGGCAAACCTGTGCTCATTCCAGGCGGCATCGACCTGGACTGCTTCACCCAACGCCGATGTCGATACGAATGTGCCGGAACACTCGAGGTCGAGCTCCCACTTCAGATTGCCCGATGCCAAGCGATCGAGATATCCACCTCGCTGCCAACCACCAGCCAGATGCCGAAGACCGAGATCGTCAAGGATCCCGTCCAGTTTGCCTGTGATGTCGCCGCATGGATCATCCGGCCGAGGTTCTGCAGGTCCTGCAGTCGAAGCGGTGGGCGCTGCCCACGTCGACGGCAGCTCGACAGGTTCCAGCTCAGCCGGGGTACAGGCGGCGAGCGCTATGGCTAGCGCAACCCAGGTGGAGATGCGGCGCATAGGAAGATGATGCCACAGCTTCCCGAGCCCGTAGCTACCGCCCGCTCGAAGTCTCCCGTCGAGCACACGTCGCTCGGAACCTGCCCGCCACGCTGATATCGCCGGTGACGTCCACATCGGTAATCGGCGCTCTCCCCCACATCCACAGCAGCACACGGTCGGGGTCACCAGAGATCACCGTGTTCGGCTCGGCATCGGGTTCGAGAACTGTCGTGGGCAGGACGTAGTCACGCCCCTTCCTGCTGCCGACGAACCTTCCCAACCGCACGGTCCACGACCGATCGACAGTTTCGACCCGGACCACGCTGTTGCGGGGCCGCCATTGGGCCCAGTCGGGGTAGCCGGCGACAAAAACGTCGAACAATTCGACAACGCCGTCTACCGCCAGCTCGGGATCGACCGCGCTCTCGTAGCCGAACGACTGCTCGGCATCGACACGATGCACCAGCGTCTCGTGAGCCATCCGCCGGATCCAGAACCCAACCGTCCTATCGTTGCCAAATGTCATCGCCGGTGCGGCGGGGTCGGCTGCGGCCAGCGCCTCATACAGGCGAGCGGCCTCCCGACGAAACCATGCAACGGGCTCGGCCATCAAGGGAAGCTTGGTGCGGGGTGGGTACTCGTTGGTCCAACCACCGGCAACGAGATCGGCCTTGTGACCCTGAACCTCAGCGATGTGCACCACCAGATCGTGAACCGTCCAGCCTGGGCAACAAGGGACATCGGGCTCGAGCCCCTTGGCCGCTGCGGCGGCGAGCAGATGCGAGTCGGCATCGAGGTGCGCCAGAAATTCAGCGGGGGACAACATGACCCGAGGTTACTGCCAAAGGTCCCAAAAGGTCCCTAACCACCCACAAGTCCTTGACAGAGGCATTCAACTGTGCGAGATTACTCCCAAGCCGTGACGACCCGTTTGGGGGAGTTGCGGCGTTTCAGTTTTCGGGTTTCGAGTAGAGAGGAGACACAACATGATCATCACCTTCACCGCTGATTTCAGCCGGTCTCTTGTGTCTCCGCGCCTTCGTGGACTCGGCGCAACAGGCGCTGGCTCAGTCAGCAAGGCTCCTCGGAACACCGGGGCGACAACTCTTTAGTTAGTCCCCGCATATCGTTTCAGAGGAGCCGCCCCAGGGCGGCTTTTTTCTTGCCCGTTCCTGGGGCACCACCGGGGCGGACCCACCCAATTGGGGGTTTCCCGGAGGTTCGAATCCTCCCCGCTCCACGCGGGCATGCCTATGGGCAAGTCCGTAGAGACGGACCAGCGCCGGGATCTGTGGCCTGCATACATACACGGCCCATCGCAGATTGCAGCTCCTGGCGTTGGAGCCCGTCCGCTATTGAACAAATGGAAAGGAGGGGATGGTGCAAGCACCTATCGCCCGAATCGGCAATGTGCTGGCTCGCCACGGCGTGCCGCAACGGCGCAGCCCACACTGGATTGACGACGCCGACGCACGGCAGATTGCCCGTGTCAACGAAGCGATTCTCGCACTGCGCGTGCGGTGATCCGCTTGGCCAACCGCTCCCGTGGAGGGGGCAGGAGAGGAAAGGAAGATTGATGATTCAGTTCACGCTTGCAGGTCGAATCGGGAGCTCACAGTGATGCTCTCTGGACCCTGACGGGTCACACCGCAAACCCGAGGCCGCACACCACACAAGATGCCGTGGGGTGTGCGGTCTCCGGGCGTCTTCGTATCTGGCCGCAAGACCCGGAGTTCGATTGCATCGAACTCAATGGAAATTGCATCACCCGCCGATCACTCACCCTCGCCGAACTCAGTGCCTCCTACGGGGACCGACATCGATGCGTGTACTCTCGGGTGTATGAGTGACACACCAGCCCCGAATTGGTATCCGGATCCTTCTGGGAAGCACGAGCAGCGCTACTGGGACGGGACGCGTTGGACCGAGCGTGTGATGAACGCAGGCACTGAGAGCGCCGACTCCAACGCCGGCACCCACGTCCCCGTTGGTGAGCAATCCGCCGAAAGGGTGCAGCGTCAAATCGGCGAGCAGGCTGGTCTGAGCGGCGGACCTGCCGGCGGAGGAACGCTGTTCACCGAGCCGATTCTCGTGGTGAACCAGAAGGCGAAGCTGATCGAGATCAACAGCGAGTACGCCGTCTACGACCAAAACGGGAACCAGATCGCGGCCGTTCGCCAGGTCGGGCAAAGCACCGCAAAGAAGGTCCTGCGCTTCATCGGTAACGTCGATCAGTTTCTCACCCACAAGCTGCAGATCGTCGACATGGCCGGCAACGTGCACCTCGCCATCACCCGCCCCGCCAAGATCATGAAGTCGCGGGTCGAAGTGACAGACGGTGCCGGCAGATCGCTCGGTGCGATCGTGCAGAAGAACATGATCGGGAAGATCAACTTCGGCTTGGAAGCGGGCGGCAGAACCGTCGGTGAAATCAAGGCGGAGAACTGGCGAGCCTGGAACTTCAGCATTGTGGATCACTCTGGCGTCGAGGTGGCCAGGATCACCAAGACGTGGGAGGGCCTGGCCAAGACCATGTTCACCACTGCCGACAACTACGTGCTGCAGATCCACAAGCCTCTGGAGGAGCCACTGCGATCGCTCGTGGTGGCGTCGGCACTGTCGGTTGACACCGCACTCAAGCAGGACAGCCGAGGGTTCTCCTAAGCGCTCTGTCCGGTAACGCTCAGCCCTCGATCCGGACCACTGAGCCGTCGGCGAATAGGACCTCGATCACCGAGGATCCCGGCTCGATGTCCGGGCTAAACCGGTACGCTCCGACCGATGCCGCTTCGGCGAGGAATCGAGGCAGACCGAGGAAGTCGAGCGCGGCCAGGCGTGTTGTCACGTTCGCCACGCCGAGACCGTTGAGCTCTGAATCTGATCTGAGCCGGTAGTCGCCGTCGTCCCTGTCGAGGAAATCGCGGCGAACATCCGCCTGCTCCGCGCCGTCATCGAGGAAGTCGAATGGATCGGGTTTCGGCACTTCCTTGTAGTTGGCGGTAAAGCTGTCGGACTCACCCCAGTTGCCGAGGTAGTCCTCGACACCGCCGAGGTAGTTGCCGAGGAAGAGGTTGTTCACATAGGTGCGACGAAAGTCGAACAGCTCCCAGCTGGTGTAGTCGATACGCCCGAAGTTCTCCGGTCCGCCCGCTCCCCAGGTACCCACATCGCCAAACCATCCCGTCTCAGTGCTCCACTTGCCGTCGGTGGTGTTGTTGATGATCCAGGTCTGGTCTGAGTCCCAGGTCAAGAGGTGGCCTTTGTACCAATCGGGTCCGATGCGCAGACCGGTGATGAGGTTGTTGGCGATGAGGTTGGGTCCAGGGTTCGCCTCGACACCGATACCCCAACCGTACGGATCGGTGATCGAGTTGCCATCGACGCGAATCGCATAGTTCTCACCGCGCAGGGTGATGCCGGGCCCGCCACCGACGATCGTGTTGTAGTTGATAGAGCTACCGGCCATACGTTCGAAGCGAATTGCCGCAACGTCGTCGATCCGGTCGTAGCCGGCCCAGCCGGTGCCGGTCACGGTGTTGCGCTCGACGGTGACCCTGGTACGACCCGGCGCCCAGTCGTTGACGGTGTCCGGGGTCAGCCGGTCACTGGCGCCACTCACCGAGATGCCCGTAGCGCCGGAGTCGACGACCCAGTTGTTGTAGATGGCAATCGGGGCGACCGCCTGATCGCCGGAGACGACGGCTCCGATGCCCCCGTACTGGCTGCCGGAGATGTAGTTGCCCTCGACTACCACGCCCTGCACATGGATATCGTCGCCGCGGTCATCACCTCGTCTACCGATACTGACGAGAGACTGGCCCTCCCCCTGGGTACCACCCTGGATGTCGAAGCCACGCAGCTCAACGAAGTTGCCGAGGATCGACACGACCGGCCCGGAACGGCCCGCAATGTCGAGAGAGCGCTCGTTCGGATCGGCATTGTCCGGCAACCGGAGGTAGACCGTCGGATCGTATACAGATGGCACCGGGCCGAGAACCATGTATTCGGAGACGTAGTTGTGGGGGGTGCCCCGAGACGGCCGACGTTTGCTGGAAGGCTCGGCGGCATACGTGATTGCCGTACCAACGCCTTCGGGAATGCCAAAGCGGAAGACGGGTACTGCCTCGGCCCCGTCGGCTGCTGAGGTGGTGTCCCACTGGAACACCAGCTGATGCCAGCCTTCACGCATCACCACACCTCGCCAGGTTTCGCCGTACACGCCCTGGCCGATCTCAGGATGCGGCAGGTCGGCTTCACCATTGTCGGTCGTCGCATACACATTGGAGTCGAGCAACTCGCCATCAAGCCAAACCCGGTAGGAGTAGGGCTGCTCGGACAGGGCGACGCCGCTGATCCCGGCAGCGCGGAACGGTCCCGACACCTGCAGATCGAAGACAAAATCCTTGTACCACTCGTAGTCGGTCATTGCATCCGGTCGCTCGACGTACACCCATGCGGAACCCCAGTAGACACCGCCCTCGAAGGTGTCCCCGAATTCGGACCCGAGGTCGACAAAGCCACCGCCATCGGTGGTCTTCTTCTCCCAGATGTACTGGCTCGACCCGAAGCTGTGCACCGTTCCCTCGCGAGCCTTGACCTCGCCGTCGAAGCGCGGCGTCACGTAGGCATCGCCCCCGTTGGTGACCACGTACTCACCCGGCTGCAGCTCCCACGGAGCAGAGCGGGCAACGAGGCTGTCGCCATCGAGAGTCAGCGAGCCACCGAAGTCGGTGAAGGCTTCCGCTGCGTAGACGCCACGCAGGCCCTCGACCTCTGCCCAGGCACCAACCGGGAATGGGTCGTTGCCGGTGATCACAGGCATCGCACCGGCAGCACCACGGATGCCCTCGATACGGATGGGATTCTCCTCTGTCCCGCTTGCGTTGATCACCACCGACTCCCGATAGATCCCGGGATAAACGTGGATCACGGCACCACCGTCGGCTCGGGAGACCGCCTCGGAAATGGTGAGAAGCGGATGCGCCCGGGAGCCATCGTTGTCGTCGGACGCCGCGGGGTCCTGGTTGTTCACAATGATGCTGGCCCCAGCCGTCACATCGATGGAGACGGGACCGTCGAGCGGCGGCAACTCGGGAGCTTTCTCGCCGCGGGCGGGTGCGGTGTAGAAGTAGTAGTTGGTGAGATCGGTGACAGGTCGACCGGTCAGCAACATCGCTATCTGGTCGGGAGTCTGGCCCTCGGTTCCATTGATGCGGTCGAAGGGGTAGTTGACGACCCACCAGCCGGCGGGTTCCACCAGCAGGCCGTTCTCCTGGTCGTAGGAGACCGACACCGAGACGTCGCGAAGTAGACGACGCTCGCCACCGTCCGTCACGACAAAGGGCTCGAGCCGAGCAACGTCCGGGAGAAGATCAGACGAAGGCAGAGGAAGTGGGTCGGGAGCGTTCAACGCTTCGAGCGCAGCGCGTGGTGGAGGAGGCGTCACCGGCTCGGGTGCTTCGCTGAGGCTGGGCACAGTGGTCGTCGTCACCGCGGCAGCCGCCTCACCGGCAGCGACAAGATCCGTCGGGAACTCATAGACCTCATCGGAGACGGTTGGAGCTGAGTCCCCTTGGGCACACGCCGAAAGCGCCAGCATCAATGCCAGCGCCAGCACAGCGGCAGTGCGAGACGGCTTCAACAGGTCCTTCCTCAGTCACGGAAGGATCGGCCGATTTGGGCGCTCTCTTGAGCAATGAGTGTCGAGGTCAGTCCCGCATCGCCACTCGGGGCAGGGGTCCTATACGGGCTCGAACTTGGCCGTGAAGTGGCGGAGCCAGGGGGCTTGTTCCGTGATGCGGTAGCCGCTGATATCGGCGGCACCCATAGCGACGTCGATGACGACCTCGGCGACGAAGTCGATGTGACTCTGGGTGTAGGTACGCCGGGGGATGGCCAGACGCACCAGCTCCATCGCAGACGGGATCTCGGTGCCGTCTGGTTGCGGCTTGCCGAACATCACCGAGCCGATCTCAACGCCACGAACGCCACCATTGCGGTAGAGCTCTACGGCGAGCGCCTGCGCCGGATACTGCTCGGCCGGAATGTGGGGCAACAGCCCCTTGGCATCGAGATAGACGGCGTGGCCACCGGCCGGACGCACGATCGGGACACCAGCGGCGTAGACCTTCTCCGCCAGGTACTCGGTAGAGCGAATCCGGTAGCGGAGGTAATTCTCGTCGAGCACCTCGTTGAGCCCGACGGCGATTGCCTCGAGGTCGTAACCGGCGAGACCGCCGTAGGTCGGGAACCCCTCGGTCAGGATCAGGAGATTGCGGCATTTCTGCGCCAGCTCACCATCGTTGAGAGCGACAAAGCCGCCGATATTGGCAAGCCCGTCCTTCTTGGCGGACATGGTGCACCCGTCTGCCAGCGAGAACATCTCCCTGGCGATCTCGCGCGGGGTCTTGTCGGCATACCCCTCTTCGCGCAGTTTGATGAACCAGGCGTTTTCGGCGAACCGGCACGCATCCAGTATCAGCGGCAAACCGTGCTCGTCGCAGACCCGTCGCACTTCACGCAGGTTGGCAATGGAGACCGGCTGACCGCCCCCGGAGTTGTTGGTAACGGTGACCATCACCATTGGAATCCGCTCGACACCAACCTCGGCGATAGTCGCCCGCAGCGCATCGATATCTACGTTGCCTTTGAAGGGCAGTACCTTCGCCGGGTCCTTGCCGTCGGCGATGACGAGGTCTCGTGCCTCGGCGCCCTGGTACTCGACGTTCGCTCGGGTTGTGTCGAAGTGTGTATTCGAGGGGACAACATCGCCTTCCTTGACGGCGTTGACAAAGAGAATGCGCTCGGCGGCGCGCCCCTGGTGGGTGGGAATCACCTCGCTGAACCCCATGATCTCTTTGACCGCCTTCTCGAACTTGAAGAACGAGCGGGCCCCGGCGTATGACTCGTCACCCAACATCATCCCGGCCCACTGCTGGGCAGACATCGCCCCGGTCCCAGAGTCGGTCAACAGGTCGATGATCACCTCATCGGCATGAAGGCCGAACAGGTTGTAGCCGGCGCGTCGCAGCGCCTTTTCCCGCTCTTCCACCGAGGGCATGTCGATCGCCTGCACACTCTTGATCCGGAACGGCTCGATGATGCTGCGGTGCGGCATTGGGGCTCCTCTGTTTGCTGCTCGGACCATATCCCTCGTCGGGCCGAGTCTGCCGGAGTCAGACTCCAGCCTGTCTGGCCGGGATAGGCGAAGTCTGCCACAGACACAGCGCCCTCTGCTCTACTCCCGGTCTAGCTCGAAGCGGTAGCCCTCCCAGAGGCCATCGCGTTCGGGGACGTAATGGCGGGCCGGTGCGTCGGTTGCCGCGAGCGCCCGGCTCTTCATCGCCCGCTCGGTCTCATGCATCCGAGCGACCGCTGTGCCCGGCGGCAATGGCTGGAGAACTTCGAGCCGGATCCTCTGGCCGCGACGTAACGATCGCCCAAATGGGTAGTCCCACACCAGGTGGCTGCCGGTGAGGACGACCGGGAGCACGGGCAGCTGATAGCGGTCGGCCAGCTGGAACGCTCCCGGCTGGAAGCGGATCTCCACACCGAGCAACGATCCCTGGGGAAAGATGACAGGGCTGCGCCCGGTGGCGATAGCCGGAGGTAACTCACGGAGGATGGTCCGCAGCGCCGCACGCGGCGCTTCCGGCTCGATTGCAATGTGCCCGGCGGCCCGCAGATACTCACCGAAGTAGGGGAGATCGAGCAACTCGTCACGGATGACCCAGCTGAGGTCCAGCGGGAGTTGAAGCAAGGCGAGCACGTCGGCGAAGCCTTCGTGGAGCGGTGCGACGAGGTACTGGGACCCCGGGGCGATCCGATCCCGGCCGATAATGTCGAGGCGAACGTCGAGAGCCTCAATCGCCGCCGTCGCCCACTCCCGCTCGGCCGCCAATCGCCTGGCCTCGTCACCGGCTCCGATCGCGGTGACCAGCTCCGCCATCTGTGCACCGAGTAGACCATGCACCACAGCATCGAGCTGCTCCTCGTCGAAGAGGTCCTCTGCGGTAGGTGGGGGTTTGGGTCTGGCCACTCCCGTCACAACCAGACAATCCATCCGATTAGTCCGCACTATTCACTCTCGGCGCTAACAACGTCCCGGCACCAGACGCCGGCAGATGGACCAGGCCGGTCAGGCGTTCTCCACTCCCGCGGCATCCTGGAGGCCGAGATCCTCAATGGCGATGTCGCGCATCTTGAACTTCTGGACCTTGCCGGTGACCGTCATCGGGAACTCGGGGACAAACCGGATATATCGCGGCACCTTGAAGTGAGCGATCTTGCCCTTGCAGTACTCCTTCAGCGCCTCATCGGTCAGCTCAGAGCCATCACGAAGCGTGACCCACGCCATGATCTCCTCGCCGAACTTCACGTCGGGGACACCGATGACCTGGGCGTCAACGACATCCGGGTGGGTGTAGAGGAACTCCTCGATCTCCCGTGGGTATACGTTCTCGCCGCCACGGATGATCATGTCCTTGATCCGGCCGACGATGTTGACATACCCCTCGTCGTCCATCGTGGCGAGGTCGCCGGTGTGCATCCAGCCGTCTGTGTCTATGGCCTCTGCGGTCCGCTCCGGGTCGTTCCAGTAGCCGATCATCACCGAGTAGCCGCGTGTGCACAGCTCGCCAGATTCCCCTCGCTCCAGGGTGCGTCCGGTCTCCGGGTCAACGATCCTGACCTCGACATGGGGATGGATACGCCCGACGGTGGAGACTCGCCGCTCGATGTCGTCATCGGGCGCAGTCTGGGTTGAAACGGGTGAAGTCTCGGTCATGCCGTAGGCGATGGTGACCTCGGTCATGTTGAAGTCGGAGATGACCCGTTTCATCACCTCGACGGGGCACGGCGAGCCCGCCATGATCCCGGTGCGTAGCGTGGACAGGTCGTACTCGTCGACATCGGGATGCTCGAGCGCCGCAATGAACATCGTCGGTACGCCGTAAAGCGACGTGCACTTCTCATCGCGCACCGTCTGCAACACCTGGTCGGGAAGGAACCGGGCGCCGGGGACCACAATCGTCGCCCCGTGAGTCGTGCAGGCCAGATTGCCCAGGACCATGCCAAAGCAGTGATAGAACGGCACCGGGACACAAACCCGATCCGCGCTGGTGTACCGGCACATCTCGCCGGTAAAGAACCCGTTGTTGAGAATGTTGACGTGGCTGAGGGTTGCGCCCTTGGGGAAACCCGTGGTCCCCGAGGTGTATTGAATGTTGATGGGGTCGTTCGGGTCGAGACCGGCCGCGATCTCCTCGAGCTTCTCCTGCGGGACCTTTGCGGACAGGGCCAGCAGCTCATCCCACGCTTCCGACTCGAGGAAGAGGATGCGTTCCAGGGTGGGCACCGATGGCGCGACCTCCGCCACCATCTTGCGGTAGTCACTGCTCAAGAACTCTGGTGCGGAGACGAGGAACCGACACTCGGACTGGTTGAGTGCATATTCCAGCTCACTGGTGCGATAGGCGGGGTTGATGTTGACGAGAATTGCGCCGATCCGCGCCGTGGCGTACTGGATCAGTACCCACTCTGCATTGTTTGGACTCCAGATCCCGATGCGGTCGCCGGGGTTGAGGCCGAGAGCAAGAAGACCTCGAGCCACACGATCGACCTCAGCAGAGAACTCGGTGTAGGTCAGTCGCACATCCTGATAAGGAACGACCAAAGCCTCATTGTCCGGGTAGCGAGCCACGGCGTCGGCAAGGTTGTCACCGATCGTCTGCTCAATCAGAGGAACGTCCTTCGGGCCGGCATCGTGAGCGAGCGCCATCGGTACTCCTTCCGCCGACGCAATCGCGTTCGGCATCGCAACACCGAAACGTTATCCGTTTATGCACGCCGCGAGGGAGTGCCAACCGGACCGATTCGCGATGCCAAACGTCGGTTTGCGACGATGAAGAGCCTCGGGAAGGGGAACAAGGTCGTGCCGTTGGCATCAGTCGGATAGACATCGCTGAGAGCAGCCTTGTATGTATCGATGAAGAGGCTCCTGTCCTCGTCATCAAGTGCGGCGAGGACGGGCCGTAGGGCAGTCCCGCTTACCCACTCGAAGACTGCATCGTCTCCGGTCAGAACCTGCAGATAGCGGGTGATCCATATGTTGATACTCTCGAAGTGAGGGCTGAGGAGCCGGTGGTAGAAGCCGGCATCACCGACGGGAGCGTGGCTCAGTCCGGAACGCAAGGCCTCCGTGCCCATGCTCCCGGCCGTGAGGGTCTCGCGCATCAAACGGTGTGAAGGTTCGCCCCAGCTGAGGGGCATCTGCACTGCAAGCGAACCACCCGGCGCGAGGGACTCGGCCAGCCTGGCAAACACCGACTCGTGGTCTTCGACCCAGTGCAGCACAGCATTCGAGAAAATGATGTCGGGAGCTTGGCGGGGAGCCCAATCAGCCACATCCGCTTCGACCCATTCCACGCGGCTCGCCGTCTCGGCAGCGGCGTTGAGCATTTCGGCCGAAGTGTCGGTTCCGATGACCCGTGCCTGCGGCCACCGCTCCGCCATGAGGCGGGCCATGTCGCCGCGTCCGGTGCCGACGTCGTAGATGAGCTGCGGATCCGGATGATCGACTTGCGCCAGCAAATCAAGAGCGGGTCGCAACCGCAGACCGCCGTAGCGTTGATACTGCGAAGGGTCCCAGCTAAACACGTTCTTAGTGTTGCAGCTCGATGTCGTGGCTTCCACAGGTTCGACACCGCAATCGAGGCCCACCGGCCGGGGCGCGGGGAACGGCCGTTGCCGGTGGAGCCTGGCCGCGGACCGGATTCCGCTGCGCCGGCGCCGCGGGCGGCATCGCGCCCGACGGCATCGCAGGAGAAACCGCCATCCGTCCATGAGCGGATACATCGGCGCCGCAAGACACACAAATGTCGACAGAGTGATGCTGGGTGACGCCACAGCGCGGGCAATCAACCCATTCACCGGCGTTTTCGTCGACCGGGCCGAATGGATTCACCGGAGCGCTGGGGGTGTCTTCCTCCGGGACCGGGGAGTGGAGGAAAGCCGGCTCGAGCGGTTCGCTGGGAACAAGGCTCCTGCCATAGGTCGTGTGCGGGTGAACCTCGCCGATCGAATCGATATCGAACAGGCCGAAACCACGGCTCTCCCCGAGCGATTTTGCACCGTCGGTGAAGCCGGTGACCGAGAACAGAAGACGTCGCACTGCTTCGCCTTCTGTCGCCTTGAGCATGGCCAGAATTGCGGAGGGGGCGACCGCAGTTCGATCGAACTTGATCCGGGTGACAAGCCCGGCACTGCGTAATTCGATGATTCCATCGGCCGGCTCTGTGATCTGCTCCGGCACCGCACCCAGGAAAGTCAGCCAACGCTGCGCGACGTGATAGGCCTCGGCAAGACTCACAGTTGGCGTGCGGTATCGGTCCATAGCTCCTCAGATGTGCGGCCAGCCTTCAGACTATCGGACCGCGTTCGGCTTCACATAAGTGCAACAGCAATCTAGGGGTCCTCGCGGGAGGCGATGACGTCGATGATCTGATCGATGGCATCGATGTCAACGGTGAATTCGCCGATCCACGACTCGACAGGAACACCAATCCCCTCTGCATTGATGTGGACTGCCTCGTAATAGCGCTCGCTATAGCCATCAGGCGCAACGAGCCAACTCGGCAGCCACTCGGTGCCCCCGTCAAAAGGAGCTGGAATCACGACAACGGTTGCTGCGAGCGTATCTCGATCTATGCGCACAACGGTCGAGTCCGGCAAAGCCCCGTCTCCGATATGACCCGAGTACACATGGCCATCGGTCAGGCAGATCCAGCTTGGGGGACCGGCCGGCATCGGATACGCCTTGACGATCCGTTCGTTCTGCACGAGCAGTAGCTCGCCGTACTCAACGGAGCACACGACATCGATCGGATAGGAGCCATCGAGGTCACCGATCCCACAACCGGTGGCCCATGACTCCTCGATCACTGCACGGCTCAGAGTCGCCAGCATCCAGGTGCCCTCTTTAGCCTCGACCGCAGTTCTGACTTCCGCTCGGCGGTAGAACGGGAGTTCGGCGATTGCGCCAATCACCCCATCACGGGCGGCATCAGCGGGACTCTGGCTTGGCGGCAGCGCTGCCACGAGTTCAGCCGACGAGACCTCGACTGTCGCGCGTATGAGCGACGTACCTTCGTAAAGGACATCGATGTCATACTCTCCGGGCTCTATTGGAACCTGCGCTCCGCTTGGGTCCTGCATCTCGCTCGGGAACTCACCTTCCCAACACCATTGCCCGGCGCCCATGTTGTATACGGTTCCGTTGACATTCGCCGGCCAGGTCGCCCCTGTTTCCGGGTCGCTCATCACCACCGTCATCCGGCTGGGACCGTGAATGACGCCACAGACTTCGAGGACATCACCGGGAATACCGAACTCGGGCCGAACAATCATCCATTCGACATCAACCGCAACCGGCGCCGACGTCGTCGGAACTGCCGACGACGTTGACGTGGTCGACCGCGCGGTTGCCATCGTCGTGGCCGCGACCGATGTCGTAGTCGACGGCGAGACAGTCGTTGGGCTCGCAGCATCGCTTCCTCCGCACGCAGCGGCAACAAGCACCACCAGCAGTACCACCACAAGTCTCTTCACAACTCACCTCGACGTGTCGTCCCCAATGCCAGAGAAACGCTGCGACACCTGGAATGGGTTCCCAGAAATGGATCGTCTGCCGCCGCGGCCGCATACGATTGTGTCGCCCGGTTACATGCCCGCCAACGACCGGCGTTGTGGGATCGAGTGATCCCAGTCGGCGAGCAGGGTGCGGAGCGCGGCGACAAATGCGAGTGGCTGGTCGAGGACCAGATGATGATGCGCTTCCGGGATCGTGATCACCGGTGCGTTCCGATCCATCAACTCGTACATGTAGTGGGCTGTGTCCTCTGGGACCGTCACCGAGTGCTGTCCCCGGAAGAGGGCCACCCGGCACTTGACGCTGGCCAACTGATCACGCAACGGGATGAGGGTGTGCTTGAACAAGCCCGGATCAAACTTCCATGTCCATCCCGCATCCGTCTCGTGAAGGGAATGCCGGGCGATGTGGTTGATTATGTAGTCGTGGTCACACGGCTGTGGGGGGATGAGGCGGAAGTGACCGAGCGCTGTTTCCAGATCGGGGTAGGCACCGGGCGCCCTGAAGGCCCTCCCCCTTGCGCCTTCTTCCGACTCGGGATCAGGACGACGCACCGGCGTATCAACGATCACAGCCCCACGCAACCGATCCCCGTGGTCGGCCGCGGTCTGGATGGTGACCATGCCACCGAGACTGTGACCAACAATGACCGGGGGGCCCGGAAACCGCGCGGCGTCGGCAACAGCCATGACCTCGCGAGCCCATGCCTCGTGGGAGTAGGACTCCCTGCGTCCGCTATCACCATGACCGGACAGATCGGGAGCGATTACATGCCAATCCTCGGCAAACATCGGCGCCAGGAACGTCCACCAGTGAGCGTGGGCGGCGCCACCATGGACGAGAACCAGGCCCGGTTGGGTGCTCTCCCCCCACTCGAGGTAATGGATCGGAACGCCGTCGACATCGACCGAGCCCTCGTCGTACGGAGTCGCCATCGCACGGTAAAACCACTCCGGGGTGTTCACATCCTTCACTCCGAGGAGCCCACGACGCCGCGGAGTTCATCGGGAAGCGGAAACCAGCGCAGGTGCTCGAAGTCCTCGGTCACCAGTGGAAGGCCGAGAGGTTCCGGCAGGTCGCCGGAGGCCATCTCAACGACGAGCCTCTTGGCTTCCTCCAGATAACCGACCAAATCGTCATCCGAATGCAACTGGGGCCGGTGCCGGAAAAGCATCTCGCCCGTTGAGTAGTCGATGTCGCCGAGACTGAGCGGCGGTTTCGCCAACGGCTTGCGATGACGCCATAGAGCCGTCTCCGGTTCGAATCGATAGTGAGGCAGGAACCGCCACCCATCGTTGGCAACGAAGTGCACAGAATCGAGGATGAAGTCACGAACCTGGTCGGAGATGAAGTAGTTGAAGTTCACCCGCACCCAGCCGGGCTTGATTCCTTCACAGCCCCGCGTGATCTCGCGCTCGAACTCGTGAGAGCGCTCGAGATCAATCCCGAGCAGACGATGCCCGTATGGACCGGCGCACGAACACCCGCCGCGAGATTGGACACCGAAGAGATCGTTGAGCAACGCGACAACAAAGTTGTGATGTAGATAGCGCGGGCCATAGCGAATCACGAACGACACGATTGAGAGCCGATCGGCATTGTGGTTGCCCAGCACCTCGATGTTGGGGTTGGCCGACCATGAGGCGATCGCCCGGCTGGTCATGTCCTCCTCGCGCTCCTTGATCGTCTCCGTACCCACCGCCTCTTTCAGCTGGAAGACGAGCCCGGCCCGAATCGACTCGATGATCGCGGGGGTACCGCCCTCCTCGCGGTGCTCGATGTCCTCCAGATACCGATGATCGACGGGATTCACGTAGGCAACCGTTCCTCCACCTGGAACAGCAGGGACCCGATTGACAAAGAGTTCTTTGCGAGCCACCAAGAGACCCGGAGTTCCCGGCCCGCCGATGAATTTGTGCGGAGACAGGAAGATCGCATCTTTGTAGGCAAGGTGTGCATCGGGGCCCGTCGGCTGCGGCGACATCTCGATACTCACGTACGGTCCCGCAGCGGCGAAATCCCAGAACGACAGAGCGCCGTGCTGATGAAGCAGTATCGAGATCGCCGACACGTCCGAGATTATCCCGGTGACATTGGAGGCGGCCGAGAACGAACCGATCTTCACCTCGCGATCGGCGTACCGCACCAGCTCCTTCTCGAGTTGTGCGGGATCGATATGCCCGTCGGCATCCTCCGGGATCGTGACCACGTCTGCAATCGATTCCCGCCACGGCAACTCGTTGGAGTGATGTTCGTACGGCCCGATGAACACCACCGGCCGTTCCTCCTGCGGGATCAGCTTGGATAGCTCGTAGCGGTCCTCCAGGTTGCACGGGATTCTGATGCCGAGCACACCGATCAGACGGTCAACCGCACCGGTCATCCCCGATCCACAAAACAGCACGGCATGCTCATCCGTCGCGCCGACACAGCGGCGCACGGTGTCTCTGGCCTCTTCCCGGAACCTCGTGGTCTGCAGACCCGTACCGGAGGACTCGGTATGGGTGTTGGCGTAAAGGGGCATTACGGCTTCACGGATGTAGTCCTCGATGAACGTCAACGAACGTCCGGACGCGGTGTAGTCGGCGTATGTGACCTTGCGCGGACCAAACGGGCCGTCAACGACCTCGTCGCGCCCGATCACAGAATCCCGGATCGTTTCGATGAGCATGCGGCAAATCTAATGGGTTTCGCTTGGCTGCGAAGTCCGAGCGTTAGAGTCACGCCCAATGAACGACAAAGAGAAGAGACCTGAAAAGGATGTTCCCGCGATCGGCGTCGGGATTGCCCTCGGTGCCGGCCTCGGCGCCGTCCTCTTTGCGATTACGGACAGCCCGGTATGGATAGGGCTGGGTGCAGGTATCGGAGCAGCGCTCGGCGCCGCATTCGATGGCCGCAACACCTAACCGGGCCGGCACACCTTGCAGGGACGATATCCGGCGGTCTCGGCCCGTGCCGGGGTCCTGAACTCCACCCTGTGCTTCGCAGCAATCCGTCGTGCGTTCCGACATGTCGGGAAACAGAAGATCCCTGTTGTCTCGCTGCCCACGAAGCGGAGGGCACCGAACTCCGTCATTCCCTCATGCTCGAGCAGGGAGTGCTTCATCGGAGCGCCAAATGCGTAGTTGCCGATAGCACCATCGCTCTTGACCACACGGTGGCACGGAATCGCGATCGGCACCGGGTTCCTGGCGAGAGCGGTACCGACAGCACGTACCGCACCGTCATTGCCCATCTCCCGAGCCACCCAGCCGTAGGGCCGGACCTCGCCGGGAGGAATGGTTGCGGTCACTTCTAGAACCTCGCGCTGGAAGTCGGTGAGCACCCTGAGATCAACGAGGAGCTTCCCGAGCCGGCCCGATTCCAAGGTCCTCTCCAATTGCCCGGCGAGCCGCGACGGCAACTCGCCCGGGAACGCCCGTCTCCCGACGCGTTGGTCGTGGGCGGCAAGGAATTCCGACTCATCGGCAGTCGGTACGATCGACGACACGCCGTGCGGGGTGAAGCCAACGTGGATTGTGCCGAGCGGCCCGGCGACTGTGGTGTAGAGATCGGCGAGAGCGGTCCGAACCAGCACCCCACGTTCGATGGAGGCGGGTGGAATCTCCTGCTGCGCGAGGAGATTCACGATCTGTAGCTCGTTCTTCATCGCAATTCCTCCGTTGTGATCATGGTGCGAAGACGATCCAGACCGCGGTGGACATCAGACTTGATAGTTCCTGCGGGACGATCGAGCACCTCGCCGATCTCCTCGTAGCTGAGCCCGACGACGTGCCGAAGCACGATCGCATCGCGCTGTCGCGAGGAGAGATGAGCGAGCCGTTCGCGCCACTCGTCGATAGTCACTCGCTCGAGGGCGTCGGCATCGGTCTTCTCCGGGTCGGCCTTGTCCATTCGACCGAGCGCTACCTGGCTGGGGCGACGACTTCTTGTTCTCGCGTGGTTCCGACACAGATTGAGTGTGATTGTGAATAGCCAGGGTCGCAGCCTCAACGCGGCCACGCGTTCCGGGGAGTAGCCCCGCAACGCCTGGTAGGCACGGACAAATACCTCTTGGGTCACGTCCTCCGCATCCTGGATTGCCGGCAGCCAGCGACGGGCACCATTGAAGACTGCAGTCTGCATCTCCGAGACGAACGCGGGGAACGCCTTGTCGAGATCAGCGGCGAGCCGCCGGTTGAGTGCAGTGCTTGTCATGAACCTCTCCGCATGGCGTACACGGATATGAACCCCAAGCGAGCCGCCGGGGTTGCATTCCCGTCAGTCCCCCCACGATGTCGGGGGAAGTACCGCCGACCGCCGGGCCGGGGCGAGGGGGCCTCTCATCGCGCCAGTTCCGATCGGAGTAGATCCAAACCTACCGGGCCCACCTCCAGCAGGCGGGCGTGGAACGCCTTCGCATCGAAGCCGGCACCGAGGCGGGCTTTGACATCGTCACGGATCGCCAGGATCGCCTGCTCCCCGACCTTGTATGAGATCGCCTGACCGGGCCAACCCAGATAGCGGGTCACTTCGGATTCTGCGTAGGGACGGGCCAGGGCGGCGTAATCGATGAGCATCTCGACCGCAGTCTCGAACGTCCACATTTCCCCCGGATGGAACGACTGGCCATCCGGGATGGGCAGCTCGAGATGTGAACCGATGTCGATCACCACACGGCAGGCGCGCAACATCTGCCCAGAAAGCCACCCCAGTACGTAATCCGGCTTCTCGAAGAAACCCAGTTCGTTCATGAATCGCTCGGCGTACAACGCCCAGCCCTCACCGGCGCCCGCCTTCCACACCCAAAGGCGATGGAGCCGTGACAGCTTGTCGGCGAGAGAAACCTGCACGCCGACCTGAAGATGATGACCGGGGAACCCCTCGTGGTAGGCGGTCGAGACCTCATCGAAGACCGGATACGGCCCTTCGGGGGTGAGTGACCACCAGACGCTGCCCGGCCGGGTGAAGTCCTCGGACGGGCTGACGTAGTAGGCCCCCAGCGAGCCGCCCGGCGGAGCCATATTGACGGTGACGGTGCGAATGGGCTCTGGAACATCGAAGTGGGTACCGGTCAGCCTGTCGAGTGCATCGTCGAGACGCTCCTGGATAAAGGCCGAGAGCGCGGCCTTGTCCGGCATGGTTCGCTCGGGATCGGTTCGCAGCAGCTCATCCACCTCGGCCATCGTTGCGCCGGGTTTGATCTCGGCCGCGACCGCTTTCATGTGTGCGGATAGCTCGGCTACCTGTTCCCAGCCCCACTCATACGTGGCCACCGGATCGATGGTCGTGCCGAGGAACTCATATGCTGCCCGAACGTATCGCTCCGAACCAACACCGTCGTGGTCCGCCGCGTCGGTTGCGTATGAGTCGGCCAGGTAGTCACCGAGTTCGGAGAACGAGGCTCGAGCATCGGTGACGGCAGTCTCCAATCGACCCTGCAGGACGCCCCCGCTATTCGCCTTCTCATACGCGTCGAGCAGCTTGATCAGGCGTGATGTTGTCCCGGCACTCACCCGGCACTGATCAACGGCAGCGCGAACCTGACGCTCGGCGACGGCCATTCCCTTGCGGCGCCCTTCGTCGAGACTGGTCCGGTAACCATCAATGGTCGCCGGGAGGCGCTCGAGCCGGTAGACAATGTTCGTCCAGTCCTCCTCGGTCTCTTTGCCCATGTGGTCCCAGACCTCACGCAGAGCCTGAAGTGGAGATGCCATTGAGTTCAGGTTGCGGAGATGATCCTCATGCTCGAAATAGGAGGCCTCCTCCTCGAGCGTGACCTTGGCGAGGTCGATCGCCACCCGGTCCCAGTCATTCTCGGGGGCGGGCAGGGTGTCGATCTTCCGCCGCAAGATGCGCAGCGTACGTAATGCTCCCTCGGCGCCTTCAGGACTCAGATCGGTCCACCGGTCATCGTGACCACCGATGCCCACCTCAGTGGCAACGTCGGGGAATGTACTCGCCAATTCATCAACGATGTCACTGCTCAGCTTGTAAATGGGATGGTTCTGCACGGCACGCTCCTTCAGGCCGGAGGGTACCCGACGCAGTGTCGACCGCCGTCCTTCAGCCTGTGGCCCCGCTGCCGTGGATCAGATCCTGGATGTGCCGGCGCGCTTCATCATCGTTTGGCACCTCAATCAGGGCCTGGGTGAAATCGTTCTGGGCAAGGATGAATTCGCCACGGGCCTGATTGATCATGCCCCGGCCGACCAGGGCGATCGCTTTGATCGATTCGGCGCGGTTGGGGTATTCGAGAACCCGCGCAAAAACTGATACTGCCTCTTGATCTCTGCCCAACTCCCCCAGTGCCCGTCCGCGGTAGGCGAGCATAAGGGCCGTGAAGTCATCGTCGTTGATGACCCCCTCGGTGACGGCGAGGACATCCTCGAATCGTTCAGCGTCGTAGTACAGCTCGGCCTTCGAAAGACGGATGTGGGTGGTGGCCTCCGCTGCCTCGAGCAGCTGCAGAGCACGATCGGACAGACCACGAGCCTGGTACAGCTCGGCGAGAAGAAGCACGAGCGAGTTCCTCTGCAGCGGCAAGCGGACGATCAGCCCGGCTGCGATCACGACACTGAGCCCGGCCTCCGGAAGATACTTGTGGATGAACCGATCCTTGCCAACCGACGCCGCTGAGGACACCACATCCTCGAGCAGACTCATGCCTTGATCAAGGTCTGTCTCTAGGAGGAGCAGACCTCCGATAGCCTTCGCCGCCCCGGAATACTTAGGGTGCTGCCCGGCAATGCGCAGCATCTCGGATGGGTTGCCGGAAGACACCGCAGCGTGGAATTCCTTCTCCCCCTTGGACGCCATCAGCCCGGGCTTCTCCTGCGCCATCAGCTCCGGATACTGGTCTGGCTCGGCAAGGTGCCAGGTGAGATCGCGGTAGACCGGCTTGCGGTCCTCCTCGAGACGCCAGCGGAAGCGGCCGTCATGGACTGCCCGCATGCCCATGGCGTTGAAACGGAAGATCATCTGAACCCCTATGAGACTGCGACCACCTTATCTGACCTTCGGCGAGATCCAAGGAGTAGCATCATGAGACTCGGCAAGATCAGGAGGTATGGCGGGAATGGCCTCAGAAGGATTCCTACGCGGTCTGCCCAAGGCGGAACTGCATCTGCATATCGAGGGAACCCTCGAACCGGAGCTGATCTTCGAAATCGCCGGGCGCAATGGTTCTGTCACCAGCCACGGCTCAGTCGAGGAATTGCGGGCTGCATATGAGTTCAGCAACCTCCAGGAGTTTCTCGACATCTACTACGTGGGTGCAGGAGCGCTACAGACCGAGCAGGACTTCTTTGACATGACTCTTGCCTACCTACGCCGTGCGGCCGCCGACGGCGTGCGGCGGGCCGAGATCTTCTTTGATCCCCAGACTCACACGGAGCGGGGGGTCCCGTTCGACGTATTCATGGACGGGATGCACGCAGCGACCGCCGTTGCTGAGTCCGACCTCGGCCTCTCGTCGGATCTCATCATGTGCTTTCTCCGACACCTCCCCGTAGCGGCCGCCATGGAGACGCTCGAGGCAAGCCTGCGATTCCGCGACAGATTCATCGGTGTCGGCCTCGACTCGTCCGAGGTTGGCTTCCCGCCTGAGCTATTCGCCGACGTATTCGCCAGGGCAGCAGCTGAGGACCTCCATTTGGTTGCGCACGCCGGAGAAGAAGGGCCGCCCGAATATGTCTGGAGTGCGCTTGACAGCCTCAATGTCGAACGAATCGATCACGGGGTTCGATCGCTCGAAGACGCCGAGCTCGTCGAGCATCTCGTCGCCGAGCAAATCCCGCTAACGGTCTGTCCTCTCTCCAACGTCAAGCTCGGTGGTTTCTCACGACTCGAAGAGCACACGCTGCCCAAAATGCTCGATCTCGGCCTCAAGGTCACGATCAACTCCGACGATCCCGCCTACTTCGGTGGCTACATCGGGGACAACTATGTCAAGACCAGCGAGGCGCTCGGTCTATCGATGGACCAAATGGTCACCATCGCCCGCAATTCACTCGAGGCGACGTTCCTCCCCCGCCACGAAAAGGCACGACTGCTGGGCGAACTCGACGAGTATGTGGCCGATTCTGGCGTGTCGCAGCCATGACGGTTGACGAATACCTGGAGATGGCTCCCGAACCACAGCGAACAACGCTCACCAGACTCCGCGCTCTGCTCACCTCGATCCTTCCCGACGCCGAGGAAGCTATCTCCTATGGCGTGCCGGCGCTCAGGGTTGCAGGAGAGCCGGTTGCCGGATACGCCCACGCCAAACGCCACTGCAGCTACTACCCGCATTCCGGGTCGGTTCTCGGCCAAGTCGAACCCGAGCTGCTCGAAGGTTACGACTGGGCAAAGGGGACTCTTCGCTTCCCGGTTGATCAGCTTCCGGACGAGGCCCTGATCCGGAGGCTGGTGGAGATCCGGCTGGCGATGCTCCCGGAGTAGCGCAGATCCCACCCCGGGCGGTGCCCGGCACCGACGGCACCAGCTGGAGCTTGCAGCTGCCGGTTACTGCTGCTCGAAGTTGGTGCTCAGCGCCGCCGGCGGCTCCGAGGCGAGGAACTTACGCAACGACACGAACCGGTCGCCGAGAGCCCGGAAGCCGGGGCGGTTGATGACGACCAGAGTCAGGATCATCGTTGGGAACGGCAGGATGGGCAGCACCTGCGACAGACCCGGGAAGACCGGTTGCAGCTTCAACGCCACCACCTGCAAGGCACCGAACAGATAGCAGCCCAGCGCAACCCGAAATGGGTGCCAGCCACCGAAGATGACAACGGCCAGAGCGATCCAGCCGAAGTTCCTGACATGCCCCTCGGACCAGCCGAACTTTTGATCGAGCGAGAAGGCCGCTCCGCCGATGCCGACGAGAGCACCGCCGAGAATCGTGTAGAAGTACCGCATCCCGCGGACATTGATTCCGCGGGCAAAAGCCGATTCGGGACGCTCGCCGATCGCCTGCAGTTCGAGGCCGGGACGAGTTCGATAGAAGAACCAATAGGTCAGGGCGATAGCAACGAAGCTCCCGTAAATCGACAGGTTGTGCTGGAACAGCGCCCTGCCCAGGAAGGGGATATCGGCGAGAAGCGGCACCTCCAGCTTGGGAACCGATGGACCCGGCTCCCTTACGAATGGACTGCCGAGAAGAGCAGACAATTCCGTGGTCAGCAGGAAGAGAACGAACCCAACCGCGATCTGATTGAGCCGTAGCTCGATGCCGGCGTAAGCAATAATCAGCGCAACGAGCGCAGAAACGGCCGCCGCAAGCAGGAATCCGACGATGACGCTCCCGGACAGGTAAGCCCCGGCAAAACCGGCCATTGCCGAGAGAAGAAGGCTTCCATCCAGCGACAGGTTCACCACACCTGCTTTCTCCGTGATCGTCTCGCCGATAGTCGCATAGATCAGTGGTGCCGCTCCGGCGATGACCGTACCCGTCGTGACATCGAGATCGCCAACGATGGCCAGGGCCAAGATCACCGGTATTGAGACAAGAGCGAAGATCATGCCCCACCCCCTGTCTCGAGATCAGACAGACGAAGTGCCGCTCGCTTCCTCTGCCACCCGGTCGCCAACAGTACGAACAAGACGAGCAGGCCCTGGATCACACCGCCAACAGACGAGTCGAGATCGAGGCGAAGCTCGAGTTGAGATGCACCCACCGACAGAGCCGCAAAGAACAGGGCAAGCGGCGCAACCGGAGCCGCCCGGAACGCAGCCAGCAGCACAACGAGGATCCCGAGGAAACCGAAGCCACCCGAGACCGACGGAACCAGCTTGTGGTGGAAGGCCATCACCTGGGTGACGCCCGCCAGCCCGGCAAGACCTCCGGCAGCCGCAAAAGCACCGAGCATGTAGCGGTTCGAAGGAATGCCAAGGCGAGCCGAACTCGACATGCTGTTGCCGATCGCCTTGAGCTTCAGACCGAACATGGTCCCCCGCATTATGAAATAGACACCACCGATTGCCGCCGCAGCCAGCAGCAGCGACAGCCACGAGATATCGAGGGGTGCCCCTTCGTAGCTGAGCCGCGGGAACCAGACGTCTCGTTCGAACAGGTCGGTACCTGATGTCGAAGCAACGCCTTCCCGCGACCACGGTCCGATGACGAGGTATGTGGTCATGCCGAGAGCAACGAAGTAGAGGCCGAGCCCGCCAAAGATCTCGTTGACGCCACCGTGGGTCTTGAGCACACCGGCGAGCAGCCCCCAAATGACACCGCCGATGATGCCGACGATGATCGCGATCAGGATGACGAACCACCCCGGTCCGGGAACGCTGCGGGCGGCCCACGTGGCGAAGATGGCTCCCATCACGATCTGGCCCTCAACGCCGATATTCCAGAGCCCGGCCGAATAGGTGATGACGAGCGAGGCCGAGGCGATGACGAGAGGTACCCAAACCAGGAGCGTTGCCGACAGCTTCGATACCGAGCCGAAGGATCCCTGGAAAAGGAGCTTGAACGCCTCCAGCGGGTTGGCCCCGAGAGCCAACAAAAGCAGGGACACGACGATGAGCGCACCGCCAACAGCAATGACCATGCCTTGCACACCGCTACGGTTGGTCGCCGAGCTCACGCGCGCTCCTTCCCGCCGATGAGATAGCCGAGTTCCTCGGTATCAGATTCGTCTGCGATGAGTTCGCGAAGCACGCGACCCGCAAAGAAGACCAGGATCCGATCTGAGTAGCGCAGCAACTCGTCCAAATCGGCCGATGAGAAGATGATCGCGGTTCCGTCGTTGCGGCGCTCGAGAATCTGATGCCAGACCCATTCGGCCGATTCGATATCGAGACCCCGCGTGGGGTGCTCCATCAGCAGCAGCTCGACGTGATCCGGCAT
>SWCD01011951.1_pt1 | contig 46471 bp, 41 predicted proteins | sample 4693011 | NCBI WGS metagenome assembly SWCD01 (sample SAMN10267278, study PRJNA491770) | bioreactor metagenome | isolation source: DHS bioreactor inoculated with marine | place: Japan: Omine Ridge, Nankai Trough
CTTTTTTTATTTTCAAACTCCACTGGGTTCATTTTGTTGATCGCACTGTGCGGTTTTTGTGTATTGTACATCTTTACCGCTTTATCCGTCATGCGTACCAATTGATCAAAATCAATGGGGGCGTAATGCCTTATATAGTTGTTCTTTATTATCCCGTTCAACCTTTCCGCATTGGGGTTCTCATAGCAGGTTATCCCCATACTGTTGATGATCCCGGCCTTGGAGGTGAGCTTTATGAACTCCCTGGAATAATATTGTCCGCCCCCGTCGGAATGGAATATCAGGCCATCCAGCCTTGACGCCCTTCTTGTCCTCAAACCTCCCAGTAGCGCCGGGATGGTCGTATGCCCCGTCCTCAGGCTGCGGCTTACCCGGTGGCCCACTATCAACCTGGAGTACATGTCCATGATCAAGGTGATGTAATAAAATTCGTCCCCTATCCTATAATAGGTTATATCGCTTACCCATAACTGGTTGACGGCTTCCAACTCAAGGCCTTCCGCCAGGTTGTCAAAACGTACCACCCCCGACGAATCGGTCGTCCGTCGGAACGCCTTTTTCATCCGTACCCCGTACCCCATGGACATGAAATGGCTCTCGAACGCGTCGCGGCCCATAAAATCGGGGCCTATCAACCTATGGAGGTCCCTTAGGTTCATCCCCGGGTGGTCCTTCCTTACCTCCCCCACAATGACCAGCAACTGCGCCATTGCCCCTTTTCTTGACAATTGCCTGTCGAGCTTTGCGTGGAAGGACTGCCTTGTCGTGCCTATGGCCGAAAAAAAGCCGTTCAGGCCCATGTTCATCCCTTCCCGGTTTTGCCAGAACCAGACCTGGGTGTCGAACCAGCTTTTTTTTTAATATCGATGCCGAGCTCGTCATCCGCGATCTCGATCAGCTTTTCCAGAAAATCGACCTTCATCTGCTTCTGCCCAACGGCCCGTTCCAGTTCCCTTATCCGTTCCTGTAGTTCCTTTACCTTTTTTGTGCTGCTCATGGGCTCTACGATCTGTCTATATCCCTTTTGGTACAAGATAGAGTATTTATGGACCCATTTGTAAACCGCAGTGGTGGAAACACCATAGAGAGCGGAAATCTCACGGACCGTGAACTCGTTGTTCTCGATGCGCCCGACCATGTCCTTTTTGAACTTCTCCCCGAAACTACGGGACAACCGTTTGTCAAAACATTTCTTGAAACCTTCTAGATCTGCCATTTTTGATTAGTTTTATCCAACCAAAATCGGTCAACGTATTTCAGGCATAGACAGCTTGAACAAATATCAAACCTGAAGAACACCAAACAGAATAACACCAAACACAATAACATCAAAAAATAAACATCAAACACATTGAATTTCTACAGTCTAAATAACAAAGCGCAATCGGTTTCTTTCAAGGAGGCCGTGATTCAAGGAATTGCACCGGATCGGGGATTGTATTTTCCCGAAAGCATCACTCCTTTACCCGATTCGTTTTTTGAGGGTATCGAGGCACTGTCCCATCAGGAAATCGCCTTTAGGGCCATCCATCAATTTGTAAAGGATGAGATTCCGGATGATATTCTGAAGGATATTCTAAAAGACGTTTTGGATTTCGACTTCCCAGTGGTAGAAATTGAGGAAAACGTAGCCACCTTAGAACTTTTCCACGGCCCTACCATGGCCTTTAAGGATGTGGGAGCCCGGTTTATGGCGCGTTGTCTTGGGTATTTTTCTGAAAAAAAAGACACCAATGTCACGGTTTTAGTGGCCACCTCCGGGGATACGGGAGGCGCTGTCGCCAATGGGTTTTTAGGTGTCCATGGGGTAAAGGTCGTTATTCTTTATCCCAGTGGGAAGGTAAGCGACATTCAAGAAAAACAACTGACCACCTTGGGCCAAAATATTACCGCCCTGGAAGTAAAAGGCACATTTGATGACTGTCAAGAAATGGTAAAGACCGCATTTTTGGACAGGGAATTATTGGACCATATGAAATTGACCTCCGCCAATTCTATCAACGTGGCTAGATGGTTGCCCCAAATGTTCTATTTTCTTTTTGCGTACAAGCAGACCAAGGCCATTGGCCGAGACATCGTTTTTTCGGTCCCAAGTGGTAATTTTGGGAATATTTGTGCCGGGTTGGTAGCACAGCGACTGGGAATGCCGGTTAAGCATTTTGTTGCCGCGACGAACGTAAACGATGTGGTGCCCCGATATATGCAGACGGGAAAATACACTCCCAAAGCTTCCACTTCCACGGTCTCCAATGCCATGGATGTTGGCGACCCCAGTAATTTCATCCGGATCCGGCATTTGTTCCAAGATGATTTTGAAACCCTTGCCAAAACCCTTTCGTCGTATTCCTTTACCGATGCCGAAACCAAGGCGGCAATGCTTAAAATTTTCAAGAATGACGGCTATACCCCCGATCCCCATGGAGCCGTTGGCTATTTAGGCCTAAAAAAATATCAAGAATCCCATCTGGAAACGTATGGGATTTTTCTGGAAACTGCCCATCCCGTAAAATTCTTGGATGTGGTGGAGGAGGTCATTGGAGAATCTCCCGAAATTCCAATGCAAATTCAGAAGGTGATGGATAAAGAGAAAAAATCCGTTCTTATTGCAACCTACGGTGAATTGAAAAGTTACCTTTTGGAGGCTGACTAAGGTTCTACCAGGCTTTGCGCTTTAGGCTTATCGCTTTATGCTCTTGCTTATAGCGGATCGGGAACAGCAAATCAGACTTGGGTCTTCACTTTGGGTTAAAGGATTTCCCCATGTATGATATCTTAACAATTATGAACCCGTTCAATTATAGATCGATCTTACGACCTTATTTTTGATAGGTGGAACGGTCTTTAAATATTCAAAGATATCCCCTGCTTCCTTGTCGGTAAGTTCTGTATAAGGTTCCATAGGATACGTCAAGGCTTTTTGACCTTGTATCCGGCCATATTTTACTGCCTGAACAAATTCTTCTTTGGTCCATCTTCCTATACCTGTTTCCAAATCTGGTGTAAGATTAGGTGTTAACATTACCCGACCCTGAAGGTCCAAGGGTTTGTTTCCTCCTCCAAAATAACCTTTGCTCTTAGTGGGGTCCATTGCATTATTGGTGGTAAAATCTGCGGAATGACATGCATAACATTCCAAATTATAAGCAAGATATCTACCTGTTTCAACCGCATTGGTCGTATCTGGCATTGCAATCCGCCGGGTAGGCATTGGTAAAGGTTTAAAGGCAACCCGGCAAAGTATTTTGGTCAACAGGGACGGGGATGAAGGCGTGTTCGGGGTTGGATCAGCAGTAACCATCCGATTGCCCGATCTTAAAAAGGAAATCACGGCGTTAATATCGTCATCGGCCATATTGGGTAATTTTGCCATATACGGAGGTGCATATTGCCCATCCCTTTTTATCCCTGTCCTCAGGAGATAAACTATTTCCCCATCTGTCCAATCGCCAATTCCTTGATTCTTGTCCTGTGTAATATTCATAGAATAAATTTCCCCAAATTCCGGTGGTGCATCTAACATTCTTTTCCCCGTGAGCTTTCCAGTTTCACGGTTCAAATGACAACCGGCACAAAGAAAAGTAACCAACTTTCGGCCTCGTTCAATAGATTGAGGGGTACTTTTCACATGAAATTCAATTTTTTCAATAGAATAGGTCGGAATAACGCTAAAGTTGATGTACAACAGGATTATTCCCACCAAGATTACAATAGAGACTACCCCGATTCCTAGAAATTTGAAGAATTTTTTCATCCTATATGAAAATCAAATCTGAATCCAGATTCGGAAAATTATACCCTTAAAATTACAATAAAAGCAAATCTCGAAAAAAAGATTATGAGTAATTTTTTTGCAGCGGGGAGACAAGGCAAAAGATTTACTTACGATGTGTTTAATTCCTTGGGAGACAAGGACAAAACTGTGATAGGCCTACAGTAGAAACCTATAGTTTACGGATACCAAAATCGATTTTCGATCTCCAATTATCCCAGCTTCGCTTCGAAGTTGCCAATTTTTGTTGTATTGAAACTGGGCCCCTATAATTCCGTTCCACAATTCCTTTAAATTTTTATCCATTGCATACTTCACGGTTCCATTTCCCTCTGCCTTATCAATATTTTCTATAATGGGGGTCAGCACTTTATCTGCAACAATTTTTTCGGCGGTTGTAGCTTCGTTGTCATACCAATCGTAATAATCACTTACAATCTGATCCTTTTTCTGAACAAAACCGGGCAGGGCCTCATTGATAGCAATCTGGCCAGACGTCACTCCTTTGGCGTTTACACGCATACCCCCGGCCCAAAATGTCAGGTTTCTGGCAGGATTATTCTTAAACTTAAAATTCTTCCCAAATCGCAATCCCAAAACATTTACGGGCACGGCTTTATCAAGTAGTTCCGGTTTGTTCCAAGTGAAATTTGCATCGACCGATGCAAAAAAACCTCCGACAGCAAAACCGCTCATTAATCCAAAGCCAGCGGTAGAGGCACCCTGCTCTACAACAGAGGTTAGCTTAATCGGGTATACCAAATTCACCTCGGTTTTTAAGTGGGCATATCCAAAGATCCCATACAGGTTCAAAAAAGGCAGCACCCACAAATCGGGCCTTACATTTATTCCATAACTAGTGTTCTCGCTATTTTCAAACTGAATTATTCCCATAGGGGTCAATGGAATATCGGTTTGATCATTCTTAAATCCAAGCTGAAAATTTTCAATAACAATTCCCTGATTCATCCAGATATAATTGACCATTGCTCCCGCCGGATAGGCCAAGTCTATTCCGCGGTCATAGGCCTTTTGTCCCAAAATAGGGAACTTATAATCGTATTTTACCTGTTTTAAACTATCCACATATTCCTTATGGATATCCCGCACCAAAGTACCCGGTTGCGTTTGTGAGATCGCTACCGAGGCCGTCAAAAATGCCAAAAGTGTAAAGAATCTGAGATAAATATTTTTCATCGTTAACGATTAAGGTTCGAAATTGCCCCCATTTAAAAGGAAATGGCAATGTATTCTTATATTTCTGGCGAATTTAAGTAAAAAATGACTTATTGCTAACTTGAAATCAAACAATCCCTTGTTTAATGATCCTACCCCATATTGGATCCCCGATCCCGTCCTGGTGCGACAAGGAAGCGAATCAAGTGCCGATAAAGGAAGTTTATGTATTTATGATCTTTGTCCAAAAATGATCTTGTGGTAAAATTTGGAAAGGAAAGTAAAGGTACTAGGGAAGATGAAGGCAACGATAAAAAACCTTTATGCCGGCCCTAAAATCTGCCTCCGTCATGTTCAGGGATTACCTGTATGGTAAGGGCAGACCGTCGAAGCACAGTAAAAAAAACATCTCAGGGGCCATCCCGAAGGATTCATTCCAGCGGGCGCTCGATGTGACTGTATAATTGTTAAAAATTTACTTTAAAACCCAAATGAATCCCCAAATCCCCATCCATTGGGACTGTCGTCCCGGCGTAAGGATTTCTTCCACTTGTGGTATAGTCTTCGGAAGCTTCTAATTTCATTGCGGAGCAAGTTTAAGTATTCCTTCTCCTTAACCCCATCCATCTCGAGTCCTTTGCAATAGGACAGGATATTCCGGGTCATAATGCTAATAAAGGTGGCACTTTTCATACGGGAAGCATGACAGTCCGAATATTCTGCATAAGCTATCTGTTGCGGAATAAGGATGGCGTCGGTCAGTAGGGAATCGGCAATGATATCCCTATGGCTGTTAGATTGATATAACTTGAGCAAATCCTTGTTATACGTAACATAGGACGCAATTTCCCTGCTCATTTTACAGAGATCCAACGCTTTGAGATACAAAGGAACCGAACTTAAATTTTCTTTGGACATTTTCTTTTCCCACCTATTTTGAATACATAAAATTACGGGTAATCTTCGAAAAACATCTTAACATTACATGGCATTTTTGTATATTCGCTAACGAAAAAAAAGTTTTATATGGATAAAATTTTGGATACGAAGGTGGATGATTTGAATTGGCGAATCCTGAAAATGCTCCAAAAAAACGCCCGCGAAACCTTTGCAAATATTGGAAGGCAAGTTGGACTTACACCCCCGGCCGTAGCGGAACGGATCAAGAAAATGGAGGATTTGGGGATTTTATTGGGATATAAGGCAATTGTTTCACACATTCAAGTAGGATATCAATTAAAGGCCATCATAACCTTGAGAGCCTTTATGGGCAAATTGAGGCCATTTTTGGAGGCCGTTCCGTCTTTTGACGAAGTTGTCAATTGCTACAGGATCACAGGGAACGAGAATATTATTATGGAAGTTGTCCTAAGGGATCAGTTCCATTTGGAGAAGTTTATAGACAAGCTCATACAATATGGTGAGACACGTACCCATATCATTCTCTCGGAAGTCATTTCCGATTCCCCGATAATGAAAAAGGTGACTTAATATTTGCTAAGGGGATTCATTAACCAGGAAAACGGTTGGCGATCAATTTTCCATTGACCCGGTCACTTATACAAACAGAGGGGATGGTACGTATTGAGAGGTCCTCCCAGAGCAACCATAAAAGCAAGTTTGGACCTCGAAAGAATAAGTCCAGAGAACTCCTATATGTGCAATATATATTGGAGGGTCAAGGATGGAATTATATTTCTTAATTTTATTGACCCTATTTTGGTCGGATATTTGATGGCTTTAATATATAAAATGAACTGGTTCAAAAAGTTTAATAAACAGTTATAAATAGATGAAAAAATTTTTATGGGTACTTTTTTTGTGGGCATCATTTTATGCAACCGCCCAACAAATAGTTCTTAAAAAGGGAAAGGTAATAGATTCCATTTCGGCAGGTTATAATTCAACGGATAATTTTGGGTTATATCTACCCAAAAACTATGAAGCTTCCCAAAAGTGGCCCGTAGTCTATGTGTTAGATTTGGAGGGTCATGGAATAAATGTCCTACAAGATTATAGGGCTTCGGCCGAAAGGCAGGGTTATATATTTATTTCAATCAACAATTTGAACGATTCCCTTTCATTAACCGAAAATGTGCTGATAGCCAATAAGATAATTAGTGCTATACCTACCATGTTTTCTATAGATCCAGCACGGGTTTATACCGTCGGTTTTGCCAAGGGTGCAGCATTGGCGAGCGTCCTTCCCCTTATTATAACCAATGTTCATGGTGTGATTTCCTGCGGATCGGACATTGGCAGCACCAAGGTATTGGATTCTAAAAAACGCTTTCAGTACATCGGTATTGTAGGTAAGGGAGATTATAATTATCCCATGATGATACAAACTACCAAGGTCTTGGATAAATTAAAGTTCCCTAACCAACTGCTGACGTTTGATGGAGGTCATGAATGGCCACCGGCCGAAAATCTGGAAAAAGCCCTGGAAATCCTCACGATATCAACTATGGCCAATGGAAAAATGGCCAAGGACACAGCTTATATAAAGGCTACCTACAACACGAACTTGGAAAAGATAAACTCTTTGACCAACTCCCTAAAAATGCTTGAGGCAGAGGAACTTATTACAGAATCCGAATCTGTGTACGGGAAGTTGGTTTCATTGGATTCCCTAAAGGACAAGCAAAAATGGATCAAAAAGAACAAAGTATACAAAACCCAAAAAAGGAATGAAATCGCTGCCTTGGATAAGGAATCGCTCTCCCGTGTGGACTATGTATATTATCTTGACGAAGATGTTAACACTTATAATTTGAAAAATCTTGGATGGTGGAACTATCAAATGGATGAGTTAAAAAAGATCATGGCGAGTACCAACAAGATCGAAAGTCAAATGGGCGAAAGGCTTTACGGATTTGTAAATGCATTGATCGATGAAAATATTAATGAAATAAAAAAGGAAAAAAACTTGGATGAACAGGGACTTCAGTTTCTTTGGATGCTAAAAACCATCACTGCTCCCAAGGAATATTCCAATTATCTTAAAATAATCTCAAACAGTGCCAAGAACGATGATTTTGGCACCGCCCTCTTTTATACGGAGGAACTGTTAAAGCATGGATATACCAACAAAACCGAACTCTACGACCTAAAGGATGCAGCCCTACTCAGAATTACCCCCGAATTTAACGAACTCGTTGCCAAATATTTGAAAGATGCGCGGTATGAGCTTCTAATTGATTAGTTTATATTTCTTCTGATAGGATGTGGATCAATTACGCGCGTCCCTCTTAGATCGTCTTAGCCAATAGGAAAGGCAGAACCCTGTCCAAACGTCACGTTTAGGTCGAGGGTATCACAATCAAGACTCCCGAAGTTTACGAATTTTCAAGGGTCAATAAACAAGGTCTTTCTGTCTTGGCTCTTGGCTCTAACAACTAGATTCTATGCATTCTGGTTCTTTGCAACCCGTGGTTATCCGACCCCTTCACCCGAGCCAGGGACTCGGGGAATTCTATGGATCAAATAATCAGCCGTACATCCCCAAGTTCCCACAATTCATAAGGGAAATCCGGTCCCGGGGATCCTATAAACATATAATTGGTTGGGATTTTCCATTTCTTGGACAGCTCCATTATTTTCTTGGGACAAAATTCACCATACTCTTCCACCAACTCTATTTCAATGGAAGGCCATGATCGATCCAGCATATCAATATCTTGCTTAAAAAGCTGGTTCAACTTTTCGTTTTGGGCCAGCACGGTAACAATTTTTAAGCGGCGGGTATGCTCGTTGGCGGTAATATAACGCAACACCCTATTTAAGGTGGCCACATCGTCGTGCTTGGTAAAGAAAACGAACTGTTGATCGTTGATCCTGCGAATGGTCCTTTTTATCCTACTGTTCCATTCCCTAAAAATGGAGTTTTTATCAGGGGTGATATAATCGAGAAAGAAGAGGACTACTTTTAAGATTCGGATTCGAAACAACATAAACCCCACAATAAGGAGTGTGGGTATCAGATAATCCAAAAATATTTGTAAATAATGTGGATTTAGCATCACATTACCTATAAGGGCCAAACCTACCCCCAAAATAGCAAAGATTACAGCCATCCAAGTGGCACGTTCCGGTCTTGGCAGTGTTTTTCTATTTATTTTCAGCAATAAGTTTCCCATCCCAAAAAGAATCATTACCCCCAAAAAGGCTATGGTATAAACCCCGGCCAATTCCGCCAAATTACCCTGGGTTATCACCAAAATCGAGGAACAGAGCAGAAAGAAAGTAATGGCTATAAAGTATGAACTTCCCCTTTTGTTCTTTTTTACCAAAAATTTGGGTAAAATTCTATCCAGGGCCATCCTTTCCACAAGTCCACCCACCCCCACAAAGGCAGTCAACACCGCCCCGCTTAACACCAAGGCGGCATCTATGGTAATTAAATAGGAGAGCCAACTTCCCCCTGCTAGGGACCCCATATATGACAAAAGTGTTTCCCCTTGGGCATTGATGTTGGCCAATGGGATAACCGCCAAGGCCAAAAAGGCGATAAGCGGATTGAAAACCGTAACAATTATCCACATATTCCTCAAGGTCTTTGGAAATATCCCTTTCTTTTGTTCCTCTATATAATTTGCTGAACTTTCAAATCCGCTAATACCGAGCATAGCTGCTGAAAAACCAAAAAACAAAGCGTTGGACACGCTTCCTGTAACGGGAATTTTAAAATTGGCCAATAAAATTTGCAGGCCATTGTGAACGAAAAAATAAAGACAAAACCCGCAAAGCAAAACAAGGGATCCCAAGTGGAAAAGAAAGATTGCCGAAGCAACCTTGGATGATTCCCCAATGCCCATAATAACCAATCCCATAAAAATTGACAACAAAAAAATGGTGGTGTACATAATTGGAATAGAACCCCAAAGGCCATGTGCATATTTAATCGCTACACTTGCAGAGATTACGGCCGTGGCCATATAGGAGAGCACGGTAAGGGAAGCCGCGAAGGAGGCGGTCGATTTCTTTGTGGTGTTCAACAAGGCGTTGTAAGCTCCCCCATTTAGGGGCAACGCCCCCACGACCTCCCCATAGATTCTTCGATAAAGAAAGAGCACCAACGACACCATAAGCAGTGAAATCCATGCGTATTGTCCGGCATATAAAATTGAGATCCCGGATACATACAAACAGGAAGAACTAATATCATTGCCACAAATGGAAGTCGCGGCAAGTTGTCCTAGTTTCTTTTTCATAAATCCCAAAAATAATGGACGGTACCATATTTAACCCAAAGTTAAATATAAGTGATGGCATTTTTAACAAACGGGAATGAATTAATGAAAAAGAGAAAAGAGATAAGAGAATTCAAATACAAGGCCTTAAATAATTGTAGATCTTCCCAAACCGATATTTTCGTTGTTCATGCTCAGATTCTCGTCGGTATCCGTGATATTGTTCGCTATAAAGTCTCCCACTTGATCGGTACCATACTTTGTTTTCAGATTTAGGTCCGGGGTAACAATATTCTTTCTCAAGGACTTGTATACGGCCAGTTGCACGGCACGGGCTTCTTCGTTTAGACCAAAGTGTTCCAAAAGAAGGGCAGCGGACAAAATACAGGCGACCGGATTGGCCATATTTTTTCCGGCAGCTTGGGAATACGATCCGTGGACCGGCTCAAACATGGCATGGTTCTCCCCAACCGAAGCGGAGGACAACAGGCCAATTGAACCGCATATGACCCCGGCTACATCGGAGATTATATCCCCTAGGAGATTTTCGGTCAGAACAACATCAAATTGGTTCGGATTCAAAATAATTTGCATCGCCGCATTATCCACATACATGAAGTCCAACTTCACTTCTGGGTAACTTTCCGCAATTTTAGAAACTACCCTGCGCCACAGTCTGGATGTTTCCAGTACATTGGCCTTATCGACCAAGGTTAGTTTATTATTTCGGCTTTTAGCAGATTTAAAGGCCAAATGGGCAATACGGCTAATCTCACTTTCAGAATATATACAAAGGTCGGAAGCGATCGTGCCATCGGCATTTAGTTTTTTCTCCCCAAAATAAATACCTCCTGTAAGTTCCCTATAGATTATAAAATCGGTACCCGTGATAATTTCCTTTTTCAGTGGAGATTTCCGGTCAAGGATAGAAAATGCCTTTATAGGTTTAATGTTTGCAAAAAGACCCAGTTTCTTGCGTAGTTGCAGCAAGCCTTGTTCTGGCCGTACCTTGGCATAGGGGTCGTTATCGTACTCCGTGGAACCCACGGTCCCAAACAAAACCGCGTCCGAATCCCGGCAGAGCTGAAGTGTCTCATCGGGTAATGGACTCCCCATCTTGGTCATGGCAATTGCACCCACGGGAGCCTCCGAAAAAATGAAATTGTGGCCAAAGGTCTCTTCCACGGCCTGTAGGCATTTTACTGCCTGCGCCATGACCTCTGGACCAATACCATCTCCTGGCAATAGGGCGATCTTTAATTCCATTCAGTACAGTAATCTTTAAATACATTAAATACTTCCACCATTCACTTTCCATTGTGCTACGTTAAAACTATTAGCCGTAGCCCTGCTATGCCCGCCTATATTACCTTGTCAAATACAAAAATAAAAATTTAGTCAAGCAATTTAAAGATTATCCTACTAGGCCACCCTTTCGGCATTTATGTTGCTAGCCACTATAATTTCATGGATGTCATAATCCAAAATCTCCTTTTTGATATCGGCAAACTTAAGAAACTCCTCATAGACAACATCCAACTGTAGTTTGGTAAGCTCATAGCCTACCTTTTTTGCGCGGTAAGCCAAAGCGGCCCGTCCACTTCTTGCCGTAAGAACAATGGAAGATTCATTTACACCAACATCCTCAGGGTCCATGATTTCATAGGTTTCCCTATTCTTAATAACGCCATCCTGATGTATTCCCGAACTATGGGCAAACGCATTAGATCCGACTATGGCCTTGTTGGGCTGCACCGGCATCCCCATTTTCTGGGATACCATTAGACTTGTGCTATACAATAATTTACTGTTTATATTGGTATCCAGATTTAAATATGGATGTTGCCTCAAGATCATGACCACCTCCTCCAAAGATGTATTGCCGGCACGTTCCCCGATACCGTTGATGGTGCATTCTATCTGTCTGGCCCCATTGATTACCCCCGAGATTGAGTTGGCCGTTGCCAGACCCAGGTCGTTATGGCAATGACAGGAAAGTATAGCGGTATGGATCCCTTTAACATTTTCCTTAAGATATTTCATTTTGGCACCGTATTCCTCAGGAAGACAATAGCCAGTGGTATCGGGAATATTAAGTACCGTGGCCCCAGCTTTTATGACCGCTTCACAGACCCTTGCCAAAAATTCGTTATCCGTTCTCCCGGCATCCTCGGCATAAAACTCCACGTCCTCCACAAAGGATTTGGCATATTTTACGGCATCAACCGCCCTTTCAATAATTCCTTCCCTAGTAGAATTAAACTTGTGCCTTATATGAGAATCCGAAGTACCTATACCCGTATGGATTCTAGGCCTCCTGGCGTGCTTAAGAGCTTCTGCAGCCACTTCGATATCCTTCCTTACGGCACGGGTCAACCCACAAACGGTAGCATTTTTTATCAATTTTGCTATTTCATTGACCGACTTAAAATCGCCAGGACTGGAGATGGGAAAGCCTGCCTCGATAATATCTACACCCATTTGATCTAATCGTTCGGCAATGACCAGCTTTTGTTTGGTATCCAATTTGCAACCGGGCACTTGCTCGCCATCCCTAAGGGTAGTATCAAAAATATGTACGTTATCTTTACTCATTATATTTACTTAATTTTGGGTAATCATTACGAAGTTAAGGCCAACAAATGCATTGTAACATGTGCCAAAACATCATTTACAACGCTTAAGCACTTTTTGATTTACTCAAAACACTGACATACAGTTAATTAAATTCTTTTTTTTACGATGACAAATGCCCATAAAGATGCTTTATTCGTATTGGTAAACTCCCTATCGAAGTCCGAAAAAAGACAATTTAAACTCTATGTAGGCCGATTGGGCGTCAATACCGATGCCAAGTTTTTAGCTCTTTTTAATCTTCTAGACAAGTTGAAGGATTATGACGAAAAAGCCATTTTGGAGAGTGGTATCGTAAAGAAGGCACAATTGTCCAACCTTAAGGCCCATCTCTACAAGCAAATATTGGTGAGCCTTAGGCTGAATCCCGTTAACCAAAATATACGGGTGCAGATCAGGGAGCAGTTGGATTTTGCCACCATCCTATATCAAAAGGGCCTCTACAAACAAAGCCTTAAAATTCTTGAAAAGGCAAAGGCGATTGCCATTGAAAACGAAGAAAAGAACGTCGCCTACGAAATTGTGGAACTCGAGAAGATCATTGAGACCCAATATATTACCCGAAGTATCCCCGATCGGGCAGATGAGCTTGCCTTACAGGCCAAGAAGCTATCGGAACAAAATGTGATGACCAGCAAACTATCCAATCTTTCCCTGCAACTTTATAGCATGATGCTCAAAGTTGGCTATGTTAGGAGCGATGAGGATTACCAAACGGTAAAGCGATATTTTGATAAGCACCTTCCAAAATACAAAATGAAGGACTTGGGATTTCGGGAAAAGTTGTGGCTCTATAAGGCCCATTTATGGTACAGCTTTCTAGTACAGGACTTCTTGTCCTGCTATAAATATGCCAGTAAATGGGTAGATCTCTTCTACGACCAAAAAGTGATGATCTATCTTAATCCGGTATTCTTTTTAAAGGGAAACCACTACCTGCTGGAGTCACTTTTTTATGTAAAATACAGTTCCCATTTTAGGGAAACCTTGGACAAAATGGAAAAGGTCGTCAAAAGCGAGGAATTTCCTAAAAATGACAATATATCGGCCCTTACCTTTCTCTATATCAATTCCAACAAACTGAACCTTCATTTTATGGAGGGAACCTTTGACAAGGGCCTGTATTTGGTAAAAATCATTGAATACGGTATTTCCAAGCAGAAAGATCGTATTGACGAACATCATATCATGATATTTTACTACAAGATTGCTTGTCTATATTTTGGAATTGGCGATAATAAAACCTGTATCACTTACCTGAAAAAGATAATAAACAACAAAAATCTTAAAATGAGGGAGGACCTTATGTGCTTTGCCCGGGTGTTGAGCCTTGTGGCGCATTATGAGGCCGGAATGGATTATCATTTGGAGGTTCAGCTGAAAAGTACCTATAAGTTTTTGTTGAAAATGAACGACCTGCACGCCGTACAAAAAGAGATGATCAAATTTTTAAGAAACCTTGGGAACATCTACCCCCATGAGCTTCGGAATGAATTTCAAAAATTGCATGATGATCTTAAAAAATATGAGGATCATCCTTATGAAAAACGGGCCTTCCTCTATTTGGATATTATATCTTGGTTGGAGAGCCACTTGCAGAACCGCCCCGTAGCCGAAATCATCCGGGAAAAAGCTTTGGCGATTACCCGTTAAGACAATGAAGCGGCATTCGGACGTACCTTAAACACCTGGTGGTTTTGGAGATTTTATTGGAGGGCCAAAAGAATTGGCAAATGCTAATATTGGTTTTCTGCCATTCCCAGCGATTTCTGGGCGGACACAATTTCCAGATTGCTATTTGCGACCCGTTGGGCTTGCCAGGAATACTGTACTGCCCGTTTCGCTCTGATATGGTCAGACTTGGATTCCTTGGCAATTTTAGGGACCATTGTGCCCGTACTTTGGATAAATAGGGATACCAGAATACTAAAAATAACAATGTTCTTTACAATATATTGCCCCAATAAGGTAAGGTTGAAAGGCCCATTATTGAATATCTGTTCCGGAAAAAAGAACATAGGGGTAAACGTAAGGACAATATGAACAATGGCAAAACCCAGTGCCCATCGTCTAAACAGGTTGAAGACCAGCAATAATCCTATCCCTGTCTCCCAAATGGCCAAAAGTATTATCGAAACTTTGGAAGGGATCAGTCCAAAATCCAACATATCAATGGTATTTTTTGCTAGGTCCTCCGCCGGACTTAAATGCGGGAAAAATTTCAATACCCCAAACCATAGGTAGACTACCCCAATGGAAATTGCCAAAAATTTAGAGCCAATTTTGTATTTTGAACTTTTCATAGCGTTTAGTTTTTATATATTTCGTTAATGAGTCCCTCATTTTTAAAGGTGTTTTGTAAATCGTGATCCATCTTGATTTCCTTTGATTTTGCAGGAAATCTATAGGCCACCCCAACACTGATGAGGTAATCCGCAAAGGCCGCATCCCCATTTCTTGGAATCCCTGTTTCATCCTCAATCTCCTTATCCGTAACACTCTGGGGCCTGTCCCTTCGGACCGCGAATGGAACATTTAGATTGATGGTGAAATTACTTGCCATAAAACCTATTCCCGGATCAATGGAAAGGACATTTCCCGGCCTTCTAAAACCTTCACTACCCCCAATTAGGTCCTCGACCGGAATGGCATCGTATCTTATCCCCAACGAACCCGACCATGCGTGCGAAATTCCATAGAGAAAACCGCCACGAACGGAAAACTGATCAGGTACGGACATAATGGCCTCATTTATAAGTATTGGGCTAAGGGTTTCCCTAAAGGTTCGTATTCCGTTGGTCTCCTTAGGATTGAACAAGTAGAACCCACCGCCGTAGGCAAATAGATCTCCGACTAATTTTTGGTAAAATTGAAGTTCAACCGTGATCCCAAGACCTCCGTCCCCAGGCTGAATGGATTGATCAACAGGTCGGACCTGGGACCCCCCGTCGGGTGCCACATTGTAAAAAATATCGGAGGCATTATAATTCCCCGTGGGCAACTTTAATCCTAGTCCAACAGACACATTGCCATTTAGATGTTTTTCCGGGTCTAATAGCCAATAACCCATTCCTACGCGAATGTCGGCTACACCCCTAGAGAAAGTACTATAACGTTCCGTACCACCGTGCTCGTAAAGTGAAGATCGCGAATAGAGAACCAGGGGAATTGCAACAGTACTGTACAGCCGTTCCGTTATACCATAATTTAAGGTAATGTCCCAAGTATTGGACTTATTGATTACCTCTGTGTTATTTGTAACCCTATCGGGTTCTTCCTTTGTACCCCTAAAGTGTCGAAAGGACTTAAAATAATTATAGTTCGTCCCCAAAAGCAGGTCGCCCTTCCCTAATAGATTACTCTCCAATGTATTGCCGGCAACGGTAGAAAACTGTCTTATGGCAACACAGCCTTGGGAGTGAAGAAGAAAAGTAGTCGGAATTAAAAATAGGACAAAAAGCAGTGGTTTATTTCCAATGGAATTCATTTGTTCGGTTTGTTGGTTCGGTTTTAATTAATTTAGTGCTCCAGCATGAAAAAGCTAACCTGTTACGGTTAGCTTTTAAAACCTCTTACTTTTGGGAGGGTTCAATCGATTACTGGACTAACTAAACTCAAAGCGAAGCTAAACCTTTATTTGCCTGCTAAGGATTAACGATAAACCAAAAGGATTAATAATAGGTTAATTATATTAACAGGAAGCTAATAAGGGTAAAGAATATATTTTTTTGGAGTTAATTGCCTCCTCATTCAAGTTTGTTGATTGTCATCGAAAAATATGGTTTGCCGCTCGCATCTGATCGGGCGGACTTAGCACAGACCAGGCCATATTGTGATAATTGTAGGTCTAATGCGGTGGAAAATGGTAACATATGGGTATTACCTGCCCGATTTTGCGATTCAGGCAGGAATGCGATATCTGTAGGGATAAGATTAGGTATAAACGAATTCGGATATCGAATTGTGAAAAAGAGAAAAATATACATCTTGGTTTTTGTGGTCTCCGTACTTGGTCTGGCCATAATACAGTACAAGTATCTGGAGATCGGGTTAAACTTGGCGAAAGTGCAGTTCAATCAGAAAATAGCGCTGACAAGCCAATCCATAAAAGATGGCCTTAGCAGTAATAATGCGCTTACTTTTTTGGTGGGCAAAGCGATCACCAATGACGACACCTATTTTAAGTTGAGTCTGGACAGCGTCCAAGATTCCGCTAAATACTTCCTGAACGACTTTATAACACAAGCTTTGGTGGATAATGGTATTGAAACCGATTTTACATTTCGGTTGTATACCCGGGATAGTGTTTTTCAGCTTAATTCACCAAAAGTCTATAAAAGTGATGAAAAATTATTGACATATCCCTTGGAAATAGGTGGCTATCTTCCTGAACTGATCGGAAAAAAGTTAGTTTTGGAATTGAAGTTCAAGGATATCAATACCTTCTTTTTATCCAAACTGAACGGACTTACCATCCCTAGCCTTTTGTTTCTGCTGGCGATAATCGTCGTGGTCATTTGGGTACTGCGTTCGTTCTACTGGCAAAGCAGATTGATTACCACTACCAACGAATTCATCAACAACCTGACCCATGAACTTAAAACCCCGGTTTTCTCCATTGGGTTGGCCACCAAAATACTTGAATCGGATGCCACGAATGAAAAAAAGCCATTTTTGGCAATCATCCGACAAGAGACGGAACGGTTAAAAAAACATATCGATAAGGTATTGGAACTGGGAAGCATGGAAAGTAGGAAAAAGGTCTTTGACCTAAAAGAACTGGATTTTAAGCCCCATCTGCAAAAGCTATGTGAAGAGTTCCTGTTAATGGCACCTTTGGAAAAACTTGAATTTTCATTTAACTTGGAACCTGGGGAATATCCTATCAACGCGGATGTTTTTCATTTGGAAAATGCCATCAACAATTTACTTGACAATGCCAAAAAGTATTCGAACAACCCAATAATATTCCTAAACACCAAAACCGAAAAGAATAAATTGGTTATCGAAGTCACGGACAATGGGCATGGTATAAATGAAAAGGACCAATCACGAATATTCCAAAAGTATTACAGGGTCTCCAATGGGGACCTATATAAAGTTAAGGGGTATGGCCTGGGTCTTAGTTATGTAAAAAAAGTGATCCAAGGCCATAACGGAAAAATAAGCTTGGTAAGCAAGGTAAACCAAGGCACCACAATTTCGCTAATAATTCCATTCACAAAACATGGCTGATAAAAATAAGATTTTGCTTGTAGAGGATGACGCCTCGTTGGGATATTTGCTTTCCGAATATCTCAAAATGAAAGGATTTGAAATTCATTGGGCCAAAAATGGCATTGAAGGACTCGGCATTTTGGACACACTTACCTTTGATCTGGCCATTTTGGATGTGATGATGCCAGATATGGACGGATTTACCCTAGCAGGGAAAATTCAAAACCAATTTCCTAAATTGCCGTTTATATTCCTCACCGCACGTTCCCTTAAAATAGACGTACTAAAAGGATTTTCCCTTGGTGCCGTAGATTATTTAAAGAAACCGATCGATGAAGAGGAGCTTGTTGTAAGGATACGCTCCCTGCTGTCTAGATTGTCAGGGCCGGACAAGGAGGACCAAGGTAAAACTATATATAAAACTGGGGCCTATACTTTATATACGGACAAGCAGGAACTTCATTTTAACGATGAAATAATTCGCTTAACGGGTAGGGAAAACGAACTTTTGGCCTATCTCATAGCCCATGAGAACGAGTTGTGCAGCCACAAGGACATTTTGATACACATTTGGGGTAAAAATGATTATTTTAATCAAAAAAGCTTGAACGTATTTGTCTCCCATCTTCGAAAATACTTGAGCAAGGACCCCACATTAAGCATAGAAAATATCCATAGAAAAGGATTTGTTCTGAAAACCCAATGAGTTAATAGCCAAGGAATCCGCAAATTAACCTGGCTTATCAGTGTTTCAGCAATAAAAAAACCGGTGCTCCCACCGGTTTCTTAACTAACTAACTTTAACTAACTAACTCAAACTAACTCAAACTTTTGTACTACAAAGGTCGTATGCGAATCCCAAAACCTAGGTTAAGGAAAGATTATCTATTTGTTAAAATTTTCAACGATGACCCCATCGTAGGTTCTATAATAGGCCAACGTTATATATAAGGAGTTATTGTGGGCCATCCCATTATTTTTGAAAAAATAGTCAAAAGTTGTTCGAAATCAGTCCAATAGACCCTCCTTTCAGGAAGACGGTATTGGCTACTGGATAAAATTATCAGAGGGAACAGACAGTGCTTGATCGCTTTCGAGCAAAGACTTCCTATAAGATTCTAGCTAGAGCACTAAGACAGGGCAATGAACGGTCTATGAAAATGTATTAGGAGAAGATGACCGTTTTGTTATTGTATACCATCGTTTTACGCTGAATATGAAGTTTAACCGCCCTGGAGAGTACAATCTTTTCCAAGTCCCTCCCTTTGGCTATAAAATCGGCTATTTTATGGGTGTGGGAAACAGTGGCCACATCTTGTTCAATAATTGGCCCGGCATCGAGTTCCGCCGTAACGTAGTGACTGGTGGCCCCAATGATCTTCACACCCCTGGCAAAGGCCGCATGATACGGTTTGGCCCCCGCAAACGCAGGTAAGAAGGAATGGTGAATGTTGATGATCTTATTGGGATATTTATCAATTATAGTAGGGGAGATAATTTGCATATACCGCGCCAAAACTATAAAATCTATCCCGTGCCCCTCCAAAAGTTCCATCTGCTGTTTTTCAGCATCGGCCTTGGTATTCGCGCTAACGGGGATGTGATAAAAGGGAATCTGAAACTGATCCGCTATGTATTCCAAATCTCCGTGATTGCTCATTATAAAAGGAATATCCACGTCCATTTCATGGGAATGGAACCGGCTCAGCAAATCGTAAAGGCAATGGTTGTATTTGGAGACAAAGAGTGCCATTTTTGGTCTGTAGTCACTCAAATGCATGTTCCATTCCATTTTATATGGAATGGCTAAAACCTTTTCAAATTCATTTTCAAAGTCGGAAAAAGAAACAACATTATCATCAAATTCACTTTCCATCCGCATAAAGAAAACATCGGATTCCTGGTCCACATGTTGGTCCAAATAAATAATATTTCCTCCTTGGGCATGGATAAAACCGGTTACAGTACTTATGATCCCGGCCTGGTCTGGGCAATTTATTAGTATAGTAGTCTTCAAAATAAAAAATTAAAGGTATAAAATTAGAGTATTACGAACGATTGGTTACAAGGAACTCGTTTAAACTTATTCTTTTGCCTACAAATATCACTTTTTGGAAGGAACTTATCCCGAGTTTTCCTTTTGAACCAATTTTCCCTTTGGATTTCCGTAAATTGCGGTGAGAAATAAGAAAACTCGAGGCACTTCCCCGTCCGTACAGAAGGGGTGGGGTGTCGAGGAATATTTAAGTCGAATGTCTCCTAGATCCATGGAAAAAACAAAACCATATACCCCAAAAAACAAAGTCCGCATTGTTACGGCAGCGTCCCTATTCGACGGTCACGATGCCGCAATAAATATCATGAGACGAATGATACAGGCCACTGGCGTGGAGGTTGTTCATTTGGGACATGACCGAAGCGTTTCCGAAGTTGTGGACTGCGCCATCCAAGAAGATGCGAACGCCATTGCCATGACCTCCTACCAAGGGGGCCACAATGAATACTTTAAATATATGTACGACCTCTTACAAGAACGGGGGGCAACGCATATCAAGATTTTTGGCGGCGGGGGCGGCGTTATATTGCCCGATGAGATCAAAGATCTAATGGCCTACGGGATTACCCGTATCTATTCGCCCGACGACGGACGACGTATGGGCCTGCAGGGGATGATAAACGATTTGGTGAAACAGAGTGATTTCCCCCTCCCCCCTTTGGACTTGCCCAAGGGAAAACTTTTAGAACATTCCATAAAGGAAAAGGAGGTTGGCACCCTGGCCCGATTGATTACCTTGGCAGAAAATAGGCCAGAGGAATTTGAAAAGCACTGGCGTTCCATAAAACCATCAGCAAAGCAGGTACCTGTCCTTGGAATTACAGGGACGGGGGGAGCTGGAAAGTCGAGTTTAGTGGATGAACTTGTCCGACGGTTTTTAGCCGATTTTGATAAAAAAACGATCGGGATCGTTTCTGTTGACCCCTCCAAAAGAAAAACGGGTGGCGCCCTTTTGGGCGACCGCATACGAATGAATGCCATTGATGATCCACGGGTCTATATGCGCTCCCTGGCCACTAGGGAATCCAACAGGGCCCTATCCAAAAATATGGATGAGGCCATCCAGGTCCTAAAAGCTGCGGAATTTGACCTTATAATCCTAGAAACCTCGGGCATTGGCCAGTCCGACACCGAAATCACGGAACACTGCGACGTTGCCCTTTACGTAATGACGCCCGAATTTGGGGCTGCCACGCAATTGGAAAAAATCGATATGCTCGATTTTGCCGATCTTGTCGCCATTAACAAGTTCGACAAAAGGGGGGCACAGGACGCCCTTAGGGACGTAAAAAAACAATACGTGCGCAACCACCTTTTGTGGGATACCGATCAGGAAAAGTTACCCGTATTTGGCACCATAGCCAGCCAGTTCAATGACCCGGGCATGAACCGCCTATACAAATCGATCATGGATACCTTGGCGGAAAAGACCAAAATAGATTTACATTCCCATTGGGAAATACCGGAAGAGTCCTCACAAAAACTCTTTGTAATCCCTCCGGCACGTACCCGATACCTATCGGAAATAGCGGAAACAAATCGAGCATATGACGAGCATGCCAAAAAACAAAGCGAAACGGCACAGCGACTCTATGGAATTTACAAAACCATTTTATCCGTACTCCACATTGCTGAAGACAGTTCATTTTTGTCGGATAATGGAATAAACACAGAGAAGATTTTAAAAATATCCATACAGGAAGACCGAAGCACCTTTCTTGATTCCCTGTTGGAAGAGTTCCATCGCACAAAAAAAGAATTAGATCATGCCTCTTGGGAATTGATACGGTATTGGGAAGCTACTTTCATGCAGTACAAGAATCCCCAGTACACCTTTAAAGTGCGGGACAAGGAAATAAAAATGGATACTTACACCACTTCTTTGTCCCATTTGCAAATTCCGAAGGTGGCCCTTCCAAAATACAAGGCTTGGGGCGATCTCTTGCTTTGGAACCTGCAGGAAAACGTTCCAGGGGGATTTCCCTATACGGCCGGACTCTACCCTTTTAAAAGGACGGGGGAAGATCCCACCCGCATGTTCGCCGGGGAAGGGGGTCCGGAACGTACCAACCGTCGCTTCCACTATGTTAGCTTGGACATGGACGCCAAAAGATTGTCCACCGCCTTCGATTCGGTTACCCTCTATGGGCACGATCCTGGGAGACGCCCCGATATTTATGGCAAAATTGGCAATGCCGGTGTATCCATTTGCTGTTTGGACGATGCCAAAAAGCTCTATTCCGGCTTTGACCTTAGTAATCCCATGACCTCGGTGAGCATGACGATCAATGGACCCGCACCCATGTTGCTCGGGTTTTTCCTAAACGCGGCCATTGATCAGAATTGCGAGAAGTACATTGTGGAACATGGGCTGGAAAATGAAATTGGCAACAAAATAAAATCGATTTTCAAAAAGAAAGGGGCAAAAATACCCGAATACCAGGGGAAACTGCCCCAAGGCAACAATGGCCTGGGACTAATGCTGTTAGGCGTTACCGGCGACCAAGTATTGCCATCGGAGGTGTATGAAAAAATAAAACAAAAGACCCTCCACCAAGTACGTGGTACCGTCCAGGCCGACATTTTAAAGGAAGATCAAGCCCAGAATACCTGTATATTTTCTACCGAATTTGCCCTACGTCTTATGGGGGATGTACAGGAATATTTTATCCAAAACAAGGTTCGGAATTTTTATTCCGTTTCTATTTCGGGCTACCATATCGCGGAGGCAGGTGCCAATCCGATCAGTCAATTGGCATTTACCCTCTCCAACGGTTTTACCTATGTGGAATATTACCTCAGCCGGGGGATGGATATCAACAAATTTGGTCCCAATCTTTCGTTCTTCTTTTCCAATGGCATCGATCCAGAGTATGCGGTCATAGGAAGGGTTGCACGGCGCATATGGGCGAAGGCCATGAGGGAAAAATATCATGCCGAACCCAGGGCGCAGATGCTCAAATATCATATTCAAACCTCTGGGCGAAGCCTGCATGCCCAGGAAATCGACTTTAACGATATCCGGACTACCTTACAGGCATTATACGCTATTTACGACAACTGCAATTCACTCCACACCAATGCCTATGACGAGGCCATAACAACCCCTACCGAGGAATCGGTCCGCCGTGCCATGGCCATACAGTTGATCATCAACAAGGAACTGGGATTGGCAAAAAATGAAAACCCACTGCAAGGATCTTTTATAATTGAGGAGCTGACGGACTTGGTAGAGGAGGCGGTTCTACTGGAATTCGACAGGATTACCGAACGGGGCGGTGTCCTAGGGGCGATGGAAACCATGTACCAACGCTCCAAGATCCAAGAAGAAAGCCTCTACTACGAAACAAGCAAGCATTCTGGCGATTATCCAATAATCGGAGTCAACACTTTTTTAAGTTCCAAGGGCTCCCCGACCATATTGCCCATGGAGGTCATCAGGGCCACAGAGGAAGAAAAACAAAACCAGATCGCCACTTTGGAAACTTTAAAACAACGGAACAAACAAGAAGCCAAGGAACAACTGGACCAGCTTCGTGAAACCGCCCTTAAAAACCAAAATATGTTCGAAAAACTAATGGAGGTCACCAAGGTCTGTTCCCTTGGACAGATAACCCAGGTACTTTTTGAGGTAGGAGGACAATACAGAAGAAATATGTAAGCAAGATGCCATTGAGGCAAGACAGCGTCGCAGACGAAATGTGCAGATTGCTTATTCCACATAGCGGAGCGAAGGGGAATCCTTCTGTTGTGGCCTGGATTTTTGAGATGCCATTGAGGCAAGACAGCGTCGCAGGCGAAATGTGCAGATCGCTTATTCCACATAGCGGAGCGAAGGGGAATCCTTCTGTTGTGGCCTGGATTTTTGAGATGCCATTGAGGCAAGACAGCGTCGCAGGCGAAATGTGCAGATCGCTTATTCCACATAGCGGAGCGATGGGGAATCCTTCTGTTGTGGCCTGGATTTTTGAGATGCCATTGAGGCAAGACAGCGTCGCAGACGAAATGTGCAGATTGCTTATTCCACATAGCGGAGCGAAGGGGAATCCTTCTGTTGTGGCCTGGATTATTCAGATGTCATTGAGGCAAGACAGCGTCGCAGGCGAAATGTACAGATTGCTTATTCCACATAGCGGAGCGAAGGGGAATCCTTTCGTTGTGATCAAAATTCATCAGATACCGCTAAATTTTGATAAATTTGCCCCACCAAAAAAATAGAACTTAGCAGTCATTCCTGAAACGAATAACAATAGAAAGCAGAAATAATTTCATAAAAAACATAAATACCCTCACATGAAAACTACCGCCTTAAATAAAATACACGAAGCACTTGGTGCCAAAATGGTTCCTTTTGCCGGATATAACATGCCGGTTTCCTATGAAGGGGTCAATGCGGAACATTTGACGGTCCGTTCCGGTGTGGGGGTGTTTGATGTATCGCACATGGGAGAATTTCTGATCAGCGGACCAAATGCCCTGGCATTGATTCAGAAGGTGACGACCAACGATGCGTCCAAACTAGTAATTGGTAAGGCCCAGTACAGCTGTATCCCGAACGAGACAGGGGGAATTGTGGACGACTTGATCGTCTATCGAATTAAAGAGGAACAATACCTTCTTGTGGTAAATGCCTCTAATATTGAAAAGGATTGGGACCATATTTCAGGGTACAACACCAAGATCAACGCGGAAATGAGGAATATTTCCGATGATTTTTCCTTGTTGGCGATTCAAGGACCAAAAGCTATAGCGGCCATGCAGTCATTGACATCGGTAGATCTGGGCAGTATTCCATTTTACAGTTTTGAAGTGGCAGACTTTGCGGGAATCCCCCATGTCATTATCTCCGCAACAGGATATACAGGTTCTGGCGGCTTTGAGATTTATTGCAAGAACGATGAAGTGGAACAAATCTGGAACAAAGTCATGAAAGCGGGGGCCAATTTTGGTATCAAACCCATTGGATTGGCGGCACGGGACACCTTGCGCTTGGAGATGGGCTATTGCCTATATGGCAATGATATCGACGACAGCACTTCCCCTTTTGAGGCCGGGTTGGGTTGGATCACCAAATTTGATAAGGATTTCGTAAACAGCAAAGCCCTGGCCAAACAAAAGGAAGAAGGGCCCAAAAGAAAGTTGGTTGCCTTTGAGCTCGAGGAACGAGGTATCCCGAGGCAAGGCTACGATATTGTGGATGAAAATGGGACAAAAATCGGTAATGTTACCTCCGGTACCATGTCTCCCTCCCTGGAAAAAGGAATTGGATTGGGCTATGTACCGGTCGATTTTTCAAAAATCGGTACCAAGGTATTTATCCAGATCAGGAAAAATACGGTTCCGGCCATGATAGTTAAGCTTCCATTTTATAAAAAATAGGTAATCGGTTAACGGGTTATTTGGTTACTAGGTTATTTAAAATAGGATACGATTGACCAATAACTTTTGTCTTATAACGATAGAACGGTGAAGGAGGGAAAATACAGAATACTTATTTTGGGGGCGAGCGGGTTTATCGGCAATGCGCTCTACAAAGAGCTCTGCTCCTATTTTGACACCTATGGCACCTACTATTCCAGCAGGCGTTCCTTTGGGGACAATCATCAATTTATCCGTTATGACCTACAAGAGGACGACATTTTTGAGGTACTCGAAAAGGTACGGCCAAACCTAATCATTTCGGCCCTTCGCGGCGATTTTGGCTCCTTAATCCAAGTGCATCAACACCTGTCGGAATATATTCAACGCCACAACAGCAAAATCTTTTTTCTTTCCTCCGCCAATGTGTTCGATACCTATAGCAAGTACCCTTCCTATGAACTTGATAAAACACTGTCCGAAAGCATCTATGGACGTTTAAAGATCAAGATAGAGAATATGTTATTGCGCTTGCCCCAGGAAAAAATGGGAATCTTAAGAATTCCCATGGTTTTCGGAAACAACTCACCACGTATCAAGGAATTACGGAGCGCGTTGGACAACAAGGAACCTATTGAAGTCTTTCCCAACCTGATCATTAATATTACCAATGACGATCGCCTAACGCAACAAATCCATTATCTAATCAACAGGAACAAAAGTGGAATTTATCATTTGGGCAGTGTGGATCTGGTACATCACGAGGATTTGATACAAGAATTGGTGAAAAAAATCGGATTATATAACCCGGTGTACAAAAGGGTCTTTACCACCAATGACGACCGTTATTTGGCGGTTTTGCCAAAGACCAATAAACTACCAAAGAATTTGCAGATCAAGTATCAGGAAATTATAGACCACCATATTTTTAGCTAGGGTCGGTCGAGGAAGTCAGATACCAAAATTTCGCCTATTCCGAAAATTACATCCATTTTGGTTTAATTCAGCACAATACCCGTTAGAAATGGCGGATTTTACCTAATTTTAGTGATTGCAAATTATATAGGCAACAACGTAGCAAAAATTAAAAAGGATGAAACGAGCTCTAATAAATTTTAAAAATTTCTTCTCAAAAGGGAATGTTTAAAATTTTTAATGGGAGCCCGCCCGTACCGAATCGTACGTTCGGGCGGGAGCGTCGCGGTTACATACGTTCCCTACCTGCCCGACTTGTCATTCAGGCATGTTTTTTAATTAATTTGTTATCGGATAATTACAAAAATTTAAACATATGAAAAAATTAACCAAAGAAGAAATCGAAACCCGATTGGAACAATTGGATGGTTGGGACTATGAGGACGGGGCCTTGGAAACTTCCTTTGAATTCAAAAATTTTAAGGAAGCCTTCTCCGTTATGACGCGCATCGCCTTTGAATGTGAGGCACAAAACCATCACCCGGAATGGACAAATATATACAACACGCTTCATATCCGTCTCAGCACCCACGATGCCGATGGGGTTACGGAAAGGGATTTTAAATTAGCGAAGAGCATAGAGGATATTATTGAGAGCGAATAAAAAATAGGTGATTAGCGGTTGCTGTAGGTAAGGTTCCAAACGTGCCAATTTCAAAACTTGGAATTTGATATTTGATCCCGAAAATTCGAAAGGAATTTTACTAAATTTGCCTCCGTTTACAAAATTTAGCATGCAATATGGGAAGAGCTTTTGAATTTAGAAAGGCACGGAAAATGAAACGGTGGTCGGCCATGTCCAAGGCCTTCACTAGAATAGGAAAGGACATCGTAATGGCTGTTAAGGAGGGTGGACCCGATCCGGCCTCGAACTCCAGGTTAAGGGCTGTTATCCAAAATGCAAAGGCGGTCAATATGCCCAAAGACAATGTGGAACGCGCCATTAAGAGAGCGTCCGACAAAAGTCTGGGGGAATACAAGGAAATACTTTTTGAGGGCTATGCCCCGCATGGTATCGCTATTTTAATAGAAACCGCGACCGACAACAATACTCGGACCGTCGCCAATATCAGAAGTTATTTCAACAAATGCAATGGCAGCTTGGGTACTTCGGGGTCGGTAGAATTCATGTTTGACCATACCTGTAATTTTTGTATCAAGGCAGATGGCCTAGATCCCGAAGAACTGGAATTGGAGATGATCGATTTTGGGGCGGAAGAGGTCTTCGACGATGAGGACGGAATTCACATTTATGCACCTTTTGAAAGTTTTGGGACCATACAGAAAGAACTGGAATCCCGTGAATTGGAAATCCTTTCCTCCGGATTTGATCGTATTCCCCAGATTACTAAGGAACTAAGCGAGGAAGAAATCGCCGATGTGGAAAAATTACTGGAGAAAATTGAGGAAGACGATGATGTTCAGAACGTCTACCACTCCATGAAGGAGTAACGATTTCGGAAAGTTCAAGTTCAATACGGTTTATGGGTTTATAAGTTGGGATGTTTAGTTTTTGTAGCCAACTTTCAACCTTGAACTTTGAACTTTCAGCTATTTCCTGGAATTTTCCCCACTACCCCTTTAAAAAACTCCCTATAAGACTTAAAATCGGCCTCTTTGTTTTCCGTTGGATAGAACAACCCAGAAATCTTTACCTGCTTTTTACCGTAATCAAAAGCGACCAGTAGGATGGGGACGTTTGCAGTCTTGGCGATATAGTAAAAGCCGGTTTTCCATTCCGTAACTTTCTTTCGGGTGCCTTCCGGGGAGAGTGCCAATCTAAATGTTTTATGCTCGTCAAAGATTTTGGCAATGGCCCCAACGGTATCACTTCTCTTGCTCCTATCTATGGGTGCACCGCCCATCCATCGAAAATACCATCCAAAAGGAGGTTTGAAGAGGCTGCTTTTTCCGATATAGTTGATTTCCTCATTAAAAACCCTCCTCACCAACAACCCAAGGAAAAAATCTACCCAACTGGTATGGGGCGCCACTGCGACCACACATTTGTCTATCTTGGGAAAGGAACCTATAAGGCGCCATCCCAAAATTTTAAAATAAATGAATTTTGCCAGGCTATGCACTTTATCGGTTTGCGGATTTTTGGTTCAAGGGTTAACGGTTAAGGGAAAACTCAGGTTGAAACATAAAAGTTTATACGTTTATTTGGTACCCCACTAACATTGAATTTTGAATCCCTACTTAATGGTGCTGATTCCATTAAATTTTTTCATAGATCGACCTCAATTTCTCCGGGGTAATGGTTCTGCGCCAATCCTTACCGATTGCATTCTCCCAAAGGGGCTCAAGGCCCAATGCCACAGCGATCATAGTGTCGTATTCGGAACTGCTTAGACCCTTACAGATACCTGTTGGCAATGAAATTTGGTGCCTATCCTTCATTTCGTGAAAGAGTTCGACCCCTTGTGGATAAAATTCCTCCAGATGTTGAAAGATCAAACAGTTGCCAATTCCGTGCCTTATCCCCAAAGAATAGGATAATCCGTAGCTCATGGCATGTGCAACGCCCACTTGTGAATACGCAATGCTCATACCCCCATGCCACGAGGCCATCATCAATTTATCCCTTGACTCCGCTTCACATATATTATCAAGAAACACCTCCTTACAAAGATCCAGTGCCTTTTCGCCATAACTCTGACTAAAGGCGTTCAAGTAAGTGCCACTGAGCGACTCAATGCAATGTATATAACAGTCCATCCCAGTATAGAACCACTGGTCCGTTGGAACACCTTTAGCGAGATTTGGGTCTAAGACAACTTGGTCAAAGGTGGTATCATCAGAATTGATTCCCAATTTCCTTTCCGGGCCCAAGAGGACCGTAGTCCGTGAAACTTCGGCCCCCGTACCACTGATCGTAGGTATCCCTACATGGTAAATTGAAGGCTTTTTCACCAAGTCCCATCCTTGATAATCCGCTGATCCCCCTTCATTGGTCAACATAATGGCCACGGCTTTTGCCAAGTCCATGAGCGTTCCTCCGCCGATTCCGATAACTCCAGACGGCAATTCGGAAAAACTTTCCTTTATCCGTTTTACCAAGGCATCTACCTGCCCTGTTTTGGGTTCCTCATCCGAGGAAATAAAAATGATCTGATCTTGGAACAGCAGGGGAATTCTACCAGGAATTTCTGTATCCTCGAAAACCGAATCTACAAGAAAAATAAAAGGTGCTTCTGAACTGGTCCGCTTGGGCATTAAAATTTCACCCAATTGATCAAAACTACCGGTACCAAAAATAACTCTTGGAACCATAGGAAAGTTCTTAAATCTATTCATTATTTGAGGAATATGCTTCGTGTTCGTATATGTGCTAGTACTCATTGTATTATTGTAGGTATTTTAAAATTTCTGTAATCCCGGACAAGGTAAGATACCCATTAAACTTATCTTCAAATGGCACTTCCTCGTGTTTCCAGGTGGTATGAAATGGGATATGGACCGCCTGTGCACCAATATTAAGCAAAGGTAGGACATCGGATTTTAAGGAATTGCCGATCATCAAAAATTCGCTTTTATTTATTTCAAGGTGCTCCAAAAGATTGGAATAGTTCTCTTCCTTTTTATCACTTAAGACTTCAACGTGATGAAAATATTTAGTTAGGCCGGAGCGCTGAAGTTTGCGCTCCTGATCCAATAGGTCCCCTTTGGTCAGGACAATCAATCGATATCGATCGGACAATTGTTGCAAAACCCCTTCTACACCGTCCAACAGTTCCACAGGTTTATTTATCATCTCTTTACCTAGATTCAAAATTTCCAAAAGCGTTGCCTGCGAAACCTTGTTATTTGAAAGATCCAAGGCAGATTCGATCATCGAAAGCATAAACCCCTTAATTCCATATCCATAGAGATCCAAGTTTTTGATCTCTATCAGGAACAATTCCTGGTCAATCTTGTTTTTGGTCTCATAGGCATCCAACAAACTGGCGAACTTTTCCTCGGCCTCCCTAAAATAGGTTTCATTGACCCACAATGTATCGTCGGCATCAAAGCCAATGACCTTGATGTTGCTAAAATTTACTTCCATACCTTTTTGGCCCTTTCCAGATCTTCCGGGGTGTCGATTTCAATTCCGGACACATTGGATTCTACCATTTTAATTTTCTTTCCATATTCCAAGTAGCGGATAGCCTCTATTTTCTCGGTAGATTCCAGTGGCATCATGGGCAGTCGTTGAAAATCCATCAGTGCACTTTTCCTAAATGCATATACCCCTTTGTGTTTATAATACAACGGTGCATATTCCTTGGCCCGTGGATACGGAATTGGGGAACGTGAGAAATAAAGGGCAAAATTCCTATGGTCCACGATGACCTTAACGGTATTGGGATTGCTAATTTCCTCCCAGTCGGAAATCCTTGTCATCAGGGACGCCAGATCTATTTCCATATGGATATCCTCTTCAAAAACCTCCAATACGTCCGCAAGACTTTCCCGATCTGTAAAGGGTTCATCCCCCTGCACATTTACAATAATGTCGATATCCATATCCGCCACGGCCTCGGCAATCCTATCGCTGCCACATTCATGTTCCTTCACGCTCATCATTGCCTTGCCGCCTCCGTCTTCAATAGTCTTGTAAATTATATCGCTATCGGTAACCACGTAAACGTCATCGAACAAACGTGTATTTACCGCAGCCTCATAGGTTCTTAAAATGACCGGTTTTCCACCCAAATCCTGCATTAGCTTTCCAGGGAATCTCGTAGCGGCGTAACGGGCCGGTATCATTGCAATGGTCTTCATGTGTTTGTTTCTATTTATTTTTAAATGTCACATGCAACCCCCGCCCGTGCCCAGCCAGAATGATTATGTCGGGCTGGCGTTCGGACGGGTTTGATGATCAAAATAATCATTTCACTGTTTATTCTAAGGATTATTTTAATCATGTCGGTTTCAATTGATTATCTTTTTTTGAAACAGGTTATCTGTTATGATTTTAATCGGGGGCAAAGTTACACTTTTGAGTTGAGTATTCTATAAATTCTGTAGGAGGACTCCAAAAATTCCAAGCCCATACTTAGACTACGCTCGGCAACCTAGTTTAGCAGGAGTTTAAGCCGATAAGTTTGTGGGTTAATTTTTCAGAAGCCAAATTTTATCACTGCTGTCCATTGAAAAGACAAAAGACCGCTGTGCTAAAAGATGAAGGACGTAGGACTTTCTCAACTCATTGAAGCAAAACATATTACAAATGTCAAAAAAGTGCACATTTTAATTTTTCACAAGCCTAATTTTATAGTAATCAAACAACTTTGAAACCTTGAACATTGAACCATTTTTTTAGCTATTCCCCATCAACAAAAAAGTCGTTCTTAAACCCAATAAGGTAGAGTTTCTTTTTGGCACGGGTTACCGCAGTATACAACCACCGCAAATATTCCTTGTCCACCCCGTTTGGAAGATAAGGTTGTTCCACAAAAACGGTATCCCATTGCCCGCCTTGGGATTTATGGCAGGTAATGGCGTAGGAAAATTTTACCTGTAGTGCATTAAAATATTTATTGTTCTTTACGGCCAAAAACTTTTTGTATTTGGAGCTAAGATTGGCATAGTCCTTCATGACTTCCAAATACAACTTGTTGCCATCCTCATAGGAAAGGGAAGGGGTTTCGGCCTGGATGGTATTCAACAGCAATACTGTCTCAAAGGGCTTTTGTCTGGGGTAATCCACCATCTTCACTTTTACCTCGGCAAACTTAAAGTCGTAGAGCTCTTTGATCGCAAAAATTTCCAAAACCTCAATGATATCCCCATTGGCAATAAATCCGGCCTCTGAGTTGGGTTCCAACCAAAAATAATTGTTCTTTACCACCATCATAAAGTCCCCTACCGCCAATTCGTTTTCCAAAAATAATATTCGGCTCCTAATGTTTTCGTTGTACAGGTTGGCCCTTTTGTTAGAACGTACGATAATCGTCGTCTCCTCCTTTCCGTTCTGCCCATACGAATCATCAATGGCTTCCTGAATGTCGTACCCATCGACCAATCTTACGATATCCTTGAACGAAGCGACATCAAACTTGAAGGAATCAAAAAAATCACCTTGCAACTGTTCCCGCAACAGGGTGGCATTTACCAATATCCCACTATCCTCGGCTTGCCGAACCACCTCGTCCAATTCTAGCCTCACCACTTCCTTATTGTAATTCAACGCCAGTTTATCGCCGTCCAATGCCGGACTAAGATCCAGATGTACAGGGGGCAACTGTGCCGTATCACCGATAAGAACGAGTTTACAATTGTGGCCGGAATAGACGTACATGAGCAGGTCGTCCAACAATGAGCCATTATCGAACAACTTGGAATCACTGGGAGCATCCGGAATCATGGATGCCTCGTCCACAATAAAAACGGTATTCCTGTGCTTGTTGGGTGACAATACAAACTTTACTGCACCTCCTCGCTCCTTTTTGGGAAAATAGATTTTTCGATGGATGGTGTAGGATTGGGTATTGGCATAATTGGACATGACTTTTGCCGCCCTTCCTGTTGGGGCCATAAGGACCGATTTCATCTTGGTATTCCACAAGCAGGAAACAACGGTGCCAACCAAGGTGGTCTTTCCGGTACCTGCAAATCCCTTCAGGAGGAAAACACTGTCCTTTTTGGGAGATAGAATAAATTGGGCCAATTTTTGCATGGCCAAATCTTGGTTGGTCGTGGGCAGGTGCGGAAATTTTTCCAATAAAATCCTATGAAAATCGGAAGCGGTAATTGCGGTCATACTTCCCCAAAGATAATGAACTCTGCCCGACTTTTTATTTGGTAACGGGAATTATGGCTTGCCCATACCCTATCTGCACCTTTAGGTGATTGAATACTTTTTATATATCTTCACATTAACCATAGGAACAAAAGACAATATCTGCCGGACATGGACAGGCAGAATAGCGTGCAAAATGCCAAATTGGAAGACAGAAGATGAAGTCGAAGAGAATTGGTCTCATTTTTAAGGTCAAATACTTTTGTGATTAAAAAAAAATTGTAGATTTGTGATAACCACAAATTATAATTAACAACTACATAATGAAGACCATAATACAAATTGTACTTTGGATAGTATGTATCGGATTAGGATACTTGATTTATGAATCGGTACAAGCCCCTATTGAGTTTAAAAAAGTGAAATTAGCGCGATATGCCCAAGTAATTTCCAATCTTAAAGACATTCGGGATTCTGAGGAAGCTTATAAGACCGTAAATGGAAAATACACCAAAAATTTTGATGCCTTGATCAGTTTTGTGGATACAGGCAAATATACCATCACCCAAACAAGGGATTCCTCCTTTATGGAACACGATAAGCGATATGGAATAGATATGCTTCGGGAAGTTAAAATTATTGACACGTTAGGTTTTGTATCGGTAAAAGATTCTTTGTTCAAGGGTGACAATCGATATAAAACCATGATGAATGTCCCTTTTGCCCAAAATGGCGAAAAATTTGAGCTCGACGCAGGGTTCATTGAAAAAAGCGGTTATAAGGCCCCTGTTTTTGAGGCAAAGGTTAAAAAGGACGTTGTTCTTTATGACCAGCCCGAGGATTTGATGGCTCGGGAAAATACTTTTGTGAACGTAGAGGAAGTTAATGGCAATGAAATTAAGGTCGGCTCCATGAAGGAAGTAAGTACCAACGGAAACTGGCCTCCTATCTATGACAAAAAAGACAACAAATAGCACCGTAGGCAACACTCTTACTTCGGAATACCATAAGTTGTCCATTCAAATCAGTTTGAATGGACTTTCTTTTTGTGTACTGGACACTCTGGACAACAATTTGCTGATATCGGAGCAACGCACCTTTCCAAAAGAACTTATCCCATTCGAGGCACAGAAGAACCTAAAGGAATTATTGGAAGAGTACAGGGTGACCAAGTATACCTTTTCCGAGGTAGTTGTTATACATCGCAATAAATTATTCAGTTTTGTTCCCAAAGCTCTTTTTGATGAAAAAGAACTGGCAAACTATTTAAAGTTCAATGCCAAGATCTTGGCCAATGACCTTATCGTTTACGACGAAATTGAAAGCCATGACCTCGTTAATGTCTATGTCCCCTTCGTCAACATCAACAACTATATCTATGACCTTTTCGGGGAGTTTGAATTTAAGCACAGCAGCACCGTGCTTATTCAATCCCTATTGAACCATCACGGCAATGGCAACGACCCGGTTTGTTATATACAGGTACTGGAACAACAGATGGATATTACGGTGATTGCAAAAAAGAAATTGTTGTTGTTCAACAGTTTTGACTTTACGACCAAGGAGGATTTTATTTACTATCTTCTCTTCACCATGGAACAGTTAAATTTGGATACTTCCACAGTAGCGGTTAAACTCTTTGGAACCATAGAGGAAGGAGATCCCAACTACGACATTTGCTACACTTATGTGAAAAACGTTTCCATCTTTGTCCCGCCCAATCTACCCTACCATTTAGGTGGCCGCGAGCAGGAAAGTATCGATTTCACTACCTTAAATGCCCTGTAATGCGGATAATTTCCGGGAAATATAAGGGAAAGCGCATTACAGCACCCAAAAGATTGCCCGTTCGACCAACGACCGACATGGCCAAGGAGGCCCTTTTCAATATTCTGAACAACAATTATTATTTCGAGAAAATCTCTGTTCTGGACCTCTTTTCGGGAACCGGGAACATTAGTTTTGAATTCGCTTCGCGGGGCACCGATCAAATTGTAGCTGTAGATGCCGACTTTGGCTGCGTAAAGTTCATAGGCCAAACAGCACGGGAGCTCCATTTTAATATAACGGCCATAAAAAGCAATGTCCTTCCATATCTGGAAAAGGCGGCCCAAAAGACCGATATTATTTTTGCAGACCCCCCCTATGATATGGCATTGGCCGAATTTGAAAGAATATCCGAACTGGTGTTTAAAAACCAATTGCTCCGGGAGGATGGAGTGTTGATCATAGAACACTCAAAGCAAATGGACCTCTCTTCCTCCCCGCATTTCTCCCGGGAAAGAAAATATGGAGGAAGTGTTTTTAGCTTTTTTGAGAATCCAAAGCAGGGTTAGAATTCAAGTTTAAGCTCAAACTCAAGTTCAAGTTCAAAGGAAAATGTAGGAATAAGTTCAATTCCAAAAATATTGATTCTGTTGTTAGTGGATCACAAAATTTGAATTTATGCAACAAAAACTCCCTTTTATCCTATTCCTTATTGCATCCCTATCCATTTTTGGCCAAAGTGACAAGGCGAAAGAACAAATTAATTCCTTGATCGATACGTACGCCATGGCCAGGGAAAATGGGGATTCTACCTTGTTACAACGCATTCTAACCACGGACATCGATCAATTGGTATCCACAGGGGAATGGCGCAATGGCCTGGATGAATCGCTAAAGGGCATGCAACGGAGCACAACTACAAAGCCTGGCACCAGAACCCTTACCGTTGAAAAAATAAAATTTCCAACCCCTGATGTAGGTGTTTTGGACGCCCGGTATATCATTCAAAATGCCGACGGTGAACAAAGGAAAATGTGGAGTACGTTTATTGTGGTCCGTGAAAAAGGCATTTGGAAGATAACCGCAATTCGAAACATGTTTCCTACTGGGGATTATTGATGTGAAAACTTGTACCGGCTGCACTTCCCGGGGATAAAATCATGGGAACACCAAATGGACGGGCATAAAACAAAAAAGCCCCGACGATAACGTCGGGGCTTTTCAATATTTAAAAAGAAACCTATTTCTTCTTCTTTGCAGAAGCTTCCATTTTGTCCTTTAATGCCTGCAATTGCTCGTTGGCATCCCCAAGGGTAGGTTTGGACTCCTCCGCGCTGACAGCAGCCCTTTTGGCAGCGGCCTTAACGTTGCGGTCCTCTTCTTCCCTAAAGATAGCGGTGTGGCTTGCAACGACCCTCTTGAATTCCTTGTTGAACTCAATGATCTTAAATTCGGCCTCTTCACCTTTGCCAAGCTTCTTGCCATCTTCCTTTTCCAAATGACGGGTAGGAACAAACGCTGTGATATCTTCATTAAAGTCGATAGTGGCTCCTTTATCCACAATTTCGCCAATGCTGGCCTTATGAACGGTTCCCACGGCAAAATCCTCCTCGTACTTGTCCCATGGATTCTCGGTAGTCTGTTTGTGGCCCAAACTTAGTTTACGACCTTCAACATCCAATTCCAATACCTCTACTTCCAAAGTATCGCCAACGGTTACAAATTCAGATGGGTGCTTAATTTTCTTGGTCCAGGAAAGGTCGGAGATATAGATCAAACCGTCGATTCCTTCTTCCATTTCTACAAACACACCAAAGTTTGTAAAGTTTCTGACAATTCCTTTATGTTTGGAACCAACTGGGTATTTAGAAGTAATATCGGTCCATGGATCTGGGGTCAATTGTTTGATACCCAAAGACATTTTACGGTCTTCACGGTCCAAAGTAAGGACCACAGCCTCTAGCTCGTCACCCACTTTCACGAAATCCTGGGCAGAACGCAAATGCGTGGACCACGACATTTCGGATACGTGGATCAATCCTTCCACACCTTCGGCAACTTCGATAAACGCACCGTAATCCGCAATAACGACTACTTTGCCTTTTACCTTGTCCCCTACTTTGATCTCATCGCTCAAGGCATCCCATGGATGTTTCTCCAATTGCTTAAGACCCAATTGGATCCTGGATTTGTTATCATCAAAATCCAATATAACGACGTTCAATTTCTGATCCAATTCTACCACCTCGTTCGGATGGTTGATTCGGCTCCAAGAAAGGTCGGTAATATGGATAAGACCATCCACGCCACCAAGATCGATAAAGACACCGTAAGAGGTGATGTTTTTTACAACACCTTCCAATACCTGTCCTTTTTCCAACTGGCTGATAATCTCTTTTTTCTGTTCTTCGATATCGGCTTCGATAAGCGCTTTGTGGGAAACAACTACGTTCTTAAATTCATGGTTGATCTTGACCACCTTGAATTCCATAGTTTTTCCGACATACTGATCGTAATCCCGGATCGGTTTCACATCTATTTGTGAACCAGGCAAGAACGCCTCAATGCCAAAGACATCTACGATCATACCTCCTTTGGTCCTGCATTTTACAAAACCATTGACGATTTCTTCCTTGTCATGGGCTTTGTTTACACGCTCCCAAGCCATGATAGTCCTGGCCTTTCTGTGGGAAAGCACCAATTGGCCACTCTTATCTTCACGGATGTCTATAAGAACCTCAACCTTATCGCCAACCTTTAAATCTGGGTTGTAACGAAACTCGTTCAAGGAAATGACACCTTCGGATTTTGCGTTGATGTCGATAATGGCCTCCCGATCGGTAAGATATACCACGGTGCCCTCTACCACTTCCTCATCGGCGGTATCCACAAAGTTTTCGGCGACCAAGGATTCGAACTCCTTCAATTTGGAATCGTCCACACGCTCTATTCCTTGCTCGTACTTATCCCAGTTAAAGTTCGCCAAGAATTCCTTGGGATCTTGTTGTACCGGGGTTTCCTTTTTTACTTCTTGTGTTGCTTCAGTGGTTTCTTCCACCTCTACTGTTGTTTTTTCTTCAGCCATTGCTGATTATAAATTTGTATTCCACAGGGTTACAAGAGTTAAACGATTACCGTGGAAGATGTTATTTTTAATTTTCCTTACTTGCCCCTTTCCTCTTGACGCTTCGTGAAAAAGGTGTGCAAAAATACAACATAAAAATGGTTTTACAAACCTATATTTCCATGAGGTTCCTGTGTTTTACATAATTTGTCCCTTTTCTATGGAAATATTGCAAATATCCTTATCTTGAGCGTATAAAATTTAATCATTAAAAGAGGACAATTATGAGTGTTAAAGCAAAATATCAGCCAGTCTTGGATCTCGGGGAAAAGTTGAACGTTCAAAATGGCGACGTTAAAGAGGAAGGCGGCATCCTTAAAATAAAAGGCACCACTAAAGATCAATACGAAAAAAATCTGTTGTGGGACAAGATCAAGGAAATAGGGGGACAAAACCCATCCGATCTAGTGGCCGACATTAAAGTAGCCGACACTTCGGTATACCACAGACATACCGTTAAAAGTGGGGAATCGCTTAGCAAAATTGCCAAGTTGTACTACAATGACCCCATGAAATACAAAAAGATTTTTGAAGCGAACACTAACATTTTGAAAAATCCGGATTTAATTCAACCGGGCCAGGTCCTGGCAATTCCGAATTTGTAATTTATGATCCTTTAAATCGAATTTAAAAATCATAAATTACCCCAATTGTCACATTGGGCGGAGTCGAAATGTCTTGGTTTCACGAACATTCAAGTTTTCGACTTCGCCCAAACTGACATATACAATGGCTTTTAAGCCTTTTGATTGCATTTTTCAATGACGCGGAGGGCATAGTTATGGATTCTTTCAAACTGTTCTTCCAGACCCATATCGCTATTGTCAAATTTTATGGCATCCGCCGCCCTGCGCAAAGGTGAGAATTCCCTATGGGTATCCAGATAATCCCGTTCCTGAACATTTTTCAGCACCTCGGGATAGGATACATTTTCCCCTTTGTCCAACAATTCCTTGTAGCGTCTAAAGGCCCTGGTCTCCGGTGAGGCCGTCATAAAGATCTTTAATTCTGCATCGGGAAAAACCACCGTCCCTATATCCCGACCGTCCATAACGATTCCTTTTTTCTTACCCATCGCCTTTTGCATATCCACCAATTTGTGGCGTACTTCCTCAATGGCAGCTACCTTGCTCACCTGCTGGGAGACAGGTAATGCCCTGATTTCCCTTTCCACGTTTTCACCGTTCAGGTACATTTCGGAAAAGCCCAACCTTTCATTATATACAAATTCTAAATTTGCCTTGGGCAAAAGTTGAACCAATTCGCTCGCATTTTCGCTATCGATATTATTAAAACCGTTTCGCATTGCAAAAAGTGTAATCGCCCTGTACATGGCACCCGTATCCACATATATATAACCCAGTGCCTTGGCCAATTGCTTGGCTATGGTACTTTTCCCGGTAGAAGAGTATCCATCAAATGCTATAGTAATTTTTTGCATGACCTAAAAATATGTAGAATAAACGGTAATGGTTCGGTAAAGAAGTAATCAAACTTGCCGATTTGAGCGCAATCGAAAATTTCACGTTGTTGCTTATCCTTGCATTTCAACTGCGCCCAATGTAACACCTGTTTTAAAACTACTACTTTTTATATTCCCTTACCCGTCATTTAATTTTTGAATTATAATTTTTTTGCATTTTTTACATTTTGATCCGTAACCGCGATATCGATAACCTCGCTCATATCCGTTACATAATGAAAGGTCAGTCCCTTGAGATATTCTTCTTTAATTTCCATGATATCCCTACGGTTTTCCTCGCACAAGATCAACTCCTTGATCCTGGCACGTTTGGCGGCCAAAATTTTCTCTTTGATTCCACCAACCGGCAGCACCTTGCCCCTTAGGGTTATCTCCCCTGTCATCGCCAAACTCTTTTTTACCCTTTTTTGCGTAAACAGGGAAACCAAGGAAGTAAGCATGGTTATCCCGGCACTGGGCCCGTCTTTTGGGGTAGCTCCCTCTGGAACGTGGATATGCACATTGTATTTATCAAAAACTTCGGGATCTATCCCAAAATGATCGGCATTGGACTTTATGTATTCCATAGCAATGGTTGCCGACTCTTTCATAACCTTGCCCAAGTTTCCTGTAATGGTAAGGTTTCCCTTTCCCTTGGAAAGTATGGATTCTATAAAAAGAATATCACCACCTACACTTGTCCACGCCAGTCCGGTCACCACTCCGGCTACCTGGTTGTTTTCGTATTTATCACGTTCCAACCTTGCGGGGCCCAAGACCTTTTCCACATCCTCGTTACTGATCTTTACATTGTATTCTTCCTCAATTGCTATTGATTTGGCCGCATAGCGCACCATTTTGGCGATTTGCTTTTCCAGACCTCGGACCCCGGATTCCCGGGTATAGCCTTCCACAATCTTTTCCAATTGTGGCTTGGCAATCTTTAGATTTTTTGGGGTCAGCCCGTGTTCTTTCAGCTGCTTGGGCAACAAATGTCTTTTGGCAATCTCCACCTTTTCCTCAATGGTATAACCGGTAACGTTAATAATCTCCATCCGATCGCGCAACGCGGGCTGAATGTTGCTAAGGTTATTTGCGGTGGCAATGAACATCACCTTGGACAGGTCATAGCCCATTTCCAAGAAATTATCGTGAAAATCGCTGTTCTGCTCGGGATCCAACACTTCCAACATAGCCGAGGACGGGTCCCCCTGATGGCTACTGGCTAGTTTGTCTATCTCATCCAGGATAAATACAGGATTGGAGGTCCCCGCCTTTTTAATACTTTGGATAATCCTTCCCGGCATGGCCCCTATATAGGTCTTTCGATGGCCCCTTATTTCGGCCTCATCGCGCAACCCGCCCAAGGACATTCGCACATATTCCCTGCCCAAGGCCTCGGCAACCGATTTTCCCAAAGAGGTCTTACCAACGCCCGGAGGTCCATAAAGGCAAAGTATGGGCGATTTCATATCGTTTCGCAATTTCAACACTGCCAAATACTCAATTATCCTTCGCTTTACATCTTCCAGTCCGTAATGATCTCTATCCAAGATCCTCTCCGCCCTTTTTAAATCGAATTTATCCTTTGAAAATTCGTTCCAAGGCAAATCCAAAAAAAGATCCAAATAATTGCGCTGAATGGAATATTCCGCCACCTGGGGATTCATTCTTTGCAACTTGGCAAGCTCCTTTTCAAAATGGTCCCCTACTTTTTTGCTCCATTTTTTCTTTTTCGCCTTAAGGGCCATGTCGTCCACTTCCTCTTCATAGGACATTCCGCCAAGTTCCTCTTGGATCGTCTTCATTTGTTGGTGCAAAAAGTACTCCCTTTGTTGCTGATCCAGATCGCTCCTCACCTTGGATTGTATGTCGTTTCTCAACTCCAACTTTTGGAGTTCCACGTTCATATATTTTAAAGTGGCAAGCGCCCGATCCTGTTGGTTTGGAATTTCCAAAAGTTCCTGCTTATCCTTAACGTCCAGATTAAGATTGGAGGCCACAAAATTGATCAGGAACGAATTGCTTTGAATGTTCTTTATGGCAAAGGAGGCCTCGCTCGGAATATTGGGATTGTCCCTGATAATCTTTAAAGCCAGTTCTTGGATCGAATCTATAATCGCCAAAAACTCTTTGCTGTCCATTTTTGGGCGCACCTCCTTGGCTTCGCGAATGGTAGCCGTCATGTATGGCTTTTCGGTAAGCACTTCCGCAATTTCAAATCGCTTTTTTCCCTGAATGATTACCGTGGTATTCCCATCGGGCATTTGAAGTACCCGTAATATTCGCGCTACGGTACCCAAGGTATTTATGTCGTTCACTCCCGGAGTCTCCGTCGCCTCGTCTTTTTGGGAGACCACCCCGATTACCTTAGATCCATTGTTGGCATCCTTTATCAACTGAATTGATCGATCTCTGCCCGCAGTAATGGGAATGACCACTCCAGGGAACAAAACCGTATTCCTTAACGGCAGAATTGGAAGCGTCTCAGGAAGCGCTTCATTGTTAATTTCCTCTTCATCTTCTGGGGTCATTAACGGAATCAGCTCCGCTTCATCCCCTATTTCCTGCAATGACATTCTGTCAATATTTATAAAATTAGATTTACCCATATATATTTTTCGGTCATTCTGTCATTTTGCGACAATAACCGTTGTTTTAGTTTAATTATAACCTCCATAAAAACCCTATTAACCAAGACCGGACCATATCGAAGATTCCATTTTACGCTCCTTAAGGACAATTGTTGTGCCAATACAAGAAAAATAATAAAAAAACTGTAACAATCCTTAAATTGACATATCTATTAGTCAAAGAAGATTATTAAAGCAAATACTTTTTGAGCCACAAAAAAGAAAATATCGAGGTGTTGTTACGCTGGTGCATGGAAGGAAAACAAAGCGCCCAATTAGAGGTTTACAATCGCTACTATAAAGCCATGTACAATACGGCCCTTAGAATCGTAAAGGATAGTATGGAGGCAGAGGATGTAATGCAGGAATCCTTTTTGAGCGCCTTTACAAAACTGGACAGCTACAAAGGGGAAGTTACCTTTGGTTCCTGGTTAAAGCGCATCGTAATAAACAACAGTATCCAACATTATAGAAAACAGCAAAAGAACAACACTGTTGAAATAAACGAGGTATTGTACAAGGTCGAAGATAACAACGGAATTGATTTTAATGATGGAAGTACGGAACAAAAGGCTCAAAAAGTACTGGAAACCATGAAAACGTTAAAGGACAGTTATCGTATTTCTTTGACCTTGTTTTTGATCGAAGGTTACGATTATGAAGAAATTGGCCAGATCATGAACTTGAGCTATGCCAGCTGCCGGACCATGATTTCGAGGGCCAAGGAGAGTCTTAGAAACAAAATGTTAATCAGTGCCCGTATATAAAGTCCGATAACAGCGTTCCGCTTGTTCCCAAGCTTTATAGCCCAGACTCTGGACAATATGGACAAAACAAATTAAAAAATGATGGAAAATAAAAATTTGGAAGACGTTTTTAAGGAGCTCGAAGGAGCATTTGATTTGGAAGATCCACAGGAAGGCCATCAAGCACGCTTTTTGCAAAAACTCCAAACCGACCAAAAGGTAGTAACCCTTCCGCGCATAAGAAAGAATTGGTGGAGACCCCTTTCAATCGCTGCTTCCATGGTCGTCCTATTGTCGGTCGGACTTGGTGTGTACAACTCCTTCCCCACCAAACAGGAAAGAATTGCCAAAATATCGCCAGAAGCCTCCAAAACAGGGTTTTATTTTGCCAACCTGGTCAATGAGCAGGTCAATGCCCTAAAAAAAGAAAGTACCCCAGAGACCGAAAAGATAATTACGGACACCATGAGCCAATTATCAATGCTGGAATCCGATTATCAAAAAATGGAACAAGATCTTTTGAACGGTGGCAACAGCAAACTTATTCTGAGTGCCATGATTACCAATTTTCAAACAAGAATAGCCCTTTTACAGGATGTCCTAAATCAAGTAGAAACAATTAAATCCGTTAAAAATAAATCCAATGAAAACAACATTATATAAATCCGCAATCTTAGTATTCCTCCTATTTCCGAGTTTCTCATCCGCCGATTCAACAGATCCTATCGCAGGTGGAGGATGTGACCAAGTGGAGGGCTTTGCAGGAAAGTATACCAAGGAAAAGACAATCAAAAAAGAGTTCCAAGTGAATTTCGACGCCCTATTGATGGTTACCAATAGTTATGGAAATCTCAACATCACCTCTTGGAATGAAAATAGGGTCCTTATCGAGGTACACATCAAGACCAATGGCAACAATGAAGAAAAAGTAGCCAAGAAACTGAACGAAATCGATGTGCAATTTAACGCCAGTAGTAGCCAGGTATCTGCCAAAACAATTTTTGATAAAGGCGGGAGCAACTGGAGCTGGGGTTGGGGAAACAACAACAACGTTAACATGCAGATCGATTATATTATAAAAGTGCCGGTAAAGAACAGCGTAAACCTCAACAACGACTATGGCGGTATAATCTTGGACCGTATTGATGGCCACGCCAAAATTAAATGTGACTACGGCCAATTGGAAATTGGGGAACTCCGGGGCCGAAGCAACCAGCTTAATTTTGACTATACCACCAAATCCAGAATAGGGTACATCAATAGTGGGGAAATCAACGCAGATTACTCTGGCTTTACCATAGATAAAGCGGGCAACCTGGTTATCAAGGCCGATTACACCAATTCTAAGGTAGAACAGATGGAGAATTTGCAATATTCCTGCGATTATGGAAATATTGATATAGGGGAGGCCAAGAATATCCAAGGGGATGGGGACTATATCAACATAAACCTAGGCACGTTACATGGAAATGTGGATATAAAATCCGATTATGGCAACCTGAAAATCAAAGAATTGGCGGCGGACGCCGGAAACGTACAGATAAACACCGATTATACCGGAGTGAAAATAGGATATCACCCCGATTATCACTTTAATTTTGAAATCAAAACCGAATATGGCAATGTACGAGGCAAGGAGGATTTCGAAATCAACGTTAGTAATGAAAAAAATACGGAAAACTATTATAAAGGGTTTTACGGCAGCGATAACAGCGGGAAAAAAATGTATATACAAAGTGAATATGGGGATGTTTCCTTTAGTAAGAATTAGCTCGAGATGCGAGGTACGAAGTACGAATTACGAATTACGAATTACGAAATTAGAAATACGAATTAAGAATTCAATGTAAAAAGGTGGACCAATCAAGGAGTTGAAAATCCATAAAAATAAACAGTTAAAAAATCAACCTAAAATCCAATTAAAATGAAAAAATTACATTTACTCGGCCTAGCACTTTTATTAACTGCGGGTGTAAACGCCCAATGGGGCAAAAAAATAAAAGGAAACGGCAATGTGGTAACGATAAACAGGACCACCTCCGATTATGATGCAATAGACATGTCGGGCTCTTATGATGTGGAATTGGTGTCGGGCCAGGAAGGAAAACTAAGCCTGACCGGGGAGGAAAACCTCTTGCAATATATTGTGACCGAGGTAAAAAATGGGAAACTGATCATTAAGGTGGAAAAAGGGATAAACCTAAGTCCATCGAACAACAATGGGATATCCCTTCGCATACCTGTAGAAAGCATCAGCGCCCTAAGTCTTTCGGGATCTGGGGATATTGTGGGACATACCACAATTAAAACCGAAAATTTTGAAACCGCCCTTTCGGGTTCCGGCGATATATTTTTGGAAGTAGAAGCCAATTCGGTCTCTGCTGCCATGTCCGGTTCAGGAGATATAGAGCTCAAGGGAAAATCTACCGATTTTAAAATAAATGTATCCGGATCTGGGGATATTGATGCCTATGGACTGGCTGCCGATAATGTGGAAGTATCGATTTCAGGATCGGCAGATGTGGAGGTAACGGCCAACCAAAGCATCACTGCCCGGGTATCTGGTTCGGGGGATATCAGCTACAAAGGAAATCCACAGAAAGTAGATACCAAGTCCTCGGGGTCTGGTGATATTTCGAAAGGTTAAAGGTTAAAAGTCTCTCTCCCCAGCCCCTTATGGGGAGAGGGAGTTTGAACGTGACCGGCCAGAATATTTTTTGAGCAGTAGACAGCCATTTGAAAAAATGAGACGATTGACCAAATTTATCGAAAGAAACCTATCAGGAAAAAAGGTCCTTGGACTTTTTATTCTGACCAATGTGGTTTACGTTTTTATGTTAACCATCACTATTCCCAATACAATGAAATTCTCCAACGGAATGAAATTGTTGGATATGATGCCATTGGGATATAACCCGAAATATGTAAATGAATTATTCGTTGCCCTCGGAGAAAATGGTCGTTGGACCTATCTGACCAACCAAATACCCGTAGATATGATTTATCCCCTGCTGTTCGGCTTATCCTACTGTTTGGTTATAGCTTATTTTCTCAAAAAACTGAACAAACTGAACGTACCGTACAGCTATCTATGCTTGCTTCCAATGATCGCTGGAAGTGCAGATTATTTCGAGAATATCGGCATAATAGCGATGTTGAAAACCTACCCTGAATTGCCTTCGTTTTTAGTAAAGACAACAAATTTATTTTCAATCCTAAAAAGTATTTCGACGAGCACAGTTTTCGTTGCCCTCATAGTTTTGTTAATTTCACTAGGATTTAATGCCGTAAACAGGAAAAGACAATGAGGTATATCGGAAATTTAGCAATGCTCTTTTTTACCGCGTCCATAAGTGCACAAACTTATTCCGGCGCTCTTAAATATGGAAAGTCCTCTTTAGACTACAATATAAGCCTGGTTGAAAGGGATCACCACATAAGCGCTTTGTTTTCAAGTGTCGAGATGAATGCATATGAAATCCCTTGCCAAAATACGTCTTTCAAAAATGACAGCCTTAAATTTTATGTCGTTAGCGACTATTATACTTACGAATACAAATTCGGTAAGAACAATGAGAATTTCGATGGCCACTTAAAAATTTATTCGAATGAAAATGAGCAATTATTGAACA
>SWCD01003536.1_pt1 | contig 46464 bp, 44 predicted proteins | sample 4693011 | NCBI WGS metagenome assembly SWCD01 (sample SAMN10267278, study PRJNA491770) | bioreactor metagenome | isolation source: DHS bioreactor inoculated with marine | place: Japan: Omine Ridge, Nankai Trough
CCCCCCCCGGCATCCCCACCAAAGTTAGCAATGAATTCATCAAGTTGATCTAAAGGCACATTCTGCGCCCCCGGCAAATGCGCGACCGCATATTCGTCCAACGGGCGCACGTCGATCAGGGTCACGGCGCCGGATGCCAGACGCTTTTCCAGATCTGTCCGCGCCATGACCCGAGGCGCCGCGCCGTCCTCTGCGACCTCGGCCAGCAGGCGCTGCACTTCGGCCAGATTGTTGCTGGCGACCCGGTGCAGGGATTCCATAAGGCGGATGGTGTCGGTGTCGGTCAGCCGATAGATCATCGCCTTGCCGTCCCGCCGCGCGGTGACCAACCCGGCCCGCCGCAGGCTTTGCAGGTGCTGCGAGCAATTGGCGACCGACAGTTCGACCTTGGCCGCGATCCCCTCGACCCCGCATTCGCCCTGCCCCAACTGCTCCAGTATCCGCAGCCGGTGCGGATTGCCCAAGGCGCGGGCCACCGTGGCGAATTCTTCCAGAAGGGCCAATTTGGTCGAGCTTGACATGGGGCGTCCCCCTCCCTTACTTCATTCAATAGACTTCTTGATTGATACAACCAAGCGTACCCCGGCACAAGGACCGCAATATGAGCCAGTTCCTGCTTGAAACCGAAGGTCTGCTGCGCATCGCGGTCTTTCTTGCGGGTCTCATAGGCCTTGCCCTGTGGGAGGTTGCGGCCCCCCGCCGTCGCCGCGAGATACCGCGCCTGCTGCGTTGGAGCAACAATCTTGGCGTGGTCGTGGTGGACACCCTGCTTGTCCGGCTGAGCTTCCCGCTGGTCGCCGTGGGGCTGGCGCTGGTGGCGCAGGACGGCGGCTGGGGCCTGTTCAACATATGGGACGTCCCTGCATGGATCGCGATTCCGTTGGCCGTGGTGCTGCTGGATCTGGCGATCTACCTGCAGCATGTGATGTTCCATGCGGTCCCGGCGCTGTGGCGGCTGCACCGGATGCACCACGCGGATCTGGAGTTCGACGTGACCACGGGCCTGCGGTTTCACCCGGTCGAGATCCTGCTGTCGATGGTGATCAAGCTGGCCGTCGTCGCGGCGCTTGGCCCGCCCGCCGTGGCGGTGTTGCTGTTCGAGATCATCCTCAACGCCTCGTCGATGTTCAATCATGCGAACATCAAGCTGCCTGTCGGGCTGGACCGCTGGCTGCGCTGGATCATCGTCACGCCCGATATGCACCGGGTGCATCATTCGGTGGATCCGGTCGAGACGAACAGCAACTTCGGGTTCAACCTGCCGTGGTGGGATCGCCTGATGGGCACCTACCGCGCGCAGCCTGCCGCCGGGCACAATGCCATGAGCATCGGGATCGAGCAGTTTCGCACGCGGCGCGATCTGTGGCTGGACCGGATGCTGTTGCAGCCCCTGCGCGGACCCGCCAGCGGCCACGCACTGGATCCGGCGTCCTATGGTCGGCGCGGCCCGCACGGCGCTGAGACGCCCGGCATCGATCCGCCCGCCTGATCCGACACAGGACTTACGCCGGACCCAGGGGGCTCACGCCATGGCCCTATGGCGTCACCGCACGTCTTCACAACGCAAACAACCCCGTCCTTTCGAACGGGGTTGCGTAAGCTCGGGTCGGAAGATCGCTTAGGCGGTTGCGCCGGCCTTGGCGATGTCTTTCTTGATCTTCAGTGCCTTGCTGGACAGCTCGGCATCGTCTGCCTTGGCCAGAAACGCATCAAGTCCGCCACGGTGATCGACCGTACGCAGGGCCGAAGCCGAGATCCGCAGCGAAAAGCTGCGGCCCAGGGATTCCGAAACCAGCGTGGTGTCGTTCAGGTTCGGCAGAAACCGACGGCGGGTTCTGTTTTTCGCATGGCTGACATTGTTGCCTACCATGGGGCCTTTTCCGGTCAGTTCGCAACGGCGCGACATGGCTGTTATCCTTGTCTCTCTGACGACGCCCCCCTTGTGCGGCATCGGGCCGGGCAGAGGATCGTCTAACGTGAAAAGGCGCCGCTTATGCAGCGCCCGAAAATCTGTCTGGCGTCTATAGGCGCGGCTCAGGGCAGCGTCAAGCGATTCATCCCCGAAAAGTGGCCCCGAAACGTGGCGCGAAAAGCGTCCCCGCCGATGGCTCGGAAACCCGGGCGGCAGGCGCGCGCCGCCTACCCCTCGCGCAGCCGGTCAAGGACTTGGGCCGCGGCGGCGCCGGGCACCAGCTTGCCGCCCGCGACCTTGTCGCCAAGATCGGCGATCATCGCCCGCAGATCCTCGCGCGCGTCGAGCTGCGCCAGAAGGCCCGCGCGCAACTCTTCCTGAAACCAATGGCGGGCCTGATCGGCGCGGCGTCTGTCCCAATGGCCCTGCGCCCGGCGCCAGTCGGCCAGCCTGCGCATCTGATCCCAAGCCTCGGACAGGCCCGTGCCCTCGGCGGCTGACACCAGCATGGCCTTGGGAACCCCCTCGGGGTCCTGTGGCCGGCGGCGCAGCAGCCGCAGGGCGCCGGCATAGTCCGCGCAGGTGCGGGTCGCGGTGGCGCGAAGATCTCCGTCGGCCTTGTTGATCAGGATGATGTCGGCCATCTCCATGATGCCGCGCTTGACGCCCTGCAACTCGTCTCCGCCCGCAGGCGCCAGCAGCAGGACGAACAGATCCGACATCTCGGCAACCATCGTCTCGGACTGGCCGACGCCCACCGTTTCGATCAGCACGACGTCAAATCCCGCGCCCTCGCACAGGGCGATGGCGTCGCGGGTGCGGCGGGCGACGCCGCCCAGTTGCGTCTGGCTGGGCGAGGGGCGGATGAACGCACCGGGCGCCCGCGACAGACGCTCCATCCGGGTCTTGTCGCCCAGAATCGAGCCGCCCGAGCGGGCCGAGGACGGGTCCACCGCCAGCACCGCCACCCGCTTGCCTTCAGCCACAAGCTGCATGCCGAACGCCTCGATGAAGCTGGACTTGCCGACGCCGGGCGTGCCCGACATGCCGATCCGCAGGGCCTGCCTGCCCTGCCCGCGCAGGACGTCCAGCAGGGCGGTGGCGCGGGCGCGGTGATCGGGGCGATTGCTTTCCACCAGCGTGATCGCACGGGCAAGGGCGCGGCGGTCGCCCGCGCTCACACTTGCTGCCATTTCTGTAATATCTGTCACGTTCGCTTGCACACTTCCGCTTGCCGAATATGTGAGCCTGATTGACGACCCGAACGCTGTCTTGCCCCGCAGGGCAATGTTATGTCCAGCATCAATCCGTCACACTGATACGAGTGAGCCCCCATGTCCATGATCGCAAGTCCCCTCAAGACCCTTGCCCGCGCCGCGGCGCTTCCGGCCGTGCTGGCCCTGACTGCGGGTGCCTCGGCCGGTGCCGAGCGCACCGACAAGGCGACCTTCGACATCTACCTGCGCGGCCTCAAGACCGGCGCGCTTGCCTTCACCGGCGTCGACAATGGCAAGTCCTACGCCGCCGCCGGCAAGGTCGAAAGCACCGGGCTGGTCGGCGCCATCGTCAAGGTGCGCTACGACGCCAGCTCCAACGGATCGGTCCGTGGCGAGACGTTTGTGCCCCTCAACTATACCGAAAAGACCACCGGCGTGCGCAACAACGAGTCGGTGATGAAGTTCAAGGGCGGCGTGCCACAGGTCAAGAAATACTCGCCCCCGAAGCCGCCCGGCCCGCTGGACGTGAAGCCTGCCACGCAGGCCGGTTCGGTCGATCCCATGACCGCAATCTACGGTGCACTGCGCGACGTCCCGCGCGAGGATGTCTGCAACTACAACGTCAAGATGTTCGACGGAAAACGCGCCTCGAAGATTTCGCTGAGTGGGGCCAAACCCACGCAGGACGGGTTCACCTGCAACGGCGCCTACAACCGCCTGAAAGGCTGGAGCGCCGAGGAGATGGCCGAGAAGAAGAATTTCCCCTTCACCATGGTCTATCAGAAGCAGGCGGGCGACCTGTACCGGGTCACGCGCATCGAACTTGATACCACCTTCGGCCGCGCCAAGATGGTGCGCCGCTGATCTGACAGCCGGCTTCCCCGCAGGCGATGTTTCAGGGCCGGCCCCTTGCGCAAGCGGGGCCGGCCCTTTCTTTGTCCCGGTCCCTTAGCCCTGCGCCTTGGCCCTGCCCCTTGGCAAGGACCGCCACACCGACGGCAGCCACGCCGGGGCACCGACGGCTACCACGCCGGACCCATCCCAGTGCCCGCCGGCAAACCGCTTCCGGGGCGCTGTCGACCCGTGCTAGAGAGCCTGCACATGGCGACAAAGACCCCCCTTCCGCTTCCCATCGACGACTGCCTCGATGATCTGCTGACCGCGCTGGCACGGTCCGGGCAGGCCGTGCTTCAAGCGCCGCCGGGCGCGGGCAAGACCACGCGTGTTCCGCTTGCCCTGCTTGCGGCAAGCGCGGGCGATGATGGCGAACCCAACACGGGCAGCGACGCCGGCACGGCCCCCAAGACCGCCGCACGCACCAACCCATCCGCATCGCTGTCCTCGGCACCCCCGGGCCGTATCCTGATGCTCGAACCCCGCCGCCTTGCCGCCATCGCCGCCGCCGAGCGTATGGCCGACACGCTGGGCGAGCCGGTGGGCAAGACCGTCGGCTACCGCATCCGGGGCGAGGCGCGCACCGGCCCCGACACAAGGATCGAGGTCGTCACCGAGGGCATTCTGACCCGTATGATCCAGTCCGACCCCGAGCTGTCGGGAATCGGCACCGTCATCTTCGACGAATTTCATGAACGCTCTCTGAACGCCGATCTGGGGCTGGCGCTGACGCTGGAGATCCGCGCGGCCCTGCGCGATGATCTGACGTTGCTGGTGATGTCCGCCACCCTCGACGCCGCCCCCGTCGCCGCGCTGATGGGCGATGCGCCGATCATCACCAGCAGCGGTCGCGCCTACCCGGTCGACACCCGCTGGCTGGACCGTCCCATCCCGTCCGATGCCTCCCAGCGGGGCCCTCATCGGGGCCCCCGCCCGCGCGATGCGGCCCTTCTGCGCCTGATCGAACAGGCCGTCGCCGAGACCGAAGGCGGCATTCTGGTCTTCCTGCCCGGCGAGGGCGAGATCCGTCGCGCCATGACCGGCCTTGCGGGGCGTCTGCCCGATGATTGCCGCGTCCTGCCGCTGTATGGTGCGCTGGATCACAAGGCCCAGCGCGCCGCCATCGCTCCGCTGGAAGGGGCGCGCAAACTGGTGCTGGCGACCTCGATCGCCGAGACCTCGCTGACCATCGACGGCATCCGTGTCGTGGTGGATGCAGGCCGCGCCCGGCGGGCCCGCTTCGATCCGGGCTCGGGCATGTCGCGGCTGGTGACCGAACGCGTGACCCGCGCCGAGGCCGATCAGCGTCGCGGCCGCGCGGGCCGGGTGGCGCCGGGCGTCTGCTACAGGCTCTGGACCAAGGGCGAGGAAGGCGCGCTGGCGCCCTACCCCCCCGCCGAGATCGAGGCCGGGGATCTGACCGGACTGGCGCTGGATCTGGCCGAATGGGGCGCCGCCCCCGAGACGCTGTCGTTCCTGACCCCACCGCCAGCGGGGGCGATGACGGCGGCGCGGGAGTTGCTGGTCGATCTGGGGGCGTTAAGTGAGGATGCGCCGGCGATCACCCCGCACGGCAAGGCCCTTGCCCGCATGCCGATGCACCCCCCGTCTGGCCCATATGTTAAGCGGAGCCGCCCCCAAGGCCCGTCCGCTGGCGGCACGGATGGCGGCCTTGCTGGGCGACCGGGACTTCCTGCGCGGCGCGCCCGTGGATCTGGGCCTGCGCCTGTCAGTTCTGGCGAATGCCCGCGCCGATCCCGCCGCGAACCGTGCCGCCAATCGGGCCGCTATCGCCCGCATTCGGGCCGAGGCGAAACGGCTGGAGCGGCGCGTGCCTTCAGACACAGGCTCGGGCCGCTCTGCCGCGCAGGCCCGAAGCCACAAGGCCGCGCCCCGCGCATCAACCCCCGGTGCGCTTGCGGCGCTGGCCTTCCCCGACCGGATCGGCCTGCGGCGGCCCGGCGACGCCCCGCGCTGGATCCTGTCGGGGGGCAAGGGCGCCGTGATGGACGCGGGCGACCCGCTGGCCGGCAGCCGCCTTCTGGTGGCGCTGGATCTAGACGGCGACGCCCGGGACGCCCGCATCCGCCTTGCCGCCCCCCTGACCGAGACCGAGCTGCGCGAGGTGCACGGCGCGCGCATCACCTCGCGCCAGCTTTGCCGCTGGTCGCGGCGCGAGCGCAGGGTCGAGGCGCGACTGCAAGAGACCCTTGGCGCCCTGGTGCTGGACGACCGCCCTTGGCCAGATGCCCCGCCCGAGGCCATCGCCGAGGCGGCCCTTGACGGCGTGCGCGATTTGGGGATCGGCTGTCTGGGTCTGACCCCGCCCGTGCAGCGCCTGCGCCGGCGGGTCGAGTTGTTGCGCCGGGGCGATGACATGCCCGATTTCTCGGACGAGGGGCTGATGGCGCGGGCCGACGACTGGCTGCTGCCATATCTCAGCCGCACCCGGTCGGCCGCCGATCTGAAGGCGCTGGATCTGATGGGGCCGTTGCGCCAACAGTTGGACTGGGACCAGACCCAGCGTCTGGACCGGCTGGCGCCGGCGCAGTTCACCACCCCGCTGGGCCGCTCGGTCCCCATCGATTACGACGACGAGACCCCCGGTATCGAGGTTCGCCTGCAAGAGATGTTCGGCCTGACCCGGCACCCCACCGTGGGCCCCGACGCCAGGCCGTTGCGGATCACGCTGATGTCGCCCGCGCGACGCCCTGTGCAGGTGACGATGGATCTGCCGGGGTTCTGGCAAACCAGCTATGCCGACGTGCGCAAGGACATGCGCGGGCGCTACCCCCGCCATCCGTGGCCCGAGGACCCGACCACCGCCGCCCCCACCACACGCGCCAAGCCGCGCAAGGGCTAAGCGACGGCTTGCCGGGGGGCCCTGCCCCGCGCCCCTAATTGCCCCATGGGCCGTGGTGCTGGCCCTGCCGGTCGACCCGCTCGAACCCGTGCTCGCCAAAGAAATCCCGTTGGGCCTGGATCAGGTCCGCCGTGCCGCGTGCTTGCCGGATGCCGTCGAAATAGCCCAGACCCGCCGACAGGGCCGGCACCGGCAGGCCCATCGAGACCGCCTGACAGACCACCCGGCGCAGGGCAGGCACGGTCTGCTGCACCAGATCGCTGAAGACCGGCGCCAGCAGCAGGTTGTCGTGGGGCAGACCCGCGCCGCGGAAGCCATCGGCCATCTCGTCCAACAGGTCCGAGCGGATGATGCAGCCTGCCCGCCAGATCTGCGCCACCCGCGCCAGATCCAGATCCCAGTCGAACGCCCGCCGCGCCTCGGCCAGAAGCACGAAGCCTTGGGCATAGGCCATGATCTTGCCGGCCAGCAGCGCAGACTCCAGATCGCCCGCGTCGAACGCCGAGGCTTCGGTGCCGGGCGCCGGCCCGAAGCGGTCGGCGGCCAGCAGACGCAGGTCCCGCTGGGCCGAGACGGCGCGGGCGGCCACCGCAGCCTCGATCGTGGTGGCTGATTGGCCGAGCTTCAGCGCCTCGATCAGGGTCCAGCGGCCGGTGCCTTTCTGGCCTGCGCGGTCAAGGATCAGGTCGACCATCGGGCGGGCGCTGGCCGGGTCTTCGGTGCGCAGGACCGTGGCCGTGATCTCGACCAGATACGAGGCCAGCGGCCCCCGGTTCCAGCGCTCGAACAGCTCTCCGGCGGCGGCGGGGGTGGCGCCGTTGCCGTCGCGCAGCATGCCCCAGACCTCGGCGATCAACTGCATGTCGGCGTATTCGATGCCGTTGTGCACGGTCTTCACGAAATGGCCCGCGCCGTCGTTGCCGAACCGCTCGGCGCAGGGCTCGCCGTGGAAGCGGGCGGCGATGGCCAGCACCATCGGGCGGATCGCCTGCCACGCGGGCAAGGCGCTGCCGACCATGATCGAGGGGCCGTGGCGCGCGCCCTCGGCCCCGCCCGAGACGCCCATGCCGACGAAGTCGATCCCGGCTTCGGCCAAGGTGGCCACCCGTCGGCGGGTGTCGTTGAAATCGGCGTTGCCCGCGTCAATGATCATGTCGCCGGGGGCAAGCAGGGGCTGCAGGGCCGCGATCTGTTGATCCACCGGATCGCCCGCCGGCACCATCAGGATAATCGCACGCGGCGCGGTCAGCGCCGCCACCAGATCCGGCAGGGTTTGGGCCCCCGTAAGGCGTTCGGCCAGCGGCCCGGCGGAATTCAGGAACTCTTCAGTGCGATCAAAGGTGCGGTTGTGCACCGCCAGATCGAAGCCGTTTTCGGCGATGTTCAGCGCTAGGTTCGAGCCCATCGTGCCAAGGCCGATCAGGCCAAAGCTGATCGCCACGTCTTTGGGGCGCGTCGCTGTCGGTTGGTGCTGATCTGCCTTGTCCATGAATGCTCCGCTGCCCGTTCAATCCTGCGATCCGCTGTAGACAGGACAGTAGGCCGGAGGCGGGCGCGTGCAAGGCCCGTCGATCGACCCGCCGCGTGGGTCCGATCCCAAAGCCGTCCCTGAAAGGCCGCAGCCGCGCGTTGGAGCCGCGCGCTGAAGCCGCGCGATGAAGCCGCGCGTTCAGGTCAAGCGCAGACCAAGCCCTGCCCGCGCAGGATCACACGTCCAGACAGAAGCGCAGAACCGCCTTTTGCGCGTGCAGACGGTTCTCGGCCTCGTCGAAGATCACCGACTGGGGGCCGTCCATGACCTCGCTTGTCACCTCTTCTTCCCGGTGGGCGGGCAGACAGTGCATGAACAGCGCGTCGGGGGCGGCGCGGGACATCAGATCCCGATCCACCTGAAAGGGGCGCAGCAGGTTGTGACGGCGTTCGCGGGCCGACTGGCTGTCGTGCATCGAGACCCATGTGTCGGTGACGATCAGATCGGCCCCTTCGACGGCGGCACGCGGATCGCGTTCGATCCGCACGTCCGAGCCCTTGGAGCGTGCGTAGTCGACGAACTCGGCCTCGGGGTCCAGAACCTCGGGACCGGTGAAGGTGAAGTCGAACCCCATCTGCCCCGCCGCATGCAGGAACGAGGCGCAGACGTTGTTGCCATCGCCCGCCCAGACCACGCGCCGCCCGGCGATGGGGCCGCGATGTTCCTCATAGGTCAACAGGTCGGCCATGATCTGGCACGGATGGGTGCGGTTGGTCAGGCCGTTGATGACGGGAACGGTGGCGTGGTCGGCCAGTTCCTGCAACGTGGCCTCTTCGAATGTGCGGATCATGATGGCATCCACATAGCGCGACAGCACGCGGGCGGTGTCGGCGATGGTTTCGCCATGGCCAAGCTGCATATCCGCGCCCGACAGGGCCATCGGCTGGCCGCCAAGCTGGCGGACGCCCACGTCAAAGCTGACGCGGGTCCGGGTAGAGGGCTTCTCGAACACCAGCGCCACGACGCGTCCGTCCAGCGGGCTGCCGGCGTCGGCGGCGCCCTTGGGCAGTCCGGCGCGTTCGGCCTTCATAGCGTGGGCCTGTTCCAGCATGCCCTTCAGGGCGGAAGCGTCGGTCTTATGGATGTCGAGGAAATGCGGCATGGAGAAACCTTCCGGCGTCGAAAACGAATGAAAACGGGTTTGGAACGGGAATACGGCCGGGGCTTGGGCATGGGCCCCTCCCCGACGTGAACGGATGGCTGGGGATCAGGCGGCGCGGTCCGCCTTGAGACGGGTCGCGGCGCGGTCCAGACGGGCGACGGCCTCGGCGATCTCGTCGTCGGTGACGTTAAGCGCGGGCAGCAGGCGCACCACATTGTCGGCGGCGGGCACGGCAAGCAGATGCTCGTCATAGCCCGCCTGAATGACGGGCGCAGGCTCTCCCACACAGTGCAGCCCCAGCATCAGGCCCGCGCCGCGCACGCCGTCGAAGATATCGGGATGCGCCGCGATCAGCCCTTCGAGCTTCTGGCGGAACAGACCGGCCTTGCGGTTGACCTCGGCCAGAAACGCCGGGTCCGAGACGATCTCCATCACCTTGCCCCCGACGGCGCAGGCCAGAGGGTTGCCACCATAGGTCGACCCATGGGTGCCCGCGACCATGCCCGAGGCGGCCTTTTCGCTGGCCAGCACCGCGCCCAACGGGAAGCCCCCGCCGATGCCCTTGGCGACCATCACGATATCCGGGGCGATGCCGGCCCATTCGTGGGCGAAGAGCCGTCCGGTCCGACCCATGCCGCACTGAACCTCGTCCAGAATCAGCAGGATGCCGTGTTCGTCGCACAGATCGCGTAGCCCCTTCAGGCAGACGTCGGGCAGCGCGCGAATGCCGCCCTCGCCCTGAATAGGCTCGACCAGAATGGCGGCGGTCTGATCGGTGACGGCGGCACGCAGGGCGTCGTGGTCACCAAAGGGAAGCTGGCGGAAACCCGGCAGCACCGGGCCGAAGCCCTTGGTCATCTTCTCGGACCCGGCGGCGGCGATCCCGGCGGCCGAGCGTCCGTGAAAGGCGCCCTCGAAGGTCAGGATCTCGACCCGCTCGGGCTGGCCCTTGTCGTGGAAATGCTTGCGCGCCATTTTGACGGCCAGCTCGCAGGCCTCGGTGCCCGAGTTGGTGAAGAAGACCGTATCGGCGAAGCTTGCCCCCACCAGCGCGTCGGCCAGCGCCTGCTGCGCCGGGATCTGATAAAGGTTCGACACATGCCAAAGTGCGCCGGCCTGCGCGGTCAGCGCCTCGACCAGCGCCGGATTGGCGTGGCCCAGCGCGTTGACGGCGATGCCTGCGCCCATGTCCAGATATCGCGTCCCGTCCGCTTCGAACAGCCAGCTGCCCTCGCCCTTGACGAAAGCCAGAGGGGCGCGGTTATAGGTCGGAAGCACGGACGGGATCATCGCATCGGTCCTTGGTGAAAATCCAAAACCCTGAAATGCCCGAACGGGGGCCGCTAGTCAATGTTGGCTCAGGGCTTCATCCGGTAGCCGATGCGGAACCAGTGCCAGCACAGCGCCAGCACCAGCGCCGTGGTGCCGACACACACCGCCAACCCCAGCCACGGCGAGCTGTCCGAGACGCCCAGCACCCCGAACCGCAGCCCGTCGATCAGATAGAACACCGGGTTGAACCGCGTGACCGCCTGCATCACCGGCGGCAGCGAGGCGATGGAATAGAAGGTGCCCGACAGAAAGCTCAGCGGCGTGATGATGAAATTGGTGATCGCAGCCATCTGGTCGAACTTGTTGGCAAAGATCGCCGCCACGATCCCCAGCCCGCCCAGCAGGGTCGAGCCCAGCAGCACGAAGACCAGCGCCCAGATCGGATGCGCCAGACCGACGCCCAGCACCAGCGCCATCAGCAGCCAGATCGCCACGGCCACCACCAGCCCGCGTGCGATGGCCCCGGCGACATAGCCGGTGACCAGCTCTCCGGCCGACAGGGGCGGCATCAGCGTGTCGACGATGTTGCCCTGCACCTTGGCGATCACGATCGACGACGAGGTGTTGGCGAAGGCGTTCTGGATCACCGTCATCATCAGAATGCCCGGCGCCAGAAAGTCGATGAACGGAACCCCCATCACATCCCCCCGGCGCGGCCCGATCGCCACGCTGAAGACCAGCAGGAACAGCGCCGCCGTGATGATCGGCGCCGCCAGCGTCTGCGAGGCCACCGACAGGAACCGCCGCATCTCGCGCTCGGCCAGTGTCCATGTGCCTAGCCAGTTGAACCGGCCAAACCGCCGTGCGCCCATTGTCTCTTGTGCCATCTTGGGGTCCTTTGCCGTCCACGGGTTCTTGTATCCCCGTACCGAGTACATAGAATAGGTGCAAACCTGAACTCTCCAAGTCGGCTGCCTCTGGTAACGCGGGCCAAGACCCGTTATCTGTGCCCGATCATGAACAGCGGAGCCATGCGATGTCCTGGACGGAAAAGCGTGTCGAGACACTCAAGACCATGTGGGGCGAGGGGAAATCAGCCTCGCAGATCGCCAAGGAACTTGGCGGCGTCACCCGCAATGCGGTGATCGGCAAGGTCCACCGGCTGGGTCTGTCGAACCGGGCCGGCGGCAGCGCCAAGCCCGCCGCGGGCAAAGAGGCCGCGCCCGCCAAGGAAGCCCCCCGCGCCCGCGCGCCCAAGCCCGAGGCCGCCAAGCCCGAGGCGACCGAGCCCGCCAGCGCCGCCGCCTCCCCCACGCCCGAGGCCCAGCCCGAACCGGCCCCGCGCCCGGTGACGACCCTGCGCAAGCCCATCGTGCCGGCGGGCCAGCCCCTGCCGCCCCAGCCCTCGGCGAACGAGATCAGCCCCGAGGCGCTTGCCTCGGTCCGCGAGGTCGAGAAGAAGTCGAAAAAGCTGCACCTGATGGAGCTGACCGAGCGCACCTGCAAATGGCCCGTCGGCGACCCGGCGACCGAGGATTTCTGGTTCTGCGGCCTGCCCGTGCAATCCGGCAAACCCTATTGCGAGGCCCATGTGGGCGTCGCCTTCCAACCGATGTCCAGCCGCCGCGACCGCCGCCGGTAAGGACTGCGGCCCCCTCCGGGGTCTGGCGAGAGATCAGGAGCACCCGTCGGGACACCGGCGGGTGTTTTTTTGTTTGGGGGGGGACAATATGGGCGGTGAGCAGACGTTCTGCTGCACTCGGCACTAATGGCTGCTTTGCTTAGGGGGAGGACGTTGCAAAGTCATTAGCTTAGGCTATTTTGAGGTACTGTGTGAGCTGAGGCAATTTTATCCTTTTACGTAAAATATTCGGAATTTTGATGTCAAAGAATAAATCAATTTTCGGCCACTGTGCACTGACTGGTACGCACGGCAAGTTCGTAAAGTGCCACATTATACCGCAGGCCTTTACTCGCCCAAAAGTAAGAGGTGAGGCACTATATCAATCGAGTAGAGGGAAGGGAGAGCGTCGAAGGTGGTCTAGCTGGTATGACAAGCAACTTGTCACGAGAGAGGGAGAGAATTTTCTCTCTGACATAGACGACGCAGCAATAAAGATGCTTAGGAGGCACCAGCTTGTATGGAGTGGCTGGACGGTATTCCGACCGCATTTTGAGAAAATGGCGCTTACGTTGCCGGATCACGGCTTTAGGAAGGTAAAAACTTCCAATGCAAGCACGATAATCCGTTTTGCGCTTAGCGTAGCTTGGCGAGCTTCTGCATCGTCGCTTCCAGATATGGCGGAAGCAACACTTGAAGCGGAGCAAGAGCAACGGTTGAAAGATTTTGTACTCGGCGAGCCAATCGTTGGCGCTTCACCGTTTCCTGTATCGCTGACACAGATTTCGACACTTGGAATGATACACAACCAGTCTCCGTTGGTCGACGTCAAGAAAATTCTTGATATCGAAGGCACTGACGATCACTTCGTAAAAATCATGAGAATTTATTTGGACGGCCTAGTTTTGCATGTACATTTATCCGACATTCCCCAAGAACGTGTTGCAGGCAATCCGCTTTTCTTAGGTAGTTCCGACCAAACGCTTATCACGTCTGTTACCTACGAGGCATCTTTTCAATATGAAAATATGCTGCATCTTATGCGCGAGTGTCATCCATCATTGATTGAAAAGGGCTGACCGTGTCCGCCTCAAGCTGGGAGCAGTCGTTAGACGCGTTTCGCGCAAAGGGCCGAAAATGACAGAATGAGCCCCCCCGGTCCAGCAGTCCAACCCACTGGAAGTACTCCACCCCCACAAAAAACCCGCCCCGGTCCCCCGGGACGGGCCTCTGCGTCGATCAGAAACGGCGGGTCCAGCCGATGCTGGCGCTCAACTGGTGCATCTCGACCTTGACGGTGCCGCCGGTGGGGCCGCCGGGGGTGGTCTCGGGGCCGGTGGTCGAGTTCGGCAGCGCGTAGACCACCGAGAAATCCAGCGTGTCCCGCGCGTTCAGCCGCATCGAGCCGCCGGCGGTCACGTGGTCCTCGACCACGCCGGGGGCAAGGATGTTCAGGGTCACGTCCTCGGGGCCGATGGGGTTGGTGGCATGGGCATAGCCCGCCCGCCATGTCATCATCTCGGACTGTTTCCACTCGGCGCCGATCTTGTAGACATTGACGTCATCCCAACCGAAGCCCGCGCCGCCCTTGGCGCCCAGCGGGCCCGCGTTGGTGGCGTTGCCCACCGCCCCCACGCCGCTGTAGTAGATCCGCTGGTAATCCGCGACCACGGTCAGGCTTGGCGTCGCCTTCCACGCCACACCCGCCGAGATCGAGGCCGGGATGTCGAAATCGCCCCCATCCTCGAACAGGCCCGCGTATTTCTTGAACTTGGACATATACATCTTGGTCTGCCCCGCGACGCCGAAGCTCAACGTCGGCGAGACCTCGATCTCGGCGCCCAGTCGCAGGCCGAAGCCATAGGACATCTCGTAGCCCCGGTCGGTCAGCGCGCCGGGGTTGGTCGAAATGCCGGCGAAGGCCGCCAGCCCCTTGGCCTTGAACCGCTGCACCGCCAGCGTGGGCGAGATGCCCCAGCTGATCGCGCCGCTCTTTTGCGCATAGGTGGCCGCGATGAACAGCTGCGACAGGTCCACCCCCGCCTCGCCGCCACAATAGACCGACCCGCAGCCCCCCAGCCCGGTCGGGTAGTCGGTGTTCAGACCGCCGTTGCCATAGGCCGCAAGGTTGAAGACCGCGCCGTTCGACAGCGGCAGGTTGTAGGCGAAGTTGGGGATCGGGAAGATGTCGTTGCCGCTTTCGACGGTGCCCGAGGGCACGAACCCGGTGCTGGTGCCGGTGTAGCTGCGGGTGGGGGCGAAGATCTCGACCCCGAACTGCAACTCGTGGCCGATGCCGGTGACGCCCGCGGGGTTCACGGCGGCGGACATCGCCTCGAACCCATAGGCCACGCCCGCGCCGCCGATGGCGCGCTGCGAGGGGCCGTAGCCCAGCGCGAAATAGCCTTCGGTGGCCTGTGCCGCGCCGACCATCCCCGCCGTCGCGGTGATCGCTGCTGCGACGCTCAGGCCGAACTTTTGTGTCGTGGAACGCATGTGAATCTGTCTCCTCCCGTTGATGCCGTTTCCGAAGGTTTAATTCGGATTTGCAGAGTCGCCTCTGTCTTTTCTGGGTCGCACGCCCCCGTCCCGGGCCTGCGACAATTTCACCATACATTTTTATATGCACGGTGCAGCATATAAATTGCCGACCGCGCGAAAGTTTTCCCTGAAGGGGCGGGCCGAGGTCTGTGCGTGGTTTGCATTTCCCCCGGCGGCGGCTTTGCTCTATAGCGGCGGCCATGAGTCAGAACCCGCCAGAGCTGCGCCCCGATCTTGCGCCCCGCGCCCGTCTAGAAAGTGCCGAAAGCGCCCCGCGCCCCGACCAGCCCCGGATCGGCATGGTCAGCCTTGGCTGCCCCAAGGCCCTAGTCGACAGCGAGCGTATCCTGACCCGGCTGCGGGCCGAGGGCTACGCGATCTCGCCCGATTACGACGGGGCCGAGGCGGTCATCGTCAACACCTGCGGCTTTCTCGACAGCGCCAAGGCCGAGTCGCTGGAAGCCATTGGCGAGGCGTTGTCCGAGAACGGTCGCGTCATCGTCACCGGCTGTCTGGGCGCCGAGCCCGAGTATATCACCGGCCGCCACCCCAACGTTCTGGCCGTCACCGGCCCGCATCAATACGAACAGGTGCTGGATGCGGTTCACCGCGCAGTGCCGCCCGCCCCCGACCCCTTTGTCGATCTGCTGCCTGCCCGTGGCGTCAGCCTGACACCGCGCCACTACAGCTACCTGAAGATCTCGGAGGGCTGTAACCACAAGTGCCGCTTCTGCATCATCCCCGACATGCGCGGACGGCTGGCCTCGCGCCCCGTGAACGCCGTGCTGCGCGAGGCCGAGCGTCTGGTCGATGCCGGGGTGAAGGAGTTGCTGGTCATCAGTCAGGACACCTCGGCCTATGGGCTGGATCGTCGCCATGATCGGCACGAATGGCAGGGCCGCGAGGTGCGCAGCCACATCACCGATCTGGCCCGCGAACTGGGTGGTCTGGGGGCTTGGGTCCGGCTGCATTACGTCTATCCCTACCCCCATGTGCGCGATCTGATCCCGCTGATGGCCGAGGGGCTGGTGCTGCCCTATCTGGACATCCCGTTCCAGCACACCCACCCCGATACGCTGAAACGCATGGCCCGCCCCGCCGCCGGGTCGAAGACCTTGGACGAGATCACCGCATGGCGCGCCACCTGCCCCGACATCACCCTGCGCTCGACCTTCATCGTGGGATATCCCGGCGAGACCGAGGCCGAGTTCCAGACCCTGCTGGACTGGCTGGACGAGGCGCAGCTGGACCGCGTCGGCTGCTTTCAGTACGAAAATGTCGCCGGGGCCCGGTCGAACGACCTGCCCGACCATGTGCCCGCCGAGGTCAAGCAGGACCGCTGGGATCGCTTCATGGAAAAGGCGCAGGCCATCTCCGAGGCGAAGCTGGCCGCCAAGGTCGGTCAGCGGCTGGAGGTCATCGTTGACGAGGTCGATGCCGACGCCGCCACTTGCCGCACGAAGGCCGACGCGCCCGAGATCGACGGCAATCTCTTCATCGACGAGGGGTTTCAGGACCTCTCCCCCGGCGATATCGTCACGGTCGAGGTGGACGAGGCCGGTGAATACGATCTGTGGGGGCGTCTGCTGCCCTGATCCCGCACGCCCGATCCGGCACGCCCGATCCGGCCCCTTCGGTCCCGCCCGCTTATAAGCTGCTAAAGGACGATGATGCCCCATCTTGCGCTTGTCACGGTCACTTGCCCCGACACGGGCGCGGCCCGGTCTCTGGCGCATAAGGCGCTGGAGGCGGGTCTGGCCGCCTGCGTCAGCATCCCCGGCCCGCTTCAAAGCATGTTTCGCTGGCAAGGTGCCGTCGAGACCGAGGATGAGGTGGATCTGCATTTCAAGACCACCCCCGCCCGCGCCCCCGAGCTTGCCGCCCTGATCCGGCGTCATCATCCCTATGATCTGCCGGTGATCCTGACCCTTACCGCCGAGGTCGACGACGAAACCTTCGCCTGGGCCGAGGCCGAGACGTCCCCCGCCACCCTGCGCGGCGCAGGGGACTGATCGCGGCTTATCCTCCCCTTGCCCGGCGGGGGGCGTTGTGCCCCTGCCGGAACACTGCAAAAAGCCCGCCGCAAATCCATTGCAGCGGGCTGTCCGAAGTCATCTAAGCTCTTCCGGCGGTGCCGGTCACGGGATCACGGGGTCACAAGCACAGGGTCACAAGCACGGGCTCACGGGCGCACCGGTTAACGGGCGCACGGGATCATTGCGCGGTCCTGCACGACCCCGCGCAGCCTCAGATCCAATAGGGCGGCACGCCCCAGTGGGTGAACGTCTGCTCTTCCCAGCGGCGGTCGCGCTGCCAGTCGTTGGAACGCGCAGGCGCGCCTTCGACCTGCGCCTTGGTGATGTCGGTCACGAAGCCGTCGCGTTGGGTGTCGTAATCCAGCTTGTTCCACGGCACCGGGTGGGTTTCCTCGCCCATGCCCAGAAAGCCGCCGAAATGCATGACGGCGTAAGCCACCTTGCCGGATTTCTTGTCGATCATCAGATGGTCGATGTGGCCCAGTTCCTCGCCAGCGTGGCTGAAGACGCGGGTGCCGTTGACGTTGCTCGAGGATACCAGCGGGTCGGGGATATGATCGGTCATGTCGTCCTCCTTTGCATTGCTCGGATACAGACAAAACCCCCGCCCCTGCCCTTGTGTTCCTGCGGTCCGGGCGCGGCAAGGGACGCTCGGCACCTTGTTGCCGGCGGGTCCGAGTGGGTCCGCATTTCACGCCGTGCGGTTGGCCAGATAATGGCGCACCGCTTCCTGCACGTGGCGGAACCGGTCGCCGCCCAGATGGGTGCCGCCGAACCAGCGGGTGACGACGATCAGATGACCCTCCAGGCCCTCACGCTCCAACATCCGCAGGATGACCATGCCGGCGCCCGCCTCGCCGTCGTCGTTCTTAAGCGGGCCTTCGGGCAGGACAATCGCCCAACTATTGTGGGTCGCCTTGGCGAATTTCTTGCGCCGCTTCAGCGCCTTCAGAAACGCAGAGACGCCGTCCCGGTCAGGGACGGCGCCACCCGCGACCGCATAACGCGATCCGCGGTCTTTCAGGACCGGATCAAAGACCTGCACCCGGCGATCAAAGCCCGGCTGCGGTCCGGCGGACGGTCTCGATCCGCTGCGAGTTGGGCGGGTGGCTGCCAAGGAACCGATCGCCCGGATCGGGGATGCGGGTGAAGAAGGCCGCGCCCTTGACCGGGTCATACCCCGAGCGTGCGGAGATCACCGTGCCCAGCGCGTCGGCCTCAAGCTCCAGATCCTTGGCGAAGCGGCGCGACCCCACCGTCGCACCAACCTGCTGCGCGGTCCGGATAACGCCGTCGCTGGCCCCGGTCACGCTGGCAAGGATACCGCCAAGGATGGCACCGGTCTGGGCACTGTTTTGCTGACGCGGCAGGTGGCCTGCGATGTGATGCGCGGCCTCGTGGCCCATGACGAAGGCAAGCTCGTCCCGGTTGCGGGCATCCGCGATCAGACCAAGGGTGAAGACCAGCACCGGACGGCCGTTGTCATCGACGGTCTGGAAGGCGTTCGCAGGCTGGCCCGGACGGTCGTCGACCACGATGGCAAAGTCGCAGTTCACACGGCTGGTGCGGCGCTGGCATTCGCGCTCGGCCACCGGCTCGACCCGTTTGACCACCGCCACGAAGTTGTTGACGGCTGTGCGGGCCGGGATGCGGTCGGGGGTGGCGCTGGCCGGGGTGGTTGTGGTGCCGGTGCCCGCGCCGTCTCCGGCGCCGCCCGGGGCGACCGTCACTTCGCAGGCTGTCAGGGCCACAAGGGCCAAAAGGGGTAGGACGCGCATGAAGTCTGTCTCCGTCTGTTGGCATGCATGGCGGTCGATCATGATCGGGCCTGACCGGGCCTGATCGGGGGATGACGCCCGCTTGGTCGTTCCCGCCGTGTCATGTGTCTTGTCGTTATCGCACCGCATGATGGGTGCACCGGGACCGCCGTTCGCCGGCCCATTCCGTCGCCCAACGCGGGCCGGACCGGATTGGTTGCGCGATCCATGGGATTTCATCGGCTTGCGGGCCGGACCAAGCCGACCGCCCCCCGATCCTCGGGGGTGCCAGCACGGCTTCCCATCCGCCGTTTCCCGCCATATGCTGAGCGGATGTTTACCATCGAACACGATTTTGACGCCACCGTCGTTACCCTGGTGGACGAGAACGCCTCGCATCTGCAAGAGGATGTGACGATCAACGCATTCGACGATGTCATCACCATCGAACAGTTGGATCCGCGCACCGACAGCGTGCAGAAGGTGACGCTGTCGATGCAGATGCTTCGGGATCTGGGCGCGGCGCTTGACCTGCCCGAGGGCGTCTATCGCCTGCCCACCTCTCAGCGCGGCTGACTGCCGCAAAGGATCTCCATGACCAACCGCCACCTTCTGATCGCCGGTCAGGGTCGGTCCGGATCCACCCTGCTTTACAACATGATGCGCGCGACGCTGCAGGGCTTCCAGATGCCCGACGACGAGGCATCGGCCCTGTTGGTCATCAACCAGCCCGAAAGCTTCTGCACCAAGCGTCCTTTCGACATCTTCGAGGTTCCCAAGATCCTCGCCGCCGCCGGCACCCGCAAACGGGTCGATCTGATCGTGCCGCTGCGCGATCCGCGCGATCTGCTGACCAGCCGACACCGCGCGGTGCCGGACGATTATTTCTATGGGGCGCAACGCTGTTACTTCATCCCGCCCGACGGCTCGCCGCCCAACCTGACCGCGCCCGGCATCCTGCCGGTGCATGACGCCATCGTCGAGGTCGTCCGCACCAACCTCTTCCCGCAGGGCGTCCAGTTCGTCCGCTATGAAGAGCTTGTCGCAGACCCTGAATCCGTTCGCGCCCGTCTGGAAGAGGCGTTCTTTCTGGACTTCAAAGGCCGGTTCAGTGACTTCCACCGCGCCGCGACCTCGGCCTCGCTTGCCGATGCCATGAACGGCGTGCGCCCGGTGGATGCCTCGCGGCACGGCAAATGGCGCGCGCCCGAACACCGCCAGCGGCTGATCGAAGAGTTCACCCGGACCCCCCGTCTGCACGACATGGTGATCGCTCTGGGCTATGCCCCCGATCGCGGTTGGTTCGACGACCTTCTGGCGCAAGAGGGGCACGCCCCCGGAGGCACCGAAATGCGGCGTGACATCGACGCCTGAACCCGCTTTCATCGCGGCGACGGCTGGCATGTCCCCCCCGAACGCGCCGCACCGCCCCCGATCCGCTGGCCGAGATGTTCGCCGCCCGCCAGCCCCAGCCCGCCGTCCAACGGTTTCTGGACGCCTATCTGGACGAGGTGCGGCAGGGGTTTTTCTAGGCGCCCTCGCGGTGGGACACTGCTTAGTTGACCCTCGCCAACCCCTCGCTAACCCCATTCCCGACCCGGCGTGCCCTTGACCGCGCCTGCCGAAAGCCCGATCTCAGGGGGAACCCGGCTTCTTGCCTGACAGACCCGGCGCCCCGATCCAAAGCCCGACCGAAAGCCAGACCCAGAGCCAGAGCCAGAGCCCGACCCAACGAAAGACCCAAGATGCCCCAGCCCGATTCCGCCGCCCTGCATTTCCTGATGACCCGCCGCTCGCGCCCCGCAAAGACCCTGCGCGCGCCCGCCCCCTCGCGGGCCGAACTGCTGCCGCTTCTCAAGGCCGCCGCCCGCACGCCGGACCACGGCAAGCTGGAACCCTGGCGCTTCATGGTGCTGGGCAAGCCCGCCCTGAAACGCCTTGCCGAACTGGTGGCCGAGCTTGGCCCGCAGCAGGGGCTGGAGCACGACAAGATCGTCAAGATGGAGGCCCAGTTCGCCACAGCCGATCTTGTCGTCGCCGTCGTCGCCTGTCCGGTGCCCTCGGACAAGGTGCCGGCGCTGGAACAGACCCTGTCCGCCGGCGCGGTCTGCCTGTCGCTTTTGAACGCGGCACTGGCCTCGGGCTGGGGGGCCAACTGGCTGACCGGCTGGGCCAGCCATGACCGGACGTTCATGCAGCGCGGACTGGGGCTGACCGATCAGGAATATGTCGCGGGCTTTATCCATATCGGCACCGAAACCGTGGCCCCGCCCGAACGTCCCCGGCCGGATCTGGACCTCAAGGTCCAGTGGGTCGACGAATGATCTTCGCGGCCTTTGCCAAGTCGCTGGCGCAGTTGGGCGATCCGCGCTTTCGCCGCACCTTGCTGATGGGGCTGGGCCTGACGCTGGGCCTGCTGATCGGGGCGACGCTGCTGTTCGTGACGGGGATCGAATGGCTGACGCCCGACAGCTTCACCCTGCCCTGGATCGGCGAGATCACATGGATCGACACCATCGCCTCGGCCGCCGGGGTGCTGTTGATGCTGGCGCTGTCGGTGTTTCTGATGGTGCCGGTGGCCGCTGCCTTCACCGGGTTCTTTCTGGATGACGTGGCCGACGCGGTCGAGGCGCGGCACTACCCGGATCTGGCCCCCGCCCGACGCATCGGCCTCTTGGAAGGCGCGCGCGACGCGCTGTCCTTCCTTGCGCTTTTGATCGCGGTCAACCTTGTGGCGCTGATCGTCTACCTGCTGCTGGCCCCCGTAGCACCCTTCGTCTTCTGGGCGGTGAACGGCTTTCTGCTGGGGCGCGAGTACTTCCAGATGGTCGCCCTGCGCCGTTTGGGCAAAGAGGGCGCGCGCCGCGCCCGTCGCCGTCACTCGGGTACGATCTGGCTGGCGGGCGCGTTGATGGCGGTGCCGCTGACCGTGCCGCTGGTCAACCTGCTGGTGCCCATCCTTGGGGCCGCCAGCTTTACCCATCTGTTTCATATGCTGGAACGGCGCGACGCCGCCCGGCGTGCGGGCTAGGTCCCGCCCATCCGCTGTCTAAAACGGCTGATCCGCCGAGGGTCCGAAGCGGTGGAACAGGTCGAAATCCTCTAACCCGATGACGCCCGACAGGATCACCGCCGTCAGCAGGATCCACAGGGGCACCGCCACCACGGTCGCCAGAATGAAGCTGCGTTTGACGTGCGGCCGTGCCGGCGCCGATGACGGCGTGCCCGGTGTGACATCCCCGGCATCGCCCTGACTTTGAAAGCGGACCGGCAGCAGCGCCAGCAGCGAAATGAACCACAAGACGGCCAGCAGGATGATGGCTGCGGTGATGGACATGGCTCAGACCTCCTCAAGTTCGATAAGCGTGCCGTTGAAGTCCTTGGGATGCAGGAACAACACCGGCTTTCCGTGGGCGCCGATGCGCGGCTCGCCCGAGCCCAGAACCCGCGCGCCGCTTGCGGTCAGGCTGGCCGAGGCCGCACGGATGTCGTCAACCTCGTAACAGATATGGTGGATCCCGCCCGAGGGGTTCTTTTGCAGGAAACCATTGATCGGGCTGTCTTCTCCCAGCGGATGCAGAAGCTCGATCTTGGTGTTGGGCAGGGTAATGAAGATCACCCGGACGCCGTGATCGGGCTCGTCCTGCGGCGGGCCGACCTCGGCCCCCAAGGCGTCGCGGTACAGCGCGGCGGCGGCCTCAAGGTCGGGAACGGCGATGGCGACGTGGTTGAGACGACCGATCATGGGCTCAGGCTCCTTTTTCCGTGCCAAGCTTATGTTCCCCGCAGCCCCGGGGCGCAAGGGGCGCAAGGCCACACCCCTGTTCGCGCGGGTCCGTCGCGGCCGTCTTTGTCCCTGTTTCACGCATGCTTTCGCCCGCTTTGGGGCGCGTTCACCAGATCGTAACGCGATTCGGATTTGATCAGGGGATCGGAGGCAATGGGTAATGGGGGACGACATGACCGGAAACGTAGTGACATTCAGGCGCGGCAGACCTGATCCGCGTACAGCATCGGACAGACCGCCCGACACCGCCAAGACGTCGCGGGTCGTCCTGCCGCCCAGCGTGACCATCCTGCTGGTCGAAGACAGCCGCTTTGCCTGCGACGCCATCCGACTTTTGTGCCAAGCCAGCGGCATTCGGATCAGGCGGGCCGACTGCCTGCAATCCGCGCGGCGGCATCTGGCGACCTACCGGCCCTCGCTGGTGATGGTCGATCTGGGATTGCCCGACGGATCGGGGATGGAGCTTGTGGCAGAGCTGCGTCAGCAGGCCGCCTGCCCCGCCATCATCGCCATCAGCGGCGATGACACCCGGATGAAGGAAGCTCTGGTCGGCGGCGCCGATGGCTTCGTCACCAAGCCCTTCGCCTCACTGGCCGCATTCCAGAGGGTGCTGCGCAATGGGCTGGGCCCCGAAACCTCCAGCGCCTGCCGGATGGATGCGGTGGATCACGGGCTTCCGGCTTCGGCAGCCCCGTCACCGGAGGGTCCGGCGGCAGTCTGCGGGCGCGCCGACCGCCTGACCTATCACGACGATCTGCGACAGGCGGGCCGGCTGATGGACAAACCCGGCGAGGCTCACTTGCCCTATATCGCGCAGTTCGTGGGCGGGTTGGCCCGCAGCAACGCGGATGAAGAGTTGGAGCGTGCCGCCACCGAATTGGCCCACCGCGGACGCCCGGGCCTGTCGAACCTGCGTCAGGCGGTGCATGCCAGACTGGCCTCTACACCCTTGCTGTAGGGGGTACGGCGACGAGGGGCCCACGACTTGATCAGATCGGTGCGCCTTTATTCCGCGCCCGGGCCCGCCACACAGCGCGCATCGAAATACCCGAGCAGCGACCATTCGCAAAGAATGGCAAGGCGCGGATCGGGACGGCCGCAGGGTCGTCCCCGGTTCCGTTCGGGTTGCGGCGAAGCTGTTCAGCCGTCGACCTCGGCCAAGCCTATCGCGGATGCAGCGCCGGGTCGGACGTGACCCGCACAAGCGAGGTCAGATTGCCCAATCGTTCCCGCTGCTGGCCGCGCGTATCGAAGTTGGCCGGGGACAGCCAGGCCGAGAACGCCTCTTGCAGCGCTGGCCAGTCCTTGTCGATGGCGGCAAACCATGCGGTATCGCGGTTCCGACCGCGCATGACGGTGGCCTGCCGGAACGTGCCTTCGTAACTCAGCCCCAGCCGCTCGGCGGCCCGGCGCGAGGCCAGGTTCGTGGCGTCGCATTTCCATTCCAGCCGACGATAGCCCGCCGTGAACGCCCAGCGCATCATCAGAAAGAACGCCTCGGTCGCAACGGTGCTGCGCCGCAGGGCCGAGGACAGGGCGATATGGCCGATCTCGATGCTGCCCGCTTCGGGCTTGATGCGCAAAAAGCTGGCCACCCCGCCGCAGCGCCCGTCGCTGAGATCCCGGATCGCATAGAACAACGGATCGTCCCCCGAGGCGACCTCGCGCACCCAGCGGTGATAGCCCGCAGCGGCGGCAAACGGACCATAGGGCAGATGCGTCCAAAGGTCGGGGTCGCGGGAATAGGCGCGGTGCAGCTCGGCGGCATGACGGTCGGCGTCCAGCCGTTCCAGCCGCGCAAAAGCCCCTTCGATCGGCGTGCCCGTGGGCGCGGGCGGCGGCGTCCAGCGCGGCAATTCCTCGTCCAGATGTCGATCCTCTTGCATGCCGCCCCCGCCCGTTATCTGGCCTTTGCCAGAATCTGTAACCCGGACCGGCGATCTTGCAAAGGCTCAGGCGATAAGGCCGGGGTCGTCGCCCAGGTCCATCCCCGGAAAGATGGTGTCTTCAAGCGCCGCGCGGTCAAGGCCGTAAAGCCCCCGCATCGCCCAGCCCGCATAGGCCCGCACATCGCGGGTGGGACGCAGATCGCGCCGGTCCAGCAGCGCGGCTTCGGACAGGCCCGGCCAGTCGCCATGCACCTTCGCCCCCGACAGCGCACCGCCCGCCATCACCATCACGCCGCCGGTGCCATGGTCGGTGCCCTTGGACCCGTTCTCGACCACCGTGCGGCCGAATTCCGTCACGGCCAGAACCGTCGTCTGCCCCCAGACCGGGCCCAGCCCGTCGCGCAGGGTCAGGATCGCCGCGTTCAGGCGTTTGGCGGCGTTTCGCAGCCCGCGCCCCTGATTCTGGTGGGTGTCCCAGCCGTTGATCGAGAAGGCGGCGATGCGCGTATCCTCGCGCAGCCGCTCGGCGGTGAAGGCGGCCAGCGCATCGGGGGCCTCGTCGCGGCGGACGGCGGCGGCCATCTCGCTTAGCGCGGAGACGCCCCCCGCGTATCCGCCGTCAGGTGCGCCCATGTCCAGACCCTCGGCGAGGGCCATCGCCTCGGTCGCGGCCTCGCGGAACAGGGGGTCCTCGTGGTAAACCTCTTCCAACAGCGCTTGGCTGCGCGACGACAGGCTCAGCCGGGTGGCGGGCGACCAGCTTGGCACCGACAGGTCCCCGTCCAGCAGACGCATACGCGAGCGGCCCACCGCAAAGGCGGTCTGTGCCGACAGCCCCGGCGTCACCTGCAGCATCCGGTTCAGCCAGCCCTGCCGCGCCAACGCGCCGCCCACATCGGGGCCGGTCCCGGCCTCCAGCAGGTCTTGGCCGTCGAAATGACTGCGCCGCTGGCGGTAGGGGGTCGAGACGGCATGGGCAAAGGCAAGCTCGCCTGCCTGCCACAGCGGCATCAGCGGCGCGAACGAGGCGTTCAGCGCGAAAAACCCGTCCAGATCCAGTGCGCCCGCATCCGGGCCCGCCGCAAGATTGGGCCGGTAGCGGGCCAGCCGACTGTCGCCGTAGGGCTGCACCATGTCGGTGCCGTCCAGCCCGCCGCGCAGCACGATCACCACCAGACGGTTCTGGGTGGGGGCGCTGGCCAGCGTGACGGTGGTCAGAAATGGATGCGCCGCCGCCGAACAGCCCAGCGCGGCCCCGGATCGGATAAAGGTGCGTCTGTTCAGCATGTTACCCTGCCTATCGCCGGTTGAAGGCGGGCGAGGCCAGCACAAGGCCGATCCCCTCCCACCGGGTTTCGGCCGCCGATGCCGCGAATGTCAGCCGCCCGTCCGCCGCGTCAGCCAAGGTCGTGCGCACGAAGTCGCGCGGGTCCGGCAGGGCGCGATAGATCTCGGCCGGCACGACCATTGACCATTGAATTCGCGCCGCCATTGCCTGCGGCGTGATCCATGCCTCGGCGGTTTCGGGCCAGCCGTTCGGCGCGGGGGGCTGCTGGAAAGGCTGGCCCATGACCGCCATCGGCCCGAAGACCCGCCGTTGGAGATCCTTGCGCTTCATCCGGTGCAGCATGCCCTCGGGCAGGTCCAGCGCCCTGAACGCCGAGACCACGAAGTCCAGCGGGCGCTTGGCCTTGGCGCCCAGCGGTTGCCACGCCGCCGGATGGTCCAGCATGGCGGCGACCATGGCCTTCAGATCGCCGTCGCCGGCCAGATAGGCGGCGGCCATCGCGTCGATCATCCCGGCTGCGGGACCCTCGGCCAAATCGTCAGCCAGATCGTCGGCTAGAAAATGCACCGCCATCTTGCGCGACAAGTGCCGGGCCGTGGCGGGCATCAGGGCGATGTCGTCAAGCGCCGCGTGCACATCCGCCAGCCGGGGCGTCTTGCCGCCATAGCTTTTGCCCAACAGCCGTTTCGCCCCCGGCTCGGCGGCGTTCCGGCGATAGGCGAAGCCGGCTTTGGTATTGCTGTAAAGCCCGGTCAACAGCAGCGCCATCTGTTGCACGTCGCTCTGGCTGTAGGGCCCGCCGATGCCCAACGTGTGCAGCTCCAGCATCTCGCGGGCGAGGTTCTCGTTCACGCCGCGATCTTTCTTCAGACCCACTTTCGAATTGGGGCCGACGGACTGGCTCTGATCCAGATACTCCAGCATCAGCGGGTGAGTCACGACGGCCTTCAGCATGTCGCGGAAACGCCCGGTGACATGGGGGCGGATCGCGGCCTCGACATAGTTCGTGACCGCTCCGCGCAGGGCCCGCGAGTGCGAGCGCACGGTGAAATGGTCGGCCCAGAACCAGACCAGCCGTTCGCGCAGCGTGTCGGGCGAATGGATGCCACGGGCCAGATAATTCAGCGCGTCGGTCCGGGTGGCGGCGTCCATCGCCTTGCCAGCGGCCTTCAGTTGGGTGCGGATCTGGGTGTCGCTGCGATCGGCCTTCATCTGGCGTCGCATAGTGTCATAGGCATGGCCGGTTTCACGGCGCTGATCGAAGGACTGGATCGGAAAGGCAGTGGCTGCCGTGTCCGGCGCCTCTAGCGACGCCATCAGCGCCTGCGCCCCCTCGGGCGGGGCATGGCGCGGCGACAGGCCGGTGCCGAAACGGATGGCGCAGATGGTCGAGGTGTCGCTCACGTCTCTCGCCCCCTTCTGACCCCTGTGGCTGGGGTGCGGCGGTTGGGTCGTCCGGTCGCCGGTATCCTAGCACCAATCCGGGCCGGGTCCATGCAATTGCCCTGCGCGGCGCCCCACGGGGCCGCCTTCGGCGGAACATTGCGCCCGCTTGGGACGTTGACGGGCATTCACAAGCCCCGGGGAGTGCCAGTCCATGCCGAATATCTACGATGCCATCAAGGCCGATCACGACGAACACCGCGCCCTGTTAGAGCGGATTTCCGACACCAGCGGCGACAGCAAGGACCGGCGCGAGGCTTGGGACAGTTTCTATTACGACGTGAAATCCCACGCCGCCGCCGAGGAAGAGACATTTTATTCCAAACTCATTTCCAAGACCTGGGGCCAGGATGCCGCCCGGCATTCGGTGCACGAGCATCAGCAGCTTGACGACCTTCTGGAAGAGCTGAACGAGATGGACATGTCGCAAGGCGCATGGATCGAGAAGTTCAAGAAGCTGCGCCACGATTACGAGCATCACATCGACGAGGAAGAAGAAGACGTCTTCACCCGCGCCAAAGAGGTGATCGACGCATCCGAGATCGACGGCTATGGCGAGCGTTTCCTCAAGCGCAAGAAGGAAGAGCGGAAGCTGGTCGACCAAAAGGTCGAGGACAGTCTGGAAGACTGACCCGCGCCCAAGCCGCAACCATAGATCATCAAACGCAAAACGCCGGCCCTTTGCGGGGCCGGCGTTTCAATATCTGGACGATCCGGTCGGCCCGACCGCGCGTCACTCTTCCTTGGGAAGAACCCGCAGGCCCAGTTCGCGCAACTGCTCGTTGGTGGGCTCGGACGGGGCCTCCATCATCAGATCCTCGGCGCGCTGGTTCATCGGGAACATGATGACCTCGCGGATGTTGGCCTCGTCTGCCAGCAGCATGACGATCCGGTCGATGCCCGCCGCGCAGCCGCCGTGGGGCGGGGCGCCATAGCGGAACGCCTTGACCATGCCGCCGAAGCGCTTGTCGACCTCTTCGGGGCCATAGCCTGCCAGCTCGAACGCCTTGTACATGATGTCCAACTGGTGGTTCCGGATCGCGCCCGAGATCAGCTCGTAGCCGTTGCAGGCCAGATCATACTGATAGCCCAGAACCTCCAGCGGGTCGCCCTGAAGCGCCTCTAGCCCGCCTTGGGGCATCGAGAAGGGGTTGTGGCTGAAGTCGATGGCGCCGGTCTCGTCATCTTTCTCGTACATCGGGAAATCGACGATCCATGCGAAGGCAAAGCGGTCGGTGTCGGTCAGGCCCAGCTCGTTGCCGATCTCGACGCGGGCCTTGCCGGCGACGGTCTCGAAGGCCGAGGGCTTGCCGCCCAGGAAAAAGGCCGCGTCGCCCACGCCCAGATCAAGCTGCTGGCGGATCGCCTCGGTCCGCTCGGGGCCGATGTTCTTGGCCAAGGGGCCGGCGGCTTCCATGCCTTCGCCCTGATCGCGCCAGAAGATATAGCCCATGCCGGGCAGACCCTCTTTCTGGGCAAAGGCGTTCATGCGGTCGCAGAACTTGCGGCTGCCGCCCTTGGGCGCGGGGATGGCGCGGATCTGGGTGCCGTCCTGCTCCAGCAGCTTGGCGAAGATGGCAAAGCCCGAGCCGCGGAAATGCTCGGACACGTCCTGCATCTTGATCGGGTTGCGCAGGTCGGGCTTGTCGGTGCCATACCACAGGGCCGCGTCGCGATAGCTGATCTGCTCCCACGTGGTGTCGACTTTGCGGCCGCCGCCGAATTCCTCGAAGATGCCCTGCACCACCGGCTGGATCGTGTCGAACACGTCCTGCTGGGAGACGAACGACATCTCCATATCCAACTGGTAGAAGTCGGTGGGCGAGCGGTCGGCCCGCGGATCTTCGTCGCGGAAACAGGGCGCGATCTGGAAATACTTGTCGAAGCCCGACACCATGATCAGCTGTTTGAACTGCTGCGGCGCTTGGGGCAGCGCATAGAACTTGCCCGGATGCAGGCGCGAAGGCACCAGAAAGTCGCGCGCCCCCTCGGGGCTGGAGGCGGTGATGATCGGCGTCTGAAACTCGCGGAAGCCCTGCCCCCACATCCGCTGCCGGACCGAGGCCACCACGTCCGACCGCAGCGCCATGTTGCGCTGCAGCTTCTCGCGGCGCAGGTCAAGAAAACGGTAACGCAGGCGGGTTTCCTCGGGGTATTCCTGTTCGCCGAAGACCATCAGCGGCAGTTCTTCGGCGGCGCCCAGAACCTCGATGTCGCGGATGAAAACCTCGACCTCGCCGGTGGGGATCTTGGGGTTCACCAACTCGGGGTCGCGGGCCTTGACGGTGCCGTCGATGCGGATGCACCACTCGCTGCGGACCTTCTCGACCTCGGCGAAGGCCGGGCTGTCGGGGTCGGCAAGGATCTGCGTCATGCCGTAGTGGTCGCGCAGGTCGATGAACAGGATGCCACCGTGGTCGCGCACCCGGTGCACCCAGCCCGACAGGCGGACCGTGTCGCCGACGTTGGATTTGTCCAGATCGGCGCAGGTATGGGTGCGGAAAGCGTGCATTTCGGATCCTCGGGCGGCTATGTCAGACAGTTTGCGCCGATACATACCGCACACGCCCGGAAGTCAAGGGAGCGGACATGCGCCGCCCCGCCGACGGGACGTGCCCAACGCGGGTGCGGGCCCGGTGCAAGGCGGGCGGGACGCGGGCGCGACGTGACGCGAACGTCACCCGATCCCGGAAAACTTTACAACTCGTTAATCTCGGCACAGAATGCCCGTGTTTAGAACCGCTTCCGTGGCGGCACAGCCGCCGCCCACCCCTTTATTTCAGGGACCGACGCGTCGTGTCGGGATGTTGCCATGTGGACGAGATTACTGAACCAGATGATGTCGCGGCTGTTTCGGACAGGCGCCCTGCGGGTGGTGATGCCGGACGGACAGGTCCGCAGCTATGGCGATACGCCGAAAAATGCCCCTTCCGGTGCCGCTTACGGCCAGCCCATCACCGTGCATATCCATGACGCGGATCTGCCCCGCCGGCTGATCCTGAACCCTGATCTGGCGCTGGGCGAGGCCTATATGGACCAGACCCTGACCATCGAGGGCGACGATCTGGAAGGCTTCATGGCGCTGCTGATCGCCAATCGCGCGGGCGGCGGGCGCAGTTGGATCCTTGATCTTAACCTCAAGATGCAAAAGCTGATGCGCGGCATCCGGCAACGCAACACGGCGGCAAGCTCGAAGTCGAACGTGGCGCATCACTATGACCTGTCCTCGGCGCTTTATGAGCTGTTTCTGGACGAGGACCGGCAATATTCCTGCGCCTACTTCCGGCGCCCCGACGACTCGCTGGAACAGGCGCAGGCGCAGAAAAAGGCGCATATCGCCGACAAGCTGCTGATCCGCCCCGACATGCGGGTGCTGGACATCGGCTGCGGCTGGGGCGGCATGGCGCTGACCCTAGCGCGCGACTACGGCGCCCGCGTCGTGGGCCTGACCCTGAGCGAAGAGCAGCTAACCTACGCCCGCAAACGCGCCGAGGATGCGGGCCTGAGCGACCGGGTCGAGTTCCGCCTGCAGGATTACCGCAACATCAACGAACGCTTCGATCGCATCGTCTCGGTCGGCATGTTCGAACATGTGGGCGTGCCCCATTACCACACCTATTTCCGCAAGGTCCGGCAGCTACTGGTGCCCGACGGCGTGGCGCTGATCCACACCATCGGGCGCGGCACGCCCCCCGGCGCCACCAGCCCGTGGATCGCGAAATACATCTTTCCCGGCGGCTATGTCCCCGCCATGTCCGAAGTGCTGGAAGTGATCGAGACCGAGGATCTGGTCACCACCGATGTCGAGGTCTGGCGCATGCATTACGCCGAGACCTTGCGACACTGGCGCGAAAGGTTCGAGGCCAACGTCGACCGCATCCGCACGCTTTACGACGACCGTTTCGTGCGGATGTTCCGGTATTACCTGCTGGCGTCGGAAATGACCTTCCGCCACGCCAAGCAATCGGTGTTCCAGTTCCAGCTTAGCCCCGACATGACCGCCGTGCCAATCACCCGCGATTATCTCTATGCCGACCCGGCGCAGGACCGCATGCGGCAGGCGGCGGAATAGACGGGTCCGCCGCCCCTAGCCCGCCCCCTAAACACCCCCATCCGAAACCCGTTTGCCGGGCCCCGCGCGGGGCGACGTCGCGCCCTTTGGCCCAGCGCCTGCCCGCCGATCCCGAAACTGCCTTGCAACGCGGGGCCGTCCCTCTATAACCGCGTCAATTTGGAACATGACACACCGGCCCGGATCTTCCGGGCAAGCCGCTTCGGGGATACTGCCGCCATGCCGAAAAGAACCGACATCAAGACCATCATGATCATCGGCGCCGGGCCCATCGTCATCGGACAGGCCTGCGAGTTCGACTATTCCGGCGCACAGGCCTGCAAGGCCCTGCGCGAGGAAGGCTATCGCGTGGTTCTGGTCAACTCGAACCCCGCCACGATCATGACCGACCCGGACATGGCCGACGCCACCTACATCGAGCCCATCACCCCCGAGGTCGTCGCCCGCATCATCGAGAAAGAGCGTCCCGACGCGCTGCTGCCCACGATGGGCGGCCAGACCGGGCTGAACACCTCGCTGGCGCTTGCCGACATGGGCGTGCTCGAGAAATTCGGCGTCGAGCTGATCGGCGCCAACCGCGAGGCCATCGAGATGGCCGAGGACCGCAAGCTGTTCCGCGAGGCGATGGACCGGATCGGTCTGGAAAACCCCAAGGCCACCATCGCCAACAACATGCAGGAATGCATGGACGCCATCGAATACGTCGGCCTGCCCGCCATCATCCGCCCCGCCTTCACCCTTGGCGGCACCGGCGGCGGCGTGGCCTACAACCGCGACGATTACGAACATTACTGCAAGACCGGCCTCGATGCCTCGCCGGTCAACCAGATCCTGATCGACGAATCGCTGCTGGGCTGGAAGGAGTTCGAGATGGAGGTCGTGCGCGACCGCGCCGACAACGCCATCATCGTCTGCGCCATCGAAAATGTGGACCCGATGGGCGTGCACACGGGCGATTCGATCACCGTGGCCCCGGCCCTGACCCTGACCGACAAGGAATACCAGATCATGCGCAACGGCTCGCTGGCCGTCCTGCGCGAGATCGGCGTCGAGACGGGCGGGTCCAACGTGCAATGGGCCGTGAACCCCGAAGATGGCCGCATGGTCGTGATCGAGATGAACCCACGGGTCTCGCGCTCGTCCGCGCTGGCGTCGAAGGCCACCGGCTTTCCCATCGCCAAGATCGCTGCCAAGCTGGCCGTTGGCTACACGCTGGACGAGCTGGACAACGACATCACCAAGGTGACGCCCGCCAGCTTCGAGCCGACGATCGACTATGTCGTCACCAAGATCCCGCGGTTCGCCTTCGAGAAATTCCCCGGCGCCCAGAACAACCTGACCACGGCAATGAAATCCGTGGGCGAGGTTATGGCCATCGGCCGCACCATTCACGAGTCGCTGCAAAAGGCGCTGGCCTCGATGGAGACCGGCCTGACCGGTTTCGACGAGATCGAGATCCCCGGCGCCCCCGACGGCGCCGCCATCACCAAGGCGCTTAGCGCCCAGACCCCCGACCGGATTCGCGTGATCGCGCAGGCCATGCGCCACGGGCTGTCCGACGATGCCATTCAGGCCGCCACCGCCTTCGACCCGTGGTTTCTTGCCCGCATCCGCGAGATTGTCGAGGCCGAGGAAACCATCCGCCGCGATGGCCTGCCCCTGACCGAGGACGGTCTGCGCAAGCTCAAGATGATGGGCTTCACCGATGCGCGTCTGGCCAAGCTGACGGGCCGCGACGAAGGCACCGTGCGCCGCGCCCGGCGCAATCTGGGCGTCAACGCCGTCTTCAAGCGCATCGACACCTGCGCCGCCGAGTTCGAGGCCCAGACCCCCTATATGTATTCCACCTACGAGGCCGACGCCATGGGCGAGGTCGAATGCGAATCGCGCCCCAGCGACCGCAAGAAGGTGGTCATCCTTGGCGGCGGTCCCAACCGGATCGGTCAGGGGATCGAGTTCGACTATTGCTGTTGCCACGCCTGTTTCTCGCTGACCGACGCGGGATATGAAACGATCATGGTCAACTGCAACCCCGAGACGGTCTCGACCGACTACGACACCTCGGACCGGCTGTATTTCGAACCGCTGACGTTCGAACATGTGATGGAGATCCTGCGCGTCGAGATGTCGAACGGCACCCTGCACGGCGTCATCGTTCAGTTCGGCGGCCAGACGCCGTTGAAACTGGCCAACGCGCTGGAAGCCGAGGGCATCCCGATCCTTGGCACCTCGCCCGACGCCATCGATCTGGCCGAGGACCGCGAGCGGTTTCAGGCGCTTGTGCAACGTCTTGGCCTGAAGCAGCCCCACAACGGCATCGCCTCGACCGACGCGCAGGCGATGATGATCGCGCAGGAAATCGGCTTCCCGCTGGTGATCCGCCCGTCCTATGTGCTGGGCGGCCGCGCGATGGAGATCGTGCGCGACATGCCCCAACTTGAACGCTACATCGCCGAGGCGGTCGTGGTTTCGGGCGACAGCCCCGTGCTGCTGGACAGCTACCTTTCGGGCGCGGTCGAGATCGACGTCGACGCCATTTCCGACGGCACCGACGTGCATGTCGCCGGCATCATGCAGCATATCGAAGAGGCCGGCGTCCATTCCGGCGACAGCGCCTGTTCGCTGCCCCCCTACTCGCTGCCCCAGTCGATCATCGACGAGCTGCACGTCCAGACCCGCGCTCTGGCGCTGGCTTTGGGGGTCGTGGGCCTGATGAACATCCAGTTCGCGGTCAAGGACGGCGAGATCTACCTGATCGAGGTCAACCCCCGCGCCTCGCGCACGGTGCCCTTCGTCGCCAAGGCCGTCGGCAGCCCCATCGCCACCATCGCAGCCCGTGTTATGGCCGGCGAGAAGCTTTCGGCCTTCGACCTGAAAGACCCGCAGATCAAGGGCTTCGCGGTCAAAGAGGCCGTTCTGCCCTTTGCCCGCTTCCCCGGCGTCGACACGCTGCTTGGCCCCGAGATGCGCTCGACCGGCGAGGTTATGGGCTTTGACCATTCCTTCGCGCGGGCCTTCCTGAAGGCGCAGCTTGGCGCCGGCACCGTCCTGCCGGAATCCGGGCGGGTCTTCTTCTCGATCAAGGACAGCGACAAGACCCCGCAACTGGTCGAGACGGCGCAGATCCTGACCGAACTGGGCTTCGAGATCGTCGCCACCCGTGGCACGGCGGCCTTCCTGACGGAAAACGGCGTCGCCTCCGAGGTCGTCAACAAGGTCTACGAGGGCCGCCCCAACATCGTCGACATGATGAAGGACAAGGGCATCCAACTGGTGATGAACACCACCGAAGGCACTCAGGCGGTCGAGGATTCGCGGTCGATGCGCGCCGTCGCGCTTTACGACAAGATCCCCTATTTCACCACCGGCGCCGCCTGCCACGCCGCCGCCCTTGCCATGCGCTCGGCCAAGGAAGGCGTGATCGAGGTGAACCGCCTTCAGGGCTGACCGGCCCCACGGGTCCCGGCGCCACCACGCCGGGGCCCCATTCCCCCCTTGCGGTCAGCCGGGCCCCGATGGCACGCTGACGCCAGACCCTCTGCCCCTGCCCCTATCCAAGGATTTCGTGATGCGTTTTATGATCGTGCTTGCCCTGCCCCTGCTGCTTTCGGCCTGCGGGGTGCCGCTGGTTCCGTTCATCTGACGGGTCATTTGTTCGGATCAGTAGGCGGGGATCACGGGGTATAGGCGGCTGGCTGTGACCGGCACGCCTGCTCAGCCGACGGTCTCGTCTTCCAGATGCAGGCGCATTTCCAGCAAAACCTGCTGAATCTCGTTGGTTTCGCGCAGCAGGCGCTTGGCCTCGTTGGCCGAGATGATGCCATCTTCGATGGCCACGTTGTATTCGCCCATCAGGGACGCAAAGCGCTGCGACAGCGCCACCACGTCGGCGTTCACCCCGCCCGAGCGGGGTTCGCGGCTGCCGGAATAGCTGATGGTCACGCCGCGCAAATCGGCCAGCGCCGCGGTCACATGGGGAAACCGCGCGGCCTTTTCCAACGCGGCCACGGCGTCGATGGGCATGAAGCGGTCTTCATGTTCGGGGCTGTCGGAATAATAGCGGCCCAGCGTCGCCTTGGACTTGCCCGAGAGGGCACAGGCGGCCTCGAACCCTACGTCCTTGACGAGGGCCTCGGTGTGTTTCTTCAGGTATCCGCCCGCAGTTCCCATAGCTTTTTGATAAGGCCTTGCCCCGATCAAAGAAAGAAAAAACTCGCGCAGTCCGGGTATCGTCCAACCGCAGGTTGCGACTTCGAGGCCCCGGCAGGGGGAAAACAGCCCGGCCTTTCCCATTATGCGAAAGGGCGACTCGGCGCATCATGGATGTGTCTTCGGAGCATTAGCGTAACCGGGGGTGTATGAGTGGCCGATTATTTCGTCGGCTTGAGCGTTGGGGTTTGCCGTAGTTCCCGCGCCTTGGGAAATATCGCCGGAATTCAGACGGCTTCCTTTACGGCAGACCCCACTTGAGCCGCCCCTCCGTATGATGGCGGGATGACTTGGGTGGGGCTGCCCCTTTTCTTTCCGAACCTTGCAAACGCGACCCGATGGGGCCGATCAGAACAGCCGCCCGCCAAGCGGCACGTCGGCCTGCGGGGCGATCAGAACGACCTCGCCGTCCGGGTCGGGCACGCCCAGCACCAGCACCTCGGACATCACCGGGCCGATCTGGCGCGGGGCGAAATTGGTGACGGCCATGACCAGACGCCCCTGCAGATCCTCGGGCGTGTAATGCACCGTCAACTGGGCCGAGCTTTTGCGCTGTCCCAGTTCGGGGCCGAAATCGACCAGCAGTTTGTAGGCGGGCTTGCGGGCTTGCGGGAAATCCTCGGCCCGGATGATCCGGCCCACCCGGATCTCGAGCTTCTGGAAATCGTCGAAGCTGGCGATGGGAGTGGCGGCCTCAGTCATCGGCGCGCCCCAATTCGCGGCTGCGATCGGCCGAGGCTGCGACCGCGCGGCCCATCAGCGGGCCCAGCCCCGTCTCGGGGTCCATCAGCACCTTCAGCGCCTCATAGGTCGTGCCGTTGGGCGAGGTCACGTTTTCGCGCAGGGTGCCGGGGGCGTCGTCGGACCGCTCGGCCAGATCGCCGGCGCCGGCGACGGTGGCGCGGGCCAAATGCAGCGACAACTCGGGCGACAGGCCCTGCGCCTCGCCAGCGGCGGCCAGCGCCTCGATCATATTAAAGACGTAAGCCGGCCCGGAACCCGACAGCCCCACGACCGCATCCATCTGATCCTCGGCGTTCAGCCGCACGGTCTGGCCCACGGCCTGCAGCAGCTCGTCGGCCAGATCCACGTCCTGCGCCGTGGCGCGGGCGTTGCCGATCAGCGCGGTGATGCCGCGTCCGACCGCTGCGGGCGTGTTGGGCATGGCCCGCACGATGGGCGCAGCCGGGCCCAGCACCTTTTCATACATCTCGAAGGAAATGCCCGCCGCGACCGACACAAACAGCGTGCCGCCCCCCGCCAGTTGCTGCAGACCCGGCAGCGCGTCCTGCATCATCTGGGGTTTGACGGCGATCAGCGCGATGGCGGCATCGGCGGGCAGACCGGCGTTCAGATGCAGCCCCTGATCCGCAAGCTCCGTCAGCCGGGCCGAGGGGTTGGGGTCGGTCACATGCACCGACGAGGCCGGCAGCCCCTGGGCCAGCCACCCTTCCAAAAGGGCGGATCCCATCCGGCCACACCCCAAAAGGATGAGACCGCGCGCGGCGACGTCACTCATGTTCATAGCTTTCCTGCCTTGGTCCATTCAACGGACCCGCAGGTTAAGCGCGGCCGTAAGCCTCTGCAATGGCGACCTGAAGCGCGTCGTCGGGGGACTCGTTGCCCCAGCAGACCAGTTGGAACGCGGGGTAGAACCGCTCGGCGCTGCGCACGGCGATGCTGAGAAGCCGGTCGATCTGTTCGGGCGTGACCGAGGCCTCGCCGTCCAGCACCAGACCGTAGCGATAGACCATCAGCTTTTGCTCGGACCAATAGGTGAAGGCCCCGGCCCAGCACATGTCGTTGGTCTGGTTCAGCGTGTGATAGAGGTCCGGCAGCTTTTCAAGCGGCGGCTCCATCTCGAAGGTGCAGATCAGCCGCAGGGTCGAATCGTAAGCCGACCATGCCAGAGTGATCGAGTATGTCCGCCACTGCCCCTCGATCGCCATCGCGATCTGATCGTCGCCCACGCGGTCGAACTCCCACTCGTGGTGCTCGGCGAGGGTCTCCACCATGTCGATGGGATGAAGGTCTTCGGCTTCTAGGTACTGCTCTGAAAGTGCCATGCGCTGCCCCTTTCGTTGTCGCCCGCTGGCGCGCTGCCACCAGACGCTGGGTGTCGACCTAGGGAAATGGTGCCTGCCATGACTCCCTACCAGATATGGTGTTCTCAAATGCGAAACGAGTAAAGCTTTAAAATCCGCTTATCCCCAGAAAGCTTGGCCCTTGGGGATATCAAGCCTTTGCCTGTGAACAAAAAACAGGCGCCGCCAGCAGTTTGGCGACGCCTGTGAATAACTGAAGGCCATCGGACGCGATCAGGGGCGACCGGGCCGGAAACCGGCGCCCAAGCGGGCAAAACCCGATCTGTCCCCGCGGGGACAGATTCGAAAAACGCCTGTTTGCGGCTTTAGACGTCGGCGGGTCCGGTGTCGGATTCCGCCGGTTTTTTCGCGGCCGTCTTGGACGCTGTGTCAGACGCGGTCTTGGTGGCCGACTTGGTGGCCGACTTGGTTGCTGTCTTCGTGGTCGCCTTGCCCTCGGCCATGCGGGTCTGCCCTGCGGGGGCGCCACCGGGCTGGGCGTCTTCCAGCGCGACAAGCCGGGCTTTCAGCGCCTCGTTCTCTTCGCGGGCCTTCTGGGCCATCGCGCGCACGGCGTCGAACTCGTCGCGGGTCACGAAATCACGGTCCGCCAGCCAGCGGTCGATCATGCCCTTCATGGCGGTCTCGGCCTCGCCCCGCGCGCCTTGGGCCACGCCCATCGCGTTGGTCATAAGCTGCGAGATGTCGTCGAAAATCTTGTTGCGGGTCTGCATGGTGCCCTCCGTTGCCTGAGCCTCTATATGGGTCGGATGGCCCCGCCCATCAAGGGCGGCCATCACGTCTTGGAGAGCTTGCCCGGCAAGCACGGTTGACTTCACCGTCCCTGCAACGGATTCAAGGGGCTGGATCACAGGCTGAGGCACATGCTGGCATTACTCCCCTTCCCGAACATCGACCCCGAGATCTTTTCGATCGACATCGGCGGCTTTCATCTGGCGCTGCGCTGGTACGCGCTGGCTTACATCGCCGGGATTCTGCTTGGCTGGCGGGTGGCGAACAGCTTTCTGAAAAAGCCCCGTCTGTGGCGGGGCAATCAGCCCGCCATGACGACCGAGCAGCTTGAATCGCTGCTGACATGGGTGATCCTTGGCATCATTCTGGGCGGACGTCTGGGCTTCGTGCTGTTCTATCAGCCGGCCTATTACATGGCCAACCCGGCCGAGATCCTTGCCGTGTGGCAGGGCGGCATGTCGTTCCACGGGGGCATGCTAGGCGTTGTCGCGGCGCTTTTGCTGTTTTCATGGGCCAACGGGCTGCGCATTCTGGGCGTGGCCGACACGCTGGCCATCGGCACCCCGCTGGGCATCCTGCTGGGGCGGATCGCCAATTTCATCAACGCCGAGCTTTGGGGCCGCCCGACGGACCTGCCGTGGGGCGTGGTTTTTCCCGGTGAGGCCGCGCAAAACTGCCCGGGGGTTGAGGGGCTTTGCGCCCGCCACCCCTCGCAGCTTTACGAGGCCGGGCTTGAGGGGCTGATCCTTGGGCTGCTGTTGATCACGCTGGCGGCCTCGGGGGCGCTGCGCCGGCCCGGTTTGATCACCGGCGTCTTTCTTTGCGGCTATGCGGTGTCGCGCTTTCTGGTGGAATTCGTGCGTCAGGCGGACGCCCAGTTCATCACCGCCGACAATCCGATGGGCCGCGTGGTTCAGATCGGGGCCGGCGGACTGTCAATGGGGCAGTTGCTGTCGCTGCCGATGCTGGCCTTCGGGCTGTGGCTGATCTGGCGGGCGGTGGCCCGTGCCCGTGCCCGTAATCATGCGGAAAAGACCGGCTGAGGGCGCAATGACGGCCCTGAGCGAGCTTCTGCGCCAACGCATCCGCCAGACCGGCCCGATCGGGCTGGACGTCTATATGACCGAGTGTCTGCTGCATCCCCAGCACGGCTATTACACCCGGCAACAGCCCTTCGGGGCCAAGGGCGATTTCACCACCGCCCCCGAGATCACCCAGATGTTCGGCGAGTTGCTGGGCCTGTGGCTGGCGCAATGCTGGATGGACCGCGGCGCCCCCGATCCCTTTGTTCTGGCCGAGCTTGGGCCGGGGCGCGGCACGCTGATGGCCGACGTCTTGCGCGCCACCGCCCGCGTGCCCGGCTTTCATCAGGCCGCCCGCCTGACGCTGGTCGAGGCCAGCCCCGCCCTGCGCAAGGTGCAGGCCGAGACCCTTGGCCCGGACCCTCTGCCGCATGACGTGACATGGCTGGACCGGGCCGAGGATCTGCCTGCGCATCCAGCCGCCGATCTGCAAGACGCGCCGCTTTTCCTGCTGGCAAACGAGTTCTTCGACGCCCTGCCGATCCGCCAGTTCCAGCGCCATGTCGAGGGCTGGCAGGAACGGGTGGTGGGGCTTGATCCCTCGGGCGCGGGGCTGGTGCTGGGCCTGACGCCCCCTGCCCGGCTGGGAGAATTGGCGCACCGTCTGGCCGACACCGGGCCGGGGGATGTGGTCGAAATCCGACCCGCCGCTGACGCCATCCTGTCGGGGATCGCGGACCGGATCGCCACGCGCGGCGGCGTAGCCCTGATCGCGGATTATGGCGACTGGCAGTCGCTGGGCGACACGTTTCAGGCGTTGCAGGGCCATGCGCCCGTGGATCCGCTGGCCGCACCGGGTCAGGCCGATCTGACGGCGCATGTGGATTTCGCCGCACTGGCCCGCGCGGCCTCGCAGGCGGGGGCCCGCGCCACCGCCATGCAGACGCAGGGCGATTTCCTGCTGGCGCTGGGGCTGGCACAGCGCACCAAGGCGCTGGCCGACACGCTTGCCGCCCATCCCGAAACAAGCGGTGCTGCGCTGGACAGCCATCTGGCCGCATATCGCCGCTTGACCCATCCCGACGAAATGGGGAGCCTCTTCAAGACGCTCGCCCTATATTCCCCTGACACCCCCGCGCCCCCTGGATTCGGTTCATGACCCTGCAAATACTGACCAACGAGTTACTGACCCCCCTGCCGCACGGCTTCTTCACCCGGCACGGCGGGGCCTCGAGCGGGATTTACGCCGGGCTGAACGGCGGCGCGGGCTCGTCCGATCAGGCCCATGTGGTGGCCCTGAACCGCGCCCGCGTGGCCGAGGCGCTGGAGCTGGACGCGCAGGGGCTGTTTTCCGTGCATCAGTATCATTCGTCCGAGGTTTACGTGCTGGACGGCCCCCCGCCCGCCGAAAAGCCCCGCGCGGATGCCATCGTCACCCGCCAGCCGGGCTATGCGCTGACCATCCTGACCGCCGACTGCCAGCCGGTGCTGTTCGCCGACCACGCGGCGCAGGTGATCGGCGCGGCCCACGCGGGCTGGCAGGGGGCGCTTGGCGGCGTGCTGGAAGCCACGGTCGACCGCATGGTCGAGCTGGGCGCCGAGGCGCAGAATATCGTCGCGGTGATCGGCCCCTCGATCAGCCAGAAGAATTATGAGGTCGGGCCGGATTTCATGCAGCGGTTTCTGGACGACGACCCCGAGAACGCCCGTTTCTTCGCGCAAGGCAGAGGCGACCGGGTGCAGTTTGATCTGCCGGGGTATGGGCTGCACCGCCTGCGGGAAGCCGGCGTCGGTCAGGCCGAGTGGATCAGGCATTGCACCTATGACGAGCCCGACGCCTTCTATTCCTACCGCCGCAGCGTGCATCTGGACGAGGCTGATTACGGTCGGCTGATGTCCTCGATCCGGCTTTAGCGGCGCGGGCCTGCGGGGCGGCACAGGGTGCCCGCCCCGTCCCGCCCTGTCCGGGCCACGGGCAGGCCCCGGCCTTGCCGCATTCATGCCCGGATTCGGTAGCGCCGGTGGCAGCCGGATGCGCCGCCCTCTGGCCTCTACCTCATATATTTCAGCATCTTAACCGACCACTCCCCGCATCGCGCCGCCACAAGCGGGCGACATCACGCGGGCCGCAAATTTCTGCCACCGCGCCACAAAATTTCCACCCCTCGCCATCGCCGCGCCCCATTGGGCCGCCAGTCTGAATGACAGCAACGGTGACATCCCAAGGGTCCGCCCCGGGGACAGATTACGAGGAACATAAGATGAAAAAAGAACGCAGATGGTTGAAGCGGGTGATCAAAGAAGCCGAAGAGCTGCACGTCACCATGCCCTGGACACGCGAACGCAAGCTGGCCTTGGCCGGGTTGCAGGACATGCCGACGGCACGCTGTGCCTGATGCGCTCTGACGTGGTCTAACCCTCCAGACCCACGTGGCCGTGCGGCTTTCCACGAAGCCAGCGGCTCAGGTGTCGGACGGGCGGAAACGCGAGCAGACTTTTGACGACGGGGCGCAGGCTGCCCCGCTAGGTCGGGAACGCCAGGTGCACGGCGTCCCGACCTTTTCGTTTGCGGGACCCTTCGTTTGCGGGACCCACGGAAAGCAGGCGCTAGGCCTCGGCGGTCAGCCGCTTTTCCAGAACGTCGAAGGGCACCCCCGGCTCGTCCTTGGCACAGCGGATCACCAACGAGGTCTTGACGCTGGCGACATTGGGCGCCGAGGTCAGATGCTCGGTCAGAAACGACTGGAAGGTGCTGAGATCGGGCGCCACGCATTTCAGGATAAAGTCGATCTCGCCGTTCAGCATGTGACATTCGCGAACCAGCGGCCAGTCGGCGCAGCGGGATTCGAACGCGCTCAGATCCACCTCGGCCTGACTGTGCAGACCGACCATCGCAAAGACCTGAACCTCGAACCCCAGCGATCGGGGATCGACGTCGGCATGATAGCCGCGAATCAGGCCGTTTTCTTCCAGCGTGCGGACCCGGCGCAGACAGGGCGGCGCCGAGATGCCGACCCGTTTGGCAAGCTCGACGTTGGTCATCCGACCGTCGGCCTGCAATTCGGCCAGAATCATCCTGTCGATCGGATCCAGTTTCGTGCCGGGCATCGGCCCCTCCCCGTAAAATTCGTTTGCGCAACTTACGATTCCCCGCCGGGATACGCAATAATGTTTCAATGTTGCGCAACATATTTGCGCGACGACCCGATCAGGCGGCGCGAACCCACCCGGACACCTGCGGCAGTGCGGGGGCTTTTCGTCGCTGGGCGGGCGACCTATACCCGGTAGACCATACAACCCTCCGGGAGAGACCGCGCCATGTCCGACAGCCGCCACTGCAAAGTTCTGATCATCGGCTCCGGCCCCGCGGGCTATACCGCCGCCGTCTACGCCAGCCGCGCCATGCTGGAACCGGTTCTGGTGCAGGGCATCCAGCCCGGCGGTCAACTGACCATCACCACCGAGGTCGAGAACTGGCCCGGCGACATCGAGGTTCAGGGCCCCGATCTGATGGCCCGGATGGAAGCGCACGCGCAGTCCGTCGGCACCGAGATCATCGGCGACATCATCACCGAGGTCGATCTGGACAGCCGCCCCTTCACCGCCAAGGGCGACAGCGGCACCACCTATACCTGCGACGCGCTGATCCTTGCGACCGGCGCACAGGCCAAATGGCTGGGCCTGCCGTCCGAGGAGAAGTTCAAGGGCTTCGGCGTTTCGGCCTGCGCCACCTGCGACGGGTTCTTCTATCGCGGGCAAGAGGTCGTGGTGATCGGCGGCGGCAACACCGCCGTCGAAGAGGCGCTGTTCCTGACAAATTTCGCCAGCAAGGTCACGCTGATCCACCGCCGCGACGAGTTGCGCGCCGAGAAGATCCTGCAGCACCGTCTGTTCAAACACCCGCGGGTCGAGATGCTGTGGGACCACGAGGTGACAGAGGTCGTCGGTTCGGAAAACCCGCTGGGCGTCGAGGGGGTCATCGCCCGCAACGTCAAGACCGGCGAGACGACCGAAGTGCCCTGCAAGGGGTTCTTCGTCGCCATCGGCCACGCGCCCGCCTCGGAACTGGTCAAGGACAAGCTGGAAACGCATATGGGCGGCTATGTGGTGACCAAGCCCGACAGCACCGCCACCTCGATCCCCGGCGTCTTTGCGGCGGGTGATCTGACCGACCACATCTACCGTCAGGCCGTCACCAGCGCCGGCATGGGCTGCATGGCCGCGCTGGAGGCCGAGCGTTTTCTGGCCGAGCATGGCGAGCAGGACGACAAGGACGTGACCGAGCCTCTGGGCCACGGCGCCCCCGTTCAGGGCTGATAGATCCCGCAAGGCCGCCATCCCCGCGTTTGCCAGACGTGTCCTGCGCGGGGATTCTGTGACGGCTTTGGCGACGGACGCGGAAAAATCGTCCCTTCGCGTCGCAAACCCGCCGTCATGCTTGAATTTCGCCGTATTTGCATTCTAAACGCCCGCGAAAGATCGATAAGCGAAGATCCGTAGACAAGACCAGTAAGCGCGGCCGTTGCCGTGCATTTTCAACACCGGGTGATTAAATGATGATGAGCAACCTCGCGCCGATTTCCGAGCTGTATGTATCCTACGACAGCGCCCAGAAACTGAAGGCCGAGGCAGGCGATCTGATCAGCTGGGACCTGACTCCGCGTCAGATCTGCGATCTGGAACTGCTGATGAACGGCGGCTTCTCGCCCCTGCGCGGGTTTCTGGGGCAAGACGATTACGACAGCGTCGTCAAGGACATGCGCCTTGCCGATGGCACGCTTTGGCCGATGCCGATCACGCTGGATGTGTCCGAGGAGTTCGCCGCCAAGCTGGAAGATGGACAGGACATCGCCCTGCGCGACCAAGAGGGCGTGATCCTTGCGACCATGACCATCACCGACAACTGGACCCCCGATAAGGCGCTCGAGGCGCGCGAGGTCTTTGGCGCCGATGATGATGCGCATCCGGCGGTCAACTATCTGCACAACTCCGCTGGCAAAGTCTATCTGGGCGGGCCGATCACCGGCATCCAGCAGCCCGTGCATTACGATTTCCGCGCCCGCCGCGACACGCCGAACGAGCTGCGCGCCTATTTCCGCAAGCTGGGCTGGCGCCGCATCGTCGCGTTCCAGACCCGCAACCCGCTGCACCGGGCACATCAGGAACTGACCTTCCGCGCCGCCAAAGAGGCGCAGGCCAACCTGCTGATCAACCCCGTCGTCGGCATGACCAAACCCGGCGACATCGACCATTTCACCCGCGTCCGTTGCTATGAGGCCGTGCTGGATCAATACCCCAGCGCCACCACCTCGATGAGCCTGCTGAACCTTGCCATGCGCATGGCCGGCCCGCGCGAGGCCGTGTGGCACGGTCTGATCCGCAAGAACCACGGCTGCACCCATTTCATCGTCGGACGCGATCACGCCGGCCCCGGCAAGAACTCGGCCGGCGACGATTTCTATGGCCCCTATGATGCGCAGGATCTCTTCCGCAAGCATCAGGACGAGATGGGCATCGAGATGGTCGACTTCAAACATATGGTCTATGTGCAGGAACGCGCCCAGTACGAGCCCGCCGACGAGGTCGAGCAAGGCGCCACCGTCCTGAACATCTCGGGCACCGAGCTGCGCCGCCGTCTGCAGGAAGGGCTGGAGATCCCCGAGTGGTTCTCGTTCCCCGCCGTGGTGTCCGAGTTGCGCCGCACCCGTCCGCCCCGCTCGCAGCAGGGCTTTACGGTGTTCTTCACCGGCTTCTCGGGCTCGGGCAAGTCCACGGTCGCCAACGCGCTGATGGTCAAGCTGATGGAGATGGGGGGGCGTCCGGTGACCCTGTTGGACGGCGACATCGTGCGTAAAAACCTCAGCTCCGAGTTGGGCTTTTCCAAAGAACACCGCGATCTGAACATTCGCCGCATCGGCTATGTGGCGTCCGAGATCACCAAGAACGGCGGCATCGCCATCTGTGCGCCGATCGCGCCCTATTCCGCCACCCGCCGCGCCGTGCGCGAGGATGTCGAACAGTTCGGCGCCTTCGTCGAAGTGCATGTCGCCACCAGTCTGGAAGAATGCGAGCGGCGCGATCGCAAGGGTCTCTACAAGCTGGCGCGTGAGGGCAAGATCAAGGAATTCACTGGCATTTCAGACCCTTACGACATGCCCGAGACGCCCGAGCTGCGGCTTGAGACCGAAGGCACCGACGTCGATTTCTGCGCCCAGCAGGTTCTGCTGAAGCTGGAAAGCATGGGGCTGATCGCCGCCTGATCCGGGTCTGATCGCGGCGAAGCTTTCATTCAATAGAAACATCAAGGCGGGGCGCGCAAGCTGCCCCGCCTTTTTCGTGTCCCGCCTGCGCCAGCCTATCTTCGAAGGATCTGATCCATATCAATGCCCCGAACCGGATGCCGGTGCACTCAGGGGGGCATTCGCCGCCACCCAACCCCGGAGCCACGCCCATGACCCCCGTCCGCCTGCTGTATTTTTCCGATATCCTCTGTGTCTGGGCCTATATCGCGCAACGCCGGATCGATCAGCTGTGCGAGACCTTCGGCGACCGCATCCGGATCGAGCCTCATGTCTGTTCGGTCTTTCCCGACGTGCGGACCAAGATCGCCCGGCAATGGGGCGATCGCGGCGGTCAGCAGGGCTATGGCGCGCATGTGCAAAAGGTGCTGGGCGAGTTTCCCCATGTGGACATCCACCCCGACACATGGGTGCGGACCCTGCCCGAAACCTCGACCGGGGCGCATATGTTCCTGAAGGCCGTCGAACTGATCGAGACCGCTAAGCCCGGCGACGAGGACACCCCGTATCAAAGCCGCCCGTCCACCAAGGCAGCACAGGCGTTGCGCCACGCCTTCTTCGCCGAGGGGCGCGATATCTCGAACTGGGATCTACACGCCGAGATCGCCGACAAGATCGGCGTTCCCCGGCAAGAGATCGACGCCGAAATCAGATCCTCGCGGGCCTTGGCGGCGCTGGAGGCCGACCACGCCCTGTGCCAGCATCACGGCATCGGCGGCAGCCCGACGGTGGTTCTGAACGAGGGGCGTCAGCGGTTGTTCGGCAACGTCGGCTACCGCCTGATCGAAGCCAATGTGCACGAGGTTCTGGAAGGCGCCCACCCCGACGAGGCCAGCTGGTGCTGACCATGTGTCACGGAATGCGCCCCCCCC
>SWCD01000210.1_pt1 | contig 46452 bp, 33 predicted proteins | sample 4693011 | NCBI WGS metagenome assembly SWCD01 (sample SAMN10267278, study PRJNA491770) | bioreactor metagenome | isolation source: DHS bioreactor inoculated with marine | place: Japan: Omine Ridge, Nankai Trough
AAAGACTGGGTCTAGAATAACAATGACACACTTAACTGAACATAACCGGTCAATCTTTATAGCAAGAATTCCACGTTCCCAACTACCCTAAATGGAGCCATTAAGACCTTTATCTTAGTATTTAACGAATCCATAGATGCAACTGGGTCCCGTTTATAAAATAGCTTAGGTGGGAGGCTTAAAAATCTATTTTCAACTTCGTATAAAACATATTGTCCTTTTTTTAAAGTCATCATTAAAATTACGTTTATCATCTTTTATTAAATGAAATCGTGTAATCTTATTAAATTAGCTAAAAAATTGCCCCTTTTCCAAAGTAGCTCCTTCGCTTAGGGGCTATGCAGCCCAAAACGGCCCGTCAATTGGACAAAAACTGTCCAATTTTGGACTCATTAAGCAAACAATGATATCTTTCAATACACTAATTTTCAAGTTCAAACAATTCTTAAAATTAACAACCAAGTGAATCCAGAAAAAAACTTTGACATTAGGATGCTCGGTGAAGCATTGGTACCATCCCCTATCCATTTAAGCGAAATGACTGGAGATAAAATCTATAGATTTATCGAGGAAAAGGACAGGGTTTTGGCCGATATTTCCTTGAAAGGTTTCAATGACTGCGTTGAAAACCATAAGCAGCCCGCTAATCTGGAAATTGCCGGTCCACGTAAACAACTGTACTTCGACCCTGAGAATACTACTGCCGCCATTGTAACCTGTGGGGGACTTTGTCCCGGTATCAACAACGTCATTCGCAGTCTTGTTATGGCCTTACATTATTTTTACGGAATCAAAAGAATTATCGGTATCCCTTATGGATATGAAGGCTTGGTACCCAAATTCGGCCACGGATTTAGGGAACTAACTCCGGACAAAGTTAAGGACATCCATGAATTTGGGGGGACGATATTGGGTTCATCCCGGGGTGAACAATCAGTGCCTGAAATGGTCAATACCCTCGTGGCAAACAAAATTGATATCTTGTTTACCATTGGGGGGGACGGCACCCTAAAGGGTGCTGATGCCATCGGAATCGAAATTGAAAAACAAAATTTGAAAATTGCGGCAATAGGAATCCCCAAGACCATTGACAACGACATAGATCTTATCGATAAATCATTTGGTTTCGAAACGGCCTTTGATGTGGCCACCCCTATTATCCGGGATGCCCATAATGAGGCCACCGGGGCGTACAATGGTATATCCATTGTGAAACTAATGGGAAGGGATAGCGGTTTTATCGCGGCTTCTGCCGCGATATCGATGCCGGTCGTCAATTTTGTATTGATCCCGGAATTGACCTTCGACCTTTACGGTAAAAACGGCTTTTTGGAAGCGTTAAGAAAGCGACTGGAGCTAAAAAAGCATGCAGTCATCGTTGTGGCCGAAGGAGCCGGACAACATTTATTCGACAAGGAAAAGATTGTGACCGATGCATCCGGAAATATAAAACACAAGGACATCGGCCTTCTATTGAAGGATAAGATAAAGGAATACTGTGACTCCGCCTCCATTAGGACAACCATTAAATACATTGATCCCAGCTATATCATTAGAAGTGCCGCGGCGAATGCCAATGACAGTCTTTTTTGCAATAGATTGGCCTACCACGCCGTACACGGCGCCATGGCTGGAAAGACCCGATTTGTAGTGGCCAGGCTCAACAACCGGTTTGTTTACCTTCCCATCCCCAAGGTCGTGAACAAAAGAAAAAAGATAAATTTGGCAGGGGAGCTTTGGTTTGCCGCCCTCCAGAGCACGGGACAGCCGTTTTCTATGCAATAACGGCACTAGACCAACCTATTGATCGATCCCAGATAATCCGGGGCCTACCTTTTTAGGCTCCTAAGACCCCACCCAAATGATGATTCGGTGACCCATAGGAAACATGTGGTGTATTCAGAAAAAATGCAAACTTGGGTTTACACTGACAAAGTCTGAATCCAATACGCAATTTTCTCGTTCTCCGCTATGGAAACATTTGCCATGGATGCCATAGAAATGTCATATTCGGACAGGTTATCCTGGAAAAACATTTTATCCAATTATAGTAGTATATTGTAGGGTCCAATTTGATTTAACGTTGATATAATGGTTTAAATAAAAATTTCAACCCCTTCAAGTTGGCAAGAATTTAGAAAATTCAATTATTCCCTTGGGGGCCAAGGTAAGATCAATTGGGTTTCTAGCCATTTTTTATGTGCTAAAGAACATTGTCCAATAAAAACGCGCGGAACCATGAACAATACTAAGAAAGGAATATCACGGTCAAAATTTTTAAAAACCTCGGGCATTGTGCTTGGTGGTATGGCAATTCTTCCTAATTATGGCTGTCTTGGGGACTTGATGTCAAAGGACAAACTTAAAATAGAGGGCCGTACGGATTATGCCATTGTTATTGCCGCCAACGCCAATTCCTTGGAAAAGGAAGCAGCAAGGCAACTCCAGCAATATTTGTCCAAAATGTCCAAGATTGCCTTACCCATTGTTGAGGAAAGGGAATACAAAGGTAAAAATGCCATATATGTAGGGCAGACCGATTTCGCAAAGTCCCAGGATATCAATTTTGATCAGTTGAAGAAAGATGGGTATGTTTTTAAGGTCTTTGATAATAATTTTGTAATCGCAGGAGGTTCTGAAAATGGGGTGCTTTACGGGGTTTATTCCTTGTTGGAGTCTATAGGTTTCAGAAAATATACCTCGGATGATGATGTGCAAATTCCAGAAGGAAACGAGATCGTTCTTCCCAAGAATAAAGTTGTTGTACCGTATATAAAATACCGTACAACTTCCTATTACGATGCAAAGGACCCTAAATATTCCAATTGGCACAAACTTTCCTCGAGGGATACGTGGGGGATGTTTGTCCATACTTTCGAGGTCTTGATTTCCCCTAAAGAATACGGCAAGACACATCCAGAATATTTTTCCCTGATCAATGGCAAACGGAATCCCGTCACCCAGTTATGCCTGTCGAACGAGGAGGTCTTTGAAACGCTTGTTGCCGAACTGAAGAAAAGAATCGCCGAAAATCCGAAAGCAACCTATTGGTCTGTAAGCCAGAACGACAACGATAAGTATTGCCAATGCGGGCCCTGCACAAAACTTAATGAAAAATATGGGGGCGTACCGAGCGGTTCCGTAATTTGGTTTGTAAACAAGGTGGCCAGGGAATTCCCCGATAAGGTCATATCTACTTTGGCCTATTGGTATACGCGGTCTGCGCCCAGTAATATAACCATCGAACCCAATGTAAACATTATGCTCTGCAATATTGAAAGCACTCGCGAAAAGCCCGTTTTTGATACCGACCCGGCCTTTACTAGCGATCTGCAGGATTGGGGGAAGATCAGCCAGGATATTTTGATCTGGGACTATAACATCCAATTTGCCAACCCGGTAAGCCCATTTCCAAACCTTCATACCATTGGCCCCAATATCGAATTTTATACAAAAAATAATGTGAGAGCATTGTTTATGCAGGCAACGGGCAATAAAGGGGAATTTGCACACTTAAGGGCCTATTTGATCTGTAAGTTGATGTGGGAACCTGAGGCCGACCCCAATGCCATCATCGATGATTTTTTAAAAGGTTATTATGGGGCGGCCGGGCCTTTTATTGGGCGGTACATAGACACCATGCGCCAATCTTTGATCGAGAGCGATTTTAAATTGAACATTTTTGGAGACCCGCGCGACGCCATGGATTCTTACCTATCGGCAGATATGATGAAGGAATATTTCCTATTGTTCGACGAGGCCGAAGCTGCAGTGGCCAAGGATCCGCTACTTCTCAAACGCGTCCAGGTAGCCAGATTGCCTCTAATGCACGCGGAGATCCAAATTGCCGGTCAGGTTCAAATCGATTTGCCCCGAAGTTTTTATGAGTACGACAACAGCGGTAGGGTTATCCCAAAACCGGAAATGAAAACACTGGTAAGCCATTTTGTGGAGGACGCCAAGGAAGCGGGAATTGTCAGGATAGGGGAGCGAGCCATAACTATTGAAGATTATTCGGAAAATTTCAAGAGGATCTTCAGCAGGATGGATGAAATGGATAAAGCAATATCTTTCAAAAAGAAAATAATACCCATCACCACTCCCAGTGAGGGATCGGCAAGTGTAGAGCGCCTGACCGATGGTGTTTTTGGGGCGTTCGAATCCTGGAGGTTCCCGGATAAGGATATTAATTGGATTGCTTACAAAGGGGTGCACATGGATTTTGTTCTTGACCTGGGCGAAGTGATGCCCATAAAATCTATTTCAATGGACTTTCTCAACGTGCAGGCGCAGGCCAATTGGCACCTTTTAGTTCTGCCAAAATATGTGATATATGCAACTTCCGAAGATGGTAAAGAATACGGTACCCCAATAAAAATTACCAATCCCCATAATCCAAACCCCGCAGAAAACCCGGATATTGTTAAAATTCCGTTTCAAACTTTCTCGACAAAACTTAATGATACAACGGCCCGATATATAAAAGTACATGCCGAAAGTCTCTTAAAAATGCCTTCTTGGCACATAAATGCCGGAAAACCCGCCGCGATTTATTCGGATGAAATTGTAGTTAGCTAAAATTTAAAGCTTGCGTTTTAACCCTAACAACCAAAAAATCATGAAATCAAAAACCTTCCTTATTCTTGTGTCCGCATGTTTTTTCTTTTTAAAAACCTATGCCCAAAACCCCAAATCAGATTTCAAAATTGTCGGATATTACGGTTTTAATGCGGCAAAGGTGGCGGATACTTCTCAAGTCCCATTTAACAAGCTGACCCATATTGACCTATGGTTTGTCAATCCGGACGATTCGGGAAATTTCAATCAGGACTTCGATGCCCTGACCCCTTTCATCAAGGCGGCCCATCGTCATAATGTAAAAGTCCTGTATTCCATTGGGGGAGGAACCTATCAAGCCCAGTACCATGCCCTTTTGAAAAAAGATAAGAGACATAAGCTAATTAAAGATTTGGTATCGAAGGTCACTACCTATGATGCGGATGGAATTGATGTAGATCTGGAATCCGGATATGCTTTTGGTCCCAACATGGATCCCAATTACGCAATCTTTATCATTGAATTGGCCAAGGAACTAAAATCGCACAACAAGTTGATCACCTCGGCATTGCCCAGTAGACCCTGAAATACCGTAACGAAGGAGGCATTGGCGCAATTTGATTTTATCAATATTATGTCCTACGATCATACTGGCCCATGGTCCCCTAACCGCCCTGGCAACCATGCTTCTTACACAGATGCAATGGACGACCTGGATTATTATCAAAATACGCTAATGGTTCCAAAGGAAAAACTGATCCTTGGAGTACCTTTTTACGGACATGGATTTGGTCCCGGGCTAAGCGATCCCGTTATCCCCTGGATGACCTACAAAGATATCGTCTCTACATATGCGGGGGCAGAATGGGTAGATCACTGGCATTTTCCAAACGGTTATATTATGTATTACAATGGAATCCCTACCATCCAGAATAAAACGGAACTGGCAAAGAAAGAAGCTGGCGGAATTATGATTTGGGAACTTGGTTATGACATACCTTCCGGTGGAAAATCCCTGTTGAACGCAATCTATAAAGCGGCCCAATAATCTACTCTGAATCAAAAACCCATGTAATAAATTAAAACCCTTGAATACCCCGCTCCCCTTCCAAATGCCTTAATACGCGGGTGCAAGGGCGGTGTTGCCTTATAAAACAAGGGAAACTAATCGTATTTACGTGCGGTTGTTTTGCGTTATGGAATCTTTTGTTGGAACTACAATTCTTAAAAAATTCACAAATTACTACCTTTTATAACATAGTACTGTAACATAAAAACCGGTTGCTCGTCTGTTAGTTATAAATCGGTAATTAATAATCTTTAAAATACTAAATCATGAATGCAATAGTTAGGGAAACACCAACAGAATCAAGAAAATTTTCATTTTTTTCCAATTTCAAAAACAGCCGACGCGTCCAATGGGCCGAACATAGAAATTACAGCAGGTAAAAAATTGTAACATTCATCAATCATTAACAGCTGAATTACTTCAAAAGAGACGAAAACAAGTTCAGCATAAAAACATTAATCATGAGTACATTCATCAATCAATCCCCAACAGAGTCAAGAAGGTTTGCTTACTTTTCCAACTTTAAGGACAGCAAGAGAATCCGTTGGGCAGAATCACGTCAGCACCTTCACTAATCGGTTTAGCTGACCAGCATTTGAACCCGTTTCGAGTTCTTTAAATGGGATAGGCCCTAATCAAGGTCTATCCCATTTTTATTTGCTGCATTTTATCCTTCCAATTGCCGTTCAATTTGGTTAAACCCCTTAAATTCAGTTTGATTTCAATTTAAATATACCGGGATGACAGCCTAGTTTACGACCACTCCCTTTTCCCAACTTGGTCCCTGCAAGCAGGTTCTATATGAAATTCGTTGATTTTTTGATGATTTTTCAGATTTCAGGCCTATTTTTGATAAAAATCGAGAAATAAACATCGGAAAATCATCCAAGAAAATCAAAGATGACAAATTATTTGATAACGGTAAATCAGGAGGAGATAAGTGTTGACAGGAATGATCTTGCGGCATTAGATCTTATAAAGGTTGATGCCATGGATTTTCATCTCCTAGATAAGAACCGAACTTATAGGATAAACTTGCTGCAAGCCGATTATAATAATAAAACCTTAACGGTTTTGGTAAACGGAAATAAGTACGAGCTAAAAATAGAAGATGGGTACGATCGGCTGGTAAAGGAAATGGGCCTACTTACTACCTCATCGCAAAAGGCAAATTCGGTCAAGGCCCCCATGCCCGGGCTAATCATCGATATTATGGTGACGGAAGGTCAAACGATATCAAGTGGAACTCCTTTAGTAGTGCTATCTGCCATGAAAATGGAAAACATAATTCTCTCACCAGGCGATGGCACTATAAAATCCATTTTGATCAATCGGGAAGACTCCGTAGAAAAGGGACAATTAATCATCGAATTTGAATAATGAACAAAATACTTATTGCCAATCGTGGGGAAATAGCACTTCGAATTATGAAGACCGTCCAGAAAATGGGTATAAAAACGGTCGCCGTATTTTCGGTGGCGGACAGGCGTTCCCCACACGTCCTATTTGCGGATGAGGCAGTCCTCCTGGGAAATGCACCTTTGTCCGAATCTTATCTGGCCATGGAGAAGATCATTTCTGCGGCAAAGAAAACAGGGGCGGATGCCATACACCCAGGTTACGGATTTCTAAGTGAGAACGCGAGGTTTGCCCAAATGGTAGAAGATAACGGGATTACATTTATAGGACCGCGACCTCACGCCATTGAAGTGATGGGAGACAAATTGGCCGCAAAAGAAGCGGTACGCGACTATGGGATACCCATGGTTCCTGGCATGGAAAAAGCCATTACGGATGTGGCCTTGGCTAAGAAAATCGCTGTGGAAATAGGCTTTCCCATTTTGATCAAGGCTTCCGCTGGCGGTGGGGGCAAAGGCATGCGGGTAGTCGATTCCCTAAAAGAACTGCCAGAGCAAATGAACCGTGCCACAAGCGAGGCCCAGGCCGCTTTTGGCGATGGTTCGGTCTTTATCGAAAAATATGTAAGCGCTCCCCGTCATATAGAATTCCAGGTCCTCGCCGATATGCACGGCAATATAGTCCACCTTTTTGAGCGGGAATGCAGTATTCAACGCAGGCACCAAAAGGTGGTAGAGGAAGCCCCATCGGCTATTCTAACCCCGGAGATTAGATCGGCGATGGGCGATGCCGCCGTAAAAGTGGCCAAAGCGTGTGATTATGTGGGAGCCGGTACCGTGGAGTTCCTATTGGATAGCGAAATGAATTTCTATTTCCTGGAAATGAACACCCGCCTACAGGTAGAGCATCCGGTAACGGAATTAATAACCGGGATCGATCTTGTAGAACAACAGATAAAAATTGCACGTGGCGAAAAACTGGAGTTTGCCCAAGAAGACCTTTCCATTGACGGCCATGCCCTAGAACTTAGGGTTTATGCGGAAGATCCCTTGGAGGATTTTCTGCCGAGCACCGGGACTTTGCTTACCTATAAAAGGCCAATCGGACCAGGGATAAGATTGGACGATGGTTTTGAGGAAGGCATGGATGTCCCCATTTATTACGACCCTATGCTATCAAAATTGATTACCTATGGGAAAAATAGGCAAGAAGCCATCCAGCGTATGATCGGGGCAATTGACCAGTACAGGATAGAAGGGGTAGCCACTACCCTACCCTTCGGTAAATTTGTATGTGGGCATGAAGCCTTTACATCGGGTAATTTTGATACGGGCTTCGTCAAAAAATATTATTCTCCCGAACAACTCGGGAAACAATATGCCGAAGAACGCAAAATTGCGGCCCTGGTAGGATTGCAGCTTTACCTCGAAAACAAGAAATTGATAAAAATACCGACCGAAAATTCTTCTGGATGGTGGGAAAAAAGAAGATAATGCTTTAAAAGATGTATTTGCAAAACAGGTATTGATTTATTGTGATACTTGGCCGTTTGAAACGTATACCTAAACAATCCAACGATCAATTACATAATAATTTATAGGTCGAAAATATTTTTAGAAACTAAATCGGATAGTTTCAACCAACGACAGTAAACAATGAAAGACAAAAAAAAGATACTGGAGGATAAATTGGCAAAATCCCGCCTTGGGGGTGGTCAAGATCGAATTGATAAGCAGCATGCCAAAGGAAAATTGACCGCCTGGGAGCGTATCCATTTTTTGTTGGACGAAGGATCCTTTGAAGAAATGGGAGCCCTGGTAACCCATCGCACCAAGGATTTTGGAATGGACAAACAGGTAATATACGGCGATGGGGTGGTAACCGGCTATGGCACGATCCACGGTAGACAAGTCTGCGTCTTTGCCCAGGACTTTACGGTTTTTGGCGGGGCATTGTCGGAGACCCATGCGGAAAAGATCTGTAAGATTATGGATATGGCCCTAAAAATCGGTGTGCCGGTAATAGGGTTGAATGACAGTGGTGGGGCCCGGATCCAAGAAGGGGTACGGTCCCTTGGCGGTTATGCCGACATATTTTATAGAAATGTAATGGCGTCAGGGGTAATCCCACAAATATCGGCAATCATGGGGCCATGTGCCGGAGGTGCCGTGTACTCCCCGGCCATGACCGACTTTATTCTTATGGTAGAAAATTCGAGCTATATGTTCGTCACGGGTCCTAATGTCGTCAAAACGGTAACGAACGAAGAGGTCACTTCCGAAGAATTGGGCGGTGCCCTGACCCATGCGACAAAGTCCGGCGTAACCCATTTAACTGCAATAAATGATATTCAGTGTATTGACCAGATCAGGCAATTGATCGGCTATATGCCGCAAAACTGTGAGGTCAAACCTCATGATTCCTCCTACGAATTAACCGACGAAACACGTGAGGTCCTAGAAAATATAATTCCCGAGAACTCCAATCAGCCCTATGACATGCGGCAGGTTATCCATGGAATTATCGATATGGATACTTTTTTTGAAATCCATAAGGATTATGCCGAAAATATAGTGGTCGGCTTTGCCCGAATTGCGGGAAAAAGTATTGGTATAGTTGCTAATCAGCCCATTAGCTTGGCAGGGGTCTTGGATGTGGACAGCTCCAAGAAGGCGGCTAGGTTCACACGCTTTTGCGACTGTTTCAATATTCCACTGTTGGTTTTGGTAGATGTGCCCGGCTTCTTGCCAGGGACCGACCAAGAATGGAACGGCATTATTACAAATGGGGCCAAACTATTGTATGCGCTGAGCGAGGCCACCGTTCCAAAAGTAACGGTCATAACCAGAAAAGCGTATGGCGGGGCCTACGATGTAATGAATTCCAAACACATAGGAGCCGATTTGAACTACGCTTGGCCTAGTGCCGAGATAGCCGTCATGGGGGCCAAAGGTGCAAGCGAGATCATTTTTAGAAAAGAAATCGACTCCGCCGATGATCCCGAGGCCAAATTGGCGGAAAAGGAAGCCGATTATGCCAGAAAATTTGCCAACCCCTACAGCGCTGCCGAAAGAGGGTTTATCGATGAGGTGATTCTACCAAAAGACACCAGGGGAAAATTGATAAAGGCCTTCGCCCTACTGCAAGATAAAGTGGTCTCCTTACCAAAGAAAAAGCACGGGAATATTCCTTTATAGGAGCGCAATGCATCGCATAATTATCGAATTGGAAAGTTCGTTTAAGAATTTCCCAATTGTTGTGGTTTTTCCAATATCGTTATGGATATTTGCCCATTGCACTTTATGCTTCTTGGAACCTCAGAAACCGGAAGTCAATAACGTGCAGTAAACTAAATTTATATAGTTGAATATTTTCGAAATTATCGGGTGGATTGGCTTTGGGCTTTTTATCACTTCCTATTTTTTGTTGAGCATTGGGAAGTTAAGGGCAGATAAGGTGCCCTATCAATTAATGAACGTGGTCGGGGGACTTTGCCTAGTTATTTCCGCCTACGACACAAAGGCGTGGCCCAATCTATACACCAACCTTATTTGGATGTTAATTGGCGTCTACGCCCTACTGTTGATCAGAAAGAGAAAAAAAATTGAGAAAGATTAAAGTATTGTACGCTTCTTATTTTTGGATCCGGTTTTAATTTTCAGGATATCGAATGCGGCATTTTTGTATTTGTTCAACTTACTTTTATACTCCTCGTCATTATCGTATAGGGACAAATAATAATAAGCACCCTCCACTAAAATAAAAACAAGGTCGGCCGCTTCTTTTGGATTTTCTACCTCGACCTCGCCATTATTCTTGGCCTCCTCAATAGCCTTTGCAAGTAGTAATCTCAAGTTTTCGTGAAGATCTTTGTATGCTGCCTTAATCTTTTCACTTCTAAATACCAAAGTAAAGCAACCATAGAAGACCCCGTCATCTATTAGTTCGTTCCATTCCCTGGAAAACAAATTGTCCACAATTTTTTTTAAATGTGAATCCCCGTTTTCTTCCGTATTTTCCGGCGTGTACAGCACCCCATATTTGTCCATGATAAAATTGATGAGGCCGTAAATGAGTTCTTCCTTGGAACCAAAATAGTGCGACACCAAACTGGGATTGACTCCCATTTCCTTGGCAACTTTTGCCAAGGAGGCGTTTTCTAGGCCTTCTTTTTGGGCAACTTTATAGAAAGCTTCAACAATCTCCTTTTGTCGTATCTTCTTAAGACTTTTTCTTCCCATTCTACTGCGATATTAATAAAATTTTTACAATATTAACAAAAAATAATAGATTGATTGATTGTTCAATTAAAATATTTATTTACTTTAGCACGCAAGTAATTAACAATACTTTAACCCTCAGAGTAGAAATCCGGAATTATTAACCTTATCGATTGTTATGAAAAACATCATATTAAACTACATTTTAGTACACATGAAACCAACCCAACAAATATTGGGCCTGGCTATGTTTCTATTTCTTGCCCAAATTGCCCAAGCACAGGATATTACGGTAAAGGGTACGATAACGGATGTTGAAAATAGCCAACCGTTGCCAGGGGCCAGTGTTGTGGCAAAGGGCACCTCTACAGGCGTCGTTTCCGACTTTGACGGGGAGTACAGCATTGTAGTTCCAAGCAATGCGGTTCTCGAGATAAGCTACATCGGTTATACCACCCAAACGATACCCGTAAATGGGACGACTATAATAGACGTTGCGTTAACCGCGCAAACTTCTGCCCTAGACGAGGTAGTAGTTACCGCCCTGGGAATTAAAAAAGATGAAAAGTCTTTAGGCTATTCCGTACAGGAAGTGCAAGGTTCCGTACTTGAAAAGGCACCGGAAGGCAACATTCTTAGTAACCTCACCGGCCAAGTGGCAGGTTTGACCGTTTATAACAGCAGTGAGTTTTATGACACCCCTTCCATTAGCCTTCGTGGAGAAAAACCTTTGGTTGTGATAGATGGAGTACCGGTTTCAACGGATTTTTGGAACGTAAGCCCTAATGACGTCCAAGAAATTAGTGTCCTCAAAGGGGCCACTGCCTCTGCACTTTACGGATCAAAAGGCTCTGGTGGGGCCATAATGATAACCACAAGAAAAGGTGCCGGTGGTAAAATAAGCGTCAATTTCAACTCCTCTACCATGTACAAGGCGGGCTATGTAGCTATCCCAGAACCCCAGACCGTTTATGGAACGGGGGACAACGGTCAATATAGTTACGGCGATGGTGCCGGGGGTGGCGTAAACGATGCTGGAACCTATGTATGGGGACCTAGAATGGATGTTCGAGATCCGTCTACCGCCAGCGGATGGAAAGAAATTGCCCAATGGGATAGCCCAATCAATTCAACCACAGGGCAACGTATTCCTACTCCATGGGTATCCAGAGGAAAGGACAATCTTAAAAATTTCCTAGGGATGGAATATATAACCACCAACAACCTAAATGTGTCACAAAGTGGTGAAAAAGGAACTTTTAGGGTATCGGCGACCCACGTATACCAAAAAGGACAGGTTCCCAATACCCAACTTAACAATGCTACCTTTAATCTTGGCGGAACCTTGGAACTCTCCAAAAAATTCAATGTAGACGCAGGATTGACCTATAATAAACAATATTCCCCAAATATCCCCAGGGCCGGGTATACCGGAAATGGTTATGTATACAACCTTTTGGTCTGGTCCGGAACTGATTTTGACGTACGTGACTTCAAGGACTACTGGTTGGTTAAGGATGTACAACAAAAATATTATCAATACACTTCCTTTTACAACAACCCATATTTCCTGGCATATGAAAATTTACATGGGTATAAACAAGATGGAACCTATGGTTATATGACCTTAAATTTCGATATTCTCGAGAATTTAAGGTTAACCAGCCGTACGGGAATAAATTCCTTAAGTGTTCAGCGAAGCGAAAATTTCCCGATTAGCCAGGGACAAGGCAATGGGGGTTATACCGAATCTAACAGTTATGATTTTACGGTAAACTCCGACCTTATGCTCAATTATGATAAGGAATTGATAAAAGACCTTGACCTAAGTGCCTTGGTAGGGGCAACCTTTAATTATCGTGAATACCAATCGCTCGCGGCGGGAACTGATGGATTGAACGTTCCAGGATTTTTCGCCCTTTCCAATTCTGCGAATCCCGTGAGCGCGGCTAATACCCAATGGCAAAAACAACTGAATAGTGCATTCGGCAAATTGAGCCTTGCATATAGGAATGGACTTTTCCTAGATCTTACCGGTCGTAATGATTGGTCTTCCGCCTTACCATCGGAAACTCGATCTTATTTCTATCCATCTGCTTCCTTTAGTGGGGTGTTGTCCGAATTTGTAACCATGCCCGAGGCCATTTCCTTTATAAAACTGCGTGCATCTTGGACACTTTCCAAAAAAGATTTAGACCCGTTTTTGGATGCAGATACATCGAACCCCTCCAAGGGAGATTTTGATAGATATTATTTAACTCCATCGTATTCCGTAAGTTCTGACGTTTGGAACGGACAGAGCACGGCTTCCTATCCCGGATCTATCAGAGGTGCCGACGTAAAACCTGAGGAAAACAGAACTTACGAGTTCGGTGCAGATCTTCGTTTTTTTCAAAGCCGATTAAAATTAGATCTTTCCTACTACAATACCCTAAATTATAATTTCATTGCCAATGCACCGATTTCGGATGCTTCCGGGTTTAACACCAAAACCACCAATACACAGGAGAAGTATGAAAAAAAGGGCTACGAAATCGTAGTCAATGGTCAGATTATCAAGAACGAGAATTTCTCTTGGGACTCTCAATTGAACGGAGCTGTTTATCATTGGTACTGGAAACAGCTAGATCCAGAATTTTCTCCTCAAAAAAATTGGGTCTATCCTGGAGCCAGAACGGATTATTTGATAGCGAACGATTGGGAAAGAGATCCCAATGGGAATATTATACATAGTAACGGTTTTCCAGTCCGTAGCGATTTTGAAAGCGCATTGGGCCAAACAGAACCCAACTTTGTATGGGGCTGGAACAACAACATTGTGTACGATAAGTTTAGTTTGTCATTTTCCTTTGATGGGCGCATAGGGGGAGATATGTTCTCCAACACCAATCAGGCGATGTGGAACTCCGGTTCCCATCCCGAATCCGTCAACCAATATAGGGAAGCTGCCGCCAATGGAATAAACACTTATGTAGGCCATGGGGTAGTTGTAACCAGTGGCGATGTAGTTAGGGACGAGAAAGGGAATATAACGAGTGATACCCGTGTATTCGCGCCCAATGATGAAGCGGTTAGCTATATCACTTATATGAAAAGATATAATCCATATATCGGAACCATTTCGTCCCAAAATATTTTTGACGAAACTTTTGTGAAACTAAGGGAAGTTACCCTAAACTTTAATTTTCCACAAAATATATGCGAACAAGTCGGGGCTTCATCTGCAAGTATCGGTCTTGTGGGAAGAAATCTTTGGTTATGGACCAAAGAGGTAAAATACGTAGACCCGGACCGGGGAGCGGATGACCTTTCTTCAGCCTCCTACAGGAATGTAGGGTTTAACCTAAAGCTTTCATTTTAAGAATTTTAGCACAACATATATCTGAGTAAGAAACAGTTCAATACTTAGCAAAACAAATAAAAACGAACAGATGAAAACATTTAAAATAAAAACGACCCTGATCTGCCTCCTCTTGAGTTTAGGGTCATGTACCCAAAATTTTGATAATCTTGACCAGAATCCTAACAGCCCGGAAGAAGTTGTACCAAGCCTACTTTTGACAGATATTGTTTTGGCCGTTGCACAGCCAACTTATGGCAAGACCTTTTTCAATACATCCCTGGTCACCAAACAAATTGTATGGACCGAAACCATTGAATCTTACCAATATTATTATTTTGATAGATCGAGTTTCGATGATTATAACGCTTTGAGAAATGTGCAAAAAATGGTGCAGGAGGCGGAACGTACCGAGGAACCGGTCTATATCGCCCTATCCCATTTTTTCAATGCTTGGTTCGCATATAACGTGACCATGGTTTTTGGCGATGTGCCTTTTACCGACGCATTAAAAGGAGAAACGGAAGAAGTATACTTTCCCACTTACGACACCCAAGAAGAGGTTTTTACAGGAATTCTCGATCAATTGGAACAGGCCAATCAAATGCTGGCCACCACGGATGGTGAATTGGCAGGGGATGTTATATATGGGGGCAATAAGGCACAATGGAGAAAAGTGGTAAATACTTTTGCCCTTAAAGTGCTGATTAGCCTGTCTAACCGTGCAGGGTCGAGCAGTATAAATATTGCCCAAAAGTTTAAACAGATCGTAGAGAACCCCAATAAATATCCTGTTTTCGGTTCAAATCAGGACAATATGCAGTTAATTTTTAGCGATAAAGGCGGGGAACGCTATCCCTTTTGGAACAGCAGCCACAAGCCATACCCCAATATGGACGAATTTTTTACAAATATTTTAAAGGAGAAACAGGATAGGCGTTTGTTTTATTATGCGGCACCCACAGGAAATGCGGTAAGTCAAGGATTGGTCACCAACGATTATGATGCCTATAAAGGAGCGGACGGTACCTCGGAGTTTAATAATATTGTGTCCCAAGAAGCGGCAAAAGACCTCTCCAGGATACATGAAAGGTATTATACGGATTTTGATGCCGAACCCTATGTAAGCCTAGGTTATGTAGAAATGCAATTTAATTTGGCCGAGGCCGCTTATCGCGGTTGGATATCGGGAAATGCCGAAACTTATTACAATGCTGGAATCAGGGCTTCCATGGAGTTTTTCAGAAATAATGCCAGAAGTTATCCCGATGTAATCATGGACGATGCCTATATAAATTCCTATATTCAAAGTGCACCAGTAGCCTACAATGCATCCGAAGGCCTAGAGCAGATAATTACGCAAAAATATATTGCAAGCTTTTTAAATACGGGATGGAGCAATTATTATAACTACCGACGTACCGGTTTTCCCAAACTGAAAGTGAATCCGGCAACCTCCTTGAACCAAGGGCATGAAGATATGATTCCATTGCGATGGAGGTATCCCCAAAAGGAAGTGGATTACAATACCGAAAATGTCCAAGAAGCTATCAAACGTCAATACGGCGAGGATGATATTAATGGCAGAATGTGGTTGCTCAATTAAATTCAAGATCTTAAACCCAATAACATGAAAACACTTCACATTTTAAAATATGCGGTTATTCTGGTTGCAGTATTTTTTGTATCCTGCGACTCCAATGAGGACCAAGAAACTATTTTTGCCTATTTCCCCCAAGCAGAACTAACTTTAAAAATGGGAACCGAAAATGCCGTTGAGATACCCGTAAAGGTTTTTTCTACCTCCAAAATTTATGAAAACTTAGACATATCATATACTATCGTGGGAGCTGGCGCCGATCAGATAGAAGATATGAGCGGCGGCTCCATCCATATAGAAAAGGGTTTCGAAGCTTATATTGCTTATATTAAACTAGCTGCTCTTAGCAATGAAAACGCGGATGGCGATCTTACATTGAGTTTGGAGCTTCAAAGTCCTAACCCAAGAGTTGTTACTGGTCTAGGAAATCAGAATACAAATAAATCCCTACAGTTAAATGTTGTAAACGACAATATTTCCTGTTTGGCAAGCCTATGGAAAGGATCGGTGACGTGCCATGATGATATCTATCCGAGCTATAGCCCTTCCTCTTGTTCCGGTGAAGTTGTGGGGGAAGATTGCCAAGGATTAAAGATTTCTTTTGATTTTTGGGCAGACGCCAATTTACCGGTCCTTCTCGATCTGGAATTAAGCGCAATCGATAATGCTACAAAATCGGGAACAGTCATTCTGCTTGATGACTTCAATGTTAAAGGGAGCGGATATGATATCACCTTTTACAAAGGTGATGCAGGAACCTATAACGCCGAAAGCGGAGCACTTGAACTCGTACTCGATTTTACTGGATATGACATTGGAGGGGATGGAAAATATAGGTTTACCATTAAAAAGTAGTGCCTTGTCCTGTCATCTTTTTTGTTGGACCGTAAAAAGCGGCATAATAATAATTTACGATAAGTTAGTTAGTTTTTAGATTGAAGAAAGGGGGAGGGATTCAATTCCTTTCGCCTTTTTTTCTTTAAATTCAATACGTTAAAAAAATGAAGTTGCTCTTGCTTTATATGGGTTTATTCTGCTTTATTGGCATCGTTGGATGCAATTCTTGCTCCCAAGAAAAGATGGCCACTAATTCTGAGCGCCAAACCACAACGGAACCGGAACCGCACTTTGCTGGCACGTTAAGGGTACTGCAATTAAATATTTGGCAGGAAGGTACCGAAGTCAAGGGTGGTTTTGATGCCATAGTCGACCAAGTTATCCAAACCAGGGCCGATTTAGTTGCTTTGAGCGAAGTAAGGAATTATAACGACAATAGCCTTGCAAAGCGCTTGGTAGATGCCTTGGCAGAAAAGGGATATATCTTTTATTCATTGCAAAGCCAAGATTCGGGAATTCTTTCAAGATTCCCCTTAGTTTCGCAAACAGCACCTTACCCGCCAGAAAAGGACCGGGGATCCATCACAAAAGCCATACTAAATATAGCCGGCACTACCGTAGCCTTTTATAGCGCCCATCTGGACTATACCCATTATGCATGCTATCTGCCCCGTGGATACAGCGGGATAACATGGCAAAAATTGCCGGCCCCGATATTGGACGTTGACAAAATACTGGAACAAAACCTAGCATCGGAACGGGACGAGGCTATCGATATTTTTGTAGAAGATGCTAAAAAGGAAATAAAACAGGGAAATCTGGTGCTTTTGGGAGGCGATTTTAATGAACCCTCCCATTTGGATTGGACGGAAGAGACCAAAAACAAATTTGATCATCACGGGGTCGTAGTGCCATGGAACAACAGTCTTACCCTTTCCGATAATGGTTTTTTGGATGCCTATAGAATGCAATACCCTGATCCGGTGGAATTTCCTGGCCTAACTTGGCCGGCAAATAATATTTTTGCGCCACTCGCCAAGCTGCTGTGGGCCAAAGATGCAGACGAGAGAGATCGAATCGATTTTATCTATTTCCATCCCGATGGGAGGCTAGTTTTACAGGATATAATAATAGTGGGTCCAGAAGGCTGTATCGTGAAGGGAGAACGAATTGATACCAACCCTGGCAAGGACAAATTTCTAAAACCTGAAGGTATTTGGCCATCCGACCACAAAGGGGTATTGGCTACCTTTGAAATAATATCCAATACAATGAATTAGGGATCGATCCCTTTTTAACTCAACCTTGTCCGAAAATGGAGTATACATCCTAAATAAAAATCATGAATAAACTAGCTGTATTCATCATGGTCCTAATTGGCATCCAGCTCTCCATGGCTCAAAATCAAAATACCAAAGTTCTCTTTGTTATCGTTGATGGCATCCCAGCCGATGTCACTGAGAAAGTATCCACTCCCAATTTGGATGCCATCGCGACCATAGGGGGCTATACCCGTGCCTATGTGGGGGGAGAAAAGAAAGGGTATTCGGAAACACCCACTATTTCCGCAGTAGGATATAACAGTTTGCTTACGGGCACATGGGCCAATAAGCACAATGTATGGGGAAACGGGATAAAAGATCCCAATTATAACTATTGGACCATCTTCCGTTTTGCCAAGGAAAACAGACTCGAACTGAAAACGGCCATCTTTTCCACCTGGTTGGACAACCGAACCAAATTGGTGGGGGATGGACTCCCTGCAACGGGTAATATAAAACTGGATTACCATTTTGACGGATTTGAACTGGACACCGTTGCATTTCCGCATGGCGAGGATCGTCTTTACATCCATAAAATCGACGAACATGTTACCGATGGGGCCGCTAGGTACATAAAGACCAAAAGCCCTGATCTTTCTTGGATATACCTGGAATATACGGACGACATGGGCCACCAATATGGGGATAGTGACCAGTTCCATGATGCAATAATAACAATGGACGACCAAATAGGGAGGATATGGGACGCTATTGAATACCGGGGAAAAACCTTTGGAGAAAATTGGCAACTTTGGATCACCACCGACCACGGTAGAACCTCCGATGATGGAAAAGGACATGGTGGGCAGAGCGATCGGGAACGCAGTACTTGGATCGTCACCAACGCCAAGGACCTCAACCCCTATTTTAAGCAGGACAATCCCGGTATCGTGGATATCATGCCTACGATGTTGGATGCACTCGACATCCATCCCAAAAAGGAACAGTTATGGGAATTGGACGGGGTACCACTTACCGGAAATATCTCCGTGGCCCAAGCTAAGTCAGCCTTAAAGGGAAATAAACTAGAGCTTACCTGGAAATCCTTCCAGCCAAGTGAAAACCTTGAAATCTGGATCACAACCACCAACAATTATGCAAAGGGCGGAACGGATAAATATGTCCGCTTGGGGAAAGTAAAGTCGGGCGAGGAAAAAATGATAATCGATTTAGCCAAGATGCCATCAGATTTTTATAAGATCGTGCTGCAAGGGAAATACAATGCCACAAACACCTGGGCGATTAGAAAATGATGGGGGATGAATTTTTTAAACCATTTATAAATAATGAACTTATTTATTCATATATCCTACCCTCATTTGTGGCGTAGGCTCATAACCTGTTGGTAAACTTAAAACTCAAGGTCAATTCTTCAAACCAAAAAGGAATAAATGTTTAAATTGCAAGACAACAGTTTAACTTTCTTAAGTGTCAATTAAATTAAATAAACATAAAATGGGATCAAGACGGAATTTTGTAAAAAACACAGCACTGGCCAGCGCAGGGATAGCTGCCATGCCGAACGTATCTTTTGGGGCCTTTACTGGTCCAAAAACGGATAAATTAAACTTGGCGTTTATTGGCGTCGGCGGACGGGGTGCAAGTCACTTGCGCAATATCCTGCAAAGAACGGACGTAAATGTTACCGCCATCTGTGATATAGATCCCAGACGTATAGACATTTCACTAAAAATGATAGCTGATGCCGGGTTTAAAAAACCAAAAACCTTTGGCAGCAACGACTATGATTACAGGAACTTATTGGAACTGAAGGAGGTCGATGCCGTAATTATCGCAACGCCATGGCTTTGGCATGTAAGAATGTCCACGGACGCCATGAAAGCGGGCAAATATGCGGGGGTAGAAGTATCCGCGGCCAATACCATGGAAGAATGTTGGGACCTGGTAAACGTACACGAGCAAACTGGTTCCCATGTAATGATATTGGAAAATGTAAATTACAGGAGGGATATCCTGGCCGTTCTGAACATGGTAAAGCAAAATGTGTTCGGAGAGCTTCTACATTTTAGATGTGGTTACCAGCATGATCTAAGAAATATATTTTTCAACAATGGCCAGCCGGACCAAGGCAAAGGTGTTGAATTTGGGGACAAAGGTTATTCCGAGGCCGCTTGGCGTACCCAGCACAATTTAATGCAGAATGCCGATGTATACCCCACCCACGGGGTAGGGCCCATCGCGGCCATGTGCGACATCAATAGGGGCAACCGGTTTATGTCCCTTACCTCCAACGCCACCAAGGCAAGGGGACTTCATAAATACATCGTTGATAACGGCGGGGAAAACCACCCCAATGCCAAGCTAAAATGGAAATTGGGCGACATCATTACCAGTACCATTGAAACCGCGAATCAGGAAACAATCATCGTTACCCACGACTGCAGTTCGCCAAGACCTTATTCCTTAGGCTTTAGGGTTCAGGGAACCGAGGGACTTTGGGAAGTTGACGGCAATCGCATCTATATAGAGGGACAAGCCAAAGAACCACATCAATGGGACGCCGCCGATGAATGGCTGGCCAAGTACGATCATCCCCTTTGGAAAAAATTCGGGCAACATGCAGAGGGTGCCGGTCACGGAGGGATGGATTTCTTTGTGGACCATGCCTTTGTGGAGTCCGCCAAACAGAACATTGCACCTCCTATGGATGCCTATGATTGTGCGGCATGGAGTGCCATTACGCCACTTTCCGAAGCTTCCATAGAAAACAACGGTGCGCCACAGGATTTTCCAGATTTTACCCGGGGCCTTTGGATCAATCGGGAACCGTACAACTGGATGAAGGATACGTATTGATAATGGGACAAAAATCCTTTTCCTTAATCCTAAGTTATGCCTTATTCGTTTTTACGTTTTCCGTCCGTTCACAAAACACCGGGATTCAGCAATCGCCGTTAAAACTTTGGTACGAACAGCCGGCCAAATCTTGGATGACGGAGGCCCTGCCCATAGGCAACGGTTATATGGGGGCCATGTTTTTTGGGGGAACGGAGGAAGAGCATATTCAGTTTAACGAAGAATCCCTGTGGTACGGAGGTAAAGGCGAATGGGATCAATACAATGGTGGCAACAGGGAAAATGCGTATACCTATCTGCCAGAGATCAGACGGTTGATCAACGAGGGCAAATACAAGGAAGCGGACCAGCTTGCCAGCAAGGAACTTACCGGAATAATCAAAGGGACAAATGACAACGGTGGTTGGGAAGGGTTTGGCGCCTATCAAACCTTTGGAGATCTATTTGTAAAAATCGATCAATCCGGGGTACCGACGAATTATACCAGGAAGCTCGATATTTCCACCTCGATCGCTACCGTAAAATATAAGGTTGACGGTGTAAGCCATAAGCGCAATTATTTTGCCAGTTACCCCAGTCGCACCTTGGTATTCCGTTTTGAAAACGATAGTCCCGATGGCATCGATTATGAGATTAGGGAATCCACGCCCCACAAGAACGCTGCGATTGAACTAAGGGGGGACGAACTAATAATGTCCGGCCATCTGGAAAACAATGGTATGGGTTATGAAAGCAGGATATTGATCGAATCCGATGGCGAAAAAGCCACTTTAATCGATGGGAAATTGCGGATAAAATCCGCTAAGCAACTCACATTGTACCTGACGGCCGCTACCGACTATCAAAATAAATATCCCTCCTACTCCGGGAGGGATTATGTAAATTTAAACAAGACCACCTTAAACTCAGTTAAACAAAAAGGCTATAACCGGATTTTGTCCGAACATATTCTGGATTATTCCAACTTATTTTCCAGGGTAAATTTTGAACTGGAATCAAATAACAGGAACAATATTCCGACCGATGAAAGGTTAAAGGCCTTCGCCTTGGGCAATAAGGATCTGTCCCTGGAATCCCTGTATTTTCAATACGGCCGCTACCTTTTGATCAGCAGTTCCCGGCCAGGAACCATGCCCGCCAACTTACAGGGTAAATGGAACGACAAGACAAATCCGCCTTGGGCGAGCGACTATCACGCCAATATCAATATTGAAATGATCTACTGGCCGGCAGAGGTCACCAATCTGTCCGAATGCCACGAGCCCCTTATCGAATATATAGATAAGTTAAGGCCCCCCGGCCGTCAATCTGCAAAAGACTTTTTCAATGCCAGGGGATGGATCGTAAACACGATGAACAATCCTTTTGGATATACCGCCCCGGGCTGGGGTTTTCCCTGGGGCTTTTTTCCTGGTGGGGCAGCTTGGTATTCCCGTCATGTGTGGGAGCACTACGAATTCTCAAAAGACCTGGATTATTTAAGGGAAAAAGGCTATCCCATAATGAAGGAGGCCGCTCTTTTTTGGTTGGATTATTTGACCTTGGATTCCGATGGGCATTTGGTTTCGTCCCCTTCCTATTCCCCGGAGCACGGCGGAATTTCCGCTGGAGCCTATATGGACATTGAAATTGCCTGGGACCTCTTCAATAACTGCATCGATGCTATCGACGCCTTGGGGGAGGACAAGGAGTTCAAGCAGGAGCTGGTAGCGGCAAAATCAAAATTATTGCCTTTAAAAATTGGCAAGTGGGGACAATTGCAAGAATGGAAGGAAGATTTGGACGATCCCAATAACAAACATCGCCATGTGTCCCATTTATACGCCCTATATCCTGGAAACCAAATAAATACGGTAGATTCCCCAGAACTTTTGGATGCGGCAAGGGTCTCATTGAATGCAAGGGGGGACGATGGTACGGGTTGGTCCATTGGATGGAAAATAAATTTTTGGGCACGATTGCAGGATGGCAGCAGATCTTATAAACTGTTGAACAGGGCCATGCAAGTAACCTCCGATGACGGCGTAAATATGATGGACGGCGGAGGGGTGTATTCCAATCTTTTTTCAACTCATCCCCCATTTCAATTGGACGGAAACATGGGAGCTACCGCTGGGATGGCCGAGATGCTCCTGCAATCACATTCTGGGGAAATCCATGTGCTCCCAGCCCTGCCCGAGGCATGGCCATCCGGCAAGATAACAGGATTAAAGGCCCGTGGGGGATTAGTAGTGGATATGGAATGGACCAAGGGAAAGTTGAATCAAGTTAGGATCGCATCGCCCATAACCCAACGGGTAACGGTTCGTTATCAAGACAAAGTGGTTAAAATGAACCTGACAAAAGGCCGTACGTTGGTTCTTGACAAGGAATTGACCCCCTTGGATTGAAATCGGTAGGTCGTTCTTGATAAAATTTTAATAAAAAATGAAAAAATGAAAATCAAATTATCAGGGCTACTTCTGATGGCATTCGTGGGTTGTTTTGCCCAGAAACAAAAGGCAGAAAACATTATTCTTATTTCAGTAGATGGAATGCGTTGGCAGGAAATATTCCATGGAGCCGATTCTACCCTACTTTTCAACAACAAATATCACTTTCAGGATTTGGAGTCCCTCCAAAAAAAATATTGGGCATCTACCATAGAAGAGAGAAGACAAAAAACCATGCCTTTTTTTTGGGGAACCATTGCTGCCAAGGGCCAGCTTTATGGAAACCGAGATCTGGGCAACAAGGTAAACGTAAGGAACAAATACTGGTTTTCCTATCCCGGCCGCAGCGAGACCCTTTGTGGTTATTATGACCCAAAGATCGATTCTAACGACTATCCCAATAACCCCAACGAAAACGTACTTGAGTTCCTCAACAAACAAAATGGCTATCAGGGCAAGGTAGTTACCTTTGCCTCCTGGGATGCTGTTGGACAAATAGTGAATAGGGATCGCAACGGTATGTTGACAAACCTTCCGGGGGAAGAAGTACAGGGAACGAACCTTTCCGATTCCCAGAAATTGGCCAATGAACTTCAACACTACCTTCCAGAGTATTTTGGGAAGGGCATCCGTTTTGACGAACATACTTTTGCCCTACCAAATCGTATATGATGGCCAACCATCCTAAAGTAGTCTATATCGATTTTGCGGATCCGGACGATTTCGGCCACGCCGGACAATACGATTCATATCTGGATTCCGCCCATTATATCGATGCCATGATCGCCAGTTTATGGAAAATGATACAGGAAGATCCCAATTACAAGGACAAGACCGCAATTATGGTTTATCCCGATCATGGCAGGGGATTAGGGGACCAATGGACAGGCCACGGTTCCGAGACAGCACATAGCGATGAAACTTGGCTAGCGGCCATAGGACCCAGCGTAACGCCCACGGGAGAAGTAAAAACCAAAGGGCAGATTCATCAAGACCAAATAGCACAAACGGCAGCGCATCTTTTGGGTTTTAAATTTACGGCCGAGCACCCGGTAGGAGAACCCATTGATGGTATTGCCAAATAAAATATCGTTAAATGAGAAAAATTGAAACCCGTTTGAAAGCAGTACCGACTTACTTAATTCCTATCATCTGGATTATTTTGAGTGGTTTGGTGTTTGTAGGTTGTGAAACATCCAAAAAGGAAGTTGGTTCAAGTTCCTTCCATCCAAAAGAAATAACCGTAAAAGGCGATCGCTTTGTGGACGATTACGGTCGACAAGTTATTTTGAACGGCATCAATGTGGTAAGCAAATCCAAAGAGGACGGCTATATTTTTAAGGGCGGTCCCGAGTTTTATGCCAATTTAAAAAAATGGGGGTTTAACAGCATTCGATTTATCATGATCTGGGATGGACTTGAACCGGAACCGGGAATTTATAACGAGGAATATTTAAAGGAAATAGATAAGCGTATAAAATGGGCCGGGGAAAACGGACTTTTTGTTATTTTAGACATGCACCAAGATCTCTTTAGCGTAAAGTATGCCGATGGTGCGCCGGAATGGGCAACGCTGGATGAAGACAAACCACATATAACAGGCGATGTATGGAGCGACGCCTATATGATGAGTCCCGCCGTCCAGACCGCTTTTGACAATTTCTGGAAGAATAAAAAAGCCTCCGACAGTATAGGGATCCAGGATCATTTCGCAAATTTATGGAGGCACGTCGCAAAACGATATGCCGACAATCGCACTGTGATAGGATATGATTTGATGAACGAGCCTTTTCCAGGATCTTCAGCACTGAAGGCCATGCCCGCACTATTGGAGGCCTACGGTAAACTGGTTTATCAATTGGAAGGTAAGGTGATGACGGAAGAACAACTGGCCGAGACATGGGGCAATGTAGAACAAAGGACAGCAGCCTTGGAACTGCTTTCCAACAAAGAAAACTACGCTCAGGTAATCGACGCTCTTTATCCGTATAGCCGCACTTTTGAAACGGAACAATTGCAACCATTTTATCAAAAAGTTGCCAATGCCATAAGACAAGTGGACACTCAACACATATTGTTTTTAGAGCATGCCTATTACGGAAATATGGGCGTTAAAAGTAGTATTGAACGAACTACCCTTCCCAAGGGCATACCAGATTCCCTGGTTGCCTATGCCCCACATGGGTACGACTTGGTTACCGACACCGAAAATGCTGCCAATGCCTCGGCGAACCGGGTAGATTTTATATTTGAACGTATCAAGGAAAAAGGACAACAACTGAACATGCCCGTATGGGTTGGCGAATGGGGCGCTTATTATTCCCATGGCGAAAGTATAGTCCCGGTTGCACAATATGCCATTGGCCTTATCGAAAAAGACAAGTTTGGCAATGCGTATTGGTCCTATGATCCGGAAATGGAAAAACAGGCCTATTTTCAAAAGGCCATCATCAGACCCTATCCCTCCTATACCAACGGTGAACTTCTGAGCTATAATTACAATTTTGAAAGGTCAATTTTCTCAATAGAATGGCAAGAGGATGATTCAAACGACGCACCAACGGCAATATATGTCCCATGGCTTTCCAAATTAAAACACGATACCCAAAATGATATTTTTAGTATAGAAAAAATCGAAGGCTCCGATGCCGGATGGATTCTTATTCCGGCACAAAAAGAAAAGGGGATACAAAAAATTGATTTTTATTTTAGCAAATAGAAGGTGGCAGAACAAAAGACCAACACAAAACAGGTGTAAACCATGAACACAAAATCGACCACAAAAAAGAAATCCTGGGTGCAACCGCAGTTATCGGTTAGCTATACGGCAAAGCTCATTCTAGCCGGCGTATTCCTGAGTTTTGCAATAGCTTGCAGCAAGAAGGAAAAAAGAATATTGGTATTCAGTAAAACCGAGGGCTATAGACATGCTTCTATTGAACCTGGGGTCGAAGCCCTGAAAAAACTGGGGGCCGAAAACGGTTTTAAGGTTACCGCCACCGAGGATGTGCGCTATATGGTGGAGGACTCGCTAAAGCAATTTGCTTCGGTAGTATTTTTGAACGCATCGGGAAACCTTCTGGACGATGTGCAAAGGGCCGATCTGGAACGCTACATTCAGGCAGGCGGGGGTTTTGTGGGTATACATGAGGCGGTCACTGCGGAATCTGACTGGCCCTGGTACCATAATTTGGTGGGCGCATATTACGATGGCCATCCTAAGGTACAGGAAGCTACCTTGAAGATTATCGACAAAAACCATCCATCCACAGCTTCCATGGAAAGCACTTGGGTTAAAACTGATGAATGGTACAATTTCAAAGATTTCGATCCGGATATTAAAGTAGTCATAGAGGTGGATGAAGACAGCTATGAAGGCGGCAAAAACGGAACGCACCACCCCATCTCCTGGTACCACGATTATGATGGTGGGCGTTCATTTTATACAGGCATTGGCCATTCCGACGAAACTTATGGCAACGACAACTTTTTAAAGCATGTGCTAGGTGGCATCCAATACGCCATGGGAGATAAGGAGCTAAATTACCAACTGGCCAAAACCGATCGTGTTCCCCCGGAAGACCGATTTGTTAAAACTGTCCTCGATTTTAACCTGAACGAACCCATGGAGCTCGATGAGCTTCCCGGTAAGGGAATTTTGTTCGTAGAACGAAGGGGACTTTTAAGGTTGTACGACTTTAAGACCGGGAAAACGGAGACCCTTGCCCAACTGAATCTGTTCTATGGCAACGAGGACGGACTGTTGGGCCTGGCCATAGATCCCGATTACCAAAAGAACCACTGGATCTATTTGTTCTATTCCGTGGCCGGCGAAGAATCCAAGCAACACATTTCCCGTTTTAATTTGGAGGACAATAAATTGGATTTGGCTTCGGAAAAGGTATTGCTCACCATCCCGACGGACAGGCATTGTTGCCACAGTGGCGGCGCCTTGGAATTTGGGCCGGATGGCAACCTGTTCATTACCGTGGGCGACAACACCAATCCGTTTGAATCTTCAGGATTTGCACCGATCGACGAAAGGGAAGGCAGGCAAGCTTGGGACGCCCAAAGGTCGGCCGGGAATACCAACGATCTGCGGGGCAATATTCTTAGGATAAAACCGGAGGTGGACGGCACCTATTCCATCCCCGAAGGAAACCTTTTCCCCGTGGGCACGCCCAAAACCAGACCGGAAATTTACGTAAAAGGCTGTCGAAATCCCTTCCGGGCCTCGGTAGATAGCAAGACGGGGTATCTTTATTGGGGCGATGTGGGACCTGACGCCGGAAAGGCCGACCCCAATCGCGGTCCCAGTGGGATGGGAGAGTACGACCAGGCCAGAAATTCCGGTTATTGGGGCTGGCCGTATACCAGGGGATATAACGAACCTTATAATGATTTCGATTTTGCAACGGGAAAATCGGGTCCGAAACTCGATCCCGACCACCTGATCAACGATTCGCCCAACAATACGGGAATGCGACAATTGCCCCCGGCCCAAAAATCGATGATTCCGATGACCTATTATCGGTCCGAGGAGTTCCCTTGGATGGGCGAAGGTGGCATAAACCCTATGGCCGGACCGGTATTCCACGCTTCCGATCAACCCAATGCCCAGCAGCAGTTCCCCGAATATTTTGAGAACAAATTATTTCTGTACGAATGGATGCGCGATTGGATCTATGTAGTAACCTTGGACGAGAACTACAACTACGTAAAAGCAGATTCCTTTATGCCCAATACGGAATTCTCGCACCCCATGGATATGATTTTTGGATCGGACGGGAATTTATATATTTTGGAATATGGGCAAAAATGGAATAGCCAGAACCTCGATGCCCGCTTGAGCCGTATTTCATATATCCCTGGAAACCGCAAACCATTGGCGAAAATTATCGAGGATAAGACCGTTGGTTCAACCCCGTTAACGGTACGGTTTTCTGCGGAAGGTTCCAAGGATTTTGATGGTGATCCCCTGGTTTACCAATGGTCGTTTACAAATGGCGAAGCACAATCCGACGAAGTTTCCCCAACGTATACCTTTATCGAACCGGGAAATTATACGGTGCGTTTAAACGTAACCGATTCCCACGGGGAAACCGCCTCTACAAGCACGAAGATCTTGGTAGGCAATGACGCGCCCCAACTGAGTATTCAAATTGAGCCTAGCGATACCATTTACCGGGATGGCAAAAAGGTTAAATACAAGGTGGTTGTCAATGATAAACAGGATGGAAGTACCACGGATGGCACCATTGAGGCAAGCAAGGTAAAGGTGACCTTTAATTTTGTTCCCGAAGGTAAGGATATGGTCCAGGCCGCCATAGGCCACCAGCGCAATACGGTGCCCGAAGGCAAACAGATTATAGACGGGACCGATTGCAAGGCCTGCCATGCGGTTACCGAAAAGGTAAACGGCCCCAGTTATACGGAGATAGCCAAAAAATATACGCAAAACGACAAGGATTACCTCATAGCCAAGATCATTAAAGGTGGTGCCGGGGTTTGGGGGGAAAGCCCCATGTCCGCCCACCCACAATTGGAAGTGGAGGATGTTAGTAAAATAGTCGATTATATCCTCTCCTTAAAGCCCGCGAATACAACGGTAAAATCAATGCCGTTGGAAGGCACCATTTCGTTTAACGAACACGTAAAGGATAAAAAGGAAGGCACCTATGTACTTATGGTATCCTATTTGGATGATGGGATCCCAGGGCAAGAAGGTTCCGAGCTTATGGCCAACGAACAGATTATATTCAATAAGCAAAAAATCGATAAAAAATAATCCATGAAAAACCATCAAACAGAATTCATTGGGGACGGATTTATAAAAGTCGATACCCTACTTTCCTTGGACGAAGTAGAAGTGCTTCGGTCCATTTACGACGATCTATTGGGTGACAAAGCCAAAACGGGTCATTTACGAAGCGATCTGGCCGGAATGGAGGATGGGTCGGAGGTGAAAATTGAACGTATAACCCAAATTATGAGACCTAGCAGTGTGGAGCCCCGATTGCAGGAAAATATTGCATATAAGAAAGCACTTCAATGGGCAAAGGACTTGCTGGGAAAGGACATGGAACTCGATTTTGACATGCTGATCAACAAAGCCCCCCATACCAATACTCCCACCCCATGGCACCAGGATGCCGCCTATTGGATAGATATGCCCGACAAAAGATCAGCAAGTTGTTGGATCGCATTGGATAAGGTTTTTGAAGAAAACGGCTGCATGTGGTTTATTCCCAAAAAGGATGGGAAACCCATTCTTCCACATAAAAATTTACCAAATGGTGGAGCGTTATACTGCGAGACGGATACTATAAATGCAAAAAGTGTTCCCTTAAACCCGGGTGGATGTACCTTTCACGATGGGTACACACTTCATTTTAGCCAGGGCAACACCACCGAAACCCAAAGAAGGGCATTGATCTTAAATTTTAGACCACAAAAAATGATCGAATTGGAAAGAGCCCAGGGCGTGGACCATACCGGTGAGAGAAAAACAAGGAAATAATAGTTTAATCGAATTTTATTGAAAAAAGGGGGCACACGACCAATCATTCACTTTTCCATGCTGATACTTTGGACTATCTGTATGGGAAATTGGTCGTACGGACAAAAGATTATCGACCTAAGGGATTACGGTGTAAGACCAAATTCCTTTGAGAACGCCTCACCTGCCATCGTCAGGGCATTAATTGACGCCGCCTCCGAGGATAGTGCGGTCATCCGTTTTCCAGGGGGTCGAATCGACCTTTGGCCGGAAGGGGCACGTACCAAGGAATATTATGTTTCAAATACCACGGAGCCCGATTCCCTTAGCAAGGTAAAGACCGTAGGCATGTTATTGGAAGGGATGCGCAACATCACCCTGGAGGGCAACGGTAGCCTAATAATGGCCCATGGCAAGATGGTTCACCTTGTCTTGGACCATTGTAGCAACGTAAAGGTACAAGGGTTTCGGTTCGATTACGAGCGCCCTACCATGTCCGAAATGGAAGTGTTGGAAATGACCGATACCACGGTTACCGTTCGTGTAAGCCCAGACTCCCGTTATTGGATCCAGGACAGGAAGATTACTTGGTATGGGGAAGGTTGGAGTTCCAAACCCGATAGAATCCATATGATTATTTACAGACCTTCCCTGGAGACCATGTACTACGGAAAATATGAGCCATTTGATTCGGGAAACGTTGATGAACTGGACCACAACACATTAATATTCCACGGAAATTTTTCCAATACAAAATTCCAATTCGGAGATATATTGACCTTTAGGGATGTGTACAGGGATTGTTTGGGCATACTCAACAATTATTCACAGGACATAGTCCTAGAGGATATCAACATGCATTATATGCACGGGATGGGGGTTGTGAGCCAGTTTTCCGAAAATATCCATATCAATAATTTTAAGGGGAAACCAAGAAGGGAATCGGGGCGTGCCATTGCGGCCTTTGCCGATTTTCTGCACTTCTCCGGATGCTATGGCAAGATAACCGTAGAAAACAGTCTGTTCTCGGGATCCCATGACGATGACATCAACGTTCACGGCACCCATCTAAGGATCGTGGAGAACAAAGGCAAAAGGATAAAAGTACGCTTTATGCATGACCAGACTTGGAACCTGGACGCTTTTGAAAAGGGGGATTCCATAGCCTTTGTGAACAATAAAACATTGCTGACCTATGGAAACGCCATAGTCACAAGCGTTGAAAAAATTTCCAAAAGGGAATTGCAATTAGAGTTGGACCGGACCGTACCAAAAGGGCTAACGGAGAAGGACTGCATAGAAAACCTGACCAAAAATCCGGAAGTTGTCATTAGGAACAACCGTTTTGAACATACCAACACAAGGGCCGTTCTTTTGACCACCCGTCGAAAGGTGTTGGTGGAGGACAACGTGTTCTTCAGGACCGGGATGCACGCCATCTTGATTGCGGACGATTGCAATTATTGGTACGAGTCCGGCCCCGTAACCGACCTAACCATCCGCAACAACCAATTTATCCAATGCGGGTATAACTCCTATCCGGATTCTTACCCCATCGCTATCATGCCCGAGACCCATAACTTTATAAAAAATAGGTATGTGCACTCTAACATTCGTATTGTGGACAATACCTTCAACCTTTTTGCCCCTCCCCTGCTCTTTGCCCGATCCACCCGAAACATCAGCTTTGTCAAAAACACAATAGAGGGGAGTTTGACCGATGATTTTCCTTATAGTGAAAAGCCCATGTTCTTTTTGGAACATTGCAAGGATGTGCAAATTGAAAACAACAAGTTCAAAGACCAATTTTCCAAAAGGGTCATCGAAATTAAGGAAATGGACAAAAATGGAGTAAAGGTCGGTCCGGAAACGGAATTAGAGTTGACAAGGGGATGAAAAAGAGGGGGTGCACGACCAATCGATCACTTTTCCATGCTGATACTTTGGACCATCTGTATGGGAAATTAGAGGTATATACATAAGAAAACGAACTCAATTATGAATTTCTAAGAAATGGATCTACTTAAATTTATTCTTTTCCCAATTTTTATGGCCTTTATCCATATTGGCACATTCACGCTCCCGGACAATAAATCTTCCATCGAAGTAACCGTAGTAGACTATATCACAAAGAAACCGATTGCAGTAAGGGTAAAAATCACGGATTCCGAAGGATATGTACCCGGTCTTCCCCAGGAAGCAATTTCCATAATGTACGGAAGAAATGACGAACCAGAACGATACGGCTACCAACCTGATAGTTCCTTCTATATCGACCACCATTTTAAGCTTGACCTGAAACCTGGAAAATATGATATTTCGCTTTCCAAAGGAATTGAATATATTGATCAAACAAAAAAAATTGAGGTAAAAGAGGGCGAAGTACTTGGGCTAAAAATTGAAATGAAAAGATGGGTCAAGATGTCCGATCTTGGATGGTATTCGGCCGATGACCATATTCATATCCGCAGATCTCCCCGTGAAAATCCTTTGATATTGAAATGGGTCGAAGCCGAAGGTTTGAATATTGGGATTTTACTTCAGATGGGTGATTTCTGGTCGACCTATTTTTCCCAATATGCATTTGGCGATGAAGGGGTCTATAAAACAGACGCCGGTATGCTCTCAACCGGACAAGAGGAGCCAAGGACCCATGAAATTGGCCATACGATCGCCTTGGTGGCCGATGACTTTGTGAGATATAGCAAGGAGTATTATTATTACGACAAGGTTTTTGACAAAATACACGAATTAAATGGAATTATGGGATACGCACATCAAGGCATGTCCTTTAACGGTTCAACAGGGATGACAATGGACGTTCTTGACGGAAAAGTAGATTTCCTCGAATTGCTCCAGTTCTGCGTTGAAGGAGGGCCGTTACTCACACAAAACTACTATCACTATCTAGATCTGGGCTTTAAACTGACCGCAACGGCCGGGTCGGACTTTCCCTGGTGTGGGAACGGTCCCCTGTTCGGCACCAATGCCCCGAATTGGAATGCCAGGATCGGGAATGTCAGGTTTTACACCCATGTGGATGGACCGTTTGAATACCAGGCATGGAAAAATAATCTTAAAAAAGGCCACACCTTTGTCTCCTCTGGCCCAATGATTAATTTTAGCATAGATGGCAAACTCCCAGGCGATGAAATAAATTTGACCAAGCCTGGAAAAATATCCATCTACGCAAAGGCCATGGGCAATACAAGCCAAATACCGTTGACCAGATTAGAGATCATCGCGCACGGTAAAGTCCTTAAACAGATAGTGCCCAATGGGCAAGATCAAACCGTTGAAAATTTGGAGTTACATCTTGACCTTGAGGTAAATAAAGGCGTTTGGATCGCAGCCAGATGTTATGCGGGACCAAACCAAGTGGCACATACTACCCCAATTTATATTACCATAAACAATGATGGTTTTCATAATCCAGAAACACTTAACGGTTATCTGTCCTTAAACGAAAGGTATCTGGACGAACTGGAAAAAGAATTGGACGCACCTAATAAAAGTGTTGAAAAACGTGCGTGGTGGTACAGGGATGGTTTGCAAGAAAGAATAGATAACACTAGGAAGATTATTTTATCCCTTAAGAAAAAATAACATGGAACGGAATTCATTAATAACAAGGATAGGAGCTTTAGCTAAAATAGCTCGGATTTTCTAGACAATCCCCAGCTATCTGTAAAATGGGACACCTTAGCCAAAGTTTTATAACCCCAAGGTAGCTGACGATTTAAGGGCCGAACGATCTACGTCCGGAGGTCAAGGACTATAATTTTTTTTTGATTTTGGGGAGAACTATCGATATGGCATTACCATATATAAAGTTCAACAATACCATAGAACAAGGATTAAAACAATAGTGGATTTAAACGAGAACGATGGGGCATCGTAACTTGTTACTGTCTTCGGCTCCGAGTCGCAAATCCTCGTCGAAATGCAATGCCCCGGATGGAAGGCCCTTCCGGACAATTTTTAAGTCATTCCCTTCAAACAAAATTCGAGTTTTTCTTCAATTCCTTCTCGTAGCATTTTTCATGAAGGAAGGCCAATTAGCCGCTATCGCATTCACTTTTCCTTGTTTTGTCGTTTGGCAATACAAACCACAGACCTCATTAAATAGCCCGACTTTTGGCGGCCGACCCCTTGAAAATCGTTTTTTAAAACGCTTACGGCAGGGTTTCGATACGTTTAGTTTAATTGGCCTTGCTTACTTGGAATACTTTTTTCAATTCCCCGGAACATTCTAGGTGCCAAACAACCCATGTTAAAATCTATCCAATTTTTTATTAAACAAACGTTTAATTAAAACAATTGTTTAAATTTGCGCCCGATAATTAATGGAGCGCATATGGAATGGAACGAAAAACAGATCAAGATTTTAGAGATAGCGGAAAAGTTGTTTGCGGAGAACGGTTTTGACGGCACTTCCATCCGGCAAATTTCTAAAGAGGCTGATATCAATATCGCCATGATCTCCTATTATTTTGGTTCAAAAGAAAAACTGCTGGAAGCACTATTGCTATATAGAACCGGAGATTTCAACATGGAACTGGAACATTTGGTTTCCAAGGGTCAGGGCTTTCTTAAAACTGTAGATGACATTGTGGAATTGGTGGTCAAAAAAATTCACAGAAACCGTCGGACCTATAAGATCATCCATTTTGAATATTCCAACGACAATAGGAATATTGATTTTGACAGTTATATCGAACAAAAAAAAGAAAACTACAAACTGATACAAAATTTTGTCACCAGGGGCCAGGAAGCAGGTGTCTTTGCCAAAAATGTTAGTACGGAACTTATCATTCCCACCGTTCTCGGTACTTATTTTCATTTCTACTACAACAAGCGCTTCTTTCAATCCTTGCAGGACCTCAACTCACCGTCCGACTTGGACAATTATGTAACGGAAATATTAACTCCCCACCTACAAAGAACCATAAAAGCACTTTTAACACATGAAGTTTAATTATGTAATCATCACCATTTTTCTTTTCCTAAGTTCCCATTTTGTCCAAGCCCAAGAGTCGACCTCTTTAACGATCGAACAAGCGGTTCAAATGGCCATGGAGAACAGCAATAAATCCAAAATCTCCAGTGATAAGGTTGCAACCGCAAAAAATGAACTTAAGGTTACCAAAAATCTAAGGTATCCAGATGCCGTTATTTCCGGCCAATATCAATATTTGCCCCATGCGCAGGTAACCCTGCAAACCAAGGGCGACAACGGGGGAGGCAATGGGGACAATGGGGAATCCGGAACCCAAATACCAAACGTAAACCAATTATTTTTGGGCCAGGCCAGCGTAAACATGCCGGTATTTACCGGATTTAAATTAAAGAATACCGTAGCGGCCAACGACAATGCCTATAAAGCGGCAACCTTTAACGCCATAAACGACAGGGAGCAAATTGCCTTAGAGACCATCAAGGGCTACATTGACCTATACAAGGCGAAACAATCGGTTAGCTTGATCGAGGAAAACCTAATAAGTGCCCAGCAAAGGGTAAGGGATTTTACCATCATGGAACAAAACGGACTCTTGGCCAAGAACGATCTGCTAAAGGCCAACCTGCAAGCTTCCAATATTGAGGTCGCCCTAGAGGAGGCCCGTAAAAACGTCAGCATTTTGAACTATCAATTAGCCATTACCCTAAAACTCCCAGAAAACACAGAAATAACTACTGTTGAGACCGAATTTGGACTTGCCCCAAGAAATATTGGATCGGACAGTATTTCCCGGAGCGACCTTGAAGCTATTCGATATCAGGAACAAGCAGCGAAAAACCAAATTAAAATCGCCCAAAGCAAATACTATCCTTCCCTATCTCTCCTGGCCGGGTACATTGCCCTGGATATTCATAACGCCGTTACAGTGACCAATGCTTTGAATTTCGGGGTAGGTCTCTCCTATAATTTTGCCGATATTTTTAAGACCAAGAGCGATGTTAAAGTTGCCAAAAGCAAGGCCCTGGAGGTGCAACACACCTATGATTTGGTTGCAGACCAAATTAAACTACAGGTAGAGAACGCCATGCAGGAATATGAATTGGCCTTTAAGAAATACAATGTTTATATAAAATCCCAAGAGCAGGCCTCGGAAAACTATCGTATTGTAAAAGACAAGTACGACAATGGACTTCAGGACACCAACGATTTGTTGGAAGCCGATTTTGACCAATTGAAGGCCAACATCAATCTGGCCTACGCAAAGGCAGACATTACCCAAAAATATTACGAACTGCTTACTGCCGAAGGGAAGCTAACAAGTACCATCACCGAAAATTAATTATTGATACAATGGAAAAAAAGAAAAAAACCAACAAAAAGGTAGGAATCGCAATAGCCGTATTTGTCGGAATAGGGCTCGTTTGGGGCACCTTCAAATTCATCCATTCCCTCTCCCATGAGAGTACGGACGATGCCCAGATCCAGTCAAATATGAATCCCATAATCCCACGTATTAGCGGATATATAAACAAGGTGTATGTTACGGACAATCAATTCGTTAAGAAAGGGGACACTCTTTTTACCATTGACAACCGGGATTATCTTGTGAAATTGGAACAGGCAAAAGCCCATTTGGCGGCCTCCGAAAGTCAGGTAATCGTTGCAAAGGCCAGTATAGGCTCCTATAGGGCCAACGTAGGGGTAACCACCGCCCAAGTAAATTCTGCCGAGGGAAACCTAGAAACCGCTAAAATCAAATTGTGGCGCGCCAACAGTGATTTTAATCGTTACGAGAACCTCTATGCCAACCACTCCATCACCGAACAACAGTATGAGCAAGCACTGGCCACCAAACAAGAGGCCGAAAAACAGGTTGAGGTCCTGCAAAGTCAGCATAGGGCCACGGCAAGCCAAAAAAATGCAGCAGAATCACAGACCAATATTTCTGAAAAGCAAGTATCTGTTGCCAACGCCAATGTAAAAAGTGCACAGGCCCTGGTAGATGCAGCCCAATTGAGCCTGGATTATTGTGTAGTAACAGCGCCTATAGATGGCCAATTATCCAATGTTGATCTACAACCGGGACAATTCGTCTCCCCAGGGCAATCCCTATTTTATTTAGTGGACAGCCATAACAAATGGATTGTGGCCAACTTTAAGGAGACCCAATTGAAAAAAATGGAGTTAGGGCAAAAAGTAAGTATCCAAGCAGATGCATTTCCCAATCTTGAGCTTGAAGGTACGATTACCGCATTTTCCCCGGCTACGGGCGCTCGATTCTCGCTTCTCCCCCCAGATAATGCCACAGGAAACTTCGTTAAAACAGTGCAAAGGCTTCCTATTAAAATTGATTTTACCAAAGCGAACGATTCCATAAAATTGAGGAAGTTAAAATCAGGCATGAACGTAGATGTCGATGTTCATTTAAAATAAGAATTCAGTCCTTAGTTCTTAGTAAATAGTTTATCGACCTCTCGATTCAAATTGTACAATAACGGGACACTAATCAATTCTAAATTGACAACAATTGGATATCCATATTTGTTCCCTCCCCTTCGGGGAGGGCTAGGGAGGGGCCAGGCACGGCAGAAGAGTTGGGATTCCCAAAAGTGACCTCCCCTAACCCCTCCAAAGGTGGGGGACCGGTCCTGAAAAACTAAAGTTTATGGTTAGCCTCAAATAACAAAAACGCATGCAAGACGAAAACGATCTGGTAGAATACGGCTTTAGAAGGGTCATTATCACCATTACCGCGGTAATGTGCGCCCTCTTGGAAATCGTTGACACTACTATTGTTAACGTTGCCCTGAACGACATGAAGGGAAGCCTGGGTGCTACCCTTACCGATGTTGCATGGGTAATCACGGCCTATGCCATAGCCAACGTTATCGTTATCCCGATGACCAGTTGGCTCTCCAAACAATTTGGCCGCAGGAACTATTTTGCAGCCTCCATCATCCTTTTTACAACAGCCTCCTTCCTTTGTGGAAATGCTACCAACTTGTGGGAACTTGTTGCCTTCCGTTTTATCCAAGGTTTGGGCGGGGGAGCGCTATTGGTTACCGCACAGACCATCATTACGGAAAGTTATCCCCTTGCAAAAAGAGGAATGGCCCAAGCCATTTACGGAATGGGGGTAATCGTTGGACCTACATTGGGTCCGCCATTGGGAGGTTATTTGGTGGACCATTTTTCATGGCCCTACATATTCTACATCAATATCCCTTTGGGAATTATTGCGGCCTCACTTACCGTTTTGTTCGTCCGTAGCCCAAAGTATGGCGCTAAACTTAAGGCGAATCAGGTGGATTGGTGGGGAATTGCGTTATTGGCAACCTTTATTGGATCTCTACAATATGTTTTGGAGCACGGACAACAGGACGATTGGTTTGCCAATACGACCATCATGTCGTTGAGCATCCTATCCGCTTTTGGATTTTTACTTTTTCTATGGAGGGAAATGACCTATGAATACCCCATTGTAAACTTAAGGGTATTAAAGGACGGAAATTTACGGGTAGGCACCATCATGACCTTTATTTTGGGTTTCGGGGTATATGGATCTACTTTTATTATCCCCATCTATACCCAATCCATTTTGGGGTGGACGGCCACAGATGCCGGACTTTTGCTTATTCCAAGCTCCATAACAACAGGACTGATGATGCCCGTCATCGGTAAATTGATAGAAAAAGGAGTCTCCCAAAAATACTTGGTCGCCTCTGGTTTTATCATCTTCTTTGTTTATAGTTATTGGATGCACATACTAATCACACCAGATACGGGAGGGGAACATATGTTCTGGCCCCTAGTTGCAAGAGGCATGGGGCTAGGTCTACTTTTTGTGCCCATTACCACCCTATCCCTATCAACGCTTAAAGGCAAGGATATTGGGGACGGGGCCGCCTTTACTGGAATGATGCGCCAATTGGGGGGATCCTTCGGCATAGCCATTATCACCACAATGATCGCCCGTTGGACCCAACAGCACCGAGTGGATCTGATACCCAATATTACGGATACAAGTTCCTTGGTGCGGGATAGAATTCACGGATTACAACAAATGTTTATCTCCAAAGGCTTTAGTATCAATAATGCCTTGGACAAGGCCCATCAGGTTTTAGAGGTCTCCATTATGAAACAGGCCACCATTCTTTCCTATATGGATGTATTCCTATTTATGGGAGTCATATTTTTGATATGCGTACCCTTTGTACTATTGATCAAAAAAGGGGCTGGCAAGGTGGATGTTTCCAAAGTACATTGATTTGTTGGAGCAACAGGAACTTACAATAAGCCAATATTGCCCTCCTTAAGAAACTGTTAACCCGTTAACAAAATCTTACCTCTTATTTCTTTGAATCGAGCAAGTATCGGCTTATACTTAAGTGAATCAAAAAAATAGAAATATGGGAATTATTGAAAATAAAAAGAAATTCAAAAGAAAGGTAGAACAGACAAATCCTGCAAATCCGACCGGAAATACTAAACTCAAAAATAAGGGATTTGATATGGACAAAGAAACCATCCGCGAGCAGCAGAGCAAAAAGTAGTGATTGTCCGTACTAAAAGAACTCACGGTATTGCAACACCCGAAAATCGATAGTATTGAATTCCGGGATTTTCCGCTTGATGGACTTATAGCCCTCCAAACTCCCAACCGCCCTATTGGCGGAGCCAGAGGGAGCGGTCAGGGAAACTGTGGTTATGGAGCGTCCGGGTTGGTCTGGCAGAGTAAATTGATGGATGCGTGGTACTTCGTCTGAGATCAACTTCAAACGCAGTCCATATTCTTTCAAATGCCTTCTGAAAAAATATTCGGGTCCGTTCTTGCTATTGCCACCCGTAAACAAAAGGGTATCTATATTTGGATATTGCTCCAAGTACATTACAAGATTGCGAAGTTTTACATTTTGCATTCCCAGATCGGTGGCATCCACTTTTACCCTTTCCGCACTTGCCACCATATCGCAGATTCCAATTTTTCGGTCATGTAAAAATTGGATACGCTGTCGAATGGCCTCGTCGCTGGTCTCGAATTTTAAACCCAAATCAAATATTTTATCCAATATAACCCAGAGCTGGCCATCACGGCTCCCATAGCAAAAATCGACATCGCCCTCCTTTAAAATCCCTGTGGTAAAACGAGGGGGCGGAAGGGTTCCTACAATTAATTTTGTGGCTTCCTGGAACAGAAAGGGTTCGTAGGGATGGGTGTGAAGGAACATATTTACTTTTTCAGCGTGATGATGAATACACCGGTTGCGCCCCTGGCCCCATATAGAGCGGCATCACCATCCTTTATTAATTCAATGGATTTGACATCCTTGGGAAGGAACTGGCTCAACTCCGTGGACAAAACATAGTTTCCATCTACCACAACAAGTGGAGCGGAAGTATTTGTTCCAAAAGAACCAGAATCCCCGGAACTGGGGGGCAGACTGGAATATCCCCTAACCAATATTTCGTTTCCACGTACTGTCACTCCGGTAAACATCGCCCTTATCAGATCATAAATTGAATTATAGTCCTTATAGTCTGATGGATCTACCCTGCCTTTCCTGTTCGTATCTACCTTAAAACCAATCTGTTTCAACTCGTTTTCCGATATTATTGGTTGGTCCTTTTGGAACTGGAAGTTCAGCTCATTTCCTTCCAAATTCCCTGCCACCATCCCAAATTTGGAAGAAAAGGCCATCAATTGTCCTGTATCCGGTGGGACATCTATCGTATAAAAGCCCCTTTTGTTGGTCTTTGTAAAAGTCTTGACAGAATCCACATAAATAATTGCCCTTTTTACAGGATTTCCGTTGGAATCTAGCACCGTACCTTTGACATGAATCAAGGAATCCTGATTATTTTGGCCCGATAAAATCGATGATGAAATAAAAACCAATACCATCAATAACCTATACATTTTAAATCGATTTTTTTATTGCTAGTTGTTTGTGCTTCAGTTTGCAATCCTGAAACTTAAAACCCTATTTCAGTGTTAGCACCAAATCATCGGGGTTTACCAAAGAACCACCCGATAACTGAATCCTGTCTACCACCCCTTCTTCGGTAGCGGTTACGGTGGTCTCCATTTTCATGGCCTCTATGATAAACAAGGGTTGGTTTTTAATAATTTTTTGTCCCTTTTTTATCAAAACGTTGGAAAGCAGTCCTTGCAAGGGCGATCCTATTTGCTTGGGATCATTCGGGTCCGCCTTAACGTTTTCCATTTTGGTGACTTTTACTGAAGTATCCTTGACAATGACGTTCCGCAGTTGGCCGTTGATCTTAAAGAAAATGCTCACATTGCCTGCCTCGTCCGGTTCACCCTTTAGCATCAGGGACACCAAAATATTCTTGCCACGGTCCAATTCTACCATAATCTCTTCCCCAACCTCCATGCCGTATAAAAAATTCTTGGTGGGAATGTTCATTACATTTCCGAACCTTACGTGATGATTATAGGCATCGGTAAATACCTTGGGGTACAATTTGTAGGACAGAAAGTCGGTTATCAACAACTCCCTTCCCATTCCTTGGGCAAATTTACGTTTAAAAGACCTGAATTCCTTATCAAAATCGATAGGCTCCAAATGGGCATTCGGGCGTTCCGTATATGGTTTTTCGCCCTTGAGGACCGCTTTTTGCAATTTCTTTGGAAACCCTCCTACCGGCTGACCCAAATCGCCCTTAAAAAAGCTAATGACAGATTGGGGAAAGGAAATGGTATCGCCCTTTTCCAGCACATCTTGGACTGTAAGGCCGTTGCTGATCATGTATTGGGCCATATCCCCGACCACTTTAGAGCTCGGTGTCACTTTGATGACATCGCCGAACATCCCATTGACCTCCCCGTACATCTTGGTAATTTCGGGAAACTTGTTTTCCAGCCCCAGGGCAATGGCCTGCCCTTTAAGATTGGAATACTGACCTCCTGGAATTTCGTGCTTATATACCTCGCCAGTACCCGCTTTTAAACCAGATTCAAACGGATAGTAATAATTGCGGATCGTTTCCCAGTAGTTGGAATATTCGGCCAATTTGTCCGTGTTCATTGGGTTTTCCCGTTCATGGAAGCGCATCATCTCCACGACGGAATTAAAGTTGGGCTGACTGGTAAGCCCCGATAACCCTCCCAGGGCGACGTCGATCACGTCCACTCCCGCTTCCACGGCCTTGAGGTACATGGCCGCTTGGATCGAGGAAGTGTCATGCGTATGCAAGTGAATGGGAATATTGATTTCCGATTTAAGGGCCGAAATAAGTTCGTAAGCGGCATAGGGCTTTAACAGCCCCGCCATATCCTTGACCCCTAAAATATGCGCCCCGGCATTTTCAATATCCTTGGCGAGTTGTATATAGTATTTTAGGTTGTATTTTGTTTTGGAGGAATCGAGTATATCCCCGGTGTAACAAAGGGAGCCTTCCGCAAGGCCACCGGTTTTTGTACGCACATGTTCAATGCAGGGCGCAATGGATTTCATCCAGTTAAGGGAATCGAAGATCCGGAACACATCTACCCCCGTTTCCCAGGACTGCTCTACAAATTTTTCAATAAGATTATCCGGATAGGCCGTATAGCCAACCCCATTAGACCCCCTGATCAACATTTGCAAAAGAACATTGGGCATGGCCTTGCGCAAAAGGGCCAATCGCTCCCAGGGATTTTCATATAAAAATCGGAGACAAACATCAAAAGTAGCACCTCCCCAGACCTCCATGCTAAAAATTTCGGGATGGTTCTTGGCATAGCCCTCGGCCACTTTGAGCATGTCTACAGTCCGCATTCGGGTTGCCAGTAGACTTTGATGGGCATCCCGAAAAGTGGTGTCCGTATAGTGTATTTTCTTTTCGTTCTTTAACCATTCCGAAAATTTTTCCGGCCCCAATTCGGTCAATAAGTTTTTGGTGCCCTTGGGATATTCCACGGCTTTGGGAAAGGAGGGGACTTGCGGTTTGGAAAACTTATGGTCGTGGTCTATCTTTTTTACATCCGGATTACCGTTTACGATGGTGTCCCCCAAAAATTCGATCAACTTATTGGCACGGTTTCGAGGTTCTGTAAACTCGAACAATGCGGATTCATTTTTGATGAAATTCACCGTCACCTTACCTTCCCGGAAAGTGGGATGTTTCAAAATATTATCCAAAAAGGCCATATTGGTCTTAACCCCACGAATACGGAACTCCGCCAAGGCCCTGCGCATTTTCCTGCAAGAGCCGTCCAAGGTCCTGCTAAGGGCGGAAACCTTGACCAACATGGAGTCGAAGAAAGGCGAAATGCTCACTCCTTGGTAAATACTGCCCGCATCTAGACGTATTCCCAGACCGGAGGCACTCCTGTAGGTGGTAACTACCCCATAATCCGGTTTAAAATTATTGGCGGGGTCCTCCGTGGTTATCCGGCATTGCAGGGCATAGCCCGTAATCACAATGGATTCCTGGTTTTGGATCTTGATCTGTTTGTCGGAAAGTTTATATCCTCCAGCTATGAATAGTTGCGCCTTTACCAGGTCGATATTGGTGATCATTTCCGTTACCGTGTGCTCTACCTGGATACGAGGGTTCACCTCTATAAAATAGATACTACCATCATCGTCGACCAAAAACTCAACGGTCCCTATATTGTTGTATTCTACCGCCTTACAGATGTCTATGGCATATTTATATAGCTTGTCCTTGGTATCTTGGGACAATCCCAGGGAAGGGGCAAATTCGATTACCTTTTGGTACCGTCGCTGTACCGAACAGTCCCTTTCGTATAAATGCACGATATTCCCATGGGTATCGGCCACGATCTGGATTTCGATGTGCTTGGGATTGGCGACAAACTTTTCCAAAAATACCGTGTCATCGCCAAAGGCATTGAGCGATTCCCTCCTAGCTTCGGGAAAGGACTTTTTCAATTCCTCTTGGTTATTAATCACACGCATGCCGCGACCCCCGCCCCCGGACGCCGCCTTGAGCATTACGGGATAACCGATATTCTTGGCCTCGGAAAGGGCGATTTCTATATCCGATAAATTCTTTGCACTACTTTGAATTACAGGGACGTTGTTGGCAACGGCCACCTCCTTGGCCATTATTTTATCTCCCAAAGCCTTCAGGACCGAAACCTGTGGCCCAACGAATATGATGCCGTTATCGGCACATCTTTGGGCAAATTCAGCATTTTCGGACAAGAATCCGTAACCGGGATGGATAGCATCTACCCCGTTATCTTTGGCCACCTTGATAATGGTGTCCATATCCAAATAAGGTTTTAAGGGATCATTGTCCTCGCCTATCTGATAACATTCATCCGCTTTGTAACGATGGAGCGAATACCGATCCTCATAGGTATAAACGCCTACGGTCTTTATTCCAATCTCTACGCATGCCCTAAAGATCCGGATGGCTATTTCTCCCCTATTTGCGACTAAAACCTTTTTTATCTTCATTTTGTCCTCAACTTATTTATGTGAACGTATCCCTATCGGTATCCTATAACACCAATAAATGACGGCCATAGACAAACTTAACGTTTTTGGGCTAGGATCGCAATAGGGCGAAAACATGATTCCAATCCATTTTGTTACAATTTGCCCATATGCGGATAAAAATCTACCTTTAGGGGTGTTCGCTGTTCGCTGTACGCCAATACGAAAAATAGGTATGGTAATTTGCGAACGGTTTAATTGATAGAGCATTCAATAAAATTCAAACCGAATTCTAACACTAAAAAATATAATATGGGTAAAGGGGATAAAAAGACGAGAAGGGGAAAAATAGCCAACAAATCCTACGGCGCAAGACGGCCAAAATCGATTAAAAGAAAACCTTCCGTAGAGGAAAAAATAGATATAAAAAAGAAAAAATAGTCTCAAAGACTATTTTATCGCTACGGGAAGCATAACATTTTCCCAGCTTAGCGAAAAGCCGGTATCGGTTATTTTATAGGTCAGATGTTCGGTAAGAGTGTCCGTTTCCACTGGTTTTATGCTTACTTGAAGCGCGTCGGTGGCCTTGTTATTTTCTTCGTAATCGGCCACTGATAATCCCTCAATTGTAGCGCCGCTTCGTTCGTGGTCCGAATTAAAGATCAGGGTCCAGTTTCCGCTTTCCATAGGAATAACAAAAAGGGCGTATGTCCCTGCCGGCAGTATCCCACCTTCTATCGTTATATCCTTGTCCGTAGTGAACGTCGTAGCCTTATTGGCTCCTGCCCTCCACAATTTCCCGTACGCCACCAGTTCCCCAAAAATTTGCCTTCCTCGAACCGAGGGACTGTTGTAATCAATTTTAATGTGGGCGCCTGCAACCTGGCCGCTGGTGCTTTCGTGCGGACTTTTGGAACAGTTGACGAAAGATAGGATTATAATAATAAGGGCGCTTGATCTGATTAGTTTTAGCATAGCGTTGAATTTCTTAGGGTTAGTCCGAAAATCGATTAACGATAATGGCCAAAAGAGCAAAGATAAAGGACAAGAGGCGTTTACAAAAATTAAATTCGGAGTCGAATGTTTTTCTTTTCCAACATTCCTACGAACACAATAATGGCCAATGAAAAAAGAAGGGACTTTACAATCCCGACCAAACCATCGGATAGGAAATCTGGCCAATGAAATCCGGTCAGCACCATAATCGGATAAATAAAATAGGGCATAAGATAACAGGTCAAGGTGCTTGTTCCGGCAGGTTTAATAGGATTGGCCCATCTAGAATAATCCAGTTTGTCCACCAGCACATAAAGGAAAGCGTACGACAAAAGACCTATCCCTATGCATATGGCCGTCCAGGACGGGGTGGCCAAAATTTTGGAAATCGGAAAGGCAGGTCGGATAACAAAGCCATAAGCTATAAAAAATAGGCCGACTCCCGCAACAAGCCAAAGAAAACAATTTAAATCCTTGCCTTCTTTGGAAAATTTCAAATAAAACAAGGTGCATAGCACCCCGGCCATTACCAAAACGTGGTTGGAAGCACTGATGACCAGTTTAAAACTGGGTAGAAATTCAAAAAAGCCATTTTCCTGGATGTTCATAAATAGAAGCAAAACGAAAGCGACCATCATATAGATCCAATTTTTGCCGACAAATAAATAAACCAGACCGTTTAGCAGGTATGCCCAACCGATCAGGCCGAGGATACCCCACCATTGTGGCCTCATCCAGGTGACGTTTTCCGCAGACCCACCCTTAAAGATCCAGGCCAGATACAGGAGAAGCAAGACTCCCAGAACCTTAAGTCCCATGGCCAACCTATTTGAAATACGGGAATTGCGTTTATAATCCATCCAAATCAAAAAAATTCCGACAGCCATCAAAATTTCCCAAACATACTTGTTGAAGGGCATAGCTTCCGAAAATATAGTTTCAAAATTAACCATATATAGACCCATTACCAGAAGTGCCACCGTTCGAACAAGAATATGCCCGACAATCTGTGGTCGGGACTCCTTTTTTTT
>SWCD01004367.1_pt1 | contig 46382 bp, 50 predicted proteins | sample 4693011 | NCBI WGS metagenome assembly SWCD01 (sample SAMN10267278, study PRJNA491770) | bioreactor metagenome | isolation source: DHS bioreactor inoculated with marine | place: Japan: Omine Ridge, Nankai Trough
GGGGGGCGGAGCCCCCCGGCGGGTCGGCGCGCAGAATGCGCGTCGAAACCCCACCCGCGAGACCAGAGCGCCGCCAGCGCCCCGCCGATCGCGCGCTGCGGGCCGGCGGCGCTGCGCCCGGATCACCAGGGTCAGGCGGATTTCTCGTCGCGCTTCACCGCGTCCCACAGCGCGTCCATCTCTTCGAGCGTGCTGTCCTCGGGGCGTCTGCCGCCGGCGGCGAGGCGGGCCTCGACCGCCTCGAACCGGCGGATGAACTTCGCGTTGGCCTGGCGCAGGGCGGCCTCGGGTTCGACCCCGAGGTGGCGCGCGAGGTTGGCGACGACGAAGAGCAGGTCGCCCACTTCCTCGGCCAGCGCGTCGGGCGCGGCGCGGTCGCGCGCCTCGGCCACTTCGCGCGCCTCTTCGGCGACCTTGTCGAGCACCGGGGCGAGATCGGGCCAGTCGAACCCGACCCGGGCGGCGCGTTTTTGCAACTTGTAGGCACGCAGCAGTGCGGGCAGGCCCACGGCCACGCCGTCGAGCACCCCGTGCTGGGCCTTGCCGGCCCGTTCGGCGGCTTTCACCGCTTCCCAGTTTTCGGTCTGGGCGTCGGCGCTGTCGATGCCCGCCTGATCGCCGAACACATGCGGGTGGCGGGCGACCATCTTGTCGGCCATGGCGCGGGCGACGTCGTGAAAGCTGAACAGCCCGGCCTCCTCGGCCATCCGGGCGTGGAACACCGACTGGAACAGGAGGTCGCCGAGCTCGCCCCGGAGCTCGTCCCAGGCCTCGCGCGCGATCGCATCGGCGACCTCGTAGGCTTCCTCGATGGTGTAGGGCGCGACGCTGGCGAAGCTCTGGGCGACATCCCAGGGGCAGCCGGTGACCGGGTCGCGCAGGCGCGCCATGATCTCGACCAGACGGTCAATGCCGCCCGCGGGGTCGTGCACGATCTCGTCGGATGATTTCGCCATTGCGCGCGTCCTCGTTTCAGGAAAGTCTCGCCTCCGATACCAGAGCCCGCAGGAGCGCGAAACCCATGCCCATCGTCAACCGGATCGGCGAATTCGCCAGCGACATGAAGGACTGGCGGCGCTGGATCCATGCCCATCCGGAGCTGAAGCTCGACTGCCACCGGACGGCGGGTTTCGTGGTCGAAAGGCTCAAGGAATTCGGGGTCGACGAGATCCACGACGGCATCGCCACCAGCGGCGTGGTCGCGATCATCGAGGGGCAGGGCGCGGGCGCCACCATCGGGCTGCGGGCGGACATGGATGCGCTGCCGATGCAGGAACGCACCGGCGCGGACCATGCCTCGACCATACCGGGCCGTATGCATGCCTGCGGCCATGACGGCCATACCGCGATGCTGCTGGGCGCCGCGCGCTACCTGGCCGAGACCCGGGCCTTTCGCGGCCGGGTCGCGCTGATCTTCCAGCCGGCCGAAGAAGACATCGGCGGCGGCCGGATCATGGTCGAGGAAGGGATCCTCGACCGCTTCGACATCTCCGAGGTCTATGGGCTGCACAACGACCCGGAGGTCGCCGAGGGCGCGTTTTCGACCGCGCCGGGGCCGATCATGGCCGCGGTCGATACCTTCCGGGTGCAGATCACCGGCAAGGGCGGCCACGCCGCCTATCCGCACGAAGCCACCGACCCGATCCCGGCGGCGCTGGCGATCGCGCAGGCCTGCCAAACCGTCGTCAGCCGCAACCACAACCCGACCGAGGACCTGGTGGTCTCGGTGACGATGATCCAGGCCGGCTCGGCCGACAACGTGATCCCCGAGGGCGCCTTCGTCGGCGGGACCGTCCGCACCTTCGCGCCGGCGCTGCGCGACATGGTGGAGCGGCGCCTCGGCGAGATCGTGGCGGGCAGCGCGGCGGCCTACGGGGTGACGGCCGCGCTCGACTACGACCGCGGCTACCCGACCGTGGTGAACCATGCCGAACAGGTCGACAAGGCCGCAGCGGTGGCCCGCAGCGTCGTCGGGGCAGGGCGGGTCGCGACCGACCGGCCGCGCGAGATGGGGGCGGAGGATTTCGCCTATTTCCTCGACGCCCGCCCCGGCGCCTTTCTGTTTCTCGGCCAGGGCGGCGGTGCGGGGGTGCATCACCCGGAATACGATTTCAACGACGAGATCGCGCCGGTCGGGGCCAGTTTCTTCGCCCGATTGGTCGAGACGCTGCAACCGGTGTAGACGGCGTTTCGAAACGCCTTTGAAAGCGGTTTCGAAACCGCTTTGCGCCAGGAGGAAAACGCATGGCACTTGAAGACGCGAAATCTCAGGTGGATACCGCGATCACCCGCGCGGGGCTCAAGGGACCGAGCTTCGAGAACACCTTTTCGGGGCTCACCACCTTCCTGCGCCGGAGCTTCACCAAGGATCTGCGCGAAGCCGACATCGCCGTCACCGGCGTGCCCTTCGACCAGGCGGTGACCAACCGTCCGGGCACAAGGCTGGGTCCGCGCGCGATTCGCGAGGCGAGCGCCTTGCAGAGCCCCGATGCGCCCTACGGCTGGGGCTACGACGTGATGAGCGATCTCGCCATCGCCGATGCCGGCGACATGGCCTTCGACTACGCCGCGCCGGCCGCGTTCCCGGGTCTGCTGGAGGCGCATATTGCCGGGCTGCTGGCGCAGGACTGCGCGGTGCTGAGCCTCGGCGGCGACCATTCGATCACCCTGCCGGTGCTGCGGGCGCATGTGGCGCGCCATGGCCCGCTGGCGCTGATCCAGTTCGACGCCCATACCGACAGCTGGCCCGACGACGACCCGGCCCGCAACGATCACGGCACCTTCGTCTACAAGGCGGTGAAGGAGGGGCTGATCCTGCCCGAGCGCTCGGTGCAGGTGGGGATACGGACGACCAACGACGACCCGCTGGGGATCGAGGTGATCGATGCCGCCGCGGTGCACCGGCTGGGACCGGAGGCGGTCGCGGCGCGGGTCCGTGAGCGGGTCGGCGAGGCCCGGGCCTATCTCACCTTCGACATCGACGCGCTCGATCCGGCGTTTGCGCCGGGCACCGGCACCCCGGTCTGGGGCGGGCTTGCGACCTGGCAGGCAGCGGCGATCCTGCGCGCGATGGCCGGGGTGGATCTGGTCGGCGGCGACGTGGTCGAGGTCTCGCCTCCGTTCGATACCGCCGGCATCACCGCGGTGGCGGCGGCGCATGTGGCGGTGGAGATCCTGTGCCTCTGGGGCTGGACGCGGCGTTAGGGGCAGGGCGCGAGATCGCGGTTGTACCACCACCAGTCGTTGGCGATGCGGTCGCGCATGCGAATGTCGATCCCCCCATCCGGGTAGTGCAGAACGAACAGCCGCATCGTCCACTCGCCGCCATCCTGTTCGCACAAGCCGTCATACAAGACGGCATCCATGCCCCGGATCGACACCGGGTTGGTGAGCTGGCAACGCGATGCCAGCTCGCCGCCGAAATGGACCCAATTGTCCGAGACCACGTTCTGCCAGGGCGCCCAGTCGGTTTCGCATTCTCTGGTGATCGCCGCGCTGTCGGTGGCGAGTTCGCGGGGGTAATAACGTCCGTCAAGCGGCCCGGATCCGGCCGGGAGCGCGAAACTGGCGCACAGAATGGCGGCAAGGCTGGTGGTCGCAACGAGGCGGTGCATATCGGAACCTCCGACGCCCAGCCTAGCCAGCATGCGGTGGCCTGCCAAGGTCAGCCGCCCCGTCCGGGGTGCTGCAATGCGGCGCATTGCGGGCCGGTTGGAATCTCTCTAAGGGGCCGGGCAGGGCCGTGAGGCTCCGATAACGACTTGTAACTTTCGAGAGGATTTCCCCATGCACACCGGTGTGCGCGTCCCTGACGTGACCTTCAAGACCCGTGTCCGCGACGAGAGCGTCGGCGGTTCCAACCCGTTCCGTTGGCAGGACGTGACCACGGCCGAGTATTTCGCCGGCAAGCGGGTCGTGCTGTTTTCGCTTCCGGGGGCTTTTACCCCGACCTGCTCGACCTATCAGCTGCCGGGATACGAGAACGGCGCGCAGGCGTTCTACGACGCCGGCATCGACGCGATCTACTGCATGTCGGTCAACGACAGCTTCGTGATGAACAAATGGGCCGCGGCTCAGGAGCTCGAGAACGTCAAGGTGATCCCGGACGGGTCCGGCGAATTCACCAGGCGGATCGGGATGCTGGTCGCGAAGGACAACCTCGGCTTCGGGATGCGCTCCTGGCGCTACGCCGCGGTGGTCAACGACGGCGTTGTCGAGGCCTGGTTCGAAGAGCCCGGGCGTGCCGACAACCACCCCGAAGACCCCTACGGCGAGAGCGCGCCGGAAACCGTGCTGGGCTGGCTGAAGGCGCCCAAGGCGGAAGCGACCGCGGCCGAGTGAGCGGCGCACAGTGAATGACCCGGGGCCGCCCTTCGGGGCGGTCTTTTTCGTGCGCCGGCCGGACTTCGGCGGCGCGGGCCGAAAAAAGGCCGCCCTGGCGGGCGGCCGGTCGCGCTCATGGGCGCAGCTCTGGTCAGCTCGCGGCGGCTTCGGGCGCCTCGGGAGCCGCGCCGTCGCCGGCCGGGGCGGCGTCGCCGTCGGCAGAGGCCTCGGGCTTGGGCGCTTTCACCCGCGGTTTGCGGGTGCGCGCGGGCTTCTTCTTGGGCTGTTCTTCGGGCGTCTCGACCAGGCCGCTGTCGGCCTTGGAGCCGATCTCGCCGAAATCGAGCACGTCGGTCGAAGGCTCGACCGCTGCCGGGGCATCGCTGTCGGACGGCTGGCCCCGGTCGGCATCGCGCGACCGGTCGCGACCGCCGCGCTGCTGCTCGTCGCGCTCGCGCTGGCGCTGTTGCTGGCGCTCGCGGTTCTGCTGCTCGGCCTGCTGGCGTTCGCGGTTCTGCTGTTCGCTCTGCTCGCGCTTTTCATCCGCGTCGCGCTGCGCTTCGCTCAGCAGGCGGGTATAATGCTCGGCGTGCTGTTGGAAGTTCTCGCCAGCCACCCGGTCGCCGGCGAGGAAGGCATCGCGCGAAAGCTGCGAATACTTGTCGATGATTTGCTGCGGCGTGCCGCGCACCTTGCCCTCGGGCCCCGAGCTGTCGAACACCCGGTTGATGTTGTTGGAGGGGGAGCGGTTTACGCCCCGGTTCTTGGTGCGCGAGCGCGATTTCGAAGATCTCATAGGTTTTTTGCTTCCAGCCTGTATGGCTTTTCTTGGCGGGACCAGCGCTGTCATCGCGCTATTGGGTCGGTCCACTTGTGCGGCTTGCCTGCGGCGGGCAATCCAAGTGACTGCGCCCTGCCGCTTATTCTGAGTAGCGGCGCCGGGCGGCAGGGGCAAGCAGAAAGTGTGCGGCGGCGGATGTCTGCCCGTCTGCATGGTGCGGCTGCCACGGGACGGCGCGGCCAGAGCACACCCCGACAGGGGGCTGTATAGCGCCCGGCGATAAACAAAAGGTAAGCCCTCAACCGGGCCGGTTCAATGCTCCCGGCGCGCCGGTCCGTTCAAACCGGCGCGATCCCGATCACGACCCGGTCGCGCCCGTCCATGTCCTTGAAGACGGTGACGCCGGCAAGCCCGGCAGTCGCGAACATCGCGGCGACGGCCGGCCCCTGGGTCGGCCCGATCTCGACCATCACCCGACCGCCCGGCGCCAGGCGCGCGGGCGCGCCGCCGAGGATTGCCCGGTAGGCGCCCAGCCCGTCGCCGCCCGGGGTCAGCGCGATTTGGGGGTCGTGGTCGCGCACCTCGGCGGCGAGGCCCGCCATCTCGTCGGCGGCGATATAGGGCGGGTTCGACACCACCAGGTCGAAACCGCCCTCGGTGACCCCTTCCCACCAATCGGCCTCGGCCAGCACCAGCCTTTCGGCGACGCCCAGCGCCTCGGCATTGGCGCCCGCCACCGCCAGCGCGGCGGGGGAAATGTCGGTGGCAAGGGCCGCAGCACCCGGCCATTCGGCCAGCAGGGTGACGGCGAGAATGCCGCAGCCGGTGCCGAGATCGAGCAGGCGTCTGGGCGCCGGCCCGTCCAGAGCCACCGCAACGAGGGTCTCGGTTTCCGGCCTGGGATCAAGCACTTGCGGGGTGATCGTGAAGTTTCGCCCCCAGAACATCCGCCGCCCGATGATGCGCGCGACGGGTTCGTTTTCGAGCCTTCGGTGCAGCAGCGCCTCGTAGCTGGCCATCTCGTCGTCGCTGACCTCGCGGTCATGCTCGATCATCAGCCGGTCCGGGGCGATGCCGAGCGCGTGGGCGAGCAGCGCGCGCGAGTCGCGCCCCGACTCGGCCCGCTTGCCGCCGAAGCCCAGAAGCCCGGTGCCCTTGCCGAGGGCCTGTGTCAGTCTCATGTCTCCATCTCCGCGAGCTTCGCCGCCTGATCGGCCTCGGTGAGCGCGTCGATCACCTCGTCGAGATCGCCGCCCAGAACCTCCTGGAGCCGGTAGAGGGTGAGGCCGATCCGGTGCTCGGTGAGGCGACCTTGCGGGAAATTGTAGGTGCGGATCCGCTCGGAGCGGTCGCCGGATCCGACCTGGGATTTGCGCGCCTCGGCGCGTGCGTCGTGCACCTTCTGGCGTTCGAGATCGTAGAGCCGGGTCTTGAGCACCTGCATGGCGATCTCGCGGTTGCGGTGCTGGGATTTTTCCGAACTCGTCACCACGATCCCCGAGGGGATATGGGTGAGGCGCACCGCTGAATCGGTGGTGTTGACGTGCTGGCCGCCGGCGCCGGAGGCCCGCATCGTGTCGATGCGGATCTCGGCGGGGTCGATATGGATATCGACGTCCTGCGCCTCGGGCAGCACCGCGACGGTGGCGGCCGAGGTGTGGATCCGGCCGCCCGATTCGGTTTCGGGCACCCGCTGGACCCGGTGGACGCCGCTTTCGTACTTCAGCCGCGCGAAGACGCCGTCGCCCTTCACATGGGCCACCAGCTCCTTGACCCCGCCGAGCTCGGTGAGCTGTTCTTCGAGGATCTCGAACGACCAGCCCCTGGCCTCGGCGTACCGGAGGTACATGCGCAAGAGGTCGCCGGCGAACAGCGCCGCCTCCTCGCCGCCGGTGCCCGGGCGGATCTCGACGATGGCGGAGCGCGCGTCGGCTTCGTCCCTGGGGAGCAGCACGAGCCGCATCTGCTGTTCGGCTTGCGGAAGACGGGCTTTCAGCGTTGGCAATTCCTCTTCGGCGAGGGCTTTCATTTCCGGGTCGTCGAGCATCGCCTCGGCCTCGGCGATGTCGTCGATGAGCTGGCGGTAGCTGGCGATCTGGTCGACCACGGGTTTCAGCTGGGCGTATTCACGGCCGATGCGGGCGAAATCATCGCCCGAGAGCCCGTCGCCCATGCGCGCTTCGAGATACTCGAACCGCTCGACGATGGCGGAAAGTTTGACCAAGGGAACCATGGCACGCAGGTGGCGCATCAACGCGGTTTGGTCAAGGGGGGCGGATGGTGTAGACTGGTGTCATGCGTTTGATCTTTCTGGCTTCGACCTTGGTTGCCGGCACCGCAGCGGCACAGGAGGCGCGCGATCCGCCGCCCCTGCCGGTCATCGAGTGCTATTGCACCGACCGGAGCGGTACCCGGGTGGAACTCGGCGAAACGATCTGCCTGGCCGTCGATGGCCGGGCGTTTCTGGCGCGCTGCGAGATGAGCCTCAACGTCCCGATGTGGCGCGACATCGGTGCCGATTGCGTCGGCGCGGGGCTGGCTGTGGAATACGGGCAAACACTGTTCTGAGGCGAACGCCGGAGCGGGGAGGGGATCATGTCGAGGTCTGCAATCGTGGTGGCGCTGCTGCTGCCGGTCGCGGCGGCGGCCGGGCCGTTCGACGGGCTCTACCGGCCGAATTACGACTGGGCCTCGGCCTGGGATTGCACCAGCGTCGGCATCGACGGCGGCGCGCTCGCGGTCGAGGGCGAGACGCTTCGCGCCGTGGACAACAGCTGCACCCTGACCGATCCGGTCGACATCCGCGACATGGAGGCGGTGCTCTACGACGCCGCGTGCACCGGTGCGGCGGGCGCCAGCGAGGGGCGGATCATTCTGATGCTGCACGACTTCGGGATCTACGTGATCCGCGACGGCTTCGTGCTCGACTGGATCCGCTGCGGGGCCGTGCAGTGAGGCGCGCGGGCTGGGTTCTTGCGGTGCTTTGCGCGAGTGGCGCCGGGGCTGGCCCGTTTGACGGGCGCTACATCCCGCGCGGGCAAGGTGGGTCGTACTGGAACTGCGTTTACAACGGCCAGGAGGCCGGCGCAATCTGGATCGAGGACGATTGGTACCACCCGATCGAAGACCCGTTGTGCAGATTGACCAACCCGGTTCAGGTCCGCGACATGCCCGCGGTGCTCTACGATCTGGTCTGCGACGCAGGCAACGAGGAAGCCAACGAGCGGGTGATGTTCGTGCGCCAGCCCTGGGGCATGTTCGAGATCCGGGCCGGGCGTATGATAGATTGGGAAAGGTGCGAGCAGAAATGAGAATGCGCTGGATCGTGTCTGTCGCGGCGTTGATCGCAACGGCGGCTGTGGCCGGTCCCGGTCCGTTTGACGGACAGTACCTCCTGCGGGATGCTGTCGACCGCGGACTGCTTTCCTGTGGCACGGTCGAGGACTGGATGTTGATGACGATCGACGACGGGTTCATCCGCGACGGGGAGGTCGGGTGTCGATTGGAAAACCCGGTGACTGTCCGAGACATGAAAGCGCTGCTGTTCGATGCCCGGTGTTTTGCCGAGGGCCATGAATCCACCCATCGTCTGTTGCTGGTGAAACGCCCAGGGGGCATCGGCATCGCCAGCGGCGACTGGTTCGAAGACCTCGTCCGGTGCCGTTGACGGCGAAAGGCGGTCCGGGCTGAGTGAGGATGCTGCCGATAGCAATGGCGCGCGGAGGTTTCGCCCCGCGCGCCCTTGTGATTCGCGCGTTTCTCCGGGGATCCCGGATCAGCGCAGGTCGAACCGGTCGGCCTCCATCACCTTGGTCCAGGCGGCGACGAAATCGGTCACGAACTTCTCGCCGGCGTCGTTCTGGGCGTAGACCTCGGCGAGCGCGCGCAGCTGCGAGTTGGAGCCGAAGACGAGGTCGACCCGGGTGGCGGTCCATTTCGCCTTGCCGGTGGCGCGGTCGGTGCCGGTGAAGGTTTCGCCCTTTTCGTCGGCCGACCAGACCGTGCCCATGTCGACGAGATTGACGAAGAAGTCGTTGGTGAGGCTGCCTTCGCGGTCGGTGAAGACACCGTGCTTCGCGCCGCCGTGGTTGCCGCCGAGCACCCGCAGGCCGCCGACCAGCACCGTCATTTCCGGCGCCGAGAGGCCGAGGAGCTGGGCCTTGTCGACCAGCATCTCTTCCGCCGGGATGGTGAAGGTGGTGCGGGCCCAGTTGCGGAACCCATCGGCCTCGGGCTCCATCGGCGCGAAGCTGTCGGCATCGGTCTGTTCGGCCGTGGCATCGCCGCGTCCGGTCGAGACCGGCACGGTCACCTCGTGCCCGGCCTGTCTTGCGGCCTGTTCGATTGCGGCGGCGCCGCCGAGCACGATCAGGTCGGCCATCGACACCGCGCCGTGGGCCTTCTGGATGCCGTCGAGCACGCCGAGCACCTTTTCGAGCTGCTCGGGCTCGTTCGCCGCCCAGCGGTTCTGCGGTGCCAGGCGGATGCGCGCGCCGTTGGCCCCGCCGCGCCGGTCGGAGCCGCGGAAGGTCGCGGCCGAGGCCCAGGCGGTGCGCACCAGCTCGGCCGGGCTGAGGCCGGAGCCGAGAATCCGGGCCTTGAGATCGGCCACCTCGGCGTCGGAGAGCGGTTTGCCGGCGGGGATCGGATCCTGCCAGATCAGGTCTTCGGCGGGCACCTCCTTGCCGAGGTAGCAGGCCTTCGGCCCCATGTCGCGGTGGGTGAGCTTGAACCAGGCGCGGGCGTAGGCGTCGGCAAACGCGTCCGGATCCTTGTGGAACCGCTTCGAGATCGGTCCGTAGATCGGGTCCATCCGCATCGCCATGTCGGCCGTTGTCATCATCGTCGGCACCTTCTTCGACGGATCATGCGCCTTGGGCGCCATGTCGTCCTCGCTGACCCCGACCGGCTCCCAGATCCAGGCGCCTGAGGGCGATTTGGTGAGGTTCCAGTCGTAGCCGAAGAGCAGGTCGAAATAGCCCATGTCCCATTGGGTCGGGTTCGCCGTCCAGGCGCCTTCGACGCCGGATGTCGTGGTATCGTCGCCGTGGCCGGTGCCGTGGGCGTTGATCCAGCCGAGCCCCATGGCTTCGAGCGGGGCGGCTTCCGGCTCGGGGCCGACGAGGGCCGGGTCGCCGGCGCCGTGGGCCTTGCCGAAGGTGTGGCCGCCGGCAACCAGGGCGACGGTCTCTTCGTCGTTCATCGCCATCCGGGCGAATGTCTCGCGGATGTCGCGGCCCGAGGCGAGGATGTCGGGTTGACCGTCGGGGCCTTCGGGGTTGACGTAGATCAGGCCCATCTGCACCGCCGCCAGCGGATTGGCGAGCTCGCGCTCCCCCGAATAGCGGCTGTTCTCGCTGTCGGAGGTGGCGAGCCATTCGGCTTCGGCGCCCCAGTAGATGTCTTCTTCCGGCGAATAGATGTCGGCCCGGCCGCCGCCGAAGCCGAAGGTCTTGAAGCCCATCGATTCCATCGCGACGTTGCCGGCGAGGATCATGAGATCGGCCCAGCTGAGGCTGTTGCCGTATTTCTGCTTGATCGGCCAGAGCAGCCGGCGGGCCTTGTCGAGGTTGCCGTTGTCGGGCCAGGAGTTGAGCGGGGCGAAGCGCTGGTTGCCGGTCGAGGCGCCGCCGCGGCCGTCGGCGGTGCGGTAGGTGCCGGCCGAGTGCCAGGCCATGCGGATGAACAGCCCGCCGTAATGGCCGTAATCGGCCGGCCACCAGTCCTGGCTCTCGGTCATCAGCGCGGTGAGGTCGGCCTTGACCGCGTCGAGGTCGAGCTTCTTGAATTCCTCGGCGTAGTTGAAGCTGTGGCCGAACGGGCTTTCCCTGGCGGTGTGCTGGTGCAGCACCCGCAGGTTGAGCTGGTTGGGCCACCAGTCGCTGTTGCCGCGTTGGGCGAAATTGGTCGTGCCGTGGGCAACCGGGCAGCCGCCGGTGGATTTGGGGTCGCTTGCGTCCATGTCTCTCTCCCTGGGGTCGGTGTATCTGCGCCGGTCGCCCGATTCGTGCGGGGTGCGACGACTTGACGGCAAGTTAGAGGGGAATTGCTATCAATGGAAATTGCGTTTTCGGATCGAAACGATAATCTGGAATTATGAACGTGACGCTTCGACAGCTGACCTACTTTGTCGCCCTCGCCAAGGAACGGCATTTCGGGCGGGCGGCGGCGCGCGCGCATGTCACCCAGCCGGCGCTATCGACCCAGATCCGCGAACTCGAAGCGCGGCTCGGGGCGCCGCTGATCGACCGCAGCGACCGCGCCTTCCGGCTGACCCCCGCGGGCGACGAGGTGCTGGCCTCGGCCCGCCGGATCATGGCCGAGGTCGAGCGGATGGAGGCGGCGGCGCGGTGGCCGGACGGGCTGACCGGGCGGCTGAAGCTGGGGATGATCCCCACCGTCGCGCCGTACCTGTTGCCGCTGGCGCTGGCCTATCTGCGCGCCCGCACCCAGGGGCTCGACCTGCGCCTGCAGGAGGCCAAGACCGAGCGGCTGCTCGACGGCCTCGCCGACGGGGCGCTGGACGCGGCGGTGATCGCCCTGCCGGCGGGACGCGCCGGACTGGTCGAGACGCCGCTGTTCACCGATCATTTCCTGCTGGCGGCCGGCAAGGCCCAGGTGCGGGAGATGCGGGCGGCCGGCGCGGCGCCGCGGCCCGGCGAGCTCGATCCGACCCGGCTGCTGCTGCTCGACGAGGGCCATTGCCTGGCCGACCAGGCGCTCGAGGTCTGCGGCACCTCGCGCGGGGCCACGCGGGTCGATCTCGCCGCCTCGTCGCTGCCCACACTCTGCGGGCTCGTCGGCGCCGGCTACGGCCAGACCCTGCTGCCCGAGATCGCCGTCGGCACCGAGAGCGCGGCCTCGCCGCAGCTCGGCGTGATCCACTTTGCCGAACCGCAGCCGGCCCGGGTGGTCGGGCTGGTGCGGCGCGATCTCGGCGGGCCCGACGGCTGGTTCACCGATCTCGCCGCGATCCTCGCCGAGGCCGGCAGCGCGCAATGCGAGCGGGCGGCCGGGTCGGTCGGCTGAGGCAGTGCGGGCCGGCGGGGCAGGTCTGAGGCGTTTCCGGACGGGCCCGCGGCACGGGCGGATGCCGAACCTTGCGCGATATCCCTGCGGGGTGCGGGTTTCGACCAAACTTGCGATTCCGGTTTTCGGCAAAACGCGGTAGGCTTCTGCCAGACGGTATCGGCGCGGGAGACAGCCCACAGATGGCGAAGTTGGTTTTCGGCATGAACCAGTCGCTCGACGGCTACGTCGATCACACCGCCTTCGGGCCGAGTGCGGCGTTGTTTCAGCATTTCATCGACCAGGTCGGCGGCCTTGCGGGGTCGCTCTACGGCCGGCGGATCTACGAGGTGATGCGCTACTGGGACGAGGACAGCCCCGACTGGAGCAAGGCGGAACGCGCCTTCGCCCGGGCTTGGTGCGGACAGCACAAATGGGTCGCGTCGCGGACCCTGACCGAGGTCGGCCCCAACGCCAGCCTGGTCGGACCCGATCTGGAGAGCTTCGCGCGGGCGCTCAAGGCCGAGCGCGAGGGCGAGATCGACGTTGTCGGGCCGGAGCTCGCCGGGGCGCTCACCGATCTCGGGTTGATCGACGAATACCGGATCTATCTGCACCCGGTGGTGCTGGGAAGCGGCAAGGCCTATTTCGCCGGACCGCGGCCGCGTCTGCGCCTCGTGTCGAGCGACCGCATGGACGAGGACGTGCTCCGGCTGGTCTACGTGCCGGCCTGACAGACCGCGGCACTGCTGTCGGCCCTGGGCGGGGGAACGGGGGCGGGGTCTCGCCTCGCAGCCTCACAGCCCGGCGTGGAACTCATCGATCAGGTGGCGCACCACCGCGCGCAGCGCCGCGTCGACCGGCAGATCGGCCTCGATCGCGTCGCGGTAGACCTGGCGCTGTCGATCGGCCGAGGTGCCGGTCTCGAGGATCCGGCGCGCGCTCTCGACCTCGGCGAGGCAGCCCAGCGCCTCGGCATCCTCGCGCACCAGCTCGATCAGCTCGTCGAGCAGGTTCTCGAACGGGACCAGCCGGCGCTGGCCGAGATCGATCAGCCCGTTGGTGATGCCGTAGCGCATCGCGTGCCAGCGGTTCTCTTCGATGAGGAAATTGTCGTAGATCCGCCAGCGCCGGTTCTGGCTCTTGAGCCGCCACAGGAACCGGGTGAGCGACTGGATCAGGGCGGCGAGGGTGAGGGCGGTTTCCATCCGCGGCGAGACATCGCAGATCCGCGCCTCGATGGTGGGAAAGCGCGCCGAGGGGCGCAGGTCCCACCAGATCTTGGAGCTGTCTTCGATCAACCCGAGGCCGACGATCGCGTCGATCGTGCGCTGGTAGGCCGACCAGGAGGTGAACTGCGGCGGCAGCCCGGTGCGCGGCAGGTTGTCGAAGATCGTCAGCCGGTAGGAGGCGAGCCCGGTGTCCTCGCCCTGCCAGAACGGCGACGAGGCCGACATGGCCAGCAGGTGCGGCAGGAAATAGGTCAGCTGGTTGAGGATGTCGATCCGGTCTTCCTTGTCCGGAAGGCCGACATGCACATGCATGCCCGAAATCAGCAACCGCCGGGCCACCCCGCCGAGATCGCGCCGCAGTTCGTTGTAACGGTCGCGGTCGGTGTGATGCTGGTCGCGCCAGGCGGCATAGGGGTGGCAGGAGGCGGCGATCGGGGCGAGGCCGAAGGCCTCGGCCTGCTTCGCCACCGAACGGCGCAGCTTGCGCAGATCGGCCCGGGCCTCGCCGATGGTGCGGCAGACATGGGTGCCGATCTCGATCTGGCACTGCAGGAACTCGGGGCTGAACTGTTCGTCCAGCTCCGCTTTGCAGGCCTCCATCAACCCCGCCGGCGCCTCGGCGAGATCGAGGGTTTCCTTGTGGACGAGGAGGTATTCCTCCTCGATGCCGATGGTGAAATCCGGAGTGTCCATGGTCAAACCTGCGACGAATTTCCTATCGGTGCAAGCGCCGGGCGCGGCTCAGGTGGTTTGCAGCAGCGCCGCAATCGACGGCACATCGACACCGAGCACGGCAAGCGCCTCGGGTTCGGTCTCGACGGTCACGGCGACGACGTGATGGGTGTGGTCCCAGGCCCGTTTGATGAACTGGGCGAGGCCCTGGCTGCGGTCGTCGGGCGCGAGGCAGACGACGAGCGACGGGTGGCGCGGATCGTTGCGGACCTCGGCTTCGCGCGCCTGGTGCCGCATCATCGCGGGATAGTCGCGCTCCCAATCGGTGAGGTCGCTGAAATCGACCAGTTCGCGCATCCCCTTGCGGTAGTCGGGATGGGCGATCATGGCGGCAAAGGTCCGGGCGCACTCGGACATGTCCATCCGGCCAACGCAATGGATGTAGACGAGGAAATGCTCGGGCAGGATGCGGAGGGAAACGGACATCGGGTCGGGTCTCACGCCTCCTGCAACAGCGCGTCGATGCTGGTTTCGGGTTGCCCGAGAACGTGCAGCGCATCGGCTTCGGTTTCCTGCACCAGCGGGATCACCCCCGGGACCTCTTCCCAGGAGCGCAGGATCATGCGGGCCATCGCCTGGGTGTGCTGCGTCGGCGCGAAGTAGACGAAATGGGTCTCGTGGCCCGAACCGACGAAAGCATCGGCCTTGGCGACCTGCAGCTTCAGCAGGCCGGCGAAGTCCTTTTGCCAATCGGTGACGCGCGACAGGTCGATCAGTTGCTTCTGGCCCGGCCGCATGTCCGGGTGCCGCATGTAGGCGCCGAAGGCCGCGGCCGTTTCGGGGAAGGTGATGACGCCCGCGTAGCGCACGTAAACCAGCCCGCGCGCGGGAAGAATCCTGAAATCGATGGGCATGAAGAACCTGAACCGAAGACCAACGCCATCACCCCTGTACGGGGTGAGATCACGCAAAGCATAGCGTTTAAGTTGCGTTGGACCAAGGGTCAGGCGGGTCGGGTATACCCCCAGAAAGGGCCGCGATCAGGCCGCCATGGGCAGTTCGGCCACCCGCATTTCGGTCTGCCCGAGAATCGCGAGCGCCTCGGCTTCGTCGTCGAGCACCAGCGGCACGACACCGGGGATGCCGTCCCAGGCGCGGGCGAGGATCCCGGCGAGTTCGCGGGCGCGGTCGGTTGGCGCGTAGTAGACGCAGAGGGTCTGCCGGTCCTGGCGCCGCATCCAGTCGCGGTGGACCTCGCCGGGCGTGACCGATCGCGCGAGGTCCTCGTCCCAGCCGGTCACACCGGACAGATCGACCAGGTGCATCTGGTCCGGCCGGAAGCTGCGGTGACGGACCACCTCGCCGATCACGGCGGTGCGTTCGGCGGCACTGATGGCGCCCTGGTAGACGACAACGGCGAGATCACGGTTGGACAGGATGGAATAGGTAATCGGCATGGAGACCTCCTCGGGGGGTGCGGGGTCAGGGGATGCCCAAAGGGATAGCGGCTGGAAGGGTGTTGGAAAAAGGTTTTTCTTTTCCACAGGCTACACCGAGGCGGAAAGCCGCCGCGCCGCATCGCGGCATCGGAACAAGTCCGCCGAGGTCGCGAGATTGTCGCCGGAATCGGGCGGATGTCTCGCCGATCTGGCCGCCGCGGCCGATCCGGCGCTGTCACCCGTTTGGCTGACAACGGTCGCACCGGCGTCCGGGTAGCGTAGGTCCGACGGGACCACCGTTCAGATGTCAAAGGAGAACTCGAATGGACCGAACGCATTTCCTGGCCAGCCATCCGCATTATTGGCCGCATGGCCAGTCGGAAGACGACTAATACGCACTTCGGGACCGATCCTTTCGCCGGTGTGCGGCGCGGATTTCGTGCGCTGGGGCGGGCACTTCGCTGGGCGAGATCGCAACGCCGCGCGAAGCCGGGCGCCGCCGCGGCGCAGACCGTGCTATGATCGCCGCGATGCAGCCGCGCATCGCCGGGCCGGGGGCGGACATGGACGACGACAGAGAGGCCATTCTGGACCTGATCGAACGCGAGACCACCGCCTTTCTGTGCCGGGACTTCGACGCCTGGGCCGACTGCTTGATCCATGACGACGGCATGCGCCGGATCGGCGCCCTGGTTGGCGGTACGGTGGCGTACCACGAGGGATGGGAGGTCGAGCGCGACACTGTCAGAGAATTCATGGAGCGTTTCCCCGACCCCAATCCCATCGCGGCACGGACGATGCGGCGGACCAACATCTCGCTGCGCATTCACGGCGCGATGGCCTGGGTGTCGTTCGATCAATACGGCGAGCGATCAGAAGACCCGCTGGTGTCGGTCGGCCTCAGCCACCAGGTTCGAATTGTCGAGAACAGGGCCGGCGCGTGGAAGATCGCGATGATTGCCTTCGGGGACACCACGCTGGAATACTACGATTTTCCGGTGATCCGGATCGACGAGAACGCGCGTATCGATTGGATGAACGACCAGGGTCGCGTTGACCTTTCGAATCATCCGGCGCTGACGCGCAGCGGACCCTGCCTGCGGGGACGCTACCCAAGCGACGACAGGCGCCTGCAGGATGCCATCAGGGAGGTGGCCGGGCGCGGTGTCGTCGATTGGCGGGCGACGCTCGCGCACCCGCGTGGGCGGATGGCCGACCCGGTGGTCCTGACCGGTGCGGCCGCCGACGGGCAGCACATTGTCTGGATTTCAAAACAGGACGGTATGCTTCTGGTGTCGTTTCGCGATACCGCGAGCGAGCAGGCCCGGCTCGAGCAGGCGGCGGAGCTGTTCGATCTGTCGCCGGCGCAGACCCGGCTGGCGGGAATGATCCTCGAAGGCCATGACCTCGCGGAGATCGCCGCCCGGCTGGCGATCAGCCCCAACACCGCCAAGACGCATCTGACGCGCATCTTCGACAAGACCGGGGCGCGCAGCCAATCGGCGCTGGTGTCGAGGCTGCTTGGCATCCGACCGCCGCGCTAGGGGCCAATGAAAAAGGGCGCCGCTCGGGCGCCCTTTCCGTGCGGTGTCTTGTCGGCTCAGTCCATCGCCTTGAACGCCGTCTCGGCGCCATGGGCGATGTGCTGGAACCAGCGCTCCGTCACCGTCTTGGTGCGGGTGTAGAAGCGGAAGGCGTCGGGGCCGTACTGGTTGAGATCGCCGAAGCCCGACTTTTTCCAGCCGCCGAAGGTGTAGTAGCTGAGCGGCACCGGGATCGGGAAGTTGATCCCGACCATGCCGACATTGACCCGGGAGGCGAAGTCGCGCGCGATCTCGCCGTCGGCGGTGAAGATCGCGGTGCCGTTGCCGTACGGGTTGTCCATCACCAGCTTGAGCGCGTCTTCGTAATTGTCGGCGCGCACCTGGCTGAGCACCGGCCCGAAGATCTCTTCGCGGTAGATCTCCATCTCCGGGGTGACGTTGTCGAACAGGGTCGGGCCGACGAAGAAGCCGTTCTCGTAGCCTTGCAGCTTGAGGTCGCGCCCGTCGGTCACCAGCGTCGCGCCCTGGTCGACACCCGAGGCGATGAGGCCCTTGACCCGGTCGACCGCCTGCGGCGTCACCAGCGGGCCGAAATCCATGTCTTCGCCGGCGGTATAGGGGCCCACTTTCAGCTTTTCGATCCGCGGGACCATCAGCTCGACCAACCTGTCGGCGGTCTCTGCCCCCACCGGCACCGCCACCGAGATCGCCATGCAGCGTTCGCCGGCCGCGCCGAAGCCGGCGCCGATCAGCGCGTCGGCCGCCTTCTCCATGTCGGCGTCGGGCATGATGATCATGTGGTTCTTGGCGCCGCCGAAACACTGGGCGCGTTTGCCGTTGGAACAGGCCCGGCCGTAGATGTACTGCGCGATCGGGGTGGAGCCGACGAAGCCCACCGCCTGGATCGTCTCGTTGTCGAGGATCGCGTCGACCGCCTCCTTGTCGCCGTGGACGACCTGGAGCACGCCGTTGGGCAGGCCGGCTTCCTGGAACAGCTCGGCGAGCAGAACCGCGGTGGAGGGCGTGCGTTCGGAAGGCTTGAGGATCATCGCGTTGCCGGCGGCAATGGCGGGCGCCATCTTCCACATCGGGATCATCGCCGGGAAGTTGAACGGGGTGATGCCGGCGACCACGCCGAGCGGCTGGCGCATCGAGTAGAGGTCGATGCCGGGGCCGCCGCTGTCGGTGAACTCGCCCTTCAGCATCGCCGGCGCCCCCATGCAGACCTCGACCACTTCGAGGCCGCGCTGGACGTCGCCGCGCGCATCCGGAAGGGTCTTGCCGTGCTCGCGCGAGATGACCTCGGCGAGGCGGTCCATGTTTTCGTTGATGAGCGCGCCGAACTTCATCATCACCCGGGCGCGGCGCTGCGGGTTGACCTTGGCCCAGAGGGTCTGGGCCGCGGCGGCGCGGGCCACGGCGTCGTCGAGTTCGGCCGGCGTGGCGAGCGGCACCTTGCCCTGGACCTCGCCGGTGGCGGGGTTGAAGATGTCGGCGTAACGGCCCGACGTGCCCTTGACGCGCTTGCCGTCGATCCAGTGTTCGAGTTCGTACATGGGGTCCTCCTGTGCTGGGGGCATCTTAGGCTTGCAATTTTGCGCTAGAAAGGGGCAATATTCCAAATGCGTTTTGCAAAAATGCAACGGGCCGCTCATCGCGCCCACTGGACGCTCTTCGCCTGCGAAGGTGGTCCGAAGGAACGGATGAGCCCATCTTCCCAGGGAGAGCCGAGATGAAACAGATCCTCAACATCGCCGACGCGGCCCTGCAAGGCGTCGGCAACGGTGGATGGTTCGCCGCCGAGTTCGCCTCGCTCGGGGCGGTGATCGGGGCCGAGAAGCTCGGCGTGAGCCTCACCGTGGTGCCGCCGCACAGCCGCGCCTTCCCCAAACATGCCCACCACGCCAACGAGGAGATGATGTTCGTGCTCGACGGCCAGGGCACCTACCATTGCGGCGACCGGAGCGCGCCGGTGCGCGCCGGCGATCTGGTCGCGGCCCCCGCAGGCGACGGCACCACCGCGCATCAGATCGAAAACACCTCCGACGCGGAGCTGCGCTATCTCACCTTTTCGACCAAGCGCGAACCGGAGGTGGTGGAATACCCCGACAGCGGCAAATTCGCCGTGGTCTCGAAAGCCGGCGGCGAGACGCCCGCGTTCCACTTCATCGGGCGGCAGGAGAGTGCGGTCAATTTCTGGGACGGCGAAAGGGAATGACCGCGGACCCGGACTGGGACGATCTGAAGGTGTTTCTCGCGGTGGCGCGGGGTGAGAGCCTGTCGGCCGCCGCCAAGGTGCTGCGGCGCGATCCGGCGACGGTCGGCCGCCGGGTGAACCGGCTCGAGGAATCGCTCGGCGCCGCGCTGTTCGTGCGCACGCCCGCGGGCTACGGGCTGACCGAGGCGGGGGGACGGTTGCTCGACCACGCCGAAACCGTGGAACAGGCGATCTCGCAGGGCGCCGAAGCGCTGCGTGGCGCGCCCGGCCAGCTGACCGGCCAGGTGCGGATCGGCGCGCCGGACGGCGCCGCGGTGTTCCTGCTGCCGCGGGTCTGTGCCGCGATCCGCCGACAGCATCCGGGGCTCGATGTGCAGATCGTGGCCCTGCCCGGCGTGGTCAACCTGTCGCGCCGCGAAGCCGATTTCGCCGTCACCGTCACCCCGCCGACCGCCGGGCGGCTCACGGTGCAGAAGATCACCGATTACCGGCTGCACCTGGCGGCGCATCGCGACTATCTCGCGCGCGCGCCGCAGATCCGCACCCTCACCGATCTGCGCGACCATCCGGTGGTCGGCTACATTCCCGACATGATCTTCGACAAGGCGCTCGACTACCTGTCGGAACTGCCGGTCAGCGGCGTCGGGCTGGCCTCCAACGCGGTTTCGGTGCAGCTGTCGTTCCTGCGCGAGGCGGCCGGGGTGGGCATCGCGCATGATTTTGCGCTGCCGTTCGTGCCGGACCTGCGCAAGGTTCTGCCGGACGAATTCGCGCTCACCCGCAGCTACCATCTGGTGCGCCATGCCGGCGACCGGCGGATCGAACGGCTCGCGCGGGTGGGCGACATGCTGCTCGCCGGGCTCAAGGCCGAGGTGGCGCGGCTCGAATCCCTCACTTGACAATCTCCGCGAGGTTTTGAACCTTGAGATTGCAAACAAAAGTGCGCGCGCGGCCCGGTTGCCGGAGCGTCGCGCCGGCCCAGGGAGACCCACATGCTCGTCAGTCAGATACTCAAGGACAAGTCGATCCAGGAGGTCGTCATGGTGGCCCCCGGATCCACTGTGGGCGAGGCAGCGGGGCTGCTCTCGGCGAAACGGATCGGCGGGGTTCTGGTGTCCGACAGCGTCGATGGCCTGCCGCTCGGGATCGTCACCGAGCGCGACATCGTGCGCGAGCTCGGCAAGCGGGGCGCGATCTGCCTCGACGACCAGGTCGACGACATCATGACCCGCGAACTCGTCACCTGCGCGCCCAACGACCGCGCCGTCCGGGTGCTGCAGGTGATGACCGACAAGCGGTTTCGCCACATGCCGGTGATGGACGAGGGCAGGCTCGTCGGGCTGGTGTCGATCGGCGACCTGGTCAAGGCCCGGCTCGACGAGCTGAGCGCCCAGGCAGAATCGCTCAAGAACATGATCATGGGCTATTGAGGGGCGCGGCCGCGCGCCCTGCGCCCGGCTGATCGTGCTTCCGTCGCACCGGGATCGTGCCCGGCGGGCGCGACGACAAGGGCCGTCGCGACGCCAAAAGCCCTTGCAAAGACGGGAAAAATATTGTTTTCGAGCCGTCAAGCCAAGGAGAACGGCACATGCGCATCGGCCTCTACCCGGGTACGTTCGATCCGATCACGCTCGGGCATCTCGACATCATCTCGCGGGCCTGCCTGCTGGTCGACCGGCTGGTCATCGGCGTGGCCATCAACCGCGACAAGAAACCCCTGTTCGACCTCGAGGAGCGGGTCGGCATGGTCACGGCCGAGACCGCCGGCCTGGCCGCGAAGACCGGCTGCGAGATCGTGGTTCATCCGTTCGAGAACCTGCTGATCGACTGCGCCCACGACGTCGGGGCCAGCCTCATCGTGCGGGGTCTGCGGGCGGTGGCCGATTTCGAGTATGAATACCAGATGGTCGGGATGAACCGCGCCCTCGACAGCTCGATCGAGACCGTCTTTCTGATGGCCGAAGCGCGGTTTCAGCCGATCGCCTCGAAGCTGGTGAAGGAGATCACCCGGCTCGGCGGCGACGTGTCGAAATTCGTCACCCCGGAGGTGAAGGCGGCGCTGGAAGCGCGCTACGGGCGGTGAAACCCGTCCCTGCCTGACCGCGCCACGGCTTGCCGCCTGCCGTTTGGCGCGCCCGGGCGGGAAGGTCGCACAGGGGCCTCGTCGGGTCCGGGACCTGTGCGGGAGGCGCATCCGCCTCGGATCCGCCAGTGACCCCGTTGCCGGCGGATTGCGCCGGTCGCCGCCCGTCGGCATGCGACCGTTGATAGCGACTGCCTGGGCTGGCCATCATCGCCCGATGACCTGGCTCGGCTTGCTCCACGTCCTGATGATGACCGCCGCGCTGGGGATCGGCGCCGCCCTGTTCGCGTCGCGGAAGGGGACTTTGCGGCACATGCGCTGGGGGCGGGTGTTCGTGGTCGCGGTCCTCGCCTCCGATCTCATCGTTTTCGGCGTCTTCGAGGATTCCCGGCAGATCGGTGTGTTTCACATCCTCGCGATCGTGAGCTTCGTCTCGGTTCTGACCGCGCTTTTCCTGGTGCGGGCGCGGCGCGGCGGCCTTGGGTTTCGCATCGCGCATGGACACGTCATGCTCTGGTCCTTCGGCGGAATGGTCGCCGCGGGGCTTGGCCAGGGCGCGACGCTGCTCGGCTTCCCGCCCTGGCCAATCATTCTTGTGACCCTGCTGCTGGTCGGCGGTTTTGCGGCCCGGCTCGATTTCCAGGCGATGTTGAGCGCCCGCTAGCGGGGCCGTCCGCGCCTTGGCCGGCGGTCTGTGCTAAGGTGTTCGGACGAGTGACAGGAGGAAAGACCCATGTTCGACCTGGACACGTTCATTTCCGATTGCCGTGATGCCGTTGACGCCGACCCGACCCACAGATCGGCCGCCGAAGTCGTGCGCCGCGCGCTGTCGGATCCGGACCGGGTGCTGGCGGCGCTCGGGGAACCGACCGAGCCGGGGATTACCCCGCTTTATCAATCCGATACGCTGACCATCATCAATCTTGCCTGGAAACCCTCGACGACCATCCCGCCGCACAATCACCAAATGTGGGCGGTCATAGGCATTCTCGGCGGGCGCGAGGACAACATTTTCTGGCGGCGGATCAAGGATCATCCTGACGGCCTGATCGAAGCGGCCGGCGCGAAGGCCCTGTCGACGGGCGATGTCTGCCCGATGGGCCCCGACATCATCCATTCGGTCACCAACCCGATTCCGCGCCTGACAGCGGCGCTTCATGTCTATAGCGGCGATTTCTTCGAGGCCGAACGCAGCGAGTGGGAACCGGAAGGCTTGTGCGAACAGCGGCTCGACATCGACAGGGTGCGGGCGCGGTTTTCGAATTAGCCGCGCCGGTCCCGGGCTGTCACCGGTCGCGGCAGGTCTGCGCGCCTCGGGCTCCGAGCGGGCCAGAAGGCGGGGGCACCGGAGCGGGGTCGTCCTGTGCGGCGGCAGTGGTCTTGCGTGTCGCAACCCTGCGCAGGGTGCCCCGGCGACCCCGGATTCACGACCGCGCGGGCTGGAGATCTTTCGACGCCAGAAGCGCGGCCGCCGCGATCATCAACCCGCCGCAGATCCTGTTGATCCGTCCGAACGAGGCCCGGCCGAGAACGGCGGCGGCGCGGACCCCAAACCAGCCCCAGAGCACCAGGAGCGCTCCGTCGATGGCGATATAGGTAACGCCGAGGGCCAGCACTTGCTGCAGGATCGCAAGCGATGTGTCGATGAACTGAGGAAAAAGAGCGCCGAAAAACACGACCGCGAAAGGATTGGCCATCGAGGTCATGAACCCCTGCCGGAAGAGGCGGAGCCTGGCGCCGAGGGCCGTGGCGGCCACCGGATTGCCGTGATCGCCAGACAGAAAGAGCTGCACGCCGATCCAGGCCAGGTAGGCAACGCCGAGCCACTTGATCCAGACGAAAGCGGTCGCGGAGGTGGCGATGACGGTCGCGAGGCCGAAAGCGGCAGCGGTCATCTGCAGGCAATTCGCGGTCAGATCGCCCAGAACCGTGAAGATGCTGCGGCGCAGGCCGTGCCTGATACTGTTCGAGATGACCAGCAATTGGCTCGTATCCGGCGGCGTCGCGAAGAAAACGGCCACCGCCGCAAGGTAGAGCAGATAGGTCTCCAGCGGCATCCGGTTGTCTCCGTGCGATCGTCGTCGGATGCTGAGGAGCGGGAGGTGGTTTGTCAACGTCCCGGGACGGGCGGCGAGACCGCGCGCATCGGAGGGCGGCACTCTCGCGCGCCGGTCGAGCGGTCGGGTTTCGCACGCTCGAAAAAGCAAAACGGGCCGGCGAAGTGCCAGCCCGTCAGGTCATATTGTTATTTGTATGCTCGACGTATTCTGCGTCCCCGTCTCGCGAGGGCTCCCCCCGCGGCATCGGCTCAGGCGCCGTAGACCGCGGCCTGGGCGATGGCTTTTGCGTCCGACGGGAAGATGCCGAGGTCTTCGACCGCAAGCTCGGTCGGCAGGGCCTGGATTTCGCGGATCGTGCGGTTGTAGAGCGCGCGTTTGGCGACGGCGGTGCGGATCGTGGAGAAGGTGGTCATGTCATGTCCTTTCAGGGTCTCGGTTTCGATTTCAACTTGTTCACTTGCCCCGGTGTTTCGGGATTGGGTCACTCTTGTTGTCCTGAATCTAACCCTGTGACCCCCCGGGACAACTGCCGGTTCCGGGAGTCCGGTCTGCGTTGAGCGCATGGCTCTGAAAACCCCTTAGAATACTGGGGTTTTCGGGTGGATGGGCGGTTGATTGCCGATGACAGCGCTACAATGGGTGGATTTCCGCGAATCCGTCACGGAATCTTCACGAAGTTGTTCCCCGGTTCTGTGTCGATATCGCATCAGAGGCCATGCGTGTGACGCATTGCTTCGTTGCATGATCGCGCAAAACGGCCGCGGGCACAAAAAAACGGCCCGGGGGTTTGCCCCGGGCCGCGCGGTCGTGAGCCTGCGCTGGCTCAGATGAACTTGGCCATCACAACGGCGGTGTCGAGCATCCGGTTCGAGAAGCCCCACTCGTTGTCGTACCAGGTCAGGATGCGGACGAAGTTGCCGTCCATCACCTTGGTCTGGTCCATGTGGAAAATCGACGAATGCGGGTCGTGGTTGAAGTCGATCGAGACGTTCGCAACCTCGGTGTAGCCGAGCACGCCCTTGAGCGGGCCGGCCGAGGCCGCCGCCTTGATCGCGGCGTTGATCTCTTCGACCGTGGTGTCGCGGTTGGCCTCAAAAGTGAGGTCGACGACCGAGACGTTCGGCGTCGGCACCCGGATCGCGACGCCGTCGAGCTTGCCGTTGAGCTCCGGCAGCACCAGGCCGACGGCCTTGGCGGCCCCGGTCGAGGTCGGGATCATCGACATCGCCGCGGCACGGGCGCGGTAGAGATCCTTGTGCATGGTGTCGAGCGTCGGCTGGTCGCCGGTGTAGCTGTGGATCGTGGTCATGAAGCCACGCTTGATGCCGACGGTGTCATTGAGCACCTTGGCGACGGGCGACAGGCAGTTGGTGGTGCAGGAGGCGTTGGAGACGATGACGTCGTCCTTGGTCAGGGTGTCGTGGTTGACGCCGTAGACGATGGTCTTGTCGGCATTGGCCGCGGGGGCCGAGCAGAGCACCCGCTTGGAGCCGTTGCCGAGGTGGACGCTGGCCTTTTCCTTCGAGTTGAAGATGCCGGTGCATTCGAGCACGATGTCGACGTCGCCCCAGGGCAGATCGTCGGGGTTGCGCAGCGCGGTCACCCGCATCGGGCCGGCGCCGGCGTCGATCGTGTCGCCGTCGACCTTGACCTTGTTGGGGAACTTCCCGTGCACGCTGTCGAACTGCAAGAGGTGGGCGTTGGTCTCGACCGGGCCGAGGTCGTTGATGGCAACGACTTCGATATCCTTGCGCCCGCTCTCGTGGACTGCGCGCAGCACGTTGCGTCCGATCCGTCCGAAACCGTTGATTGCGACCTTGACCGTCATGTCTTGCATCCTTGTGTAATGGATGGCCCGGGGTGTGAGCCGGGCCGGAATTCGCGCCGCCATCTTTGCCAGCGGCGGCGGATAGTCAAGCCAAAGACCCTGCATGACCGCTTTGCGCTTTGACACGGGTCAAATCCGCGGCCAAATCAGCGCCAGAAAGCGATCCATTCGAGGAAATCGAGGCCCTTGCGCCCGAGAAAGACCGGCAGGGCGCCGCCGAAGGCATAGGCGTCGATGGCGAAGAGGGCGAGGATGACGAGGGCGAGCGCGATGGCGATCCGGTTGGTCATCGCACCTTGTCCCGCAGCGCCACGCGGGGGGCAAGGAAAAATCGCCCACCGCTGCACCGGGCCCGGTCAGCCGCGCGGCCGGTCGCGGTCGCGGTGGGCCAGCCAGAAGGCGAGGCTCGAACAGAGCGCTGCGCCGAGGAGCAGGGCGCGCGGGGTGCCGTCGAAGGCGAGACCGACCGGGGCGGCGATGGCGATGGCGAAGACCGACGACAAGGCGCCCAGAACCGCCGCGGCGGTGCCGGCGATATGGCCGAGCGGCTCCATCGCCAGGGCGGTGATATTGCCGAAGGTGAGCCCGTTCATGAAAAACAGCGTCACCGACCAGACGATGTAGAGGCCGAGCCGTTGCCCTGGCGCCAGCCCATCGACCAGGCCGAATTGCCAGCCGGCCCAGATCAGCGTGGCGATCACCGCCTGGGTGCCGAAGGCACGCTGCGCCAGGGGGCGCATGCCGAGGCGCATGACCAGCCGGGCGTTGATGAAACCGGAGACGCCCGACAACAGAGCGATACCGGCGAAGTAGAGCGGAAACCGGGTGCCGGCGCCGAGGGCCTCGGTGAACACCTGCTGGGCCGAGTTGATATAGCCGAGGAGCTGGCCGAAACCGAGCGAGGCCACCACCAGGTAGCGCCGCGCGACCGGGGTGCGCAGGACCTCGACGACCGCCGCGAAGACCGGCGCGAGCCGGAACGGGCGGCGGTTTTCGGGCGCGAGGGTCTCGCCCTGGCGCAGCAGAAACCAGCTCAGGATGACGACGCCCATGGCGAAATAGACCGAGAAAAGCCCGCGCCAGCCGCCGGTGGCGAGCACGATCCACTGGCCGACGAGCGGCGCGAGGGCCGGGACGATGACGAAAAAGGTGAAGACCAGGCTGCCGATCCGCGCCTGTTCGCGGCCCGAATAGAGATCGCGCATCAGCGCCTGGGTAACGACCCGGCTGGCCGCCGCCCCGAGCCCCTGGACGAAGCGGAAGGCCAGAAGCGCGTCGAGGCTGCCCGCGGCGCGCGCCGCCAGAGCCCCGGCGACGAAGAGGCCGACGCCGAGGATGAGCGCCGGGCGCCGCCCGAAACTGTCGGAGAACGGGCCGATGAATATCTGGCCGACGCCGGTGCCCAGTACGAAGGTGGAGATCGTGAGCTGCGCCCGGGACGGGGCGCCGGGGGTGAACTCACGCGCAATCTCGGGCAGCGCGGGCATGATCGAGTCGATGCTGAACGCCATCATCGCCATCAGCGCGGCGAGCAGCAGCACCAGTTCGACCTGGGGCAGGGGGCGCGTGGGGGTGACGAAGCGCATCGGCGGTCCTTTCCCCGCGTGTCATGCCGCGTTTGCGCGGCGGACGCCAGAGCGGGCGGAGGCGACGGCGCGCCGGCGCGCCCCGGGCCGGGTCCGGGGCGGGTGCGGCCGGCGGCGCCCGTCCGGCGCGCGAGCCTGCGGCGGTCTTGCGCCGGCGTCCGGGTGCGCGGCGTCGGACCCGGCGGCGGGTCGGCGGCGACGCACGGCCTCGCGCCGCAGGGGGGTGCATATGTCGCTGAACCCTTGGCGATGGGCGCGGCGGGCGCGGCGGATCCTTCCGTTCCGACGCATGGACAGCAGCGTCATGTCCCGCGATCAACCGCCCGGTCGACCGCACCGACGCGCGCTTTCGCGGTTTCCGCCTCGCGCAGGACACGGCGGTTGATCTTGCCGGACGAGGTCATTTGAAAGCCGTCGACGAATTCGACCTCGCGCGGGGCCTTGTAGCCCGCGAGCCGCGTCTTGACGTGCGCCTTCAGGGCCTGTGCCAGCGCCGCTTCACCGACAAAGCCCGGCCGGGTGCTGACCAGGGCCTTGACGATCGCCCCGCGGTCGGGATCGGGCTTGGCGATGACCGCCACCTCGGCCACGGCCGGATGCGACAGCAGGCATTCCTCGATCTCGGCCGGTCCGATGCGGAAACCCGAGGACTTGATCAGATCGTCCGACCGGCCCTTGTACCAGAAATACCCGTCGCCATCCCGCACGGCCAGGTCGTGCGTGCGCCAGTAGGGCCCCAGTTTCATGTCGGCGGTCTTCTCGGCGTTGTTGAAATAGCCCAGGAACCGGGTCGGCGAGGCCTGGGGCGTGACGACCTCGCCGGGCTCACCGTCCGCAACCTCTTTGCCGTCGCCATCGACCAGCAACACCTCGTGCCCGGGATAGGCCCGCCCCATGGAGCCGGGCCGCCGCGGATACAGAGCCGCACAATTGCCGATGAGGTGGTTCACCTCGGTCATGCCGTAGAACTCGTTGCAGATCACCCGCAGCTTGTCTTCCGCCCAGCTGAGCGTCTCGGCCGCCAGCGCCTCGCCCCCGGTGCAGAGGACCCGGAGCGCCAGGTCGTAGTCGGCGTGCGGGTCGGGATGCTGTGCCAGGCGCTTGATCGCCGTGGGCGCGAGGAAGCTGTGCGTCACCCTGTGCCGGCTCATGAAGCCATAGGCATGCTCCGCCGAGAACCGGTCGAGCGAGGTGGCCGCGGGACGTCCCGCCATCCAGGCCGGGAACAGCATGTCGAGCAGCCCGCCGACCCAGGCCCAGTCCGAGGGCGACCAGTAGACTGCGTCCTCGTCGTCCAGCGCCAGGTTGTAGAACAGGTTGATCGAGGGGGTGTAGGCGGCCAGAACCCGGTGCCCGTGCAGGATGCCCTTGGGCTTGCCGGTGGAGCCGGAGGTGTACATCAGGAGAGCGGGATCGTCGGCCCCGCCAAGCTCGGGCGTGAAATCGGCCGGCGGGTTGGCCATGGCCGCGCCGAGGTCGAGATCCCCCGGTCCGGGACCCCGCATCAGCACATGGCGCAGATGCGGGAAGTGCTCGCCCCGCAGCGGCTCCCAGGCCGCGCGACTGGTCAGGATGACCCCGGCCCGGCAATCGTTGAGCGCATGGGCCAGCGTGTCCGGGCCGTAGAGCTGTGACAGGGTGACGGCGATACCGCCGATCTTGGCAATCGCCATGTGGCCGATGCCGGTATCGGGATGTTGTCCGGTATGCAGCGCCACCGGATCGCCGCGGCCATAGCCCAGCCGCCGCAGCTCGGCCGCAAGGCCGGTGGCAGCGGCGTCGACGTCGGCAAAGCTCAAGGTGGTGACGCTCCCGTCCGCGGCCTCGAAGATCATCGCCGGTCTGTCGCGGTCCTGCGGTCCCAGAAAGCGTCCCAGGGTGGCTGAGTAGATGTTGTACTCCGCCGGCCAGGTGATGGCGTACCGGCCCGGCGCGTCGCGGGTCAGATGCAGGGCCGCCAGTGCTTGCGGGCCCAGGTTCTCCAGGTAGTCGCTCATGTCTCGGGCTCCGCTGTGAGGGCAAGGATCGGCGGCTCGTCGGGGCAGGGGGCCAGAACCGCGCGGGTGGCCCCTTCGGGCAGCGCCTCCGCGCGGGCAATGGCCGCACCGGTGGCCCCGTCGAAACGGGCCAGGACGATGTCGCCGTCCGTGCCTTGGGTGCGGAACAGAACCGTGGCACCGCCGCTCAGGCTGCGCCAGCCATCCGATGGCACCCGGCAGGCCGGGCAGACCCGCAGGGGCGGAAACCGCACCTCGCCGCAGGCCGAACAGGTGGAGGCCACGGCCTTTCCCGCCCGCAACCCGTCGAGCCACGGGGCCAGCCAGCCTTCGCCGAGGGTGTAGTCCAGCGCCACTCGCCGCTTCATGTCCGATCTCCCGCGCTCAGGACCGTGACGGCACAGGTCGTGCCGACCCCGCCATGGGTATCGGCCAGCGCGTGGCCCAGGGGGCGATCCGGTTGCAGGCCGGGGTGATAGCGCCCCTCCAGCAAGAGGGCACAGGTTGCGGTCTGCCCGACGCCGGTGGCCCCGACCGGCGCGCCTTGTCCCATCAGCCCGCCGGAGAGGTTGACCGGGCAGCGCCCGTCCTTGCTGAAACGCGCCGCGCGCAACTCCCGGATCGGATCCGGCGCCAGATCCAGCGCCGACAGCGCCTGCACCTCGGCGCCGGCATAGGCGTCGTAGACCTCCGCCACGGCGATCTCGGCCGCCTCGATCCCGGCCATGGCGAACGCGCGCTTTGCGGCCGTGGTCTTGGCGGTGAACTGGCCGGGGGCCGTGCGGTGCCCCAGCCCCGGCAGGTCGGAGCCGGCGCCGATCCCGGTGATCCGGGGGGCCGTCTTGCGCCGGGCTTCGGGTGCCGCCTCCGGGGCGGACAGGATCAGCGCCGCCGCCCCGTCGCTGAGCGGCGAGCAATGCAACCGGCGATAGGGGGCCGAGATCATCGGCGCCGCGGCAAACTCCTCCGCCTTGTGCGCGCGTGGCAGATGGGCGTTCGGATTGGCCATGGCATTGCCCCGGTTCTTGATCGTGACCGCGTCGAGGTCGTCTGCGGTCGCACCATGATCCGCGGCGAACGCCTGCCAGGACAGGGCATAGAGGCTGGTGGCGGTGACCCCGGCCAGACCCTCGGTCCAGAAATCGAAGGAATAGCCGTAGAGCTCACGGACAATGTCGCCGGCCAGGGCACTGGCGGAGGGATCGACGCCCACCACCGCCACCCGCCGCGCGCGCCCCGACAGGATGCGATCGACGCCGGCATGCACCGCCAATTGCCCCGAGGCACCGCCGCCTTCGACCCGCATCGTCTCGGCCCCGACAAGGCCGAGATCCTGCGCCAGCACCGAGGCGGGGTTGAGCTGCAGGGTGAAGAAATCGCTTTCGGACGCGACGATCAGCGCGTCGATATCGCCGCGCTCGATCCCGGACATGGCCAGCGCCGCGTCAAAGGCCGCACCCGCCCAATCGCGCGCACCCGACCCGTCGCGCCGCCTGTTGTACGGCGTCAGAGCAGCTCCGATCACGAGAACCAACGGCGCATCCCTCCCGGAGAGGAGATTGACTCAGATAATTTGTTCCTACAAGTCTGTAATAGCATATCGGGGTCGCTTCACATGCCTATTGCTGCGCGCAGGGTCCATCTCGGGCTGACCATCGTGGGATGTTTCGGTGGCGGCAGCCTCTACGGATGGTCGGGCTACCTGCCGGCGGTGCGGGCGCAATTCGGCGTCAGCAACGCCGCGGCGTCGATGGTGTTCTCGCTGGCCCTGGTCAGTTTCACCCTCGGCGTCCTGCTCGGGCCGGTGCTGCTGGCGAAGGTGCGGCCCGGGCGCAGACTGCCCCTCGGTGCCGGACTGGCGGCTTTGAGCCTGGGCGGCGCGGGCCTGAGCACGGGTTTCGCAGGCCTGGTGATCGCCTATGGGACCTCCTTCGGCTTCCTTTCCGGCACGCTCTACAACCATACCATTTCGCTGGCGGCGCGGTCCCGGGCGGCGACGCTGTTCGTCCCCGTCGGCGTCGCGGCCTTCGGGCTGGGCGGGGCGGTGTTCGGCCCGCTCCAGTTCTGGCTGAATGCCTCCGGCTGGGGGCTGTGGTCGATCACGCCCGCACTGGCCTGTCTGGCCGCGGTGACGCTGCTTTCGCTGGTCGTCCGAGCCCCTGAAACGGCTGAAAACGCTGAGGTTTCAACACCCTTGCCGCTGGTGAAACCCGGCAGGACAATCGCGGTGATGTGGATCATCTTTGCCGCCGGGTCCTGCTCCGGCCTGATCGTGCTCGGGTTTGCCGCGCAGTTCCTGCCGCGCACGGCGGAGGGCGTCGGACCGGCCGGCCTGGCGATCTTCCTGGCCGCCCTGGGCAACACCCTCGGCAGGCTCTCGGCGGCCGTGACCGCCGGGACGTTCGGCCCCGCCCGCGGCATCGCCGGGGCGCTCGCGCTGTCGATGCTCGCCCTGGCCGGGCTGACCGCCACGAGGGCGCCGGGCCTGGTGGTCGGGCTTCTGTTCCTGGTCGCCTTCGCCTACGGCCAGCTTGCCGCGACCACGCCGCTGCTGGTGCGATCGCAGGTCAGCGGACCCGCCTTTTCCGGCGCTTTCGGCTGGGTCTTTACCGGCTGGGGTGTCGCCGGGCTGGTCGGGCCCTGGACGGCGGGTTGGGTGCTGGATGCAACCGGCAGCTTGCGGATCGCCCTGATCGGCTGCATCGCGCTTGCTGCGATCGGCCTCTGGCTCGTCCTCGGTTTCACAAAGCCAAGCAGGGGTGAAGAGATTTGTTGACATGTCCAATTTGTCATTACTAATCTGAGTCATCGCGAACCGGGGAGGCGCAGCGATGAAGTTCGGAATACACGCAGGGCTTTGGATGAAAGCCTGGACGGACGATCCCGCGCCCATTTTCCGCACCGCCGCCGAGATCGGATACGACGGTGTCGAGCTCTCGCTCTTGGGCATCGGTCCGGACCGTGCCGACGCGATCCGGGCACAGGCGAGGGCCTGCGGGCTGGAGCTGACCTGCTCGACTGGTCTCGGCCCCGATGCCGACCCCACATCCCCAGACCCGGACGTGCGCGCCAATGCCGTCGCCGTGCTGACAGAGGCCATCCAGGTGACCGCGCGTCTGGGCGCGCAGGGGTTGGCCGGCGTGGTCGCCGCGCCCTGGGGTGTTTTCGACCCGGCCAACAAACCCGCCCGTGCCGTGCGCTCTGCCGAGACGCTGTCGCAGCTCGACGGGGTGCTGCGCGGCGAGGGCGTCACGCTGGGCATCGAGGCGCTGAACCGGTTCGAGGGCGATCTGACCTCCACCGCCGCCGAGACCTGCGCCATCGCGCGCGCCTGCGGGTCGGACCATATCGGCGTTCTGCTCGACAGCTTTCACATGAACATCGAGGAAAAGGACCCGCCCGCCGCGCTGCGTGCGGCCGGTGACACGCTGGTGCATTACCACGTCTCGGAGAATGACCGGGGACAGCCCGGATCGGGCCGTTACGACTTTCCCGCCGACGCCAGGGCGCTCGCGGACATCGGCTATGACAAATGGGTGGTGGCCGAGATGTTCGTGATGGCGGGCCATCCGTCGAGCCGCGATCTCAACATCTGGCGCGACATCGAACCGGACCCGACCGTCGCGGCAACCAGGACGCTGGCCTACCTCAAGGAGGTGTTCGCCGATGTCGGCTGAGCCCTTCTTCTCCGCCCTCAGGGCCCGTTTCGCCGAAGAGGCCGAGCGGCTGAACGCGCTCGATGCGGCGGTCGGCGACGGCGATCACGGGGCGACCATGCTGCGTGGGTTGACCAGGGCCGTAACGGCGGACGAGGGCAAGCGTGCCCGGGCCTTCATGCGCGCCTCCGGCGGGGCATCGGGAACGCTCTTTGGCCTGATCCTCATGGAGATCGAGGCGCATCTCGACAGCGGCGCCTCGCTGCACGACGGGCTCGCCAGGGCCTGCGACCGGATCTGCGATCTGGGCGAGGTGACCCTGGGCGACAAGAGCATGGTCGACGCGCTGAGCCCGGCCATTGCCGCGCTGGAAACGGGCGATCTGAGCGCCGCCATTGCCGCCGCCGAAAAGGGCCGCGACGACACCCGGGCCCTCAGCGCCCGCCGGGGCCGCGCGCAATATGTCGAGGACGGCGGGCGGGGGCATCTCGACCCCGGCGCGGTATCGGTGGTGATCTTCCTCGAGACGTTGCGCAAGGTGTCGCCGTGAAGAAGCTCTTCAACAGCGCCGAGACCATGGTCGACGACATGCTCGACGGGTTTGTCAGTGCCTTCCCGCAGGTGCAGCGCGGCAGCCGCGACCCGCGGGTGATCAAACGCGCCACCAACGCCAAGAATCCGGATGAAAAGGTCACCCTGCTGATCGGCAATGGCTCCGGCCACGAACCGATCGCCATGGGCTTCGTCGGGCAGGGCGTGCTGGACGCCAATGTCGTGGGCGATGTCTTCGCCGCCCCCTCGGCCGACCTGATCCTCGACGGGCTGGTTGAAATGACCGGCGCGGCGGGCTCGATTCTGCTGATTTCGCAGCATTCGGGCGACATGATCAACGGCCGCGCGGCGACGATGATGGCCACGGATCTCGGGATCAGAACCATCCCGCTGCCGATGTACGACGACATTTCCGCCGCCCCGCCCGAGCGCAAACACGACCGGCGCGGCGCGCCCGGGACGATGTTCATCTACAAGATCCTCGGCGCTGCCGCCGAACAGGGCCGGTCGCTCGACCACCTCGTCGCCCTGGGCGAAGCGGTGCGCGACCGGCTGGTAACCCTCGCCGCCGCGGTCTCGCCGCCGGTCTCGCCGCTCACCGGGCAGAAGATGTTCAGCTTGCCGGACGACGAGATCTTCCTTGGCATGGGGGTGCACGGTGAACCCGGCGTGGGCCGCGCCAGGGTGGGGCCGGTGCGCGACCTGGTCGCCCAGATGGTGGACCGGTTGCTGGCGGATCGCCCGATGGCCTCGGGGGCGCGCGCCTGCGTGATCGTCAACGGCATGGGCGGGACCACCCTGATGGAGCAGCTCACCATCTGGGAGGAGACCCGCAAGGCGCTGGCGGTCCGGGGTATCACCGCCATCGCGCCGATGATCGGCAGCTACGTGACGACCCAGGAAATGGGCGGCTTTTCGATCTCCTTCCTCGAGCCCACCGAGGAGATGCTGTCGCTCTGGTGCGCGCCTTCGGACACGCCTTTCTTCCCGGCCATACACCTGGAGACCTCATGACTTTGCTGGATGGTCCGATATTCGGGGTTGCCGTGGATCAGGGCAGCGGGTTGGCCGAGGCGCTGCGCGCTGCGCGCGGGTCCGACGCGCGCGAGGATGATCTTCTTACCTTCAAGCGGATCGTGGTGGAAACGCTCAGCCCCGATGCCTCGACCGTGCTGGTGGATGCCGATCTGGGCCGGGCGTTGCTGCCCGCCTACGCTTCCGGCTGCGTCAAGATGCTGGCCTATGAGGCGGACGTCTACCATATCGCCGACGAGGACCGGATCACCCGGCTGCCGGACGACCTGAGCATCGCGGACTACCCCGGCCTCGATGTGCCGGTGCTGAAGTTCTTCCTCTACTACGGTCCCAACGACCCGGCCGAGCTGAACCGGCGCAAGGCCGATCTGGTGACGCGGATCGGGGCGGAGTGCCGCACGCAGGGGGTGACCTTCCTGTTCGAGCCCATCGTCTATGACCGTACGCTGCCGGATGGGGCCTCGGCCGCCTACGCGCTGGCCAAACCCGCGCTGGTGCGCGCGGCGACCGAGCGGTTTGCCGACCCGGTGTTCAACATCGACCTTCTCAAGGTCGAGTTCCCGGTGAGCCTCGCGCATATCGGCAGCGTCATGACCGAGGCGCAGGCGACATCCGCGCTGCGCGAAGCCGCGGCGGCCGCAGGGGAGATCCCGCTCCTCTACCTCAGCGCCGGGGTCAGTTTCGAACAGTTCCGCGACGGGCTGAAACTGGCGCGCAAGGCCGGGGTCAAGGCCAAGGGTTTCATGTGCGGCCGGGCGATCTGGAGCGACGCGATCGGCCTCTTCGGCGCGCAGGGCCCCGCCGCAATGGCGCGCTGGATGGAAGACACCGGCCGCGACCGGCTGGCACGGCTGAAGGAGGCGATCGCGTGAGCACCGCGCCGAAATATCAGGTCGTGCACGACGAGATCCTGGAGCGGCTGCAAAGCGGTCAATACGCCATCGGCATGCGCCTGCCGACCGAGGATGAGCTGTCGCGCGCCTTCGAGGTCAGCCGCGTGACGGTGCGCAAGGCGCTGGAAATGCTGGTGCGCGCCGGCTTCCTGACCTCGCGCCAGGGCAGCGGCTACAGCGTGGCGACCCTGTCGCCGCCGGCCTCGACCTGTCTGGTCAGCTTCACCGACAAGGTGCTGTTCGAGGGCCGGGTGCCGGGCGCCAGGCTCCTGCGGGTCGAGACCCCGGCGCGGGACGTGCCCCCCACGGTGGCCGGCTATTTCGACGAACCGCTGGTGCTGGTGGAACGGCTGCGCACCGTGGACGGCAAGCCGCGGATGCTGACCCAGACATGGATCCCGCAACGGCTCGTGCCGAAGATGAGTGCTGCGCAATTCCCCGAGACGGGCCAGAACCAGTCGATCCTGCGCATCCTGCGCCAGGAGTTCGGCCTCGACTGGACCAGCGCCTGCGAAACGCTCGACAGCCTGTTGGCCACCGCCAACGTCTCGGACATGCTGGGGGTGGCGGTCAACACACCGATCCTGTCGCAGGCCTGTACCGCCTTCGACACCGAGGGCAGGGCGGTGTTCTTCGACCTGGTCTACCGCCAGGGACCGATCAGTTTCGACCTTGCCGGGCCGGCCCGGCGCCAGGTCGAATGAGATGCAACAGGAGCCACGCATGCCGCTGACCATCGGCCTGATCAATGCCTCTCTGCCGAGCTATTTCCCGCAGAAACACCGGGTGTTCGAGGCGTGTCATGCCTGGCTGGCGGAGCTGGCCGAAGCCCATGGCGCCCGAGTGGTGGTGGCCGAGGGCATCCCGATGAACGCGGCCGAGGCGCGCCGTGCCGTGGCGGATGTGCAGGCCGGCGGGGCCGATTTCCTGATGCTCCTGCACGGCGGGTTCACCATGGGCGACGTCGCGCGCGAGGTTGCCCGCGCCGCGCTGCCGATGGGCGTCTGGGCCACGCCCGAGCCGACGCTGACCGAGGATATTCAGCTCAACAATTTTGTCTCGCTCAACATGTCGCTGTCGATCGCCCGCGGTGTGCGCGACCTCGGCGCATACCCGCTGCAGTGGTATCTGGGGGCGCCGGGCGAGGCGGCATTGGCGGCGCGCATGGGCCAGACGATCCGGGCGCTGGCTGCGAAAAAGGCGCTGGAGGGCGCCAGGATCGGCGTCATCGGCGGGCTGGCGATGACCTTCTACAACATGGAGGTCTCGAGCGACGCGCTGATGCGCCGGTTGGGCCTGTGGTGCGAGCATATCGACATCCACGCGTTGACCGACCGGATGGCGGCGCAGGCGGATGCGGATGTGACTACGGAACTGGTCGCGATGTCCGCGGCCGCAGAGATCCGCGGTGTCTCGGCCGACCAGATGGCCCTGACCGCGCGGGCGGCGCTGGCGCTCAGGGCGATCGCCAGGGACGGCGGCTATGATGCGCTGACGGTTTCGGACTGGCCGGCCTTGCAGGAAAACCCCGGCATGCACCCGGGTGCGGCCTTCAGCTGGCTGGAAGAGACCGACCGCCTGCCCGTCGCCTCGGAAGGCGACATCCTCGGCGCGGTGACGCAGCTGGTGGCCAGGTCGCTCACCGGCAGGGTGGGGTGTCTGCTCGACATGACCTCGCCCGATTTCGACGCCGACCAGATCCTGATGTGGCATGGCGGCGGCGGGCCGCTGCACATGGCGAAAGACGGCGTGGCCTGGATCAATCACCCGATGATCGGGCGCGGCACCGAAGCGGGGCCGGTCTATGGCGCCATCGCCGATTACCAGTTCGCCCACGGCGAATGCACGATCCTGCGGGTCTCGCGCCACGGCAGCGCGCGGTTTGCGGTCGAGGGCGTGGTGGCGGCGGGGCCGGCCGCGGGCTTCACCGGCTGTCGGGGCTGGATCGGCGGGTTTTCGAGCGCGGCGGGCGCCTGTTCGGCGCGCGACGTGGTGACCACGGTGATGGAACACGGGCTCGAGCATCATTTCATCCTCGTGCGCGGGCGGCACCGCGCCGTCTTCGAAGAATTCGCCCAGTGGTGCGGGATGGCGGCCTTGCCGATCATTCCGGCCCATGACGGCCTGCCAGAGGGGGGCGCCCATTGACCACCGTTGAGCTCAAAGGCGTGCGCAAGGACTTCGGCGCCTTCACCGCGATCTCGAACATCGATCTCGAGATCCGGTCCGGCGAACTGGTCGCGCTGCTCGGGCCGTCCGGCTGCGGCAAGACCACGACGCTGCGGATGATCGCGGGGCTGGAAGTGCCCTCGGGCGGGCAGATCTGTTTCGACGGCGAGGATGTGTCCGAGGTCGCGGTGCAGAAACGCAACGTGGGCATGGTTTTCCAGCGCTACGCGCTTTTCCCGCATATGACGGTGGAAAGGAACGTGATGTTCGGCCTCAAGGTGCGCGGCACCGCGAAGGCGGAGATCGAGAAGCGGCTGGAAGAAATCCTCGAGGTGGTTCAGCTGCATGAGTTTCGCCACCGCTTCCCGGCCCAGCTGTCGGGCGGGCAGATGCAGCGGGTGGCGATCGCGCGCACCCTGATCACCAATCCCTCGGTCCTGATGATGGACGAACCATTGGCCAACCTCGACACCAAGCTGCGCGGCGAAATGCGGCGGTTCATCCGTGAGTTGCAGCAACGCCTTGGGATCACGACGATTTTCGTCACCCACGACCAGATCGAGGCGATGGAGCTGGCCGACCGTGTGGCGGTGATCTTCGGCGGCAGCCTGGCCCAGTACGACGCGCCGGATGCGCTCTACAAACGCCCCAACAGCATCGAGATCGCCGATTTCATGGGGGCAACCAACGTGTTTGAAGCGGTGATAAAGGGCAGCGAGGCCACCACGGCCTTCGGCACGTTCCGCTTTGCAACCGAGGCCGCCGATGGCCCGGGCCACGTCATGCTGCGGGGCGAGGCGATCGATCTGCACCTCGAGCAACCCGGTCAGGCGCAGAATGTCATGCAAGGCAAGGTGACGGCGCGCGACTTCTTCGGCGCCAATATCACCTATGCCGTCGAATGCGGCGGCGAGACGATCCAGGTGACCGAGCAATCGCGCCGCGTGGTCGACATCGATCATCCGGTCTGGCTGACCATTCCGCCGGACCGCATCTGGCCGATACAGAAACAACAATAAACAGTGACGACCAAATCAGAGGAGGAAACCATGAACAACACAATGATAAGCCTGTCGGTGGTCGGCAGCTTGATGGCGGGCGCGGCCTTCGCGCAGGACGCCGCGGCGTTTCGCGATGCCTTCATCGCCGGCGACGTCGGCTGGGAGGAGGTTCAGTCCCGCGCCAGGGAAGAGGGCGAGATCAACCTCTACTACTGGGGCGGCAGCGACCAGATCAACATCTGGATGGACAGCGTCGCGGTGCCGGCGCTCGCCGCCGAGGGCGTCACCCTGAACCCGGTGCGGATCACCGGCACCAAGGATGCGGTCGACCTCGTGCTCGCCGAGAAAGGCTCCGGCAAGGGCCTCGGCGAAGGCAGCGTCGACGCGATCTGGGTCAACGGCGAAAACTTCGCCACGCTCAAGCGGCAGGACGCCCTGATGGGGGCCTTTGCCGACAAGCTGCCCCAGAGCGCCAACATCGAATGGAACCCGGAAGATCCCCGGTCGCTTCTGAACCTGCGCGACTTCGGGGTCGAGACCAATGCGTCGGAAATGCCCTGGTCGGGCCAGCAATACGTCTGCGCCGTCAACACCGGACGCACGCCCGCCGAGACCGCACCCGGCACCTTCGCCGAGCTGATGACCTATCTCGAGGCCAACCCCGGCAAGTTCACCTATGTCAAGCCGCCCCATTACATCGGCAACACCTTCGTGCAGGCGGCGGTCTATGCCCACAACCCCGACGGCAATGGCGCAGTGCCGTTCCAGGCGTCGCTCGACGAACTGGGCGCGGCCGAACTCGCGCGCCTGATCACGCCGGGCATGGAATACCTCAAGGCGCTCGAGCCGCATCTGCTGGGCGGCGCGAGCGGCAATGCCAGGTATCCGGAGGATCCCAAGGCGCTGGACGGTCTGTTCCTGAACGGCGAGATCGACTTTTCCTGCCAGTTCGGCCTCTACGGCGTCGCCACCGGCCTGCGTGACGGCACCTATCCCGAAGGGGCGCAGCAGTTCATCTTCCCCGAAGGCAACATGATCAAGAACAAGAACTATCTTGTCATCCCCGGCAACGCACCCAACCCGGCGGCGGCGATGGTCATGGCCAACTACATGGCCTCGGTCGAGTCGCAGGCCACCAAGCTCGAAATCGCCGGTATGCCCCCGGGCATCGACCCCTGGAAGCTGAGCCCGGAGGATGCGGCCAAGCTCGATGCGGCCTCGCCCGGACTGGTGGGCGTGACCCAGGCCGAGCTTGACGCCAACACCGCGCCCGACACCAACGCCACGCTGGTGGATGTGATCGAAGCCACCTGGCTGGAATACATCGAGCGCGACAGCACCGAGAGCATTGCGGCGATCGTCGAAACCGCCGTGACCAATCTGAACCAATAGGCGCAACGGGGCTCCGGCCGGTGGTCGGGGCCCCCACCCGAAGGAATGTCGCCGTGCCCGAGACCAAGGAACTCGCCCGCCACAAGCGCGAACGCACCTGGATGTGGCTGCAGCTTCTGCCGGTGATGACGGTTCTGACCGTGCTCTTCGGCGGCGCGCTGGTGCTGGGCGTGGCGCAATCGCTGGGCTTTGCGCCGTGGTTCGGCGTGAACACCTTCCCCGACTTTTCCTACTTCGCCGCCCTCTGGGGCGACAGTTTCTTCTGGAGATCTCTGGGTCTGACGCTCTATTACGCCATTGCCGCGACCGCGATATCGCTGGTCATGGGCATTTTGCTGGCGCTCGCGCTGGTGCGGACCTTCCCGTCGAAGAAACTCTACAAGTACCTCTACAAACTGCCGCTGATGATCCCCTATACCGTCGGCATCGCGCTGGCGGTGATCATGATGGGCAATGGCGGCATGATTTCGCGCCTGATGGCCTTTGCCGGGTTCATCGACGATCCCGGCCAGTTTCCGCAGATCCTCAAGACCCACATGGGCTGGGGCGTGATCGCGGTCTATGTCTGGAAACAGACGCCCTTCGTCGCGCTGACGATCTATGCCGTCCTGCTGGGCGTGGGCCGCGAGACCGAAGAGGCCGCGGCGATCCTCGGCGCCAACAAGCGCCAGATATTCTTTCAGGTGACGCTGCCGCAGATCCTGCCCGGCATCATCTCGTCGACGCTGATCATCTTCGCCTTCAACATCGGCGCTTTCGAGGCCCCCTTCATCCTCGGCGGCGGCTTCCCCGACACGCTGCCGGTGGTCGCCTGGCGATACTTCAACGACGCCGACTACACGCTGCAACTGCAAGGCATGGCGACGGTCGTCTCGATCGCGCTGGTGGCAGGGGTGATCCTCTACAGCTACCTCGCCTTCTATCGCCGCTACGAGCGCCGGATCGGGAGGAACTGATGGCCCGCAAACCCTCTTCCGTGGCGCTGAATTCGCGCCTTTCCCCGTTCCAGAAGCTCTATCTCTGGCTGATCGCGGGGTTCATTCTCGGTCCCTTCATTCCGCTCATCATCCAGAGCTTCGCCTTCCGCTGGACCTGGCCCGACCTGCTGCCGAGCACCTGGTGGCTGGAACAGCGTGAAAAGTCGGTGCTGCCGCTGGCCTGGGACTACGTGATCTCGCCCTATTCCCAGGTCTGGGAGGCGACGCTGAACACGGTCTTCATCGGTTCTGTCGTCACCGTGATCTGCCTGGTCATCTGCCTGCCCGCCGCCCGCGTGCTGGCGCGCGAGACCTTCCGCGGCAAACCGGCGTTCGAGTTCTTCCTGTCGATGCCGCTGATCGTGCCGGAGGCTGCCATCGGTATCGCGCTGTTGATGATCTTCATCAATATCGGGCTGGCGGGCAGCTATACCGGCATCATCATCGTGCACCTGATCCCGACCATTCCCTACATGATCCGGATGCTCACCGCCGTCTATCAGGGGCTGGGCCGCGATTTCGAGGAACAGGCGATGATCCTCGGGGCCAGCCGCTGGCAGATCCTGCGCCTGGTCACGCTGCCGATGCTGCTGCCGGGGGTCGTGGCCGGGGCGCTGTTCACCTTCCTGGTCTCGACCAACATCTTCCTGCTGACCTTCTTCATGGGGCAGGGCAAGATCGTGACCCTGCCGACGCTGCTGTTTTCAAAGATCTCCGGCGGCACGCTGGATGCCTCCGCGGCGGGGATCACGCTGGTGGTGACGGTGCCGGGGATCATCCTCCTGCTCATCACCGAACGTTTCATCAAGGAAGAAGCCTTCGGCAAAGGCTTCGGCAGCTAGGGAGGAGTCGTCATGACCACGCTGAAAGAGGCCGTCCAGAGGTTCACGCCGCTGGACGGCGCGCTGATGGCAGAGCGCCTCGGCCGTCCCGGGCGCATGCCGCGCGTGATCATCGACACCGATACGGCCAACGAGATCGACGACCAATACGCCGTCGCCTGGGCGCTGCGGTCGCAGGACCGGCTGAAGCTCGAAGGGGTCACGGCCGCGCCGTTTTCCTTTCTGCACCACCGCGACGGGCTCTACGAGGCCGTAGCCGCATTGCAGAAAGGCGGCGGCACCGATCATGACAGCAAGTTCGTCGGCCCCTTCGCCGGCTGGGCCAAACGCCTGCTGGCCGATGGCCGCACCGCGGACGACATCGAGTTCGTGACCCCGGAGGTGGGCGAGGAACGCTCCTACGCGGAGATCCTGCGCGTCTTCGGCGCCTGCCACGAGCCGCATGCGGGCAAGGTGTTCCGGGGGTCGCGGCAACACCTGTCGAGCTACGACAAGCCGGTTGAGTCGGAGGCCGCGCAATTCATCATCGACCAGGCCCGCAACCGCGCCGATGGCCCGGTCTACGTGCTGGCGATGGGCGCGCTGCCCAATATCGGCTCGGCCCTCCTGATGGCGCCCGACATCATCGACAACCTCGTCGTGGTCTGGACCTCGGGCTTTCCCAGCTACGCGCCGTTCTGCAACGAACCCTCGCTGAACCTCGTCCAGGATCGGCTCTCGTCACGGCTGCTGTTCGAATGCGGCGTGCCGCATGTCTACCTGCCGGGCTACCACATCGGCGCCCAGCTGACGATCTCGCTGCCCGAGATGGAGCGGTTCGTGAAAGGGCGCGGGGCCATCGGCGACTATCTGTGGCACCTCTACACCCACAACCCGCTGCACGTGAAATACGCGATCTCCGCGCCCGAGACCAAGACCTGGGTGATCTGGGACATCATCAATGTCGCCTGGTTGCTCGACGGATCTTATGTGCCCACGCACCTGACCACCTCGCCGCATCTGAGCGAAGGTCTCTACTGGCAAAAGACCCCGTCCCGCCACGCCATGCTGGAGGCCTACGACGTGGCCCGCGACGCCGTCTTCGAGGATTTCTACCGCAGCCTTCCGCCAGCGTCGTCCTGACGGATGATGATGCCCGGACCGTCTCCGTCAGAGCTCGACGAAAGCCGTCTGATAGCGCGCGAACGTCTCCGGCAGGGCGTCGATGCCCAACCCCGGCTTGTCGCCACAGCGCCAGCCAGCTCCGGTCAGGGAGGTCTGGCAGACCTCGAAGGCTTCCCGCAGCGGGTTGGGATTGACATCGACCTCCAGCACCCCGTCGCCGCCCACAGCGGCCAGCAGCTCGGCCGAGGCCGCCAAGCCGATGCCGCCGCCGAGGTAATGCGGGCAATACCGCGCACCGCTGTCGAGAACCCGGCGCGCCACCGCGTGGCAACCGGTGAGACCGCCCCACTTGATCACGTCCGGCTGCACCACGCCGAGAAACCCCTGCGAAAGAACGCGCTCGAAATCGGCAGTCCCGGCGATATTCTCGCCGCCCGCCAGGACCATCGGCGCCGCCGCCTTGAGCGCCTGCCAGGCGCTTTCGGGCACGTCCGCCGGCATCGGCTCTTCGAGCCAGTCCAGCCGTCCGGCGCCGACCCCGAGGGCAAATGTCGTGGCGGTCTCGAGGTCCCAGGCCTGGTTGGCATCCGCCGCCAGCGTCTCGCCCGCGCCCAGAGTGGCGCCGATATCGCGCACCGACGCGATATCGGCGTGCAGATCGAACCCGACCTTGACCTTGAACCGGGCAAACCCGTCGCTGCGGGCACGGTCGATCACTTCGGGTGCCGCGCCGATGTGAATGCCGCTGGCATAGACCGGCACCTCGTCTTGCGCGCGTGCGTTCAGCAACCGGCGCAGCGGCACCCCGGCGCGGCGCGCGAAGAGATCCCAAAGGGCGATGTCCAGCGCCGCGATCACCTGCCGGAACGGCCCGAACTCGCCGCATTGCAGCGCCCGCAACCGCGTCGCAGCGCGCAGGTGCTGAAACAGATCACCCGGTGCCGCGGCGACAAACCCGGGGACCAGATCGCCCAGATCGGCCTTCAAGAGGTTCACCCGGTGCTCGGCACCTGCCGCCGGCCAATTGGCAAAGGCCTCGCCCCAGCCGAAACAGCCGTCAGGGTCTTCGAGGCGCACGAAGACCGCCGGACGGTCCCGCATCACCCCGAAGGAAGTGGCCACCGGCGTCTCGATCGGGCAGCGCAACGCGTAGGCCTGAACCCGCGCGATCTGTACCGGGTTTTCCACCATTTCACATCCTCCCGACCGGCGCGTCCATCGTCGCGGTCCCTTTCAGGTCCGTTCCCCGAAACCCATGAATAGTGCAGGGCATCATGAAGGGCTATGACTACATCATCGTCGGATCCGGGTCCGCCGGCGCGGTGCTTGCCACGCGGTTGACCGAAAACCCCGATGTCCGCGTGCTGGTGCTCGAGGCCGGGGCGCGCGACACCGGGTTCTGGCTGAAGCTGCCGGTGGGGTACTACCGGTCGATCTATGGCCGCCATTCCCACCTTTACAGATCCGAACCGGATCCGGGCATCGCCGGGCGGCAGATGGATTGCCCGCGCGGGCGCGTGCTCGGCGGGTCCGGCGCGATCAACGGCCTCATCTTCATCCGCGGCCAGCGCCAGGATTTCGACGATTGGCGCGACCTCGGCGCCGAGGGCTGGGGATACGACGACGTATTGCCGCATTTCCGCAGCATCGAAGCCTATGACGGCCCGCCCTCGCAATACCGCGGCGCCCATGGTCCGATCCCGGTGCGCGATCTGCGCAACCAGAACCCGGCAACCGACGCCTGGCTCGAGGCCGCCGCCAGCTATGGGCTGCCACACAACCCGGATTTCAACGGCGAGAATTCGATCGGCTATGGCCGCTACCAGTTGACGATCGACGGCTACTGGCGCTCCAGCGCGGGCCGGTCGATGCTGAAACCGGCGCTGTCGCGGCCCAACCTGACGCTGGAGCTGCGTGCCCATGTGACCGGTCTGATCCGCCGTGGGACCGACGTGACCGGCGTGCGATACCTGCAAGGTGGGACCGAGCATCAGGTCCACGCCGACGGCGAGGTGATCCTCTGTGCCGGCGCGGTGCAGACGCCGCAGATCCTGCAATTGTCCGGGATCGGCCCGGCGGAGCTGCTGCGTTCGCAGGGGATCGAGGTGGTGCATGATGCGCCGGACGTGGGTGAGAACCTGCAAGACCACCTGCAACTGCGCACCATCGTGTCGCTTGCCGACCGGCGCGACTCGCTCAATGCGCAGGTGCGCAGCCCGATCGGGCTGGCGCGCATGGGTCTGCAATGGCTGCTGGACCAGCGCGGGCCGCTGACCGTCGGCGGCGGGCAGGTGGGCGGCGCGATGTGTACGAAATACGCGGACGGCGACCGCCCCGACCTGCAATTGTTCACCATGCCGCTGAGCGTCGACAAACCGGGCCTGCCCTTGCACGACTACCCGGGGTTCACCGCCTCGTTCTGGCAATGCCATCCCGAGAGCCGCGGATCGGTGCGGATCACCAGCACCGACCCCTTGGCCGATCCGCAGATCAAGGTGAACTACCTCAGCGAGAAACGCGATTGCGATGTGATGGTCGAAGGCCTGCGGATCGTGCGCGAGATCTTCAACCAACCCAGTTTCAAGGATCGCTGGACCCATGAGGTGATCCCGGGCGCAGAACACCAGAGCGATGCCGAGATCCTGGCCGCCGCCCGCGCCAAGGCGAGCACGGTCTACCACCTCGTGGGCACCTGTCGCATGGGCAGCGACGCGGGCGCGGTGGTCGACAGCGCGCTGAAGGTCAACGGCGTCGACGGGTTGCGCATCGTCGACGCCTCGGTGATGCCCAAGATCACCTCGGCCAATACCAATGCGGCGACGCTGATGATCGCGGAGAAAGCGGCGGCCCAGATCAAGGGCGAGGCGGCGGCAGGCCGGTGACATCACCCGCGCCGGTTTCTCGCGGCAGTCCCGTCTCGTAGAACATCGCGCCGGGGATCAGTCTCCAGCCTCGACCGAGGCCCGCGCGATCTCCAGCGCGACCTCGAAAACCGCGTCGTTCGACCGCTTGAGTTTCGCCGCGTCGGCCGGCGGCAGGGGGTCGTTGAACGTGCGCCCGGCAAACAACTGGTCCCAGACCGACAACAGCGACACCACCCGTGCGCCGAACCTGTCGCCGACCGCGACCACGGCGGAGGTTTCCATGTCGATCGTGGCAATCCCCTGCCGCTCCCAGGCGAGGCACATCTCGTCCGACTGCGCAAACAGGCTTGGCCAGGTCAGATGCCGGGTGCGCTGCGACGGTATCCCGCGGTCCGACAGATGCCGCTCGGCCGCGTCGACCAGAGCGGTATCGGTGAAGACCGATGCTCCGGCCCCGTAATGCCGGGACACGCCATCGCTGGCGACACATTCCCGGGGCAGTGACACGACCCCGGTCGAGGCGGTCGGATCAAGCGATCCACAGGTGCCGATCTGTATCAACACCCGGGTGCCGAGCTGAGCGAAGACATGCGCCGGCTCGACCGCCCGCGCGGCACCGTAGGCGCAGCAATAGACGACCCTGGTCCCGTTCCAGTCGCCGATGAACATCTCGGGAAACGCGAGCTCGGCGACATTGTCGAGATGGCTCAGCCGCGCCTTGGTGGCCGCCGCGCGCCACCACGTGCCTTCCAGAATCAAGGCGGTCGGTTCGCGCCCCCTGGCGATCCCCAGCGCATCGCGCCAATGTTGTTCGGAGTAGTCCAGTATGGCCATCTGCCGAGCTTACCTCACAATCGGATAGAAGATGGGTGCGATCGTCCGGATCGGGCCAAATATTCGCCGCCGAGCAGACCAAGGAAGGTCTCGCGAAGAGGGCGCCGCAAGCGCAGCCTGCCGCCGTCCCCGCGGCGTGGGCCGTTTTCGGCCGTGCACGCAGTGCGCTTGAGGCCGGGCACGGCCTGTGCGCGCGGTCGCGGCCGAATGCGCCGGCACGACATCTCGAGCGATGACGGCGCTCCGGACGATCGCGGGCCGTCGCTCCGGCCCCTCGAAACCCCGGGGGGGG
>SWCD01024178.1_pt1 | contig 46348 bp, 41 predicted proteins | sample 4693011 | NCBI WGS metagenome assembly SWCD01 (sample SAMN10267278, study PRJNA491770) | bioreactor metagenome | isolation source: DHS bioreactor inoculated with marine | place: Japan: Omine Ridge, Nankai Trough
TAGCAAGACAACGCCCATCGTAGGGTTCAGCAATGTATGCCCGCGCTAATTTGCGGGCCATAAACCAGAATGCGGGCCACCGGTTTTTGGGGACGAGCATCCGGGTTAAAGGCGACGGGTGTCGCCCATAAAGATCAAGGCAGTGATAGGTTAGACTTTGCCAAAACTGAAGACGACGAAGTTCTTGTCGCACTCTATCTGCTACCAGACCTAATTCGGTTCTCGGCTCCACAATAATTCTTTGTAACTTCCTACGAACCCGGGCTGCTAAAGGTGGGCGTACAAAACCCGGAGATTTTGCCACCTTTCCGTCCACGTTATCGCGGAACCGGACAGGTGCCATTGGATCAAGTAGAAAAAGAAGTTCAACTTCATCGCCCTGATCGCGCAACTGACTGGCAATTTCCAACGCAATTAAGCCACCTAACGAATAGCCCCCAATCCGGTAGGGTCCGGTTTTTTGAATTGCGCGGATTTCTTCGATTTGAGCAGCGGCAAGTTCATGAATAGAGTTTGCATTCACAAAACCACGCCCATGCGCCCATTGAACAATCGCATAGAGTGGACAATCAGCCCGCCATAGCCCTTCGTGCCCAATCTTACGGTCGATATTGCTGAAAAATAGCGGAGCACCGGTGCCTGCTTCGACAACTGGAAAAACTGTGCGCGTATTTGATAGGTCAACCGGTTGAAAACGCGCGCGTTCGACCAGCTTTGCGAAGTCTCGCAGCCGTGGTGCTTTCCATATTATTTCGGGGTCGAATTTTGCACCCATCGCCTTTTCGACATCCATCATCATGGCGATGGCAGAAAGCGAGTCGCCACCTTCGGTGAAAAAATGCGTATCGAGCGATACGGTACTGACCCCAAGCGCTTTTGCCCAAATTACCGTCAATCGCGCTTCTGTATCGGTCAGTTCCAGAGATTGGGCATAACTTGGTTTGTTGTTATCCCCTGCTGCACTGGTCACAGCGGTGCGGATCGCTTTGCGGTCGACCTTGCCATTTGCGGTCAAAGGCAGTTTTCCCATTGCTATCATTCTTGATGGAACCATCGCTGCCGGAAGTTTCTGGCGCAATGTCTCTTGCAGTTTTTCAAAAGGGATTGTTTCTCCGGGCAACCATACAACAGCTGAGCAAAGCCCTCTGGTCCCTGCTGCTATTTGAAACCATGTGGCGGCCGCCTGTGCGATGCCGGGGATTGCCAGCAATGATAGCTCAACTTCTTTTGGTTCAATACGGATGCCGCGAATTTTGAGCTGATCATCGATGCGGCCGTGGTAATGAATGATACCTTTTTTATCCCGGGAGACCAGATCGCCTGTTCGGTAATACCGGATCAGGTCATGTCCAAGCGTCACAAACTTTTCCGCAGTCAGAACAGGGTTTCCCCGGTATCCCCTTGCCAGTCCCGAGCCTCCAATCAGTAGCTCGCCCGTTTCCCCGTCGGGTACAGACGCGTCGGTCTCGTTTACGACTAAGGCCAAACAGCGCGGCAATGGTTTTCCGATTGGCGCGGATATCTCCGCGGCACCCGCGGTAGAAACGCGTGGTTGGCCACCCAGCCGATGCCCTGTCACCCATACCGTCGTTTCAGTCGGCCCGTAGAGGTTCCATACAGTCCCGGCAATCTTAGTCAGACGTGCTGCAAGTGCCGGCAAAACGGCCTCTCCGGTAGTAATTGCAACTCTGAAATAAGGAATTTCGGCATCAGCATCCAGCATGACAGACCAACTTGATGGGCCAAGCTGCATAACAGTTACATGATTGTCCTTCAGGTCACTAAACATCGCCTTTGGGTCGTTAAGCAGTGCGCGATCTCTGAGTAATATACTTCCACCGGTAATCAGCGGGAGGAAGATTTCGACTACCGAGATGTCGAATGCGATCGTAGCAATTGCCAGATACCTGTCGTCTTGACTGAACTCTAATATCTCTTGCGACGCTTGAAGAAGGTGCAGAACCTGGCGGTGCTCGACTTCAACGCCTTTTGGCTCACCCGTGCTGCCCGATGTAAATAGAACATAGGCCAGTCCTTCGCCGCCATTGGCACACGCGGGTTCAATCCGACCTTGTCCAGCCGCAATCAATTCGTTCAACCGGACTGACAGTGGTCGGTCTTCGACATTGGGCGACGCATTTAGCTGTGCAAGCAGATTGGCCTCGCCCACGACAAGTTTGCACGCCGCCACATCCCGAATGCGCCGCGCGCGTTCCGGCGGTTCGTCAGGATCGATAGGAACGTATGCATAGCCGCACCAGAGTATAGCCAAAAGTATGGCAACCATGTCCCCGTCACGCGGAAGAGCAACTGCGATTGTTGAATCCGATGGCAGCCCATAGGTGCTAATGCCCCGAACGTATTTATGCGCCCGTTCGCGAAGATCATTATATGTCCATGTCCGATCGCAAACGATGGCAATGGCGTCGGGTGTTTTCTGAGCTTGGCGATCAAACAGTGCGGCCAAATTATCGTCAAAACCGTTTTGTGAGATAGATGCCAATGAAAACGATGTCATGGGCTTATCCCGGAAATACGCGACGACAGAATCGGAGAAAATGATTTGTCAGGTTCCCAGTGATACAGGCCACGGACGGATGAATGAGAGCCATGAGATGACACTTGGTAGTCATTCGCCATTGCTTTGACAAACGTTGCTCCGAAATTGACTGAAAAGGCTGCGAAGGGGCATTGATGCTTGTCTGTGCCAAACGGTGAATACAGTTCGGGTCCGGGCATATCTTCGAGAAATCGCCCCGGATCGAAATCGAAAGGTCGATCATGGGCATCGGGTAGCTTGTGCGATTCCCAGATGCAAAAGCGCAACATGGCCCCTTTTGGAAACAGGTAACCATCCACCACAAAGTCGCGTTTAACGCGTCGTACAAGGCGTTCGGATTGCTCCAGTCTCAAAGCTTCCATTACGAAAGCTTCGGCCACTGGCCCGCCATCATTCTCGTCGGCAATCCTGTCTGTCCAATCCGGGTTCATCGCTGCAAACCAACAGAGCCATCGCAGGAATGCCGTCGTATCGTACCGACCCATCTCGACCATATATATCAAATTTCCCATCATGACGTCATCGATCGGGCCCTGTGCCTGCATTTTTCTCATCAGGCTGTTCTTGCATTGATTGGATTCTTCTACAGATGCGTTTCGTAGTATTTCAGCAATACTCGACAAAGCCTTCTTTTGGCGCAAACCGGGTGCCCAAACCAACCCGTTCCCGCCAAGTTCTTGATACGCCGCACACAGTTTTCTGCCATGTTCTGACTGCGGATCAATACCAAATACAAAACGTGTCAATCCGTCGAAAACCAAATTGGAAAAACACAAGTAGAGGGCCTCGAAAGGAATGGGCGTTCGCCCGAATTGCGTGACCAGACCTGCCAGCAATTTACGTGTATCATGCGCGAGCGCAACAAACGCCCCGGAGAAATCTGTTGATTTGAGTGCCAGACCTAATTGCGACCGGTATTTGCGATGTACCTCGCCTTCCATCTGCCGCAATAAGCCTTCCGCAAAAAGTGGCGTTGTGTCGATCGTGACAGGTTGCAAGTCTGCTTCGTGTTGCCGCATGATCTCACGACAGCCCGGTAGACCAACAACATAAATCCAAAACGCGTCCCAAGCATGCCCCTTGAATATCGGGCCGTCTTCTGTTGATTTTCTTATGATCGAAAGCCTGTCTGCGGCCTCAATTTCGTCCAGTCTGATATTCATATCACCGGGGGGAAGCGGGCGTCGACGAATGAGTGACACCAATTTCGCGCGCGTCAAAATAGTTTTAATACCTTTTTTGCGATTCACTCTATCACTACGAAATCTCATACCCTAGAAGTTCTCCTTGAGACTTCAGGTTATCAGAGCAAGCAGTTGAGAAGCAAGATTAATATCCGTTTGAATACCGCGACATAGGTGCTGGTGCTTAATAGAAGTATGGTCTTTGCAAAGGTCCGTGCGCCCTCATATTGGACATATTCCAATCTCGTATCGCATCAGATCTTGTCTAACGTCTGCACCTATGGGGCACAATTACAAACCGCAAACGACCCTTCACAAACAATCAAACAAATGGCCTGGTGTTCCTGCGTGACGCGCAATAGCCAGCTTTTTCATCAGGCAAAACATCATCGCCTGATTTGATGTGACAACGGGTTTGCCAAGTGTCGCTTCGACCCGTTCGATCACCTCTACTGATCGCATATCCGTACATGACAGAACGATGGCTTGTGCATCTGGATGATCAGCCCGTAATGCCAGTTCATAAACTTCATCGAGCGTCAGTTTACCCTGCCCATAATTCCCAAGTGCGAGACCTACATCAGCACAGTTCACGGTTTTAATTTCCTCTGAGGCCATAAACGCCATTGCCTGTTTATTGATCTCACTCAGATAAGGAGAAGCAAACCCGACTTTTGACGCACCCAATGCTTTGATTGCGGTGATTAAAGAACCTGCTGCGGTCAATGATACAGCATTGGACTTTGATTTGATCTTTTCGGCAAGGTCTGCATCAAAACTTGGCCCATGGGCTAAAGTTGCAGAAGTGCACCCGTATAAGACGACATCAGGCCTGACACCGGAAATCAGATGCAGCGCATCGGTAATATCCGATGCGCCCATGTCCGCCATTTGATCCGAGCCTGGTATTTCGTCAACATCATATCCACCTAAACGGGCAAAATGTACTGAAGAGTTAGGGGGCCGTAACAATTCCATATCCGGTTCAAGATTACAGTTGGTAAATGGCACCAATACGCCGATTTTGATACCTGTGCGTGCCTGTGTTGTCATGTCATCACCTCCTTCAAGATGCTTGTGACCTGTTCCATAATCTTCGCGCTGCAAACTGTTGCACGGTTGAGACTTCACAATTTTGCAGTGTTTCGCCTAGAGAACAGCAATTGCGAAGACTTTATATTTGCAACAAGTTTCTGCTTTCACCGAAATCACTACGATCTTTAGTACCCTCTTTTTGGGTTAACTATATTGTTAAGTGGTTTCCCATTCCGATACCGTTTCAGATTTTCTGAAAACAACACGGCCGACTTCAGATCCCAGCCATTGTATACTGAAGAGCAATGCGGGGTGATAATGACATTGTCATAATCCCAAAGCGGATTGTCCTTCGGTAATGGCTCTATGCTAAATACATCCAGTGCAGCACCGCGAATAGCACCTGTGGCCAAGGCAGTGGTAATGGCCGCTTCATTTATAACCCCGCCGCGTGATACGTCGATGACAACCGCTTCAGGTTTCATGGCATCGAAGGCATTCGCACCCACCAACCCACGTGTGCTACCCAGAAGCGGTGCGCAGATTACAATGAAGTCCGCTTGTCCCCACAAATCAGGTAGCGCATCAATGGCAAATACCTGATCTACATCCGGTGTATCCTTGGGACGCGCCCTAACCCCAATTGTTTTCAGGCCCATTGTTTTGCAGCGCATGGCCACCGCTTCGCCTGTTTTGCCAAGCCCGATGATTAGCACCGTTTTGCCGTCAATCGGTTCCACCTCGCCCGCAATCCATTCATGTCTGACTTGCGCCGCACGGAAATTCGGCAAGCCCAGACTGAAATGCAACATCGCACCAAGAGCGTATTGCGCCATCATATCGGCGGCCACACCTGCCGCGTTTGTTACGGTTAGCCGGTCCACATCCCAAGGATGCATATGATCGGTTCCCGATCCACCCACCGATACCCATTTAACCGTATCAGCCTCAATCAGTGCCTGTCTGGGGTAAACCATTGAAGCATTGAAACGCACAGAATAGACCACATCAGCCTTGGTCGCTGTGAGCATAGCAGGCAATGCTTCGTAGCTATTGCAAGTATGGATTGTAATATCCGGGTGTTGTGCTTCAAGGACATCACGCGATGCTTTCGGATTGTCCGTATGAAGTATAACAACAGCCGATTTCATCACATGTCCTTTATTGAAATTATCATTATATTAAAGACCTTTTATGGTGCATCATATATCAATGCCGCCAAATCCGAAAACCGGCTTTCGGGCTCCAAGAAACCCATCACTGAAGCAACGATTTTTTCAGCTCGGTCAGACCCGATTGACGGGGTTGCAAATTCCATGAATTTCGCAATGATTTCGTCTTCATCCATAGGTGCTTCGGGGCCGCCTCGCGCGTGGGTATCTCCAGAATCCAACACCTGCCCGTCGTTCAGCGTGATTTGAACATCAGCCCAGCGCCCAATAGGAAAACGAGACGAATGCCTTGCGGCTTCGGATATATCGATGCGTTTCAATATCTGAGCCACCAGTGGGTCACACAACCCGCCTTGGGAGATATGTTCAAGCCCAATACGGCCATAAGCTGCCATTGTTGCGACAGCAAAGCCCAGGCTGTATTGCGCTTTCGATGTTGTGTCGGGCATGGCTGGAAACAAACAGGCTGCTTCGTGAAAGCTGTTGATCTGAATGTGTTTAATATCGTGATGCGTGATACCGTGGTGCAATATCAACGCCCGAACCGCATCGATGGCTGCATGCGCCCAGCGGCAAATCGGATAAGGTTTGATATATTGGCGTTCCATTTGCCAAAAGTGACCCAGATCATCCCAATTTTGTGCCACTTCATCCGCTTCCAGTGTTATTGCAGGGGCACCGGTAAATCCTTTTTCGGCCAGTATCGCTGATGATATGCCAACCATTGCCCCCCAGCCCGACCCGTCATGCAGCATAGTCGGATTCGCAATCTCTCGCATCATTTGACTGCGTGGCCCGTGGTATTCGGCAATCCCCATAGCATGACGCATTTGATCATCACTCATTCTGCGCAATCGCGCCGCCAGTGCAACAACGCCCAGTGCATTCCATGCCCCCGACGTATGATAATCGCTGACAGTATCATGCAAAGAAATACCAGCACGACCAGCCACTTCGTACCCGACAATAACTGCGGCCAACGCTTCTGCACCACTAAAATCAGGTATCGTTTCAGCCAAAGCCGCAAGTGCCGGAACTACCACTACACCGATATGACCTTTGGATGGATTATAGCCGTCATGTCCATCCAGATTATCTGTTTGCGATGCAGCTGCAAAAGCAGCACCTGCAACACTAACACTACGACCATCAAACATCATCCGCGCAGATGTTGACGGATCACTTGACCCATAAAGCATACAGGCAGTATCCCGTGCAATACGCCCCGCGTCCATTGGCCCTGCCCCTATTGTGACCCCCAAGGTATCCAGCAAAAACAGTGCTGCCTTACGTTTTGCTGGCTTTGGCATATCATCAGGAGACACTCGCAACGCAAATTCCGCGACTTTCGTGAAACTATTTGGCATATATCTGCTTTCGATTGCTGTATTAATTATCCCAACACGATTACTGAATAATCTTTCGACTTCAAATTATTATTGCAACAGGTTCTGAAGCAATTGTTTTTGCGTGCAAAACCCTCCGCTCAGCCAAAAGCAGTTGAACAGCCGACCTGTCCGTCAGCACCAATTCTGTCCAATAGGCGCTGACCTCGGACAGGTGGGATCAAGTTTTCTCTAACAATTTCACTCACTGCGCCGATGCATGATAATCCATGTATGTACGCTGTGTGGCAATATGATCCGCCAGATATTTGGCGTCATGCCAAACACCCCAGATAAAGGAAGAGCCCCGTCGCGACTGCCATGGCAAACCCAGGAAATAAATTCCGGGCTCATTTGAAACACCGCGTTGATGCATTGGCTTTCCCTGTTCGTCGAATGCATCAACCTTTAACCAACTGTAATCAGCGGCAAAGCCTGTCGCCCAGATGATCGAGGTTATTCCGGCCTCTGACAGATCCAACTCACGAATAGGATCAGTCAGGCATTTCGGGTCCGGTCCGATATTGCGCGCATCGGGTTCTACTGGAAGATCGAGACCATTACGCTCAATATAAGCGTCGGCTTCGTCCAATAACGACAGGTAATTTTCATCCCCTCGCGTAACATTACCCACAAGATCAGATGCGAAACTCATCACACCGTCATTATATTCCTCAGTCCGGCCAACCAGTGTCATCCCCTGCTCGGCTAGATGCCGGAAATCGATTGTATGGCCGCCACGGGCACCACTTACCGCGATCGTGACATGTTCAGTGCCGGGTGCCATGGCTGCAGCATCCCACTTACCAAGCACCCCCAACCACCAGACAAAATCACGCCCGCGGTAGCTACGGAACGGCCGGTCGTGTGGACCGACTGAAAGGTAAACACGCTTGCCCGCACGCAAAAGTTCGTCAGCGATCTGTACGCCCGAAGACCCCGTCCCGACGACCAACACCGCACCTTCAGGTAACTGACCCGGATTGCGATATCCGGTGGAATGTATCTGTAGAATATCCGCATCTTCCGGGACAACAGCCGGAATAATCGGCCGCTGGAATGGCCCTGTGGCGGCAACCACGTTAGTGGCTTCGATCACACCCTCTGACGTTTCAACACGAAAGCCGGGACGGCCTTCATTCCGTCGCACTTCCTTTACTTCGATACCGCATCGGATGGGGGCAGCAATCTGTTTTGCGTAATCGACGAAATAGTCCGCAACCTTTTCTTTGGGGACAAAGTCTTCGGGATCGGCATCGGAAAACTCCATGCCCGGAAATCGATCATGCCAAGCCGGGCCATTGGCAACCAAAGAGTCCCATCTTTCCGAGCGCCAACGTTCAGCAATCCTGTGCCGCTCCAGAACGAGGTGAGATGCCCCGTTGTTACTCAGGTGCTCGCTCATGGCAACACCGGCTTGGCCGGCGCCAACAACGAGGGTATCTACTTTTTCAATTGTCATTTCTGGGTCCTTATCTGGCATTTTGAAATTTTCACGAATGATATGAGTTTCGGCGCACCGAAGTTTGTTATCGGTAGGAAAGAGGGCTTTATCGATGCGCGGTTTGCAAGGCTCATATATGGTCACATACTATACGCTTGCAGTTTATACGAACTTCGCAGTTACCACGAGCTGGGTCGCAGTATTCTACTTCGGTACGGATCATAAGTTTTTCCTGTTCTAGGCAGACACTACCCCCTGTTATTGGCTGCTTTAAAAACTTGGATATTAATCACACATAAAGTGGGTTTTGAAAAAGAATTATTTTTCAGCGCGTTGCTTAGATAAAAGCTAATCAGACTTCTGTAGGGATACGGCAGATATATATTATCTTATCGGGCATAATACTTTGTTTCCGTAAATTGACTTGCAAGCCGTTGTTCCATTTGAAGAGTGTCGCGAGCAAACAAGATAAACATCACGAAAAATTTGCAGCTAAATATAACAATTACCATACCACTTCCTGCTTTAATGGTGCCAAACCTCGCTAAGGTATTTTCATTGCCTTGCCAAGATTTTCCCCGTAGCCTCTGATAGCGCAAGTTTAAAAATGACATCAATTGGCAGAACCTATGTAAATATTTTAAGTATATAATCTTGTTAATTCTTCCGTAGTTGGCAACAAAAGCCCATTCCCATGAACACTATAGTTTTCAAAGAGGCCAAAAATTCATGAATGAGACATCACGTATTCGAGGGGGCGAGTTGTTGGCCCGCGCATTTCAGGAAAAAGGCGTCAAACATGCATTTACTTTAGCTGGGGGGTTTTGCAATCCAGCCTTAGAGGGTTTCATGGAATGTCAAATGCCTGTCATCAACTGCCCCCATGAACAAATTGCAGGGCACCTTGCAGACGGGCACGCCAGAATTACACGCAAGCCCACACTTTGCCTTGTAGGACCGGAAGGCTTTGCAAATGCAGTACCGGCGATGTTGGAGGCGTGGGGCGAACGGTCCCCCGTTATTTTTGTAACCGGGTCATCAACTCTGAAAAGACAAGGTTCCGGTGGCTTCAAGGAAATAGATGACGTTGCCATTGCAGCACCGTTAACGAAATATTCAATGCAAATCACAGACGGTGAGCGGATTAGCGAGTTTGTAGACCGCGCATGGACCGCCGCAACAACTGGATATCCTGGACCTGTTCATTTGGCATTACCAGTTGATATAATGTTTTCATCATATGACGAAGATGTCGGTCGCGACGAGCGCCCATTTGATCGTTCAGACAGGGAAGTTCCACGTGCTTGGCCCGATCCGACAGTGATGGAACAGATCATGGCAAAGGTAAAAGCGGCAGAGCGCCCGTTGATTATCGGTGGTCATGGGATCTGGTGGTCGCGCAATGAAGAAAAGCTGGAAGAGGTCGGAAAATCTTTGCGAATGCCGATCTTCAACGTTCCTTACAATCAAAAACTATTAGGCGAGGAATGCGAAGCATATATGGGGTTGGCTGATTTCCACCAATATCACCCATCAAAACAAGCCATTCATGAGGCTGACTTGGTGTTGATGGTTGGTTGCCGATTGGACAATCAAATGAACTTTGGCAATCCCCCGTTTATCCCAGAGCAAACCACGTTGGTTTGCGTAAACGGCAGCCATGAAGAGTTGGACTATAATTTTGGTGCGGACATAAAGTTGCTGTCTGACCCCGGTGCTTTTTTTAATGAGCTTTTGAAGATTGGAAAAACGTGGGACGAATGGTTTGATCTGCAACGACAACGCCGCGCTGACTGGGTGACAGAATGGAATATTCACATTGCAGCCGAAACAGCAACTGACCTCAAAGACGGACGCAAGATGCATCCTTTGCAATTGGGTTTGGATGTTCAGGCCGAGATGGGGGATGATGACTGGTTGGTTTTTGACGGCGGGAACACACATTTCTGGAATGAAATTGCGGTTAACATTGCAGGTTGGGGTGGGCAAAAGCTTGGCGGTATAATGCACCCGGGAAATTACAGCCTGTTGGGCGTAGGGGTATCATTTGCTATTGCAGCTAAGAACACAAACCCGGATAAAAATGTTGTTTTGATTTCCGGTGACGGTGCTTTTCTTTCAGGAGGTTTATCCTTTGAAGCCGCTCTTCAGGAAAACCTGCCGATCACTATCGTTATCGACAATAACAATGGACTTGATTGTATCTCTCAACAACAGGAACGATTGTTCAAAAATGGTAAACACTTTGCCACTGATTTTCGCGACATACCATTTCATTCAATGATTGAAGGTATGGGTGGACACGGTGAATTAGTGGAGAAACGAGAAGAATTGGTACCTGCGTTAAGACGTGCAATGGCAAGCGGAAAAACGGCTTGTGTGAACGTTAAATGCCGTGGTGTAATCAGCCCGATTGTGGCCGCAACCAGTGATAAACGCGATAAGGCATCGATAGAATGACGGCAACAGTTTCTTCTCATACACTTAATGGCGTGAACGGCACTCATGCAGGTGGCGTTTCGGTGACGCTTACTCGGCTTAACGCCGACAATACGAGTGATGTCATTTTTCAAACCGAAACCGATCCGGCTGGGCGATTAATGCAGGAAATATCTTCGGAAAAAATCGCGGCAGATGATAATTTTGAAATGGTATTTGCCACTGGTGCCTATTGGGCCACACAAAAATTACCACAAAATGGACACCGGATTATGTCAGAAGTAGTCGTTCGCTTTACCATGCCGGACACAACCGGTCGTTACCACATACCTGTTATTATATCACCAAACAGTTATTCCGTCTGGTGGTCTAGCTGATTAAAACCGGAGTTTTGCTTCATGTCAGATGGATTGAATATGTCTCGTCGCATTCGGCGGACACCCTATACAGACCGTGTTGAAACTGCGGGTGTACGTGGGTTTTCGGTCGTTAATCACATGCTTTTACCCAAAGCGTTCAAACCAACTGTTGAGCAAGATTACTGGCATTTGCGCGAACATGTGCAGCTTTGGGATGTATCATGTCAAAGACAGGTTGAAATTGCGGGGCCAGATGCTGCAAAGCTTGTTCAATGGATGACACCACGCGATATTTCAGAAGCCGCCGTTGGCCACTGTTTATATGTCCCGATTGTTGACGAAACCGGCGGCCTGATTAATGATCCGGTTTTGCTGAAATTGGCCAATGATCGTTTCTGGCTGTCAATTGCAGACTCGGATGTTCTTTTGTTCGCAAAAGGCTTGGCAATCGGCGCAGATATGGACGTATCTATATGCGAACCTGATGTATCCCCACTGGCAGTTCAAGGGCCAAAATCTGAGGATTTATTGGCTGGTTTATTTGGCGAAGATATTCGACAAATCGGCTTTTTCAAGTACGGTATATTTGACTTTCAAGGCACCAAACAACTGATAGCCAGATCTGGTTATTCACGTCAGGGTGGATTTGAAATCTACCTTAATGACAGCGCACTTGGGCCTGCGCTGTGGGATTGCATCTGGGATGCAGGGCAATCTTACAACATTACACCAGGGTGCCCAAATTTGATCGAACGAATAGAGGGTGGTTTATTTTCATATGGTAATGAAATGACGCGGGAAAATAACCCGTTGGAAATTGGGTTGGGAAAATATTGCACACTTGATGGATCGGTTGAATTTATAGGACTTAAAGCTCTACAAAAGATCGCTTCTGAAGGGGTTGCACGCGAAATGCGAGGCATTATTTTTGATGGAGTTCCCTGCCCCGTAAGTTCAACGCCTTGGCCGGTAATGGTGGATAATCAACAGGTTGGCCAGATTACGTCTGCTATTTGGTCTCCACGATTAAAGCAAAATGTTGGCCTGTCGATGATTGAACGAAAATATTGGGATAATGGGCAGGCTGTAACTGTATTTTGCGCAGACAAATCATTAAGAAACGGCAACGTAACTACACTTCCGTTCATCTGATCCGGTTTGTATTATCAGAGTCATTAAAAAAACGGCACCCGGCTCTTGACCCTTACATAATCCATTAAAGTAACGTATCGGCATATGAGAATACCTCAGACCATGCACGGAGACAAAATGATAGAGCTATCTACCTCGCCCATAGAAACCTTTGCGGGCATTGATGTTATTCTCACAGATATTGATGATACTTTGACAACGGATGGCAGACTGACCAGTTCTGCCTATGTTGCTATGGAGCGGTTACAAGAGGCAGGTATTTCTGTCGTTCCAGTCACTGGTCGCTGTGCAGGTTGGTGCGATCATATTGCAAGAATGTGGCCTGTCTGCGCTGTTGTAGGTGAGAACGGTGCATTTTATTTCCGATATGATCACGACACAAAGGTCATGCATCGTGAATTTCGTCAATCCAGTGCCGAGCGATATGAAAATCATGCACGTCTTCAGAGCGTTGGAAAAGAAATACTTTCAACAGTTCATGGTACAGCACTGGCGTCCGATCAGGAGTATCGGTTAACCGATCTAGCGATAGATTTTGCAGAAGACGTACCGCAACTTCCAAGTGAAAAGATACATCAGATCGTTTCAATTGCCGAACAGGCCGGGCTGGTTGCAAAGATCAGTTCAATCCATGTAAATTGCTGGATTGGAGATCACAGCAAACTTTCAACAAGCTTAATGATGCTGGATCAAGTTTTTGATATCAAGGGTGACCAAACACAGGAAAATGTCGTGTTTGTCGGCGATTCCCCCAATGATGCGACCATGTTTGGTTATTTAAAGAAATCAGTAGGTGTCGCTAATGTTTTACAATATCTCGCTGAACTTCAAGAAACTCCAAACTACATAACAAGAAATAAATGCGGCGCAGGATTTACGGAACTTGCTGATGTTCTTTTGGCAGCACAAAGAAGTAAAAGTTAGTAATTAACTATATATTCACGGCTTACATCCACATCCAATCAGCAAATCTATTTAAAAATACGTGCAATTATCCGATTGCTTAATGGGGGTTTTAGTAAACATATCCGATTGTCGGGTAATAATTGCCGAGAGATAACAGAAAATTGGCTGGGGATACATACCAATGCCTTGCAACAACGTAAGAGTTCCAACTCGATTAGCATATCCATGACAATTTCGGTTTCTAGAGGTATAAAGGTATCTTCCTCTTGGTCGGAATTAGAGTGATTTAGCTTCATTTGATGTAGGGGACCACTACCTTCGCAAATCATTCGCTTTGGATATGTAAAAACATTATCAAGATTTTCGCGAACGCCATTTTCAACGCGCACAGCATCCGTACAAAGAAACACACTGGCGTGTGAAAAATCGGGCTCTTGATGCAGATTGTTTACATATGATGCAGCCTTTTTATAAAGATTCCGTTCGGCCCGGGATGTTTTGGATTGTTGTGTCAATGAAGGAGCCGTATTATCGTGAAAGGCTCCTCTGGCAGGTCCACCATCAGGTGAACGTCGATGAATGTTGTGCTGTTTATTCAACATCAGCTGCCGAATAAATGATACCTCATCTAGCCAATATGAAGCTCGTGCGCCGATGTTTTCACCATTTCCATGGCGAATATGCATACCAATCACCGGAGCATCTCCTAGATATTGATTTGTAAACCTGTCAGCTAAATCTTTGATAGCATCACTGAATTCCAGATCCCCCAACAGAAGATGCATTTCAGCCTTAGGCGGTGTCGGATGAACATGCTGATTTATGACTATGGTGGCTTCATCTTGCGGTATCATTTTTTCAATCATAGTATTAATATCCCGCACCTCAGTAGAAGTATGCGGGATATGTTTAATTTTCTTTATGTTGTTCGGAGTCCATTTATCCGGATAAAATGGTGCTGGAAACTGCATATCAGCAACATCATCTCCGGCGATAACCGGAACACCTGCGAGTGATGTCACCCTTTTGAAAAATGAAAAAAAGCAATTCTTCCCTGAGTTTGGATTAAACCGTGACCCGCGCCAATCGATCACAAGAGTGCGGTTTGTTGATTTTGCATACCACCATGCTCCAAATACACATGACAAATGGTCTCCAAATCCTGAGTTGGTAAATTTGGCTATAACGTATTTATTATTCATGTCTGGTATTTTGTCCGATCCATTTTAATCAATACAAGCTGTCTACATAATAAAGTAAGAAGCTAACCTTATTAAAATCTTGCTTTGGTTTATATTTATTGAGATTCTATGCTGTAGATCTACGTTTTTGCAAGTGCAGCGCTTCCGGTAAAATGTCAATTTACAGATAAATCGCGTGAATTACAAAATAAAGTAATTATGGTTGCCGTTTAAGCCGCGAGGTGAGCTTATTTTCAAAATTTGGCTGTGTGGTTTTTACATTTTGATTATTTACATGCAAGGTGGAAGAACGAACACGTTTTCGTTCCATTAGAAAGAAAAACAATGTCAGATATATTTGATATTTCAGCGCGCCATATATTGATAACAGGTGCAAGCAGCGGGTTGGGGCAACATGCAGCGCGTGTATTTTCCGCCTATGGGGCCAACCTAACCCTTGCCGCCCGCCGTCTTGATCGGTTGAATACACTTGCGGATGAATTACGGACTGAGGGCCGTAAAGTTTGTGTTGTTCAAATGGATGTATGCGATGAAAAAAGCGTTACAGCCGGTTTTGATACGGCAATTGAAGCATTGGGGGTTCCTGATGTTGTACTGAACAATGCAGGCGTTGCGCATACAGCATCCGCTTTGAAAACTGAACAACAAGATTGGGAACGGGTCATCGATACAAACCTGAATGGGGTTTGGTTTGTTGCACGCGAGGCTGGCAAACGTATGACAAAAAACCAAACCAATGGCAGTATCATCAATGTGGCGTCGATACTTGGAATGCGTGTCGCAGGTGGTGTCTCTGCCTATGCTACATCCAAAGCCGCCGTTATCCAGTTAACCAAATCACTTGCGCTGGAATGGGCAAGATACGGCATTCGGGTAAACGCATTGGCGCCCGGTTATATGGAAACCGACTTGAACCGCGAATTCTTTGCCACCGAAGCGGGAAAAGAGCTGATCAAGCGCGTACCGCAACGCCGTCTTGGCCAGCTTTCCGAACTTGACGGGCCTCTGTTGCTTTTAGCCTCTGATGCATCCAGTTTTATGTCTGGTGCAGTCTTAGCCGTTGATGGCGGGCATTTGGTAAGCAGTCTTTAACACACACTCAATGATAGGATAAGATATTGGACTTCACATTAACCCCAGAAATCGAAAAGCTACGCCAACGTATACGTTGTTTTGTTGACGAAGAGATTATCCCGTTGGAGGCGAACAAAGACAATTACGATGCCCACGAAAATATCCGTGAAGATATCCTTGCCACCTTGCGTGACAAGGTAAAGTCCGCAGGTATGTGGGCTCCGCAAGTGTCACCTGAGTTCGGGGGATTAGGGATCAATACTGTGGCTATGGCCGCTTGTTATGAAGAGATGAACCGCTCTATATTCGGCCCGGCCGCATTTAACTGCGCCGCCCCTGATGAAGGAAATATGTTTATCCTCAACAGGGTTGGCACGCCTGAACAAAAGGAACGGTGGTTGCGCCCTATTGCCGAAGGACATGTGCGATCTGCCTTTGCGATGACTGAACCCAAAGGTTGCGGTTCTGACCCATCGCTGACCTATACAACGGCAACAAAAGCTGGTGGTAAATGGATAATCAACGGGCGCAAATGGTTCATAACAGGGGCGAAGGGAGCACAGCATTTCATTCTGATTGCCAGAACCTCGGACGACAGCCGCAAAGGTCTGACCGCATTTTTGTTTGATGCAGATGATGCAGGTTGGAATATTGAACGGCGCATTCCGATCATGGGACCTGAAGAACATGGCGGACATTGTGAGCTAAGCTTTGATGGTTTGGAAATCCCTGACGAAAACCGTCTGATGAATGTTGGTGATGGGTTGAAAGTTACACAAATTCGTTTGGGAACAGCACGACTGACGCATTGTATGCGCTGGCTTGGTATGGCCAAACGCGCTATGGAAATCGCACTGGAATACGTTGAAACACGCGATAGTTTCGGGGCGAAACTGATAGATCATGAGACAATACAAACCAAGCTCGGTGATGCGGCAATGTCGATACAAATCGGGCGGTTGCTGACAATGAATGCGGCATGGAAGCTAGATCAAGGTAGTTTTGCGCGTAAAGAGGTTTCCATGGCAAAAATACAGGTGGCCGACACATTGAACAAAGTTGTGGATGCCGCACTACAACTGAACGGAGCACGGGGGTATTCAAAGGACACACCTCTGGAATGGATGTACCGTTATGCACGGCAAGCCAAATTGGTTGACGGGGCATCCGAGGTGCACAAAATGGTCTTGTCGCGAAATTTGCTGAATGAACGCACTGACTTTTGGTCTTGGGGACATGACGTCTGATGGAAATAAAATCCGCAATTGAGGGCTACTTATTACATCTGGACGAAGTAAAAACAGCTAAAATCACCTATTTGCGATTGATGACTGGTGGTGCCATCCAGCAGAACTGGCTGCTTGATGTCACAGTGAATGGGGTGCCGTTGGAAACCGTTTTGCGTACCGATGCGACATCTTCGCTGGAAGACAGTCTGTCGCGTGCTCAGGAATATGCTTTGTTCAAACATGCTTTCGGTGCAGGTGTGACGGTACCAGAGCCGCTATGGCTATCGAACGACCCAAAATGGATAGGCAAGCCGTTTTTCATTATGCGCCGTGTTGAGGGAACCGCTGCGGGTCATAAAATCGTACGTAATGATGCGATGGGTGGCGGGCACAAGATTCTGGCCAAACGTTTGGGACAGGAACTCGCATTGATCCATGCGACCAAATACGGGCAGGCCGAACTTGATTTTCTTACACGTCCCACCCCGAACCCAGCGCTAAGCCGTATTGCCGAATACCGCGCAGCGCTTGATACGACCGACATGCCGCAACCCACATTGGAATGGGGACTCTTTTGGCTTGAACAAAATGCACCCGAACCGGTTAAGGATCTGGTGTTATGTCACAATGATTTTCGCACAGGGAATTATATGGTGACCGAACAAGCCCTGACGGGCATTCTGGATTGGGAGTTCGCAGCGTGGGGTGATCCGCTGCAGGATATCGGCTGGTTTTGCGCCAAATGCTGGCGTTTTGGGGCGGCTAACAATGAGGCGGGTGGCATTAGTGATCGTGCCGGTTTTTACGCTGGGTATGAACAAACCTCTGGTGCGTCAATTGATCAAAATGCGGTTTTATACTGGGAGGTCATGGCAACGATGCGGTGGGCAATTATTGCAATGAAACAGGGAGATCGCCATATTTCCGGGCGCGAACCGTCTCTGGAACTTGCTTTAACGCGCCATATCGTGCCCGAGTTGGAATTGGATATCTTGCAGATGACGAAAGGGGACAACGATGCGTGATAAACCACAAGCGGATGATCTGCTGAAAATTGCAGAGTCGACTTTCATACAGGAAATTTTGCCATACATCCCAGCCGACAGGAAATACACCGCACTCATGATTGCAAATGCAATGCGCATTGCCACGCGGCAGTTCGATAAAAATGAAATTGATGAGACTGCCGAGATTGCGGCACTGACTAAATTACTGGGTTATTTGGATGTTTCTGATGACCCCGACACACTTTTGACGCTGAACAAGCAATTCGCGGCTGCCATTCGTGCCGGCGCGTTTGCACCCGGTACCGCAGGTCATTCAAAGGCAAGACAACATCTTTTATCTTGCGTGCAAAACCGTTTGGCCGAAGTTAACCCGAAAGCCTTGAATGGGGGCAATAATGATCGGTGATAAGCACGGCCTGCAAGGCGAGCTGCAAAAAACACAAGCAAACTATGTGCCACTGAGCCCAATTTCATTCCTGACACGGGCGGCAAAGGTTTACCCAGACCGGTTGGCGATTTCTTATGAGGGGCGTCGAATTACATATGGTGAGTTTCATGAACGCGTCAGCCGCTTTGCCTCTGCATTGGATAGTCTGAACATCGGTGTCGGGGATACGGTTTCAGTTATCGCACCCAATGTGCCTTCACTATTGGAGGCGCATTATGCGGTACCAGCTATCGGTGCGGTGTTGTCTGCGATCAATATAAGGCTGGATGCAACGACAGTGGCGTTTATTCTGGAACACAGTACAGCGAAAGTTTTGCTGGTGGACGATGAGTTCGCAGAATTGGCACTGGATGCTTTGCAAAAACTGAAGACCAAGCCTCATATCATCCGTATCGCGGATAGTTTCATCGAACCGGCACCACAGATCAGCCCGATTGAATACGAAGATTTTTTGGCTTCCGGTAACCCTCAGTTCACGCTGCAACTACCCAAAGATGAATGGCAACCGATTACGCTGAACTACACATCAGGCACGACAGGCGATCCCAAAGGCGCGGTTTACAGCCACCGCGGGGCCTATCTGAATGCAGTTGCCAACACGATATCTTTTGGCATGAGCGCGGATACGGTTTATTTGTGGATACTGCCGATGTTCCATTGCAACGGCTGGTCACATACTTGGGCGGTGACATTGGCGGGCGGCACGCATGTTTGCTTGCGCAACATCGCGCCAGAGGATATTTTTGATCAGATCGAAACTGCCGGGATTACACATACCTGTGGGGCACCGATTGTATTGAACATGCTGATCCATGCACCTGAAACGGTGAAAAAATACCCTATAAGTACAATTAAGATCGCAACAGGCGGGGCACCGCCGCCCAGCACGGTGATTGCGCAGATGGAGGAAATGGGGTTCGAGGTTGTCCATCTTTACGGCCTAACCGAAACTTACGGACCTGCAACGATTTGCGAAATACAGGATGATTGGGCGCGTTTACCTAAAGGGGAAGCCGCATTACGTCTTGCGCGTCAGGGGCAAAGCCACCCCATGATCGAAGACTATCAGGTGGGCGATATTAATCGCGCCAAACCAATAGCAGCAGACGGTAACATTGTCGGTGAAATTCAGATCCGATCAAACACGATTATGATGGGATATCACAAAAACCCAACGGCCACCCGGGCCGCCTTTAAAGACGGGTGGTTTCACACCGGAGATCTGGCGGTGATGCATGAAGATGCATCTTTGGAAATCAAGGATCGTGCCAAAGACGTTATTATTTCGGGTGGTGAGAATATTTCAAGCATTGAAATAGAAGAGGTTTTGACCCAAAACCCGAAAATCAGTGCAGCAGCCGCCGTTGCCAAACCGGATGATAAATGGGGCGAAACACCTTGTGCCTTTGTGGAGCTTGTCGAAGGAGGAACCTGTGACGCAAATGATGTGATCGATTGGTGTCGCCAGAATATGGCACATTTCAAAGTTCCCAAGAATGTTGTTTTTGGTGAATTGCCAAAGACCTCAACCGGTAAGATCAAGAAATTTGTGTTGCGCAAACGTGCCCGCAGCCTTGAATCCCGCTCTGAGGATACATAGAATGCGTCAAAATACCTGTCTATCAGGCTTTGAAACCAAAGGAATATCCACATGACTAACGTTGTTATCTTGGACGGTGTCCGCACCGCTATCGGCAGTTTTGGCGGCTCTTTAAAAGGGTTTGCACCTACTGAATTAGGCACCCTTGTCGCCGCAGAAGCGATTAAACGTGCGGGTATTGCTCCTGATCAGATCGATCAAAGCTTTTTTGGTCATGTAATCCATACCGACACACGTGATGCATATATCTCGCGTGTTGTTGCAGTGAATGCAGGCGTGCCAATAACATCACCTGCGCTGACTGTTAACCGTCTTTGCGGCTCGGGCCTGCAAGCGATTGTATCGGGAACACAAGCGATCCGTGACGGTGATGCAACAACAGCGCTTTGTGGTGGTTCCGAAGTTATGTCCCGCGCGCCACATGCGACCCAAGATATGCGTTGGGGTAAACGTCTGGGTAATCCGGAATTTAACGATATGTTATTAGGCGCTCTTTCCGATCCGTTTGGCCACGGTCATATGGGTATCACAGGGGAAAACATTGCAAAAGAATATGACATATCGCGTGAGGCACAGGACGCGTTTTCGCTTGAAAGTCATCAACGCGCCGAGAGAGCCCAAAAAGAAGGTCGGTTTGACAGTCAAATCCTGCCGGTTGAAAGCGTAAAACGGGGTAAAACCACGGTTTTCGATAAAGACGAGCATATACGTTACGGTGCCGTTGCCAGCGATTTTAGCGGTCTTCGACCTGCATTTAGCAAGGATGGCACTGTTACCGCCGGCAATGCCTCAGGCATTAATGATGCAGCCGCTGCCATCGTGATAATGGATGGGGGAAAAGCCAAAGAACAAGGTTTGAAACCGCGTGCGAAAATCTTGGGTTACGCCCTTGGCGGTGTTGCCCCTGAAATCATGGGCGCCGGGCCAATTCCGGCGGTAAAACGGCTACTTACAAAAACCGGGCTGTCTGTGGACGATCTTGATGTCATCGAGTCGAATGAAGCATTCGCATCACAGGTTTGTTCAGTAACAAAAGCACTCGGACTTGACCCCGCAAAGGTTAATCCAAACGGTGGTGCTGTGGCCTTGGGCCATCCGGTTGGCGCAACAGGGGTTATATTAATCGTTAAACTGATGGCAGAATTGGAACGCATAAATGGACGCTACGGTTTGGCAACAATGTGCATCGGCGGTGGTCAGGGCATAGCTATTGCCATTGAGCAGATATAGAAGGAGTATCCGTGGCACAAATCTTTCTTGTCAGACATGGCCAGCCAGCCCGGAGTACAAATGGGTTTGACCCCGGCTTGTCAGAACAAGGTATCTCACATTCAAGAAATGTTGCGGCGTACTTGGGGGGTAGGAAAATCTCTGCGATCTACGCCAGCCCATTAAAACGCGCGCAGCAAACCGCAGCACCACTGGTATCCGCCTGTGGGGTGGATTTGACATTGCTTGATGGATTGGCAGAAGCTGACAGAGATAATGACTATGTTTTCGCAGAAGACACAATGACTGATCCAGTGGAATGGGCCAAGTTCCAATCAGATCCGATTGGCTATCTTGGCGGCGATCATAAGGAATTCGTCGCATCTGTTCTGTCTGCATTCAAAACGGTACAAGCAGCAAATCACCTTCATAATGTCGTTGTATTCACCCACGCATTTCCAATTAACATTGTACTCGCCCATGCACTTGGGTTGGATGGGGTGTTGAATTTCATACCGCATTATTGCTCTATATCGCGTGTAAAAGCTCTTGATTTAAATGCAATAAAAGTCATCAGTGTGAATGAGACGGCCCACTTGGTTTAGGTGGCGTTTTGGTTATATCCGTTTTAATGGTAATGGCACAAGTGTTTGGCAAAGGCAGAACTGATCATTAATATGTCCAAGTATGATTTCATTATTATTGGTGCTGGATCAGCCGGGTCTGTTCTTGCAAATCGATTGACCGAAGATGGTAAATCTAAAGTCTTGCTGCTAGAGGCTGGTGGCTCGGATCGTAATTTCTGGATCCAAATGCCTATTGGTTACGGCAAAGTATTTTACGACAAAAAGGTCAATTGGAAATATACCGCTGAGCCCGATCCCGCGTTGGGTAAAAGGAAAATCTATATACCGCGTGGCAAAGTTATGGGTGGCTCCAGCTCCATCAATGCGATGGTTTACGTCCGAGGTCATCAACAAGATTATGATGACTGGGGGCAAACCGCGCCAGGTTGGGGATGGCCCGATGTAGCACCAATTTTCAAAAGAATGGAGGATTGGTCTAAAGGTGCAGATGATCTGCGCGGTGCAGGTGGCCCGTTATCGGTTCAAGATATATCTAACCAAGTGCATCCTCTTAGCCGGACCTATCTTAAGGCGGCTGAACAAGCTGGAATTCCAAATAACCCGGACTATAACGGCGCGAAAATGGATGGATCCTGTCTCTATCAAATCACCACAAAAAACGGGCTGCGCGCATCGGCATCCCGATGTTATCTACGACCGGCAAAACGGCGCAACAATCTTGATATTCAACTCAAAGCACAAGCTACGCGGATTATATTAAACGGCAAACAAGCCGTTGGGGTAGAGTACAAACAACATGGAAAACTGAAATCCGCCACCGTCAGACATGAGGTTATATTATGTGGCGGCGCTATAAATTCCCCACAACTCTTGCAGCTTTCAGGGATCGGATCTGGCGAATTACTAAAAGATTTAGCTATCCCCGTTGTACATAACGCCCCGGAGGTTGGACGTAATTTACAGGATCATCTAGGCTTTGATCATACGTTTCGTTCTTCCGTCCCAACGCTGAACAAAATTTTGCGACCCATGCTGGGAAAAATACGTGTCGGTATGCAATATCTTTTGACACGTAAAGGCCCGCTATCGTTAAGTCTAAATCAGGGTGGTGGGTTTACACGCGTCCTTGAAAATGCCGATCGCCCGGATATCCAGCTTTACTTTACACCGCTTAGCTATACCCGTGCACCCGCTGGTAAACGCCCCTTGATGACACCTGATGCCTTTCCCGGGTTTTTAATGGGCTTCAATCCTTGCAAGCCAACCAGCACTGGTTATCTGCAAATTCGATCACCTGATCCCTTTGAAGCACCCGAAATACATCCCAATTACATGTCCACGGAACATGATCGGAATTTGATGATTGCAGGAGTAAAGCTGATACGGAAAATCTCCCAAACACCTGCAATGAAAGCAATTATTGAACACGAAATTTCCCCCGGAGCGAATTTCACTACGGATGCCCAATTGGATCAGATCATTCGCGAAAACTGTTGGACTGTATTTCACCAATGTGGCACCTGTCGCATGGGGACTGATAAATCAGTGTCAGTGGTTGACGAACGGTTGAAAGTGCACGGAATTGGCGGATTACGGGTAGCAGACGCTTCAATTTTTCCATCAATTCCAACCGGAAACACGAATGCACCTGCTATTATGGTTGGAGAAAAAGCCGCAGATATAATTCTGGAAGATCTGCGGCGTTGAAAGGACTATCATGAAGATTAAACGTATCGAAAGTTTCAGCAACGAATGCGTCGGGTTCGTTCGTGTAACGACTGAAAACGGTTTGCAGGGTTGGGGACAGGTTTCAACCTATCATTCCGATATAACGGCTGCAGTACTGCACCGGCAAGTTGCCCCATGGACACTTGGTCAGGATACAACAGATCTCGATGATCTGCTTGATTTGGTAACCGAACGCGAGCACAAGTTCCCGGGCTCATATCTGCGCCGTGCAATGGGTGGGCTGGATACCGCGATATGGGATTTACGGGCAAAACAACAAGGCAAACCGGTTGTTGAACTACTCGGGGGAACGCCCGGTTCTATACGTTCATATGCATCTTCGATGAAACGCGATATCACGCCAATGCAAGAGGCAGATCGTTTGAAACATCTGCGTGATACCAAAGGCTTTGACGCATTTAAAATGCGTGCAGGTGCAGAAGTGGGCCGTAATCAGGATGAATGGCCGGGACGCACCGAAGAGATCATCCCGACAATGCGCCGTGAACTTGGTGATAGTGTCGATTTACTGATTGATGCCAACAGTTGTTATACACCCGAGCGGGCAATTGAAGTTGGTCATATCCTTCAGGATAACAATTTCTGCCACTACGAAGAACCCTGCCCCTATTGGGAGTTGGATCAAACCAAACAAGTTACAGACGCACTCGATATCGATGTCACAGGCGGCGAGCAGGACTGTGATTTGCCGACTTGGAAACGCATGATCGATATGCGCGCTGTTGATATAGTTCAACCCGATATCATGTACTTGGGTGGCATATGTAGAACAATGCGTGTGGTCAAAATGGCAGCTGAAGCCGGACTTCCCGTTACACCGCATTGTGCAAATCTTTCGATGGTAACGCTGTTCACAATGCATTTATTACGCGCAATCCCGAACGCAGGCAAATACTTGGAGTTTGCTATCGAAGGTGCGGATTACTATCCTTGGCAAGAGGGTATATTCTTGGGGAACCCGTTCGAGATCACTGACGGTAAAGCAACCGTAACTGACATTCCAGGGTGGGGCGTTGAGATAAATCCTGAATGGTTGGCAAAGTCTACATATCAATGCAGTGAATTTCCGGATTAATGAAAATTACAAACTTGCTACAAAGTCACGCGCGGATACGTTCATAGCTAGGATCATACGGCCCCGTCGCAATAACCTCTGCACGCACCATATCCCCTAAATGATCCAGTGCCATGACAGTACCGATCTCGGACTTGTCCGGGTTAACAAAGGCATACGCCAGGTTCAAACCGACCCGGTGGCCCCAATCACCGGAGCTGATGGATCCGATCACTTCCTTGTCCTCCATCAAAGAGGCCCCTGCATAAGCTGGCGCATGGGTGCAATCAATTTTCAGGCTAACAAGCTTCTTGTGCGATCCGGCTTTCAAACGCTCTTCTAACGCGCTCTTACCGACAAAATTGGGCTTATCCATCTTCACGAAACGGCTCAGTCCGGTTTCAAACGGATCAAACTCGGTCAACAGATCAGCCTTCCAATGCAAGAAGCCTTTTTCCATGCGCATCGACTCTACCGCACGGGATCCAAACAACTTCATGCCATGTGCAGCACCCGCTTCGCGCAATGCAAGATACACCGCATAAAGTGAGGCATTTGGCACGTGGATTTCATAAGCCAGCTCGCCTGAAAAACTTACGGACATCACTGTGGCGGGTGAGAATCCGATAAAGCATTCGCGCACACTAAGCCAAGGAAATGCAGCTGCACTCCAATCGCCACGACTACAAGCCGTTAGCACTTCGCGCGCTTTCGGCCCGGCCATTACCAGAATTGTCTGGTCATTGGTCAAGCTCTTGATATGCACATCCTCATCATCGCGCATATGCTGGTGCAACCAATCCATATCATGAAATTCTGCGGCAGCAGCCGAACCATACCAAACCCTGTCATCACCGCGATAAGACGCGGGAATATTCGCTATTGTTGCCTCTCCTTTGATCATTCCCATATCGTTCAATAGATAACCCAACCCAACTTTGCCCGGTTTGCGTGTCACATGGCCACAAAACATGCGATCAAGAAAATCATGAGTGTCCGCGCCTGTGATTTCAAACCTGTTGAAACCATTCACTTCGCAAAGGCCTACATTATTTTGTACATTGGCAACTTCACTTGCAACAACGTCAAAGGTTTCATCAAAATGGAACGATAATGAGGGATGGAAATCAGGCGCAGGTTTTACATATTCCATACGTTCCCAGCCATTCACTACGGTAAATTCAGCACCCTCGGCCGCAAGTATTGGTGTAAGTGGTGTTGTTTTGGCCGGCCGCGCAGCTGGACGGTGTTCATGCGGGAAATGAAATCGAAATTCGTTTTGATAATCTTCAATAGCTTTTAAGGCAGTCAACTCAACGTTGGTGTGGCCCGTAAAACGGCGTGGATCAATGCACCACGTATCATAGCAGGCCTCGCCATGCACGATTTGCTGCGCCAAAAGCCAGCCATGCCCTCCGCCTTCGCCAATACCGGCACGTAAACCGATGATGCAAAAAGCGTTTCGCTTTCCGGGGATTGGGCCAACCAATGGTGCACCATCGATCGTATATGTGATTGGTCCATTGACCACGGTATGAATACCCGTTTTCATCAGTGCTGGCATACGTTCAAATGCACCTTCCAACACATCGGTAACACGGTCTAAATCATCAGGGCAAAGAGCATTCACAAAATTTGGATCGATCCCGTCCATACCCCAAGTTTTACAATTCTGTTCATAGAAACCGATCAGCAGGCCATTTTTCTCCTGACGGCAGTAGTAATCTGAAATTGGGCAACGCAGTAGTGGCATGCGATGCCCTGCTTCCTTGATCTCGGAGATTTCTTCGGTCAGGAAATACTGGTGTTCCATGGATGAAACCGGATGATGTACGTTCATCATCGCGCCGACTTCATTGACCCGATAACCGCATGCATTGACCACGATGTCACAATCTATGTCACCATGTTCCGTATGCACAGTCCATGTATCATCTTTGTGCTGTGAAAGTGCCGTCACAGGTGTGTTGCGATATACTTCCGCCCCCGCTTTGCGTGCGCGCCGCGCCAAGGCCTGACATAGCTGTGCCGGATCAATGTCGCCATCCAATGGGTCCCATAATCCACCGATCAGATTACTTGTCGATATCAGCGGGTGCCGCTGGGCACATTCCGCAGCATCTATAACCTCGAAATGGACATCCATACCACGTGCCATAGAAGCAAAGTGGCGATACCCTTGCATTTGTGCTTCTGTATTGGCCAAACGTATCCCACCATCACCATGGTGATAGTTTATCGGATAATCAGGATCACACGCTAATTCTTGGTAGAGGTTGATCGAATGGGTTTTCAACCCGACCATTGTCTGATTCATCCCGAAATTCGTAACCTGTGCTGCTGAATGCCATGTGGTGCCACTGGTTAGCTCATTGCGTTCTACCAGAACAACATCCGTCCAACCTTCCTGTGTAAGGTGATACAGCGTGGAACATCCGGCGATCCCCCCGCCGATAACGACAACTTTGGTGCGCGATTTCATAATGAACTCCAGCTTGATTTTTGCCATAATGGGCAGAGCTTGCAGGGGCAGGTCAACCGGGTACATGCAGTTTCGGATTTATAGAAGCAAATCATATTATTTTTGGAAAAATCTAATCAAGGCTTGTTATACCTTACTTGAACTCGGTTACTCCAAGTGCAGAATGCCGGAAAAGGGATGTCACTTATGACACAAGAGCGCAGTTCAAAAACAAAACGGAGTGGCCGCAAAGAGCGATTGGCGCTTCGTGCGGCTAAGCCTGTATTGGATCCTTGCCCACCCGGTCAAATCGGTGGCACATACCGCCCCCTCTCGGAAACAGACCTTAAAAGCATTTATGAAACCGCATTACGCTTGCTTGCAGAGCTCGGGATGGGTGACGTTCCAGATAATTTGGCTAAAACCCTTTTGGCCGTCGGTGCGCAAGACAACGGAAAAGGAAGGTTTCTGTTTCCACGCGCACTGGTTACGGATGCCATTGATAAGGCCGCAAAAACTTTCGTTCTACATGGGCGAGATGAAAACCGTTCGATAGAGGTTGGTGGCAACAAGGTCTATTTTGGAACCGGTGGTGCGGCAGTGCAGACACTTGATATGGACAGCAGAATTTACCGCCCTTCGACGCTTCAGGATCTACATGATTTCACCCGATTGCAGGATACTCTGGCCAATGTCAGCTGGTACACCCGTTGCTGTGTGGCAACCGATGTGCCCGACAATTTAGATCTCGATGTTAATACTGCCTATGCACTGTTGAAAAACACCACAAAGCCCACCGCCACATCATTCACTTTAGCCGAACACATCGACCCCATCGTAAAGATGTTTGACATCGCAGCGGGGGGTGAGGGTGAGTTTGCAAAGCGGCCATTTGTAAAGGCTCATATCAGCCCGGTAATCTCACCCATGCGTTATGGCGAAGATGGCGTAGATGTGGTGTTTGGCTGCATCAAGCATAATATCCCGATCTCTTGCATTACTGCTGCACAAGCAGGTGCCACCGCACCGGCAACTTTGGCGGGATTTTTGGCACAATCATTGGCCGAAACATTGGCCAGTCTCATCATGGTGCACTCAATCCAGCCCGGCTATCCGATGGTGTTTTCCAATTGGCCGCTGGTCGTGGATCTGCGCACCGGGGCATTTTCCGGCGGCAGCGGTGAAACCGCAGTCCTAAATGCCGCCTCTGCGCAGCTTTCAAACTGGTTGGGCCTGCCTTCAGGCGTGGCTTCATCGATGACAGATGCCAAGGCAATCGATGCTCAATATGGCGCGGAAAAAGGCATAACTTCTCTTGCAGCTGCTCTGGCCGGTGGCAATCTGATTTATGAAAGCTCGGGTATGACAGCCTCACTTCTAGGCGCAAGCTTTGAAGGTTTTGTTCTGGATGACGAGATGCACTCAAATACCTATCGCGCGCTACGTGGCATCGAGGTCAATGAAGAAAACCTTGGATTTGATGCTATCTGTAACGCGACTTTGGGCGAGGGACATTTCCTTGGCGGGGCGCACACACTTGCGGCAATGGAACGTGATTATTTTTATCCATCTCTGGCGGATCGGGTAGAGCCACGCACATGGGCCGAAAACGGTGCGCACGATGCGTGGGATGTAGCAAACGAACGCGCACGTCATATACTGGAAACGCACCACCCGGAATACCTAAGCGCGGAGCAGGACAAACAGATACGCGACAGTTTCAATATTCTGATCTGATAGTAACTATACACGTTCCAACATCAGCGCGATACCTTGGCCGACACCTATGCACATGGTACACAACGCGCGGTTCATTTGCTGATTTTGCAGCTCAATCGCGGCACTCAAGGCAATCCGCGTACCCGACATCCCCAAAGGATGTCCCAAAGCAATCGCCCCACCGTTCGGGTTTACAAGATCGGCATTATCGGCAAGCCCTAATTGGCGCATTACCGCCAAGCTCTGGCTTGCAAAAGCCTCATTAAGTTCGATCAGATCAACGTCCGTAATACTTAACCCAAGGCGGGTCATCAGCTTTTGCGAAGCCGGTGCAGGGCCAATGCCCATAATGCGCGGCGGAACACCAACAACAGCTGTGCCTGTTATCCGCGCTTTTGGTTGAAGTCCGTATTTCTCTACAGCCGCTTTTGAAGCAATTAAAACCGCTGCCGCCCCGTCATTCACACCCGATGCATTTCCCGCCGTGACAGAGCCGCCATCCCGAAAAGGTGTAGGTAGGCTAGCCAGTTTCTCCACTGTGCTTACGCGCGGATGTTCATCGGTATCGAATACCAACGGATCTTTGTTTCGCTGAGGAATTACAACAGGTGTAATTTCCTGCGCCAACCGACCTGATGCAATTGCCCGTGCTGCTTTTTCCTGAGACCACACTGCAAAAGCATCCTGATCTGCGCGCGTGATATCAAAATCAGCAGCAACGTTTTCAGCCGTTTCCGGCATGGATTCACCACCGAATAGTTCCTTCATCTTCGGGTTCATAAAACGCCAGCCAATGGTCGTGTCAAATATCTCGGCTTTGCGTGAAAACGCAGTTTCAGCCTTGCCCATTACCATCGGTGCACGGCTCATGCTTTCGACGCCACCTGCCATTATTAAATCATTTTCACCTGAACGAATTGCACGCGCGGCCATGCCTATTGCTTCCAGACCTGATCCGCAAAGACGGTTAACCGTTACCCCGCCAATTGTTGTCGGTAGCCCGGCCATAAGGATGGACATGCGGGCGACATTACGATTGTCTTCACCTGCCTGATTAGCGCAACCGATGATCACATCGTCAATTGCTGCTGCATCCAGTTTTTTTGCGCTTGATACAACCTCGCGCAGAACGCCTGCCAACAAATCATCAGGACGTACCGATGATAATGCGCCGCCATACCGGCCAATGGGCGTGCGTAATCCTTCGCACAAATATGCATCTGTCATTGCTCATCCTTTGGAAAATCAGTGCCTTGCACAGTGTCTAGCGACATAATGGTCAAACCTTTGGTTGCATCGTATTCTACCCACCTTACAGCGGTATTATGGTTTTTGCATCTTTGATTGGCCAATACCATAATTGTGTTCCCCGCAGGAGCCAATTAATAAAAATTAATTTGCATAGCGTGATTGAGTGGTCAATAATAATTATTAAAGATTCAAAGGGTTATCGCCAAGTGAAACAGATCGTAACAACCGACATCCAAGATGGTATTGCGGTTGTTTGCGTTAATAACCCCCCCGTTAACGCCACCTCAACTGCATTGCGACAAGCTCTGCTAGATGCTGTTACTGCTTGTGAAAACATGAACGCAAAAGTGGTGATCCTATATTGCGAAGGCCGAACGTTTATTGCGGGTGGTGATATGACAGAGTTTAATGCGCCCCCCGCCCCGCCCGATTTGCCCGATGTCATACAGGCGATTGAAGACAGTGCCGTTCCATGGATTGCGGCTATGCACGGTACAGTTTTGGGCGGCGGATTTGAGATTGCAATGGGATGCGCATACCGTGTGGCCCTAACCAATACCCGTTTTGGTCTACCAGAGGTTAATGTGGGATTGATACCCGGTGCAGGTGGTACACAGCGACTACCGCGCCTGATCGGCACCAACGCCGCTATTGATTTGACCACATCCGGACGGATGATAATGGCCAATGATTTGTATGACTTAGGTGGCTTGGATATGGTTTCAGACGCAGCCACAGCACTGGAGGCCGCAAAAGCGTTTTACACTTCGCGTCCTGATCGGCCCAAAGCAATCAGCCTGCGTAAGTGTGACGCCCTTAGTGAAAGTGCGATAAAAGATCTAAAGACACAGATCACACTAAAATCCAAAGGCCAGCAATCCCCGCTACACTGTCTAGAAGCCACTTTGATGGCGACGCAGATGCCATTTAAATTGGGCCAGCCAAAAGAACGTGCACTTCATCTGGCTTTACGCAACAGCGCTGAATCGCGTGCATTACGCTATGTGTTTTTTGTAGAACGCGCCGTGTCCAAACCTGCAATCTTGGGCCAATCGAAACCCCGTGACATCGCGCAAGTTGCGGTCGTTGGTGGCGGTCTGATGGGTGCAGGTATTGCGTTTTCCTGCCTTCAAGCAGGGTTGAATGTGTCATTGCTTGAGCAGGATAAAGATACAGCAGATAAGGGGTTTGACCGAGTTTGTAGCCTGATTGACGGTGCAGTAAAACGTGCGAAAATTACCCGTGAAAACGCTGATAAATTACTGAAAAACCTGCAATTTGGCACAGACTACAATCTGGCGGAAAATGCAGATATAGCGATTGAAGCCGTCTTTGAGGACTTGGAAGTAAAAAAAGCCGTATTCCAACAGCTTGCCGATATGATGCGCCCCGATGCTATTTTGGCGACCAACACATCCTATATTGATCCGGTTGAAATTATGCAGGGGATCAGTAACCCATCACGATGTATTGGACTACATTTCTTCTCACCTGCCCACATCATGAAACTGTTGGAAATTGTGCGTCTACCGGCAACTGATCCCGAAGTAATCGCCACAGGGTTTGCGTTGGCTAAACGGTTGCGCAAGGTCGCGGTTCTATCAGGGGTTTGTGACGGGTTCATTGGTAATCGCATCTTAGCGGCGTACCGTCGTGAAGCAGATTATCTGTTAATGGATGGTGCCAAACCCGGAGACATTGATGCAGCGATGCGCGCCTTTGGCATGCCGATGGGGCCTTACGAGTTACAAGATTTAACCGGCCTGCAAATTGCCTGGGCCAACCGCAAACGGCAGGCCGCCACACGCCCACCCGAAGAACGCTATGTAAAAGTCGCAGACATGTTGTGCGAAGCGGGTCGCCTGGGCCAACGCAGCGGTGCAGGATGGTACCGTTATGACGAGAACAGCAGAACACCGATCCCCGATCAATATGTCACCGACCTGATCAGGTCTTTGGGTGCAGGCCAACAAAGTTTCAGCCAGGACGACATAATAAATCTTATCCTTGCCGCTATCATAAATGAAGGCGGGCGTATTATCGAGGAAGGTATCGCAGAGCGTGCTATTGATGTCGATATGGTGATGGTCAACGGTTACGGCTTTCCCCGCTGGCGTGGCGGGCCTATGCACTACGCCACCGAAATAGGTCTAAAGCGGATCAAGGTGGATATGGTACAAGTGGCATTGCAAAGCCCCAATAGTTGGGTCGTATCGGATATGTTGAAATAGCCCTGACGATTAGGGGTGTTCCCCAGCGTAACTCTTGACCATAATTACACAGTCTAGATACTGACGCGAAAGGGGTTTTACCATGTATAAAGTTGCAATCACCGGCACGGGTGTCTTTACCCCTGAACAAGTCATTACCAACGATGAACTTGTCACCGCATTCAATGCTTATGCAGATAAATTCAACTTTGAAAACAACGACGCGATTCAACGTGGCGAGGTAGCTGCCAAAGAGCATTCATCCTCCGAGTTCATCTTTGCCGCCTCTGGCATCACCCAACGTCATGTGATGGATAAAGCAGGCGTTCTTGACCCGAATGTGATGTACCCCCATTTTCGCAAACGCAACGATGACGAACCTAGTATCATGGCCGAAATGGCCCTTGACGCATGCACTAAAGCATTGAAGCAAAGTGGAAAAACCGCAAATGACGTAGACTGCATAATTGTCGCGGCGTCCAATCACGAACGTCCCTACCCCGCCATCGCGGTCGAGGTGCAGGGCTTGTTGGGCGCAGGCGGTTTCGGGTTCGATATGAACGTCGCCTGCTCGTCGGCCACATTCGGCATCCAAGCCGCCTCTGACATGATCCGCACCGGTTCAATCCGATCGGCGCTTGTGGTTAATCCCGAGATTTGTTCAGGCCATCTGGAATGGCGCGACCGCGATTGTCACTTCATCTTTGGAGACGTTTGCACCGCCACATTTTTGGAACGTGCCGATAACGCCAAAGGGCCGCATTTTGAGGTTATATCTACGAAATGTGCCACGCAGTTTTCCAATAATATACGCAATAACAACGGCTTTTTACGCCGCTCATTACCTGCGGGCCTAACTGATCAGCGCGATATGCAATTCATGCAAGAGGGCCGAAAAGTCTTTAAACAAGTGGTGCCGATGGTCTCAAAACATATCCTTGATCACCTTTCATCCGAAGGCAGGGGCGCGTCCGAATTAAAACGCATGTGGCTGCATCAGGCGAACAAGGCAATGAACGATTTTATCGGCCGTAAAGTGTTGGGTCGTGTACCCGAAGAAGGCGAACAGCCCAATATTTTACAGGATTACGCGAACACCTCTTCCGCAGGTTCTATCATCGCGTTTTCACAACATTCCGATAACCTTAAAACCGACGATCTGGGTTTGATCTGCTCCTTTGGAGCGGGTTATTCCGTTGGCAGTATTTTGGTAAAACGCGTTGGCTGATGTTTTAGAAATACAGCTCCGCTACACCAATTCCTCCATTTTCCGCAGCACCGCAGTATAACAGATAAGTTTTTCCCTCGTCCTCAAATACACATGGGTCACGTAATGACCTTTGACGGGCATGCGAAGCGCCAACCTTGGATCGCACCAATGGCATATCACCCCCCTCCCAAGTCAGTTCAGGTTCCAGAACAAGTTTGGGTTCACTTGCTTTCCAGCTTTGCCAATCAGGCGACAATACGATCTGGGAATGAAAGATACGTTCCGGACAATCGTCAATGCAGCTGAAAAAGATATGTAATATTTCACCCTTAATATGGGCCTCAGCATGACGGATAGTGCGATTAGGTTGATTGGGTGTTTTTATATCCGGCAAGATAGGCCCAACCTCGAACGGCCCATCCCATGAAGTTGACCGTAAAAATACGCCTGCCCAACTTATCGCATACACTCGGTTATCATACGAAAATGCACGAAAATAGGGCGGTCCCAACAGGGGTGAACGCGGCGTGAATACCAAGCCGTCTTTGGAATAGGCAATCCGGGTATGCTGATCCCCATTTGGCAAAAGCCCATGATAATACATGCGTATTCGGGTGTTTTTGTCATCTACATGCACATCTGGTGAAGCAATATGGGCATATAAATAGCCACCTTCCAATCCAATCGCCCAATCGGGACGCTCAGAAAGGGGTGGTTCAGGTGGGTCCGTTGGCACAAATAATGAGTCAGCGACATCAAGAATACCCGGTACATACATTTTCCATGGCCCAAGCACTTCATCAGCATAAGCCATTCGTATATATCGCCCCATATGGTCGGCAAAATACAAATAATAACGCCCAAGGGGATTTTCCACCCAGTCTGGCACACGGATAATTGAAGGACCGTTGATATTGTCCCCCATCCTACTATCCATATTTGGCCAAATGATTGGTGCATCCAGCAAACGTTTGGCTTTAACGGGCATGTTGTTTTATAAAAATAATTTCGATGCAGAGCATTAAAATAACCGCCCACCAATGGCCACATCCAGATCCGGCTTTAACAATACGACCTCACCATCCGGGTCAGGCACACCCAAGACCAATACTTCTGACATTACAGGGCCGATCTGTCGTGGTGGGAAATTGACAACCGCCATCACTTTGCGCCCGACAAGCGTGTCGACATCATAATGCACGGTAATTTGCGCGGATGACTTTTTGACACCCAATTCAGGGCCCATATCGACCCAGAGTTTGTATGCGGGTTTGCGCGCTTCAGGAAACGGTTCCGCACGGGTGATCTGGCCAACACGAATATCGACGGCCATAAAGTCATCAAAAGTTATTTCACCCATCTATTTCCCCAATTCACGGCTACGATCAGCTGCAGCTTTTATACCATCCCCGACAATTTTCGGAAAACCTGTATCAGCATCCATCAACACTTCCAATGCGGCCGCTGTCGTACCGGCCGGCGAAGTTACATTGATACGCAATTGTGCTGGATCTTCATTCGACAGTTCGGCCAACTCGCCAGCACCTGCCACCGTTGCTTTTGCCAATTTCATTGACAATTCCGGTGGTAATCCTTGCGCGGCACCTGCAGCAGCCATTGTTTCTATCAAGTGAAAGACATATGCAGGGCCGGAACCCGAAACAGCTGTGACCGCATCCATCTGCCCTTCATCATTCAATCGCACCGTCTGACCAACAGCCGCCAACAGGGCATCTGCCATATCCATTTGTGCTTCATTGGTGTGGGCATTTCCAATCAACGCTGTAATTCCACGCCCGACAGCCGCAGGTGTATTTGGCATGGCGCGAATAATCGGGGATTTTTTCCCAAGGATTGTTTCAAGACTGGCAATAGAAGTACCTGCCGCAATAGACACAAACAGAGTTTCCCCATTGCCCAGCGCCTGAAGCCGCGGCAAAGCTTCGCCCATCATTTGTGGTTTAACAGCAAGAATACATACAGCTGGGCTTGTTGGTAAGCCCGCATTCACTGACACGCCGCTGGCCATAAGACTTTGCACCCAGTCAGACGGATAAGGATCGATAATAGTTACAGACGCAGGCTTAATTCCTTGCGCCAACCAACCTTGCAGCATTGCAGATCCCATTTTACCGCATCCCAGCAAAACCAGACCGTTTTGATTTATGTTATAAAAATCCATGGCATTTCACCCCTCTATAGAGGCGACAATCGTTCAAAAATCATTGAAGATCAAGCACGACCATAGGCTTGTGTCATTGCGATATTCATGGCCTCTTTAACAGGGCTATTTCCCCAACAGACCAATTGGAATGCAGGATAAAATCGCTCACAGGCGGCAACTGCTGCAGACAACATCTGATCGATTTGTTCTGGCTGCGCTGTGGCTTCCCCGCCTAACAATAAACCGTATCTGTAAACCATCAGACGTTGTTCATGCCATAGTGAAAATGCCCCGGCCCACGATGCGTCATTTGCTTCATTTAAAGCATGATAAAGAGACGGAAGCGTGTCCTCTGGAGGGTCCATTTCGAATGTGCAAACCATTCGCAGGGTTTCGTCATACGAAGACCATGCAAGCGTTATTGAATAGCTACGCCAAGAGCCCTCGACAACCATTGCAATTTGATCTTCTGCAACGCGGTCAAAGTCCCATTCGTAATGTTCTGCTAGCGTTTCAACGACATCAATTGGATGTAAATCATCTGCGCCCAGATAGTGCTCTGTGTTTGCCATATTCCTGCCCCTCAATTTTTTGTTTTAGTGAGGGCGAAGCCCTAGTATTAGAGGGTCTCGCAAGGTATCGCGATTTTCCCGCATTCCTTACTACATATGGTGTTATACAAAAGCCTTTCTGTAAAGCTAAAACTTCAACAAATCAAAAATTACCCACAGAAAAGATTAAACTATCCACAGCATTATTGGGTTATCCACTACCCAAAGCATCCAGAATTGGGCAATCCGGGCGGTCATCTCCGTTGCAACTGTGTACGAGCAATGACAATTCTTTTTGCAGTTTTTTCAGCTCGTCAAGTTTCGCATCAATTTCGACAAGATGTTGTTTGGCAATGCTGCGAACTTCGGAACTCGCACGACTTTGATCTTCAAAAAGCCCAAGCAGTTTGCGGCATTCCTCTATCGAAAAACCCATCGCACGAGACCGGCGCACAAATATCAGCTTACGCAAAGTTTTATCATCATATGTGCGATAACCGGCTTCTGTGCGTCCGGTAGGTTTCACCAAATCCACATCCGCATAATAACGTACGGTTTTTACAGGCAGATCAGCCCGTTTTGCGATCGTTCCTATATTCACTTTCAAACCTTCCTAAACATCCAGTTACTGGAATGTTATAGCACTGAAAGCATGTTCGTCACATCTTTTAAATAAGGCAGCCGTTCTTGGGCCGCCGTAACTGCACCGGCATCTATTTCAGCCAGCAAAACCTCTTCTGCCAACCCTGCACGTGCCGCATCAGTCCCCGTTGGGGTCACAATGCAACTGTGACCGTAATATTCCAAACCACCCTCAATACCTGCGTGGTTCGCATAAGCCAGCCAAACGCCGTTCTCAAAAGCCCGCGTTGGCATGACCTTATCGGCCACAACCGGCCAGTTTACATTCAGGGCAGTCGGCACAATTACCAACTGCGCGCCCATCTGTGCTGCTTTGCGCAGGGTTTCGGGAAATTCCGCATCATAGCAGATAAGGATAGCGCACTTCAGCCCCATGTAATTACACATAGTCATCGCGTTACCCGCAACGAAATGATCCTCTTCAAAGCCCGGTGGGATTGCCAGTTTTCGGTGATTAGCAAGGGTTTGCCCTGTGGCATCCAGAAACAAAGCGGAATTGTATAGAGCCCCGCCAGCCAGTTCAGGATAGCCGAAAACCAGTGCAGTATTCGTAGATTTAGCCATATCAGAAGCTTGCTCGATAAAGCCCAGGCTTTCGGTCTGAGCAATATGACCAACTGTATCACCGACATTATAACCTGACAGAAATAGTTCAGGGCAGACCATCAGATCACATTCAACCTGTGACACTACATCTGCCAATTTGTTCAGACGTTCCTGAACACTTAACCCACCGCCTGCGGATTGAAATACCGCCAACTTCATCCTACTTACCTGCGATCAGAATATCGCGGTTATAATTGGTCAGATATTCAAACCCCGTATCCGTCACAACAATACTGTCGCCAATGCGTCCACCCAACTCTCCATCCACCGATATACCGCCATCGACGGCAAAGGTCATACCCGGTTGTAATATTGTTTTGTCGCCCGCTTTCAGTTCCGGTGCCTCAAGATAAGACATACCAATAGAACGCCCTGTCCTGTAGCCTGTCTCATAACCGCGTTCAGCGTAAACCACATTTGCAGCTTCAGCTACACTTTCAGCCGTAACACCGGGTTTAATAGCAGCAATCGCGGCTTGTTGTGCGTCAAGTGCAGCCTGTTGAACCTTAGCGGCTTCATCCGATACCGCTTCGACAAAGAACATCCGGTCAAAGCCCAGTTTATACAGTTTGAACTGCGCCATATTGCAAAAACAGAAATAGACCGGGTCAAACTTTTCCAGCTTTTTCACACTGGCGCGGCGATGCACCATGGATGTGTCTTTACCCGATTGCATGACTTGCAGATTGTGGATCATCGGCGACACAAACGCATCCCAGCCTTTGTCGGTCAGGAAACCGGCCGCTTTGCGCGTGCCTGCATTGATCACCGCCAATGCGGCCTCGTACTCCGGCACACCTGCCGCTAACGCCCCTTCGGCGGCGGCCATCATATCACCGGCAATTGCACCTGCCTGCTTCATCACTTCAATTTCTTCAGGCGATTTTATCATTCGCATGTCGCCTAGAATCGGGGCGATATCAATCATACCCGCGTTGGCCAACGCACCATCCATCCAATTGCGCACAATCGCAGGCATCAGGTTTATTTCAACGCCAACCCGTGTCGGGTTTGGCCCTAATATGGCAGACAGGACGTTTTGCCAGCTATTCGGCCCGAAGTCTTCCCAAGTATGGATGTCCTTGACCCAGGTCATCGCCTCGACCATTTCGCTTTCCATCAAGGGGGTGATGATTGCGGGGGGCTTGTCCGGCCAGATCACAAGCATGGTGGGGCGCCCGAATTCTACGGACAGATAACCCCAGAAACCGGCAAGATAAGCGATCGAACTTTCATCAGTGAAAATCGCCACATCAATGTTATTCGCGGCCATTTTGCGTTGCAACGTGGCAGTTCTGGTTTTTGCTTGTTCTAACATTGGCACAATCCTTTTTGGTGATTTTACTAGTCACCAAAAATTACGATTCGCCTAGAAAAATCAGATTATTTCTTAGCAGCAGTTTTTTTGGCAGCAGGTTTTTTCTTAACCTCAAGCGCTTCAATCCGCGCCAATAGCGTAGCATTTTCCTCACGCGCCTTTTGTGCCATCAAACGTACTGCATCAAACTCTTCACGCGTGACAAAATCACGGTCTGCCAACCAGCGGTCGACCAAGGATTTCGCTGTATTTTCCGCCTCATCCTTAGCGCCTTGCGCTACACCCATGGCGTTGGTCATCAATTTGCTTACGTCTTCGAATATCTTGTTGCGGGTTTGCATGCTCATAGGCTCCGTAAAAACTGTTATTCACTATATGGACACTTACGTATAAAAAGCCAAGAGCCGCTTGACAACGCGACTATTCGCGCCATTCATGCGCCCATGACATTTACACACCTGATACCCTTCCCGAACATCGACCCGATCCTATTTTCATTTGATGTGTTCGGGTTTAATTTAGCTATTCGCTGGTACGCATTGGCCTATATAGCCGCATTTTTGCTGGCGGCATGGTGGATCAATCGCCTGATCAAGATACCGGAACTCTGGAAAGACGGCACCCCGCCACTTACAAAATTGCAAGTCGACGATTTTCTAACATGGATGATTATCGGCACCATACTTGGCGGGCGTGTTGGCTATGTCCTGTTCTATGACTTTGGTTTTTTTGCGCAAAACCCCGCCCAGATCATTAAGGTCTGGCAAGGCGGTTTGTCCTTTCACGGCGGTTTTCTGGGAGTGATCACAGCTGGATTATTATTCTGCTGGAAAAACAAACTTAACCCGTGGTCAGTAGGCGACGCGATCGGTTGTTCCGTCACAATCGGCCTGTTTCTGGGACGCCTCGCCAATTTCATCAACGCAGAATTATGGGGCCGCCCGACAGATGTGCCTTGGGCGATGGAATTTCCGGGGGCAGACTGTCCGATATGGTGGATAAGCGATGTCTGCGCACGCCATCCGTCACAACTTTATGAAGCCGCTTTGGAAGGCGCCTTTTTATTCCTGATCATCACTTACCTTGTATTCAAACGCGGTTGGCTGAAAATACCGGGCCAAATTGTGGGTGTGTTCTTCATCGGCTACGGCACCGCCCGCACCATTGTAGAGGGTTTTCGCCAAGGTGACGCGCAATTCACCGGCCCGACCAATCCATGGGGCCATGTGATCCGTTTTGGGCAAGACTTTGACAGTTTAGGCCTATCCATGGGGCAAATCCTGTCACTTCCGATGATCGTGGTTGGCTTGGCTATTTTGCTGTACGTACGAAAACGGGCATGACACCGCTTACAGAAATATTACTGGCGCAAATAGCCCGATCCGGACCGATCACAATTGCCGAATATATGACCCAATGCCTGCTGCACCCGAAGCACGGCTATTACACAACACACCAGCCGTTAGGTCAGGCAGGCGATTTTGTAACCGCACCCGAGATCAGCCAAATGTTTGGTGAAATGATAGGACTCTGCCTCGCACAGGCATGGATGGATCAAGCTGCGCCCGCGCGCTTTACACTGGCAGAATTAGGCCCGGGGCGCGGGACATTAATGGCAGATATATTGCGCGCCACGAAAGGGATTGCAGGCTTTCACGCTGCTGCAGATATCGTTCTTGTCGAAGCCAGCCCAAGCCTTCAGTCACAACAGGCGCAGACCTTGGACGGCTATGATGTGCAATGGGCAAACACTGTTACCGAACTGCCCGAACAACCCTTATTCCTTGTGGCCAACGAGTTTTTTGACTGTCTGCCCATCAGCCAATTTATACGAACCAGCCACGGTTGGCAGGAACAGATGATCGGCGCAAACGATGGTACATTGGGCTTTATTCTGGCTGCCCATACACCAACATCTGTGTTCAGTGATGCACCTCTTGGCACGGTGCTGGAAGTCTGTCCAAGTGCAGTTGCAATAACGGCAGATATTGCACGGATTATCGGTGAAAATGGTGGAGCGGCCATAATCTTGGATTACGGTGACTGGGTCCCAACGGGCGACACATTGCAAGCGGTTCAAAACCATAAAAAGGTCGACCCTTTGCATGATTGCGGTGCGTCAGACCTGACCGCCCATGTGAACTTTCACAGCCTGTCAGAAGCCGCCAAACCCTTTGCACAAGTCAGCGGATTAACTGCGCAGGGTATTCTGCTAGAGCGCCTTGGCATCACAGCAAGGGCACAAACCTTGGCGACCCAACTACACGAAAAAGCCTTGGAAAACCACATCGCAGCACATCGCCGCTTGACCCACCCCGATGAAATGGGGCAACTTTTCAAGGCAATTGCAATCACGCCCGACGGGGCAACGCATCCTGCGGGGTTTGAGACATGACACTTGAAATACTGACATCAGATGCTTTAACGGCCCAACACGGGTTCTTTACACGCAAGGGCGGGGTATCAACAGGTATTTATCAAGGGTTAAACTGTGGTTTGGGCTCAAACGATATTAACAAATCTGTATTGACCAACCGCACTAAAGTGGCAAATGCCATGCAGGTTGACAGCGAAGCTTTACAATCCGTTAACCAGATACATTCCGCAAATGTTGCAACACTTACCGGATCAATTGACCGCAATGCCAAAAAGGCTGACGCAATGGTCACGGCGACCAAAGGCATTGCTTTAGGTATATTGACGGCAGATTGTGCCCCTATTTTGTTTTCAGACCCCGATGCGGGTGTCATTGGGGCGGCCCATTCCGGCTGGAAAGGTGCTATCAGTGGAATTTCTGAAGCAACACTCAGTGCAATGGAAGCTTTGGGGGCCAAACGGGAAAATATATCAGCCGTTGTAGGCCCATCGATCAGCCAAAGAGCATATGAAGTTGGCCCGGAGTTTTTTGAAGATTTCACCGCGGATGACGGCGCATATTCCCGCTTCTTTGCCCAGGGCACTGATGATCGCATGCAATTCGATCTACCGTCTTTTTGCCTGTACCGGCTGCGCGAAGCGGGTATTGGCCACGCCACATGGACGGGCCATTGCACGTATAGTGAACCGGATCGGTTCTATTCATATAGACGCACATGTCATGCAAAACAGGCTGACTATGGGCGATTAATTTCAGTTATACGTCTGTAGCATTATACACTTGGTCTAACGTTAGACCTATACCGGCCTAATTCTTGCCGTAAAACATGATGGTTGGCATCACAAAATTGTTACTATTTCACCATGCATTCTAAACATAATGATTAAAAACAATATCTTAGGTTATTGTTTCCAGTTTGGACACAATTGAACAAAATATCGAAACAAAAGAATTATTTCTTTTTTACAATCGCCCTTTTAGCGCCTTGATATTTATTAAAATGGATAACAAGGGCAAACAAAGAATTTAACTGCTTAGTAAACAGTTGTAATCAGTACCGTTAGTAACCAGTTTTTCAGAGTGGCATATTAGCGGTTAAACATTAGAAAGTGGAGTAGCGTGATGCGCAGTAAAAAAAGATGGATGAATTGGTTTCTAATTGAAGCCACGGATATGCGCATAAAAATGCCATGGGAGCAGAACACCCGCCCTATTGCATTCGCTAATCTAAACACTGAAACTGCTGGAACTAAGGCCGCCTAGGGCATTGGTTTCAGCTTTTTAGCACTGAAAACGGAACACCGGGTTTATCTTTAGCACCCCGTATCACCAGTGACGTTTTTACACTTGCCACATTATCAGCCGATGTCAGCTCTTCTGTGATAAAGCTTTGAAAGCTGGATAAATCGGGCGAAAGACACTTCAAAATAAAATCAATCTCGCCATTCAGCATATGGCACTCGCGCACAAGCGGCCAGTTGCGACACCGTTCTTCAAACGCACTTAAATCCACTTCCGCCTGTGAATGCAGGCCAACCATAGCAAATGCTTTAACCTCGAAACCCAATTCCTTTTCATTAACATCCGCATGAAACCCCTGAATATACCCCTGATCCTGCAAAACGCGGATACGGCGCAGGCATGGTGGTGCCGAAATGCCGACGGCTTTGGACAAATCAACATTCGTCATGCGTCCATCTTCTTGCAAAAGTGACAGAAGTTTCAGGTCAATTGCATCCAATTTTGACGATACCATCAGGCGCTCTTTTCATTTATGACTTGTTTGTGTAATTTTATTACATAAATTGCACAATAGATAAAGTATTACGAAACATCCAAACAATTTCACAGCTTCGTTTGCATGGCTTTCCCTTTCCAGCGTCTACGTATACACATCGTAAAACCAAAATTAAGTGAGTCCAAAACATGTCTGACACCCGCCACACAAAACTACTGATAATCGGTTCCGGTCCTGCCGGATATACAGCCGGCGTTTACGGATCACGCGCAATGCTGGAACCCGTTTTACTTCAAGGTTTAGAGCCGGGCGGGCAATTAACCACAACCACGGAAGTTGAAAACTGGCCAGGCGACACAGAGGTGCAAGGCCCCGATTTGATGATCCGGATGGAAGCACACGCCAAAGCGGTGGGAACCGAGATTATTGGCGATATAATCAGCGATCTTGATCTGTCAAATCGCCCATTCACAGCCATTGGTGATAGCGGCACGACCTATACGGCCGATGCAGTTGTTCTGGCCACGGGTGCGCGGGCAAAATGGCTGGGACTTGAGACAGAGGAAAAATTCAAAGGCTTTGGCGTCTCGGCCTGCGCCACTTGCGACGGTTTCTTTTATCGCAATCAGGAAATTGTAGTGATCGGCGGCGGCAACACAGCTGTAGAAGAAGCTTTGTTCCTGACCAATTTTGCATCCAAAGTAACCCTCATTCACCGCCGTGATGAATTACGCGCGGAAAAAATTCTGATCGACCGTTTGATGAAGAATGAAAAAATAACACCGCTATGGTTTCACGAGCTTGTAGAAGTTACAGGAACGGATATGCCGCTTGGCGTTGAAGGCATTAAGGTTAAGCACACAAAAACGGGCGAGATTACAGAAATTGCCTGTAAAGGCGTGTTTGTTGCAATTGGTCATGCACCTGCCAACGAGTTGGTCATAGACCAGTTGGAAACCCATATGGGCGGTTATGTTGTGACCAAACCTGATAGCACCGCCACTTCTATCCCCGGCGTTTTCGCTGCTGGCGATCTAACGGACCATCTATATCGTCAGGCAGTAACCTCTGCAGGAATGGGATGTATGGCGGCATTGGAAGCCGAAAGGTTTCTGGCAGAACAAGAGTAAACAGTTCTACGCCTGTTTACGGGCGCAAACCACTTTTCCTTAAGGGGCTATTTCACCACGATTCCGTCCTATTTTTGCCACCAAAACTTGCATTATTTGCGCGTGCGTGTATGTGACGTCTAACATTCATAGCAAGATCAAATTTGGAACCGAACATGATGATTGAGAACCTGTTACCCGTCCCTGAACTCTATGCCCCGTTCAATGAAGCGGCAAGCTTGAAAGAAGAGGCAGGAGATCTGCCATCTTGGGATCTGACGCCACGTCAAATCTGTGATCTGGAGCTGCTGATGAATGGCGGCTTCTTCCCGCTGACGGGTTTTCTGAGCGAGGCGGATTACACATCCGTAGTCAAAGATATGCGCCTAGCAGACGGCACATTGTGGCCGATGCCGATTACATTGGATGTGGGTCAAGATTTTGCCGATAACCTGAAATCCGGTCAACGCATTGCCTTGCGTGATCTGGAAGGGGTTATTTTGGCAATTCTGGATGTGTCCGACATCTATACACCCGACAAATCAAAAGAGGCCGAACTGGTTTTCGGTGCCGATGACAGCGCACATCCTGCGGTGAATTATCTGCACAATACCGCAGGTGCGGTTTATCTGGGTGGTAAAATCACCGGCATTCATCCCGTAACCCATTATGATTTTCGCGCACGCCGCGACAGCCCGAATGAATTGCGCTCTTATTTCCGCAAATTGGGCTGGAATCGTATTGTCGCGTTTCAAACCCGCAACCCGTTGCACCGTGCCCACCAGGAATTGACATTCCGTGCAGCAAAAGAGACCCAGGCCAACCTGTTGATCCATCCCGTTGTAGGTATGACCAAACCGGGGGACGTCGATCATTTTACCCGCGTGCGTTGTTATGAAGCGGTTCTGGATCAATATCCGTCCGCTACTACATCAATGAGCTTGCTGAACCTTGCCATGCGCATGGCAGGCCCCCGCGAAGCAGTTTGGCATGGCCTCATCCGCCGCAACCACGGTTGTACCCACATCATTGTTGGCCGTGACCACGCGGGCCCCGGTAAAAACAGTCAGGGCGAAGATTTTTACGGACCATATGATGCACAGGATCTATTCCGCAAGCATCAGGATGAAATGGGCATTGAAATGGTCGATTTCAAACATATGGTCTATGTACAGGAACGCGCACAATACGAACCTGCCGACGAGATTGAGGATAAAGAAAATCTAACAATTTTGAACATCTCCGGAACCGAATTACGCCGTCGTTTGTCCGAAGGTATGGATATTCCCGAATGGTTCTCATTTCCTGCGGTTGTTGAAGAATTACGCAAATCCAAACCTGCACGTTCGACACAGGGCTTTACGGTGTTTTTCACCGGATTTTCAGGCTCGGGAAAGTCCACGGTTGCAAATGCGTTGATGGTCAAACTGATGGAAATGGGTGGCCGTCCCGTGACGCTTCTAGACGGCGATATCGTACGTAAGAACCTGTCATCAGAGCTGGGTTTCTCAAAAGAACACCGCGATCTGAACATTCGGCGTATCGGCTACGTGGCCTCTGAAATCACCAAAAACCGCGGCATCGCAATTTGCGCACCGATTGCGCCCTACGCCACCACACGCCGCGCAGTTCGTGAAGAGATTGAACAGTTCGGTGCCTTTATCGAAGTGCATGTCGCCACGTCAATTGAAGAATGCGAACGCCGCGACCGTAAGGGCCTTTATAAACTGGCGCGCGCCGGTAAAATAAAGGAATTCACAGGTATTTCTGACCCTTACGATGTTCCCGAGCATCCAGAGTTGCGTCTTGAAACCGAAAATCTTGCGGTGGATACATGTGCGCATCAGGTCCTTTTGATGCTGGAAAGCATGGGCCTGATCAAAGGTTAGAACTATTATATTTTATGCGAACCATTCTATAAAGAATGGTTCGTTCCATTTAATGCACGCTAACCGGTGTTAGGTCATTGGTACGTGCCACGGCAAACGCCAGTTCACGGTCTTTGACCAAAGCCAGACGCTCACCGTCTTCGGAATGGATAGCATAAACGGTTTCAAAACCGTCTGTTTCTTCACGCATCTCATCCGGCAAGTCAGCTGCAGCTACAGAACGGACATAAACCGTTCGTTCGATGCCGTATTTTGCAAAATCGAATTTCGTGTTCATTTCATGCCTCTATTTCTTTTCTATATTGATC
>SWCD01024265.1_pt1 | contig 46320 bp, 58 predicted proteins | sample 4693011 | NCBI WGS metagenome assembly SWCD01 (sample SAMN10267278, study PRJNA491770) | bioreactor metagenome | isolation source: DHS bioreactor inoculated with marine | place: Japan: Omine Ridge, Nankai Trough
GTGTCATCCCTAGAGGATACATTGGCGTATGACAAAGAGGAGTTAATCCTTGAATTGACGCCACAAGGTCAGGCTTTGGGATTTACAATTGATGCAATTGGCCGCGAATTGCGCAACCGGTTGAACGGGATCACGGCTGCAACGTTTCCTGTCGGCGGGCGTACATCCGATGTGACAGTGCGGTTACGTGATAGCGAATTAACAGCGGATTTTCTGGATAAAACCAAAATACGCAGTCTGGCCGGGGAATATGTGAACCTGTCTGATATCGTGTCAGTAACCACCAAAAACGGGTTTTCCACAGTCAGGCGTGAAAACGGCATTCGTTTAGTGACTGTTACAGGGGATATATCCGAAGAGAACCCGACACGTGCGCAGGAAATTGTCGATACGTTGCGTACGGAAATTTTACCGAACATTGCCTCTGGAATGGGGGTTGAATGGAGATTGTCCGGTTTGGCGGAGCAAGAGCAGGATTTTTTAACAGATGCGTTTACCGGGTTTTTATTGTGCTTGCTGGGCATCTATCTGTCTTTGACATGGATATTCGCAAGCTGGTCGCGCCCCTTCGTTGTGATGTCGATCATTCCATTTGGTCTGGTTGGTGCGATATACGGCCATAATGTCTGGAATGTACCCCTGTCGATTTTCTCGGTCGTAGGTCTGTTGGGCATGAGCGGGATCATTATCAATGACTCGATTGTTCTGATCACGACAATTGATGAATATGCGCAAAAACGTGGGCTGTTTCCCGCAATTGTCGATGCTGCAGCAGACCGTTTGCGTCCGGTATTGCTGACAACCTTAACAACTGTCCTAGGTCTGATGCCATTGCTGTTTGAATCGTCACGACAAGCATTGTTCCTGAAGCCCACAGTGATCACGTTATGCTATGGTTTGGGCTTTGGTATGGTGTTGGTTCTGTTGATTGTTCCGTCACTGGTTGTTGTTCAAAAAGATGTATCCAGATTGTTTACCACATCAAGACGCCTGCTATATGGGCAAAAAATACCGGTAAAATTCCGTGGATTGTTCTTTCTTACAGCACTTGCCTTTGCAACCTTGCTTGCGTTCAGTTCGGGTTATCTGGCGGTTACACAAAACGTAGCGCCGTGGATCGTGAAAATCTTACCGGACACAATGGCGGGAATGCCTGAAAGCGTACCGATATTGGCAACATTGATAACCGTATTAATCGGAATGCTTATAATATTGCTTTTTGCAGGTTTGGCATTGGCCGTTCTGTCGCGCGGCAATAAAACATTAAAGCCTTAACTTGGTGTAGCGCAGCCGTTAATTTCAATCGATTGGTTTTTGCCGATGAGTGTCATGCGCAGTGCATTTTGATCAAGTTCCAAGGGGGTGTTGGAATAAGAAACCAATTTTGCCTGTGCAACAATAGAGTTGCCGGTATTTTCCAATTCGACTTGTTCAATCCAGATGTCTGACCCCGGATATTCAAAAACAGTTTGCTGAACTTTTGGTGCCTTATCCTTGAATGCAATGCTGGCGATGATGCTTTTGCCACCCTCAATTGACGAAATTTGACATGAAATCGTCTGGACATAACTTTCCACTGCTGTGCGGGGGCGGGCTGCTAGCGCATTTTCAATTTCTGCTCGGTTTGCTGTTTTATCTACACTTAGCTTCGTTTCGATATTAGAAGTCACAGGAACACAAACCTCATTACAAACACCGTAATCAACCTGCGCTTTCAGCGTGACCGGTAGGCCATCAGTCGTGGGCTTGATCTCTATGGGTAAAATTAATTCACGGCTATAGCCGATGGTATTTATGCCGAACTGGGTGAACAATTTTGGCGCAGGCCAGTGGAATTCAACAGATGATAAATTCTCGGAGCCTTCCCAGTTAAAATAAGGCGGTATGCCATTTCCACTGGGTGCTCGCCAATAGGTTTTCCAGCCGTCTTTCAAGGTAATGTGAACCGCTGCCATATGTGTACCGGTAGCTGTGCGCCAACCTTGTAACAGCTCGATCTTTTTGACGCCGATCTGTTCCGTAACATCTTGAGCTGCGCAAGCAGAGCCGAGCATAGCAAAGGCAACACCTAATTTCAGGCTATTCTTTGCCATACATGTATTAAAGTTTATTTTCATCGTCTTAACTTATACGATTTTGATTGAAGTAAAAGTCACAATTTGGCGATAATTCCACTATAGCAAGAACATACCTTGCACTGCACAGCTTTCTACCCCATCTATTAGGTATGGATATGAACACTGATATTCCGCATTTAGACGGCAAATTGCTGATAGCCATGCCCGGCATGGGTGATCCGCGATTTGACAAATCCTTGATTTATATATGCGCCCATTCAGAAGATGGGGCCATGGGATTGATTATCAATAAACCTGCGGTCGATTTGCAATTCTCCGATTTATTGGAGCAGTTGAAAATCACGCCCGCACAATCTTACCGCCCGATAGAGGTACATTTTGGCGGCCCAGTAGAGCATGGCCGTGGATTTGTACTGCATTCAAAGGATTACATCGCAGAAGATTCGACTTTAGAGGTTAATGATGAATTCGGCATGACTGCAACATTGGATATTCTTGAAGATATATCCCAAGGCCACGGCCCGAACGTATGCCTGTTAGCCTTGGGTTATGCAGGGTGGGGGCCGGGGCAGTTAGAGGAAGAAATCCGTGATAATGGATGGTTGACCTGTGACGCTGATGCTGCATTGATTTTTTCGCCGAAAAATCAGGATAAATGGCGCGATGCGATTGTAAGTCTCGGCATTGATCCACGCATGTTGTCCGCGACAGGCGGTTCAGCCTAATTTCGCGGCGCCGCGGCGCGAGTAAGCCGGTCATTTATTGCCAAACCAAGACCCTTCATAGGCACCGGGCTAACCGCAATTGCATTTGCGCCTGCATCCAGTGCAATGCTGTCCATCTTTCGCAGATACGCAAACAGGTTTGACGCTGCTTCTATCAGGTCACCTGACTTCGACAGGTTCATGGCGGCAGCGTTGCAATCCGGCCCAAAACTCAACAAAACCTCGTTTGTTTCAATCGTTTTTGCATTCAGACGCACTTGTGTGCGCGGAGCATAGTGCGATTTTAATTGGCCGGGTGATTGCGGGATCGCCGGATCGTCGGGTGTTGCAATATCGCGATCAATAACCTGTGCAATGTCTTCCACAGAGACACCACCTGCACGTAATAGCGACACATGTGTATCGGTTACCTTCAATATTGTAGACTCGAGCCCAACGGCACATGCCCCGCCATCAATGACCCCGTCAATCAGCCCATCCATGTCCTCCATCACATGTGATGCCTCGGTTGGGCTGATACGGCCGGATGGATTGGCTGAAGGTGCTGCCAACGGCCCGCCGAATGCTTTTAGCAATGCCTGTGCCGTTGGATGTTGCGGTATGCGTATCGCGACACTGTCTAACCCTGCCGTGACCAGCTCAGACAGGCCATGATCAGGGCGAAGTGGTAAAACCAGACTGAGCGGGCCAGGCCAGAAAGCAGCGGCCAAATCCAATGCAAGATCATTAAAATGTGCAAACTGCTTTGCCAGTTCCAGATTGGCTACGTGAACGATCAATGGATTGAAGTTGGGCCTGCCTTTGGCCTGATATACACGTGCCACGGCCTGACCGTTACGCGCGTCAGCACCTAACCCGTAAACGGTCTCTGTTGGAAATGCGATAAGGCCACCTGCCGATAATACGGCAGCCGCGGCTGTGATGCCATTTTCCCGAGGATCAAAAATGCGTGTTATCAAATCAACCCCCCTTACATTATCAGTATTGTCGGCCCCGCAACATCGCGGTACCTTCCAAAAGTTGGTACGTCATAAACCGACACGAAACCGGATGCAAAGACTCTGTTCTAATGGGAAATAACGACAAGATGAATAAAATGTTTGGCAATATCAGATATCCGTTTGAAACTGCCCCGGAAGAGGGTGCGGCCGTTGAGGTTGCACCGGGTATCTTATGGATACGCCTGCCGCTGCCTATGGCGCTTAATCATGTGAATGTTTACGTGCTGGATGATGGCGATGGTTGGTTTATTGTTGATACAGGCTATCATTCCAAACGCGGGGTGAAGCTGTGGGAAACGCTGCTGGAAGGTGTGTTAAAGGGCAAGCCTGTGAAAAAGGTTCTGATGACGCATCATCACCCGGACCATATAGGCAATGTCGGCTGGTTTCAAAAAGAACACGGGGTAGAGCTGATCTCGACACGCACCGCATGGCTTTATTCGCGTATGATGATTTTGGATGTTCAAAAAGAATGGTCGGAAGAACTGATCGCTTATTACAAATCAACGGGCATGGATCAGGCGCAGTATGACGAGCGTATTAAAAACGGGCCATTTAATTATGCCAGTATCGTGCACCCAATGCCACTTGGCTTCACCCGGATCTGTCAGGATGATGTGCTGACTATCGGAGGGCGCACGTGGACGGTTCATATTGGAAATGGCCATGCCCCCGCGCATGCAACACTTTGGTGCAATGAAGAACCTCTGGTTCTGGCCGGTGATCAGATCCTGCCGGGTATATCCTCGAACGTTGGTGTTTATGCTACCGAACCTGACGCCGATCCCTTGGCTGAGTGGCTGGAAAGCTGTACGCGGCTTTCTGCGATTGCATCGGAAGATCATTTCGTTTTACCGGGACATAAACTGCCTTTTAGGGGTTTGCCTGCAAGGTTGAAGCAACTGATAGAAAATCATCATCACGGTCTTGAACGGTTGGAGGTTTTTCTAAAACAGCCCAGAACCGCCGTTGACTGCTTTCCACTTTTATTCAAACGCAAAATTGAAGGCAGCAATTACGGGCTGGCTATGGTAGAAGCCATGGCGCATTTGAATCATCTGTTATTCACAGATAAGATCACAAGAACGGCAAACAGCGATGGGGTATGGATTTGGCAAAGCAAATAGACTCTATAATAAGTGATCAAATAAGAACCGCTGCCGAAGTGACTGAAGCTGCTGTCTTGCCGGATGCATATTCAGTCCATGTCGACGCTGGTATAACGCCATGTGCTGAACAAAAACCTCTGCCCGCAGCTATCACCAAGAAGTCACTGGATCAGAAATCAACGGCTGAATGGGCCTATGAACGTATCATCTTATACATTCAGAATTTTGAAGAGCAGCTGGATAGCGATCATGAAGTCGGCATGGGATTTGTAGGTGGTGATATTGGTACGCTGAAAATCAAAGGCATGGGTTTTTTTGCGCCCGACATGATTACATTTTACGGAGAAGATCCGAATGGCAGCAAAATGCAGTTGGTTCAACATGTCAATCAACTAAATGTTATGCTGGTTTCTGCGCACAAGGATAATATTGAAGCCGAACCAAATCGTATAGGGTTTAAATTGGCAAAAGAGCTGGAAGCTAAGTAAATGGTTAGGGAAGAATACAGTTGCAATCCAATAACAAGACTTTGCAAATAGACTAAATTGTGAAATACAGACCGCAAAATATAAGATAGGGATTTGATCATGGCTAAATACAAACACGGCGAAATGAGTGTGACTGCTCAGGAAGAAACTTTTCATGGATTTATACGTTGGTCAATCCGCGTTGCAACTGCCAGCATTGCTGTCTTGATATTTTTGGCAATTTTTAACTCGTAAATTTCGTGATCTTCGGGGATATTTTATGAAATTGTTACGCTTTACAGTGTTGATGTTATCGGCAGTTCTATTATCTGCCTGTGCTTATGGCACAAAAGATCAGTACGCATCTAAGACTTTTATAGAGCAATATCAACATGTTAGCAACGAGGCGCCATCGCTTACACTGCTTACAATGATTAATAATGTAACAGGCGCCGGCGGACATTCGTCTTTATTGATCAATGGCAATCAATCTGTGATGTATGACCCCGCAGGACGTTTTAGACATTCTCAAGTGCCTGAACGTCATGATTTTCTTTACGGGATGAATGACCAGATATTACAATTCTATAAATCATTCCATGCACGCAGTTCACATCATGTGGTGTCACAGAAAATTTATGTATCACCCGAAGTTGCGGAAATGGCTATTGCGGCATCAAAGAATCAAGGCCGCGCGTTAGACGCAACTTGCGCAACCAATACGATTGATATTCTACACCAGCTGCCGGGATTTGAAGGGGTTAAATTTACCTACTTCCCAGCCAAACTGATGAAAAATTTCGGTGAGCTGGATGGTGTCGTAACGACAAAATACTATGAGGACGACGAAGGCCAAAGCTAGATTTTGGAAAATAGTCCGCAAAAATAAACCCCCGAAAGCTAATGCTTACGGAGGTTTTAATTAGTCATGGGGGCAAAGCCCCAAATCCGAATTATTTGCTTTGGTAGCTTATAGCATACCTTCGCGTTGGGCTTTTTTACGAGCCAACTTGCGCGCACGACGAATTGCTTCGGCCTTTTCACGGGCACGTTTTATCGACGGCTTTTCGTAATGTTGCCGAAGCTTCATTTCACGAAAGACACCTTCGCGTTGCAATTTCTTTTTCAGGGCACGAAGCGCCTGATCAACATTGTTGTCGCGTACTGATACCTGCATGTGGTTACACCACCTTTCTAGGGTTAGAGTTTGCAGAATTGCAGGAATGCGCCATATAACAGGGGTAACTGTATTTGTCCAGCCATCCGAGGGTTCCATGACCGAAGCGAAGAAAACTGAAAAAGACCATATTTCATTGGCATTAGAGCAGCTGGTGACAGCCGCTTTGCCACTTGTTTCATTTGATGGTTGGTCTGCTGCGACTCTAGATTCGGCTATTAAGGATGCCGGCGTTGATCCTGGTCTGGCACACCAGGCATGTCCGCGCGGGGCGGTTGATCTGGCACTGGCGTTTCACCGTATGGGGGACGCTAAAATGCAAGAGGCTTTGGCCAAGACCGATTTGTCCGACATGCGGTTTCGGGACCGTATTGCCAAAGCTGTGCAATTGCGCATCGAGGCAGTCGCAGATCAAAAAGAAGCAGTGCGCCGTGGCGTGACCCTTTTCGCTCTGCCTGCTCATGCCGCAGAAGGTGCACAAGCGCTTTGGGCTACAACAGACAAGATTTGGAACACGCTGGGTGACACATCCGAAGATGTGAACTGGTACACAAAACGCGCAACATTATCAGCGGTATATTCCGCGACCTTGTTGTACTGGCTTGGCGATGACAGCACGGATTCGGCTGAAACATGGGCGTTTCTGGACCGGCGTATTGACAATGTGATGCAATTCGAAAGCGTGAAGGCCAAGCTGAAAGACAACCCTCTGGCTAAGGGGATTGCGGCTATGTTTCCGGACATTCACAAGCCTTCATCGCAGGCACCTGACGATTTGCCAGGCAAAACCAAGGCTTCATAAATTGCGTGAACCCGTGTCGTTTATATAAGTTTCAAAAGGCTTACGTCGTGTATGGGTAATAATCTGGTTATTTTTCCCATCACTGATGATGTTACTTGAGCGCGGCGCAAAATAAAGCTACCCCAAATTAAATATTGGAGGATTTGATCATGGCTTTAGGTGGAAAAATAGCCACTTACTATGAAGGCAAATGGCATGAGGGCAATGCACCGATCATCGGGGCTGCGGATCATGCTGCATGGTTGGGTAGTCAGGTTTTTGACGGGGCGCGTCAATTTGAAGGCGTGCGCCCTGATTTAAATTTGAACTGCCAGCGGATTATTAATTCGGCTGAAGTGATGGGTATGATTTCGCCTGTAGATGCCGAAACCATTTTCGGTCTCTGTGAAGAAGGGTGCAAAATGTTCGCAGCTGACGCCGAACTTTATATCCGCCCGATGATGTGGTCGAAAGAGGGCACTCCCGGCATTATCGACGTGGACCCGACAAGCACCGGATTTTCGATCTGCATCGAAGAGCTGCCAATGCCGAAAATCGGCACATTTTCCCTGACAGTATCCCCGTATTGTCGCCCACGTCAGGATATGGCGCTAACGACGGCCAAGGCGGGATCACTTTACGCCAATAACGGGCGTATCATGGCAGATGCCCGCAAACGCGGCTTTAACAACGCACTGTCGTTGGACATTGACGGAAACGTGGCTGAAACCGCCTCGACCAATGTGTTCACGGTACAGGACGGCGAGGTGTTTACACCCATTCCCAACGGGACTTTCCTGAACGGTCTCAATCGCCAACGTGTGATCAAGCTTTTGCGTGCCGATGGCGTGAAAGTGCATGAGATAACCATGACGCTGGAGGATTTCGACAAAGCGGATGAGATTTTTTGTACCGGCAATATCGCCAAGGTGATGCCGGTCGCAAAATACGATGACCGCATCATGCCTGATACGCCCGTGACATTGCGTGCGCGTGAATTATACTGGGACTATTCCCATTCGCGCCTGAACCAGCAAGAGGTTGCATGATTATGCGTGTTGATATTTATAGAGCGGCCTAACGCATCTTCCCCATTTCAGCATCGCGCAACGTGCAATCCCGCGACACATCGTATCTGCATTTTACCCGTTTCATATCTTTGCTCAGACAAATCCGCACTTCTTGGATTTTATGTGCCTGACAGGTGATGGTGATTTGGTTTTGCAGCAGTTTCGGATTGGCTTCCAGAAATGCGGCTTCGACTACGCTTGCAGGTAGGGTAATGTCAGTTTTCAGTTTACGGAAAACCGTGGGGCGGGTCACGGTTGTATAAGCTTTGCGTGCTAATGCATAATACGCGGCGGCATTTAACCCCGAACAGCGCCCGTGTTTTTTCCACTGATACCAAGCCAATCCGCTTGTTCCCATAATGTCGGCCATATCGTTTGTCATGGTGCGAGATGGATTTCGTGCGGTTGTACTGCAATAACTGGGGTAACCGCCTTGTGTATATTGTGGCCACAAGCCGTGCAGGGTAAAGCCGTATCCCCGACCGGTTTCGCATTGGGGCGAGCGTCGGGCGTCTCCGGTTAAACGGCACCAAGTTGGTGTCCATGACAGCGACATGACGTAATAGTCAAAATCGCCTGCGCGTTCGCCATCCGCATGTGCAGGCAGGGCAAGAAATAACAGAGCTAAAAGGCTGCGCAACATTAGACCTTTTCCTTTTGTTGATTCCCCTCTATATAGGCACTGAATTCCCCTCTTGAAACGGAAAATTCGCTGGCCAATTTGGCTGGTACCCGATTCTCGGCACGGGCAAGATGTATGCGAAAGGAACGCAAAATGGCACTACCGATTATGGCAAAAGCGACCGCAGTTTGGCTGGTTGACAATACGACATTAAGCTTCAAACAAATCTCTGATTTTTGCGGTTTGCATGAATTGGAAGTTAACGGCATTGCAGACGGTGAAGTCGCGCAAGGTATCAAAGGCTTTGACCCGATTGCCAATCATCAGCTGACCCGTGAAGAGATCAAAAAAGGTGAAGACAGCCCGATCCACAAGCTGGAACTGATGTATTATGCCGCAGCTGAAGGCGAACAAAAACGCCGAGGCCCGCGTTATACACCGTTGTCAAAACGCCAAGATCGCCCTGCTGCTATTTTATGGCTGGTGAAATTTCACCCTGAATTATCTGATGGGCAAATCTCGAAACTGGTTGGCACCACAAAGCCTACAATAATGGCGATGCGTGAGCGCACCCACTGGAATATCGCGAATATCCAACCGATTGACCCTGTTGCGTTGGGATTGTGTAAACAACTGGAGCTGGATGCAGTCGTACAAAAAGCCGCCAAGAAAAAAGCCAAAGAAGGCGGCGTGATGTCCGAAGAAGAGCGCATGAAGCTGATCTCGACAGAACAGTCTTTGCATATGTCTGATGAGCCATCAGTGCCAGGTGCCCTAAGTGCATTTGAAAACTTCACGTTGAAGGATGATGCCGACAAGAAAGAAGAACCGGCACTTGATGCGGACAGTCTGTTCAATCTACCAAAAGACGGCAGTGATAAAAAATAATCAGTAATTTGTTGTTAAATAGATATAACCCCTGCCGATTGGCGGGGGTTTTTTAATAAGCCACTGTTTCAAGCGGATCGATGAGCGTGCGTCCGCCATCCACATTCAAAACCTGTCCGGTGACAAAGCTAGAGCTTTCTGCCGCCAGAAATTGTGCGACTTCGGCGACTTCTTGCGATTCAGCAATACGGCCAAGAGGTGTAATGTTAATCATCCGGTCGCGCAGGTCTATGTCAGTGCTGAAAACCTGTTGCAGGTTGGCCGACATAACAGAGCCAAGAGCAATGGCGTTAACCCGGATACGGTCTTTTGCAAGGCTGACAGCCAATGATCGTGTCATTTGGTTCAAAGCTGCACAGCTGACTGAATAGGCAAGTAGATCGGGTTGGGTGCGATCAGATGCAATTGAGCTAAGATTGACGATTGTGCCGATGGTTTTGGAGTCAGTATCTGCGTCTGCTTTGGCTTGTTTTAACATCAGTTTGGCAACCGATCTTGTTAGACGCAGATTTGCCAACACATTTTGCTGAAACAGAACGCCAACACTGTCTTCTTTAATGTCCAAAGGGTTGGTCGGTATTATCTGACGACTGGCATTTACCAGAATATCAACACGGTCAAATGCATCTATTGTTGCAGATTGAAGATTTGCGATGGTTAGTCTTTGGCTCAGGTCTCCACCAAAGCATTGGGCTTGCTCTGACCCTATCGCATCACTTTCCTCGCATAGTTTATCTTCATCAATATCGGCCAGCATAACATTCGCGCCCTGGTCAATGAAATGCCTGGCGATAGCCAGACCAATGCCGTTGGCGGCACCCGTTACAATAGCGGTTTTACCTTTGATTGAAAAAGACATGGGGTATCGTACTCCGTCCGGTGATTCTGTTTATGTAAGTTAGGGGAAACGATGCGCCTGTGCCAGTTTGCACTTTCGTTTACTTAGGGCGGCGGGCATGAATAATCTTAAACTGTGTTGATTGTGCGCTATAGGACCACGTATTGAAATGCGCATCAAGACTGGCCTCATATGGCAGTTGTTTGTTTGCAACCATCCATAGCCGTCCTTTGGGATTCAGTAACTTTGCGGCTTTTGCGATAAAATCACACCCTATAGATGGATCGGCTTTGCGCGATACATGAAATGGCGCGTTCATTATGATGAAATCATAAGTCGCAGTTGCCGGCATCGTCTGAATATCCTGCCAATGATATTGCGCTCTTGCATCAGTGATATTTTTTTGTGCACAATTCAGGCTGATTTGTTCGGCTTCAAACAAATTAATCTCGGTGATGTCTGGGTATGTTTGCAAAGCATGATGGCTAAGATAACCCCAACCAGCCCCTAAATCAGCACCCTTGCCTTTTAGCGGGACAGTAATGTTATCGCACAGCATTGCACTTGCCGGATCAATAGCGTCAGCGCTGAAAATACCGGGAACCGTCCAAAACCCGTCTTTGTTCTTTGTGCAGTCCGCCAAGCTAAGCCAATCCTGAAACGGATTATTATCCTGGTTTTTAACCAGCCAAATTGTTTTCCCATGTGCCTTGGCAAAACTACCGTCTATGGCAGTCAGTTTTTTAACCGCCTTTAGAATACTGTCGATACCGTCAGTTTTTGCACCATCAATATATAACGTGGCTTCGTTCTGTAATGCTGCATATGCCTTGGCAATATTTGCAAGGTTTTCAGGTTTTGAACGGGTCAATTCGACAATTGCCGATGTTGCGTTTTCAGGTAAATTTTCAAATGCTGACAAGCCCGCGCGTTGCAATTCATTAAAACTGGGTTTGAAACTTTGGATGCAATGAAACAGCTTTGGGTCAAGCGTATGGTATAGTGGATTGTCAGTTGCACGGATGATCAGGATTGGCCCGCTGGTGGGCAGAGCATTTGTAACTGTATCAAACAGTTTTGAAAGGCGTGAGTTTTGGGGCATATTCGGGTCAGGCTGAAGCCTATTCCTTTTCCATAGTGCACTGAAGCGGGTGTTCGTTTTTGCGGGCGAGATTCATCACTTGGGTGACTTTGGTTTCTGCGATGTCGTGTGAAAAAACACCAACCACAGCTGCCCCTTTTTTATGCACCGTCATCATAATCTCGATCGAGGTTTGATGATCAATAGCAAAATAACGCTCCAAAACATGGACTACGAACTCCATCGGCGTGTAGTCGTCATTCAATAAAAGCACTTTATACAGAGGCGGTTTAGCGGTTTTTGTCTTTGTCTTCGTGACAACACCGGTTTCGCTATCTGGCATATCTTCATTTGATGATGTGATCTTGGTTTTCATAGGCTCAAATATTCTATGCAGGTTGCCAGCAATTATATATCCTGAATTGGAAAGAAAAAAGCTCATTTAAAGGAAAATTAGGCTTTTAAAGGAAAATCAGGCTTTTTTAAGGCGGAACTTCTAGTAGTTGAATTTTAGGAAACCACAAAATGTAGTGTTTACTGGATAATTATGAAGAACACGCGGCGAAATTGTTACTGGAACAATAATAATTAAGGTTCTGATAAATAAATATTTTCTGTACTTGGGCGCTATGTTATGCTTTTAGTGTGGGAACCGCGAAAAGCGGACGAGGCAGTAACAGAAGATATCGGAGCAACCGATGCTAAGGCAGATACAACACTGGTTTACGGCCGTGGTCGTTTCCATATTTATGATCGCAGTCACTATAAACAGCGCATATGCTGCACCTTATGCAGCGGTTGTTATGGACGCACGAACCGGTCAGATACTACATTCACGCAATGCTGACACACGCCTGCACCCTGCATCATTGACAAAAATGATGACGCTTTATGTGGTGTTTCAGGCGATCGAGCGCGGCGAGATAACCTTAGACACAAAGGTTAAAGTTTCTAGAAATGCTACAAATGAACCTCCGTCAAAATTAGGACTGAGAGCCGGTCAAAAAATAGCTCTGCGCTATCTTATCCGTGCATCTGCTGTAAAGTCCGCCAATGATGCGGCCACTGCAATGGGTGAGGCAATATCAGGCAGTGAAGCTGCTTTTGCGCGACGTATGACAGAAACAGGCCGCCGTTTGGGAATGAAGAACACGACGTTCAAGAATGCGCATGGCCTGACCCGTTCCGGGCATTTGTCCACAGCACGCGATATGACGCTTTTGGGACGTCGCCTGTTTTATGATTACCCGCAATATTATAATTTGTTCTCTCGTAAAACGACGGACGCGGGGATCAAACAAGTTTACAATACAAACCGTAAGTTGCTGGGTAATTACCGTGGTGCGGATGGCATCAAAACCGGTTATACGAATGCGGCCGGCTTTAATCTGGTGGCCTCGGCTCACCGTGGCAGAAAACGTGTGATTGCCACTGTTTTTGGCGGTAGAACATCGTCGTGGCGCAATGCGCGTGTGGCGGAATTGCTTGATATGGGGTTTAAGCGTGTGAATACACGACTGGCCGAGCAGAAACCTGCCAAGATCGCGCCTGTAATCGAGACGGCACCCAAAATAATTAAAGTGGCGGCTGTTGGTGCTGTGCGCAAAAGTCCCGTGCCTAAGATGCGGGCAACGGTTGCACCGGTACTTGTTGCAAAAAATGACAGGTCAGCGGTAGAAAATGCGATCCTGCAAGCTGTAAATGACGACAAGCCAACACAACCCCAAACCACAAAACCGTTGATGCGGGCAGAAGATATCATACCGGTTGCCCTTGTAACACCACCAACGCCGGCAGAGCCGCGCGTTGTCACGCGCACATCGAAATCCGATCAGGAATGGTCGGTTCAAGTTGGGGCATATGGAACTAAATATGAAGCCGAGAAAGCATTGTTGAAATCAGCACTAAGCAATCTTGGGCCTTTGGATAATGCCAAACGCAGAATATCGCCCGCAACGGTTAATGGTGCGCGTTTGTATCGCGCCCGCTTTGTTGGGTTGTCACAGGCGGATGCCAATAAAGCATGTTCGCGGTTGCGTGCGCGTTTACAGACATGTGTGACAGTATCACCGGGTAGTTAATTGCAAACGCAGCTAATTTACATGCAATGCACATCCGGTTGGTAATTACGGGGTAAAAGCCAGTCTAAAACCCGATTTCAACACCTTGCAGACCAAGCGCATTCACCAGATCGCGTACTTCTTGACGGGCAGAGATGTTTGACATGCTCATCGGTTCGTCTGTAATCTCGGGCAGATCCAGCAGGGTCAGGCCGTTGGGAAACAGTTCTTTGAAAATAACCCGGTCGGAAAATCCGGGAATTAATGTGAACCCGATCCGCCGTGCAAGATCTTCCAGCGCATCACCGACACGGCGTTTGTTTTTCATCGCAAGCGCGTGCATACGGTTACGTGTTACAAACCAGTTCATCGGGCGTGATCCCGTTTCAGCACGTGCCTTGCGCGCTTTCCAAACCATTTCTGAATAGATCGATGGTCCGATAACCTTATTCGTGGCCCCGTCAATACGGGCCAGCAGATCAAAGTCGATAAAACTGTCGTTCATCGGTGTGACCAAAGTGTCGGCCATCGCATGGGCCAACTCACTAAGTTGTGTGTAGTTTCCGGGGCAATCCGTTACGATAAATTCGTTGGTCTGGTCCAGCTGTGCAATACCGTCCTGAAAGGCGCTTAAAGTAGCATTAAAGCCGGGCTCCATGCCCAATTCACTGGGTTTTTTCAAAACAGCGGTTTCAGGAAATGGTAAACGGATACCTGTGCGTTCAATATATAAAATTCTGTTTTGGATATAACGTGTTAGCGTTTTTTGCCGTAAATCAAGATCAAGGGCTCCCACGGTTTTACCCGACCGTAATAGTGCCGTTAGAACATGCATTGCTGTAGTGGACTTGCCCGATCCGCCTTTTTCGTTTCCGAAAACAATTATATGTGCCATTCAATTACCCCACTGCCCAAATAATACAGGCATTAACGTGACTATGCGTCATTGGCTGTTCATTTACAATATTGTTTCTGATTTGGGAAGGATAGTTAACAATATGGCGCGTTTAAAAAATAGATATAACATATGTGCCAGAGTATGAAAAAAGCCGCCCCAAAGGAACGGCTTTCTTGATCTCAAAAAGTTTGGTGCTCTTAAAATCCCAAACCTTCGTATTTCTTTTTAAACTTGGAAACACGGCCGCCGGCATCCATCAGTTTTTGGTTGTATAATGGTGATAAAATTAATAATAAAATTACTTAAATATGTTCCACTTATGTTCTTGACGGATTCTTCAAACGATTCTATTTCTAGGGTACCTATTTTCAGTTTCGAGAAGGAAAACTATGAACATATCAGTTAAAGAAGCGGCGCATTTTCTGGGTTTTTCGGAACAGTATATCCGTAAATTAATACGCGAAGGAAAATTACCTGCTGACAGAATTGGAAATACGTGGGTTCTTTTGTGGGATACAGTACTAAACTATGATGGAAAAGAAGAGTTAGTAACAACAAAAATTGAAGATCACCCGCGAAGAACCAATAAAAGTACTTCAATTAATTGCCTTAGCTTTTTTTCTGGTGCTATGGGCTTAGATATTGGGTTGGAAAGGGCTGGGATTACGACCCACCTTGCTTGTGAAGTTGATAAATCAAGCAGAAAAACAATCGAAGCAAACCGCCCTGATATGGCGTTAATCGGTGATATTCGCGATTATACTTCAGAACAAATATTGCTGGCTGCTGGTCTTACCTCAGATCAAGTAGACGTAATGGTAGGTGGCCCACCATGCCAAGCATTTAGTTCTGCTGGTAAACGACAAGGATTTAATGATGAACGCGGGAATGTATTTTTGACATTCATAGATCGTATTCTGGAAATTCGCCCTAAGCTCGCAATACTTGAAAACGTCAGGGGATTATTATCTGCTGCATTTACCCATACTCCCCATGAGATGCGCAAACATGACGAATATTCGATGAGTGTAGATGAGATTAGGGGCGGAGCTTTAGCACATATCGTTGAACGGTTAAGAAACGCTGGTTACGGTGTTTCATTCAACTTATACAATTCTGCGAACTTTGGCTCTCCCCAAAAAAGAGAACGCGTAATAATAGTTTGTAGTCGTGATGGACAAGAGTTGCCATTTCTAAATCCTACACATTCTGAAACTGAGGCGTATGGGTTGGCAAAATGGCGAACCTTAAGAGACGCTATTTCCAATCTTGATGGAGCAAACCATGAGTTTGTAAAATTCCCAGAGAAACGTTTGAAATTTTATAGGCTTTTAAAAAACGGTCAAAATTGGCGAGATTTACCACTTGATTTACAAAAAAAAGCACTTGGGAATTCTTTTTATGCTGGAGGTGGCAAAACGGGTTTTCTCCGTCGGGTTGCATGGGATAAGCCTTCGCCAACACTGGTAACACATCCAGCGATGCCAGCTACAGATTTATGTCATCCAGAAGACCTACGCCCCTTAAGTATTCAAGAATATAAGCGTATCCAAGAGTTTCCCGACACATGGGAAATTTGTGGTGGTTTAATTGACAAGTACAAACAGATTGGTAACGCAGTTCCTGTATCAATGGGACATGCAGTTGGTAAGCTTATCACGAATGCACTGAATGGTATTATGGATCATCCGCCACAGCATTTTAAGTTTTCACGCTATAGGAACACATGCCACTCAGAATGGCGGTATGAGTACCTAATGCAGCAAACAAAAGTTAAGACCGAATTGCTAGCCGTCTCGTAGCATTCTTATAAAACTGTCCTCTAAAGATAAGATCAGATCGGATAGGCTGTCAGTTACGACTGTGTACTCAATTCCAATACGATCCCAAAACTCCTTTCCAGCGAGCCGTGGAATGTCTTTTTTGGTATTGTAGGTCCAATTTTGGTTTATTTCAAAGCATGCACAAAAGACCGGATGATCGTGTAGGTTTAATTCTGCATCTGATCTACTAGATTGCGAACCGGTAAGGGTATTCTTCTGGGTTTTAAGTTGTGCATATTCTATTTGGTTGGATGTAGAGTTCCTTAATATTATATCAACGCCAGTAATTTTAGTGCCGAAATCTTTTTCTGGATCAACGACATAGGGACTGATTTTTGCTATCCTTTCCCACAGAGTTCCCATTGTGGTGCTGATATGCCGGCTGACACGGTTCCCAGATGCTAATTGTACTGCACCTGCCAGTTCAAATAAATTTGCAGGGTTTGTCTTGCATTCTTCAGCAGTTAAGGGCGATTTTGATAGCTTCTCAATTGCGGCCGATTGGTAAGTACTCAAGATTTCATTTATTCTATTTTTCAGATAACATTCTTGTAGTGCTGGGCCGTTCAAGTGCTCAAGATTATGTTTAATCTGATCATCAATATAGTCATCAATAATTCTGTTAATCACTTTTGATGCTTTTAAAGGAAACTCCAACTGGGGAGCGACACCTTCAGGTGATCGTTCGTGCTTCGCCTGATTAGCAATTAGGGACGCACGTTCAGAAATAGATGCAGCTTTAAATTCAAAATATGTAAACATTCTTAATTTGCTAAAGTGTATTAGCGCTTAGTGCAAATTAAATACGTAATCACAAAAAAAGCCGCCCCAAAGGAACGGCTTTCTTGATCTCAAAAAGATAGGTGTTCTTAAAACCCCAAACCTTCGTATTTCTTTTTAAACTTGGAAACACGTCCGCCGGCATCCATCAGTTTTTGGTTGCCGCCGGTCCATGCAGGATGCACAGACGGGTCGATGTCCAGAACCAACGTGTCGCCTTCGGCGCCATAAGAGGAGCGTGTTTGGTAAGTTGAACCATCTGTCAATTGAACAGTGATCGCGTGGTAATCCGGGTGCAGTTCTTTTTTCATCTTTACCGCTCCTATTTCGCAGATTTAGGTTTGTAGTTGGTTTTTTCAGCAATACGTGCAGATTTACCACGGCGATCGCGCAGGTAGTAAAGTTTGGCGCGGCGCACACGGCCACGGCGCACAATTGTAATGCTGTCGATATTCGTTGAATAAAGCGGGAACACACGTTCCACACCTTCACCGAAAGAGATTTTGCGCACTGTGAAAGAGGCAGCGATAGTCGAGCCACTTTGACGTGCAATGCAAACGCCTTCGTAGTTTTGGACGCGAGAGCGCGACCCTTCGGTCACTTTGTAGCCTACACGGATGGTGTCACCCGCTTTGAAATCAGGGATTTCTTTACCTAGGCTTGCGATTTGTTCAGCGTCTAGCTGTGCCAGCAAGTTCATAACGTTTTCCTTTTACACACCTTTTGGTGGTTTTGATTGATGCGTCCTCAGGGCTCTTGGTCTTCATTCGGGTCCGCATATGCGCCCGCCAGAGATCAGGTCGACGTTCTTTGGTGGCTTTGGACAAATCAGATCGCTGATGCGATATGTGCGTTATGACCGGGTAGAAGATATCCCGTCACATTACACCCGATTATCTTTGGGCCTTCAGCATAAAAGAAACGCATGGTGCGAATCCATTCATACCAAGTTTGCGCGGTATAGGTCGAAAGAGGGTATCAATCAAGGGTCGATCGTTAGAATTCTACTCTCAGTTTGCCCAGGTAATGAGTTTATCTGTGAAAGTGGTATTTTTCGTTGCTTTCGGAATACGGCAGCCTCTTGCCTTCATTCTGTTTTGTACCAATGTATATCTATCACCTGAGTGCATAAATGGATTGGCATTGAATTTACGTAATTCAGCATGTTCCGATGCAAGTTGGCGGCATGACATGCGCGAGACTTGGATTTCATAATCACTTAAATATTTTTTCGAGTGATCTGTGCTAACTTGTAAACCCACCGCTGCGGCAATTGGTAAAGCAACAGTCGCGCAACCGGTGAATGAAATACATAAAACCATACAGCATAGAATATTATTCATGCAGTCTTCCTTCTGCTCACAAATTGCTCACACATATGTTATGCGACAATTCTTAAGGCATTACAGATGTTTAGTGCAAAATGCTATTATCTCATGGTGCATGTGAATTATTGGCGGAAAATTGCCTGAGGAACTATTATTGCAGGTTAACTTAACTCTCCGTGGAAAGATCATCCAGAATTTGCTGATGAAAACTGTGCAGTCCGGACTCTGAAAACCATGAATTCTCCCGATCTGCAACATAACGACCTTGATCATACCCAAGACTGGAAAGGCCGCGTTGGACACTTTCCACCAAAGCAATGTCTTCTTGGTTGAACATTTGGGCAAATAGCGAAGTGACCGCAGTCAGGTTGGGTGTCTCTGCCCCTGATGGGCTGTAAATATCTGCGTGTTCCAATGAGCGCCCGGGCCCGTTCGGGCTAATGCGCAGGACAATTAATTGCGGGCTGCCAGGCAGGCTCAGCAGGCATAGATTGGGCCACAGAAACCACGTCATATACGGTTCATCGCCTTTGGTTTCAAACCCACCAAACCCCGCTTTGGCAGTTTTCTGGAAAAACTTATAGCGCTTGCCAACCTGTGAAGTCCCACCTTTTTCATTGTAAAGTGTGGCCAATGTCGGGTGGGCAATGGGAATGTGATAGCCTTCAGAAAAGTTATCCACCACGACTTTCCAGTTAGCGGTTATATCAAAATCAAACCTGTGATATGCTGCATATTCGGGCATTTCGGGTAAATGGCCAAGTATGGTTTTTTCGAACGCTGGCAGATCGCCATCCTCGGGTTTCGCGTTTGGATCAAAGTTAATAAAAATCATGCCCGCGACCAAAGCATGCTGGATCGTTTTGAGGCCGAAATCCGCCCTGTCAAAATCTGCAACATCACGCGTCATTCGCGCCGTGGCAAGGGTGCCGTCCAGCCCGTAGCACCATGCATGATAGGGGCAAACAATACGGTTTCCGGTTTTCCCGCGACCGGACAAAAGCAAATGGCCCCGATGCTGGCATACATTGAAAAATGCGCGTATTTCATTATCTTTTGCGCGCAGGATTAGAACGGGTTGGCCTGCTATATCCTCGGTTATGTAACTTCCAACCTCGGGTAAATCCGAAACATGGCCTACATATAACCACGAACGTTGAAAGATTTTCCGAATTTCCTGTTGATGAATAGCTTCATCAGTATAATAGCGCGATGGCAGCGTGAAAGATTTTTGGGCGTTTTTATCAAAGCCACCCTTTTCGCCGGATACTATGTGTTCCCCCATTTCTCACTCCTCTCTGGAAGTGATCTTGATGCAAATTAAATCGCAGTCAATTTAAATGTTTTACCCACCTGCCAAAAACGCCCAGTTCAACGCCGCCAATCCCTATTCGGGCCTGTGTCCACATGAATAAAGTCGCGCCTTGGATACCAGCCAACACCGCCGTCACTTTCTGCACGCGCGATTTTACGTAGCTTTCGCGTTGAAAAGCCAGGAACGCGGATATCCAGTGCTTTGCCGTCCATGTGTAGACTGCCACGCGAACTGCCGCGAATGGCATTGTTTGTCGCTTTGGTGCGATAGGCTGAAGTAATCATCAAGGGACGGTCAGGTATATGCCTTTGAATGCGGCCGATAAGGTCGATTAGATCCAAATCCATATCATGTACAACATCAGCGCGGAGATCACGCATCAACTGGTTTAGACGTTTAAGTGCTGCGCCATCAATGCGCTTTTTGAACAACCCTTGACGCATCACATCACCCTGAAAGGTTTCATTTGTGCGTTGGCGAATTATATTAAGATCAAAGTTACCGATGGCAAGTGCCGGTGATGCAAGTGCAGTTATTCCAGTACTTCCCGAACCCAGCAGAAATTTACGTCGTGACTGCAACGAATACCCCCCTTGTCGATGTTAGTCCAAGGTCGACTAAGTAGCGCCAAGTTTGAGAATGGTAAAGTCAATATTGCTTGGCGCTAGTGCACGGGTTACTTTAGGTTGCACATTACGGCTAAAAGGCCCCCCAAACACGCTATACCCTCATTGTTAATATCCCCGTCCGCCAGAGAAACGGTCGATGTTCTTTAGCGGTTTTGGACAAATCAGATCGTATTATGCGATATAAGTGTTGTGAGTGGGCAGAAGAAATCCCGTCATTGTACCCGATAATCTATGGGCCTTCGGCATGAACGATACGCATGGTGTAATCAATTCATAACAAATTGCTGGAGAGCTTTAACAATTAGTTGTAATTTAACAATTTATTGTTGTATTTTGCATTGCACTTTTCCTTTTAGATTGTAGTTTGAAAAAAACATATTCAGGGAATTTATTATGATGAAATTAATTAAGTTAGTATCGGCTGCTGTTATTGTTGCTTTGGTTGCCGGATGTGCAGCACCTGCCGATCCAGAGGCAATGAAGCCTACGACAGTAACTCAAATGCAGACAAAAGCAGCCTATAGATCGGCAATACAGGTGGCATCCGTTGAAGGCGGAAAAAATACAAACCCTGCATGGATTTCAAAGGTTTCAAATGAAGATTTCAAACTAGCCCTTGAGGACACTCTTAAAAGCGTTGGCTATCATTCAAAAACCGGCAAATTACAATTAAATGTAAACTTATTGTCGGTCAAGCAGCCGATTGCTGGGTTTAATATGACTGTAACGACTGTGGTTGAATATAATCTGATGCGTTCGGATGGCAGAAGCGTTTTCCGTAAAACAATAACGACACCTTACACAGCTGCGTTTAGTGAAAGCTTGCTTGGTGTTACACGCCTTAAGAAAGCCAATGAAGGTTCCGTTCGGGCAAATATAGAAGCCTTTATTACAGCGTTGAATGCATCTTAGCGAAGACATTGAGTTCAGATGTAAAAGTTTAGATGAAACATCACGATTAATAACTGCCTTCCCCCGCTTTGATTTAATGTTGGGGGTTGGCAGTTATAACAGTTGAGCTAACCGCCTGATCCCCTCATTGATAATATCGCCGTCCGCCAGAGAAAAGTTCAGTCGAATGGTATTGCCGCCTGACCCATCTGCGAAAAAGGCCTGACCGGGGACGAATGCGACACGTGCGGATTTAAGCGATTGCGTTAGCAACTCGGCACCATTGATATGCTTCGGGAGCGTCAACCAGATAAACATACCGCCCTCGGGTTTTGTCCAGCTGACGCCTTTTGGCATGTGGGCGGTCAGGGCCGCCAGCATATGGTCGCGTCTTGTCTGGTATGCAGTACGGATTTTGGCAACATGCGTATCAAAGCATGCCCGCGCGACTGCGTTAACCGCCATCTGATTGATGCTTGGTGTATGCAGATCGGACGCCTGTTTCAGCAAGACCATTTGCGCAATCACGGGGCGTGCGGCACAAACCCAGCCTACGCGTAACCCGGGCGATAGTGTTTTGGAAAAACTGCCTGTGTAAATAGTACGGCAATCATCAATTGCACCTTTGCGCGCGATTTCCAGTGCCAGAATAGGTGGAATCGCTTCGCCATCGTATCGAAGCGCCTGATAGGCGGCGTCCTCGATAATTGCGATGTCCAGATCATCCGCCAAATCTAGCAGACTGTCGCGCTCGCGTCGGTCAAGTGTCACGCCTGTCGGATTGGCAAAATCAACGGATGTATAGGCAAATTTTACCTGCCCGCCGTTTATTTTGGCGGTCTGCCTGTAATCGTCGGCGGATCGGTTGGTGTTGGGATAAAGCTGGTCATATGTCGGCTCATATGCGTTAAACGCCCCCAATGCCCCCAGATAGGTCGGCCAGCCGACTAAAGCCGTATCATTCGGTGAGATCAGTAACTTTCCCAGATAATCAAGTGCTTGCTGCGACCCTGAAGTGATCAGAATATTTTCAATGCTGCATGGGACCCCGACTTTTGCCATCTCGGCGCAAATCCATTCGCGCAAAGGCGGATAGCCTTCTGAAACAGAATATTGCAATGCGGCCTCGGCAGATTGCCCACTAAAAATATCGTTGTAAGCTTGTTGGAATTCTTCAACCGGAAACAATTTCGGGTCAGGAATACCACCCGCAAAAGATATAATATCGGGCTGTTCCAGCAACTTTAAAATCTCGCGAATTTCAGAGGCCTTCATCTGCGCGTTTCGCGTGGCCAATAAGTTAGTCCAATCCATCCTTCATATCCTCTGGTTTTCGACTGTTGTCGGTAGAGTGATGGGAATGGAATAATAAGTCAATATGACTGACGTATTATTCAAGGTTTATGAAACAAGCCTCGGCTCTTGCTCATGGCATATCTGTCTGGTTTCTGTTGACTCCAACGAAACCGACAACAAATCACAATAACCCTTGGGTGTACCCGTTTTGAAATGAACACAATCAATACACTGCCCAAAGGCACGCCCCTTATTGGCCTTTAACATCGTTTGCAAAAGCGATGTTAGAGCATGCTCTAAACTGTCGGTCGTATCAGTGTCATATGTTTGCAATGCTTCTTCCAACGGATTTGGGCGCCGGGTTGCTGTACGCCCCTTTGCAGTCAAATCATATGATGTATAACGCTTATCCGCGTCAGAGCGCAGTTCACTGATATAGCCCTTACGTTCCAAGGCTTTCAGTGTTTGCGACATTGTCCCTCGGGTTGTTCCTAAAAAGTCAGCCACATGCGAAGGGGCCCGCGAAAAGCGGTTCGCCTGTGCCAGATAGCCAAGGGCGGCCAATTGCGTGGGGTTTAGATCATCAGACCAACCGTCGGCTGCATCAATGCGACCAATGCGGTTGATAAGTGTGCGGATTTTTAAAGATTGGGTCATATTCTATATATAGCGACTCGAAATTACTATTGCAATAGTAGCGAGTCGATACTAATAAGGTTAACATATTGATTCTGTAAAAAAGGAACCCGAAAATGAAACAGATACTGATCTCAACCGCCGCTTTGGCACTAATGTCATCTGCCGTTGTTGCTAATGAAAACCATGCTATCCATATGGATGATGCCATCAAATCGGCAGCTGACACATCAAAAGTGGCAGCTTTTGATATTCTGGCAGCCCATGTTCACAACAAAGGTCGTACGGTTACTTTCCATATGACTACAAATGGCGTGGCAGGCGCAGAAAAGCCCACCGCCACAGGCGCATTGGGTGGGGCATCTGTGTTGTCTTATGTATGGCCAACATCCCTAGATCCATCTGCCGTTGGCTTTGAAGGGGAAACAGGTATTCTGGCACTGGCCGTAACCAGTCACCCCGATTTTGACGACACCCCGCTTTATGATGAGAACGGTGATGGCGATCTGGCAAATGATGGTAATGATTGGCACAGCCATTGGGTGGTTTTGGCCCCGACTGAAGCATGTGGTGCAGGTGCATTGGCTGTGCGTGACATTCCGGAAGGGGCAACACCCAAGATGCCCGCAACATGGCCGGGCTTGCCGATTTTTATTGACAGTCCGGGTTTCACCCCACTGTTTGACGGGCCGGAAATTACTGTCCGTACCGCCTTTGCTGACGCGCAAGCCATTGTTGGCGCATCATATGATGGCGTCACATCTGCCCTGAAAGTGAACGCAAATGTTCACGCACCACTGCTGTGTGTGACGGATGTGTTTGATGTAGCCTCGGGTGATCTTAGCTTGCCTGGTAAAGTCAAATAATATACGCAGGGTTGCGCTTCCCGCGCAGCCCTGAATTTAAAAAGGAGACCTAGAATGTCCGACCTATGGTTAACGTCACTTATAACGGAAACACCGCAGGCAGGTTATGAACTGGCTGTTAAAATGTCCCGTGTAGCAGTTAAAATGACCCAGCCCGATGAAAAAATACGTGCAGATTTGCGCATGATATATGAAAAAGATGCGGATGCTCTGATTGCGGCCTCTGCCGTTGTTGCCACACATTTTCAAACAGTTGCTGCTGCGAACAATTATTGGAAAGATTGATATGCCCAACCCCATTGCCCCAGAGTTAAAGGTTTCAAAGTGGCTCAACACCGACAAAGACATTACCCTTGCTGATTTGCGCGGCAAGGTCGTGGTCATTGAAGCCTTTCAAATGCTCTGTCCCGGCTGTGTATCCCACGGCCTGCCAATGGCGCAGAAAATCCATCAGACCTTTGGGCAGGATCAGGTTGCGGTCATTGGCCTGCACACGGTTTTTGAACACCACGCTGCAATGACGCCCGTATCGCTGGAAGCCTTTCTTTATGAGTACCGACTTAGCTTTCCTGTTGGAGTGGATCAGGCGGGCGAAGGTAACATGCCGATGACAATGCAAGCCTACCGGATGCAAGGCACCCCAAGCCTGATTCTGATCGACAAACAGGGACATTTGCGTGCCAATCACTTCGGGCAGGTGTCAGAGCTGCTGATCGGGGCCGAGATTGCCACACTTACGGGAGAAAAGCCTGTTGATGAAAAAACGGAAGATGGAAAGAGCATAGTTGATAGCTGTGATGAGAATGGATGTCCGATCACATAAGCTGAATAATTGCCCCGTATTCACTGCGTGCTAATGGATCATCATACCACTAAGCTGTAATCATGTAATACTTGCGCAAAGTCTGTGTGATTTCCCAGATACAGTACGAACCTTTGGCGATAAAGAAAGTGTCACCTGCGGTAAAAACCTCTGCACGACCGTCTTTGTGTGTCAGTGTTAAAGACCCTGAAATTAAAGTCATCATCTCATGCACGGGATAGCTTTCGATCACTTCACGACAGGGTGCGCATTCCCAGACACCTGACAGAATGGATTCATCTTTGGTGGCAAAAACTGTATGATTAAGTTCGGTTTTATCACCTGTGGTAAAAGCATCCGGTGGCGTTAAATCAGACACCTCCATTTCGGGTGCGGGAACCAATCTAAAGTCAATATCCGTCATAAAACTCTCCATGTGATGAATTTCAGTGTCGTAAATATAGCAGATAATGGACTGCGCGGCCATATTAACGCAATTCTGATGCGGGCGGGTGCTGAAATTCGGTTAGTCTTTTGACTTACTGCTTTTAAGATAAGCATCCCACAAATCAGGTCGACGTTCCTGCGTGAGCTTTTCCGATTGCTGTTTGCGCCATTTATCCACGTTCCCGTGATGCCCTGAAAGCAGCACCTCGGGGATTTTGCGCCCCTGCCATTCGGCGGGTTTTGTATATTGTGGATGCTCTAGCAACCCGTTTGAAAAACTTTCGTCAACCGCACTGTCTTCATTGCCCAGAACATTGGGCAACAGGCGCACGGTGGCGTCTATCAGGGCTTGAGCTGCGATTTCCCCGCCTGTCAAAACGAAGTCACCCAATGACACTTCCTGCACGTTATATTCTTCTAAAACGCGTTCATCAACGCCTTCAAAGCGGCCGCAGAGCAAGGTCATGCCGTTGGCGCGGCTAAAGCCGCGTACCATAGCTTGATCCAACGGTTTGCCGCGCGGACTAAGATAGACTACGGGCCAAGCGTTGGCGTCCATCGGTGTCCCGCGCCGCGCGTCTTCCAGTGCGGCACCCACGACATCTGCCTTTAGCACCATGCCGGCACCGCCACCCGCAGGCGGGCTGTCGACATCCTTGTGCTTCCCAATGCCGTAACCGCGCAATTCGATGGTTTCCAAATTCCACAAGCCCTCTTTCAGGGCTTTACCGGTCAGAGAGCCACCTAAAACACCGGGGAATAATTCGGGGAAAAGTGTTATGATCTTGACCTTCCATGCACCCTGAATATCAGGCGTATCGGTCATCAAAGCGCGTGGTTTACGACTGGCGCTGACAGCCAAACGGCCGTGGGATTTGGCGGGTTTATCAGTCATCGTTGTCTTCCGGAAATACGCCCTTTGGCGGGTCGGTGACAATACGGTTCGCTGCCAGATCAACAGTTGGCACAGCTTCATTGGTAAACGGCAGCAGAACAGAGTTTTTGATCCCCTTGCCTGTGATTTCCAGAAAATCACCAGCGCCGTGGTCATGCACTGCCGTGATTTTCCCCAGTTTTTCGCCGCCTGTATCAAACACGTCCAAGCCCACCAAATCTGTATGATAAAACTCGTCGTCAGGAAGTGACGGTAAGTTATCGCGATTGGTAAAAAGCCGTATGCCGCGCAACGCGTCGGCCTGATCTTTGTATTGCACACCTTTGATGCGACACGCATATCCACCCTTGATCGGGCCGATGATACGCAGGTCATAGGTTTCAGACCCGTCTTCGGATGTAAGTTGGCCGTAAGTGCCAATGTCGGCGGGGTTGGCGCAAAAGCTTTTGACGCGTAATTCACCTTTGACGCCAAATGCGCCGATAATCGCACCGATACAGATCAGGTCAGGTTGTTCCATTATCGCTCAATCAACGTGGTCAGTTGTGCATCGCGCATTTCCCAGCCAACGGTTTCCAGTTCAGGCGTTTCAGTTTCTTCTTTTGGCCAGCCAACGCAAAGATAAGCAACCAGTGACCAATTATCCGGCACATCAAGATCGGTGCGCAATTGTACAGGATCAAGGATGGAAACCCAGCCAAGGCCCAGGCCATAAGCGCGTGTTACCAGCCAAAAACTCATGATCGCCGAAACCACCGAATAGCGGCGCATTTCGGGCATGGTCTGTGCACCCAATCCGTTGCCTTTAGGGGTGTCTTCTTCGCAAAAAATTGCCAATTGAACAGGGGCATCAATCATACCGGACAGTTTTAGTGAAGCATACAGTTTTGCGCGGTCACTATCGTAGCCAGCCAGTGCATCAGTATTGGCAGTTTTGTAATTCTCCAGGGATTTTTGACGTGCTTGTGGGCTGTTCACACCAACAATGCGCCAAGGTTCCGACAGGCCAACAGAGGGTGCGCGCTGGAATGCGTCAAGGCATGTCCGCAACAAATCAGGGTCAACAGGGTCGGGTTTGAAGTGGCGCACATCGCGGCGCCACTTCATCAGTTCATTCAGCTCGGATTGGAAATCTTGCGAAAATTCGCGCATGTTGGCTCCAATTCCTGTGCTGGCTTACTCGGCTACAGCTTCTTCTGCTGCTGGCTCTTCGGCTGGTGCTTCTTCGGCAGGTGCTTCAGCCGCAGCTTTCGCAGCTTCGGCAGCATCTGCTACTTTAGCAGCTTTTTCTTCTACACGGTCCTGAGCTTTTTTGCCGGGTTTGGCTTTTTCAGGGTTGTTGCGTGTGGTTTTCGCCAAAGTACCGGCAGCTTCCAGAAAACGGGATACACGGTCTGTAGGTTGTGCGCCTTCGCCCAACCAGTATTGCACGCGCTCCATGTTCAGTTGAATACGGTTTTCGTCATCTTTGGCTAAAAGCGGGTTGTATGTGCCCAATTTTTCAACGTAACGGCCATCACGGGCCATACGACTGTCGGCCGCAACAACGCGGTAAAATGGACGTTTCTTTGAGCCGCCACGGGCAAGTCTGATTTTCATAGCCATGTTAATTCTCCTAAATGTGCTATTTGGGGCCTAGGCCCTATTCCTGATGTTTCTTGTGATGTTGAATGACTTCGCTGATGACAAAGTTCAGGAACTTTGTCGCGAATTTCGGGTCAAGGTCGGCGCGTTTCGCCAAATCCTCAAGACGTTCTATTTGTTTTGCTTCACGCGCGGGGTCGGAAGGCGGCAAAGCGTGTTCGGCTTTCAGTTTGCCCACGGCTTGCGTGTGCTTGAACCGTTCACCCAGCGTGTAAATCAGTATTGCATCCAGACGATCAATGCTGTCGCGGTGCTCGGCCAGAATTTCAGCGGCTTTTTCGGTTGTATCGGTCATTTCTTTTTCCCAAACCCTGATAACCCAAGCGGCAATCCACCACCGCCACCTAGACCCGGCAATCCACCGCCGCCTAAGCCCGGCAGGTTACCCATTTTTTTAGCGGCTTCTTCCATTGCTTTTGGATCCATTGCGTTGGGATCCATGCCTGCGGGCATTCCGCCACCTTTGCCCAGCATACCTTTCATGGCTTGCTTTAACATCCCGCCTTTGCCCATCTTCTTCATCATGTCGCCCATTTGGCGTTGCATTTTCAAAAGCTGGTTCAATTCCTGAACGCTAAGTCCCGCACCTGCGGCCACACGTTTTTTGCGTGATGCCTGCATGATTTGCGGGTTGGCGCGTTCTTTTTTGGTCATTGATTGGATCAGGGCGATTTGGCGTTTGAAAATCTTGTCGTCGACGCCGCCTGCGTCCTCGATTTGTTTCGACATTTTCTTCATGCCCGGCAACATGCCCATGACACCCTGCATGCCACCCATTTTCATCATTTGTTCAAGCTGCGCCTTCAGGTCGTTCATGTTGAACTGACCTTTTTTGAAGCGCTTCATCATACGTTCGGCTTGTTCGGCCTCGATGGTTTCCTGTGCTTTTTCCACCAGCGAAACGATGTCGCCCATGCCCAAGATGCGTCCTGCAACCCGTTCCGGGTGGAACTCTTCCAGCGCGTCCATCTTTTCGCCAAGGCCGACGAATTTGATCGGTTTGCCGGTAACCGCTTTCATCGACAGGGCCGCACCGCCGCGCCCGTCGCCGTCCATGCGGGTCAGAACCACGCCGGAGATACCGACTTTTGCATCAAATTCCGAGGCCACGTTGACCGCGTCCTGACCTGTCAGACCGTCAACCACCAGCAGGGTTTCACGCGGGGTGGCGATGTCGCGCACGGATTGTACTTCATCCATCAATACATCGTCGATATGCAAACGGCCCGCGGTATCGAGCATATAAACGTCATAACCGCCAAGCGTGGCTTGCTGCTTGGCGCGTTTGGCGATTTTTACAGCGCTTTCGCCTATGACGATCGGCAGCGTGTCCACCCCGATTTGGCGGCCTAAAATCTCAAGTTGTTCCATTGCGGCAGGACGGTTTGTGTCCAATGAGGCCATCAGAACCTTTTTGCCGTCTTTTTCGTGCAAACGTTTGGCAAGTTTTGCCGTTGTCGTGGTTTTACCGCCGCCTTGCAGCCCGACCATCAGGATGGGGGCAGGGGGATTATCAACTTTCAGCGCGCCTGCATTGGCGTCGTCACCAGACAGGAAATGCACCAATTCATCGTGAACGATTTTGACGACCTGTTGGCCGGGTGTCACAGATTTGGTTACGTTTTGACCGGCCGCTTTATCTTGAATAGCTTTGACGAAATCGCGGGCAACAGCCAGTGAGACGTCAGCCTCTAAAAGAGCAACGCGGACCTCGCGCAGGGCAACGGAAACGTCTTCATCGGACAAAGCCCCTTGGCGGGTTAGTTTGTCAAAGACGCCCGAAAGGCGGTCGGATAAATTCTCAAACATATCTGTGGGCCCTTTCGACCGTAAAAAGTTGCACCATATATAAGAAGTAATTGGCCAAACGCAAAATACACCAGTGGGCGAAACTCGCTGACTGGTGGTGATCCTGAGACCAGAAGTTTGGCACTTCTCTATGGATTGATCGGGGATTTAACGACATAATTGCAAGGAGTCAATATAGGGTGACATTTCGTGCACGATCCTTTGAACCGTCATAAAGCGCAGAGAAAGGAAATACGTTCCTTTCTTGTTTTTCTGACGTGTTTGGCGGTATTTTTGGCAATTTTTTCCTTGTACTACACGGAAGACTTTGCCCTTAGTGACAAGGAATGTGTCGAACTTAACCATTTGTGGCAAACAAAATATCGCAAGGACTTCAGGTTTGCAGACACTTGGGATGACGGCAAATTCGAGTGTAAATCACAAGAAGCACATATGGCTCAGGCCATACATTTCCTTGATACAATCAAATTCGTTCTGCCTGATGGGTCAACGGGGTTTGATTTTTATACATGGTTGAGAAAGATTGATCCGCGATTTGGAAAGAAATGGATGTCGAATTATGCGGGGGTAAGCATTTTTGAAGATAATCAGTTAAACATCAGTATTGATATGCTGGAGCAAGGCAATCCGGTTACGATTGCGGGTATCATGGTACATGAAGCCAGGCATCTGGAGGAAGGATATAACTCTCATGTTGCCTGCATTTATGACAAAGAATTGCGATGTGACAACCGGCTTGAAAAGAACCTGAATGTTGGTGGGGCTTATAGCTATAACATGTACTATTATGACAATTTACGGAAATATTCAGATGCCAGCAGGGCAGCAAAACGGGTGGCCAAGGAGCGCATGCAATATATATTTGATAACAAGTTTAACGATGTCGATGAGCAAGATCGGCAGGCATACGATCTGGATTGACATGAATGCTGTTTTCTAAAAACCGACGAATCCGTGTTGTATCGTTATGTTGCACAAAAGCTGTAAGATAGGCAGGCAAATGAATAAGTCAAAAATAATCATTGTGTTGATTGCATTGACCATCATGACGGTTCCCGCAGTGATTACGGTTTTTCGTGTTCAAACGGTTTTGGCGACAACGTATGAACCGGCTATTGTCACGGATTGCAGAAGTTTCAGAAGTGGCCGATCTCAGTCAAAGTACCGATCACGTACGTATCATGCACCCGTTGCCGTAGCTGAAAGTGGCGCTATCGCCATCGGGACGAAACGACTGAGCGAACGAAGCTGGTGCGAAAATATGATTGGTCAGCAAACTTCGGTTTATGTTCATCCAACGGATCCTAGAAAAAACAGGATCGGCAGCTATCTTCAGTTCTGGTTGATGCCAAGTTTATTCTTCTTTGGGCTATGTTTGGCTTTCATACCCATTTCGGCAAGCAAAAAATTATTGATGGGATTGGGTTTTGTCCTGCTCATTAGCATTAGTTTGGCGCGTGAATTCGGCATATTCTGGATTAACTCTGACAAGGGAAACGCCGTATTGGGTGCAGAAAGTAGGGTGGATAGATGTATCGAAAAATGGATGGGGTTTCAGGAAGTGTTATCACCCCGCGCGTTAACAAAGCTGACCTGCGAACGGGTGGATGATTTATCGTCACTATCAAAGTTGCCAAATTTGGAGGAATTGTTCATCCACCGCTCACCAATCACATCGTTACAAACAATGCCCGACTTACCAAAGCTTAAAATACTGCGACTTGAAGATAACACGGAACTGACAACGCTTGCTGGTATCGAGCGGTTTGAGAATCTTGAAGAGATCTATGCGGCTAGAAATTCTCTTGCCGACATTCACGCCCTTGGACCGTTAAAAAATCTGAAGCGCGTAAGTTTTTACCGTGAAACATTCAAAGACATTTCAGTGCTGAAAGACAAGATGAAACTGCAAAGGGCGACTTTTAATGTCAGCCGTATCAAAGATCTATCACCCTTATTCGGTAAGCCGGAATTGACCTTGGCTGGTGCTATCGGTGAAACGGTTCTTTGCGATCAGGTGGCAAAGCTGAAAAGCAGTCTAGGTAAAGGGGCAAAGGTCTGGGTTCCCGATCAGTGCCAATGAGTCTGAAAAAGGCATGGACATTTGGGACCAATTGTTTCAGCTGGTTTTATGAATACTACACATAAATCCCGCGGCCATATGGCGATGTTGCTGTTCTCACTTTTGATCGCGGGGTCGTTCAGTTTCGGGACACGTATCGCCAACCTTATGGAGCCAGCAGCGATGATGGCTTTGCGGTTTGCCATTGCGGGTGCGGTTGTCGGGACTATTGCCGCACTCGGGCCGGGGATGAAACGCAGGTATTTCGATGCACCATGGCGATATCTGGTATTGGGCGGATTGTTTGCGATTTATTTCGGGTTGATGTTCGAAGGGCTGAAAACCGCATCACCGGTTTCGGCGTCAGCGGTGTTTACCCTGACGCCGATCATGTCGGCTTTTTTCGGTTACTTTCTGTTGCGCCAAATCACGACATTCTGGATGGCACTGGCCTTGGCTATCGGCGCTGCCGGCGCTTTATGGGTAATCTTTCGTGGCGATATAGCCGCATTGTTGGCCTTTGACATCGGGCGCGGTGAGGCGATCTTTTTCGTAGGGTGTATTGCGCATGCTTTATATACACCGCTTGTGCGTAAACTGCATATGGGAGAGCCGATTGTCGTGTTTACCTTTGGTATGATCGTGGCCGGTTTTATTTTCCTCGGTTTTCTTGGCGCTCCTGATCTGGTGCAAACTGATTGGGTCGCGCTGCCGTGGTATTTCTGGGGCGGGCTTTTCTATCTGGCGATCTGTGCCAGTTCGATCACGTTTTTTCTGGTGCAATATGCCACTATGCATCTGCCAAGTGCCAAGGTGATGGCATACACCTATCTGACACCGTCATGGGTGATCGCGTGGGAGTTTATTCTGACCGGCACTGTTCCCCCTGCGCTGATGTTGCTGGGTGTCGCCGCCACGATTGCGGCTTTGGTAATGTTACTGCGTGATGAGGGTTAGGCGAATTTAGTCTCCGCCTTCGAATTCAGTATGGCCAGATTTTTTCAATTCTTCGATAATAGCTTTTTTACAGCCTGAACGCGTGCTTCCGCAATAAACAAGTTTGCCATTAACTTTTGCATAGACGGCGATGGTAATGTTTTCACCAACAGGTGGTTTATTTTTGTCAGTTACACGTGTGCGCTCTTCGACATTGAATGATCGCTTGGCAACAATGACGGATTTTAACTGTTTTGTTTCATAACCCCTTGCCGAATTTTGCATAACACTTGTACAGCTTGCCAAAAACATAAGTAAGAATGGTGCGATAATTATTGAAGAGTGACGTTTCATAACCAATTATCCTCATTAGAGCTTCTTACACTATGCACAAAATACGAATGACACTAATATAGCAAGGGTTCTCATCGCACCAACGGCCCGAACACCTTATAGTGCAACGCCTCTAACACCACAGCGTTGGTGTTCAAGGTCAGGATGTCATTCACCGACATATCGGCCTCGAATAGGCCCGCGTACCAGCCTTCTTTGGTTTGCAACGGGGGTAGGTGTTGCATCAACTCAATTGTATAAGGATGGCGCAGGAGGGCCCACCATCCGAAGCTGCCTTTGGTTGACAGACCGCGTTTGTCCGATACGTCCACCCGTTTGGCGGTAACACTGATAAAAGGCTCATTGCCGACCAATACCCCGTTATAGGAGAAATAGGGTGGCCCCTTGATGTGATCTTCCGAAAGGGATGTCAGCTGACCTGTCTGATTGTAACGCAGGATTTGCGCATCGAACACGGCGGACGCGACTGCAAAGGCGTCATCGCGCCATCCGAATTCCAAGGCTTCCAGTAAAAACGGCTCGGATGTGGTGACCGCAGCAACACCGTGGCTGTCTAAAGAGCGGACATCGCCCGGCAGGTTCATGCCGTAATAGCCCTGCCAGCGTAAAATCGGCGCGTATTGCGAAGCGAGTTTTACCGGCAGGCCGAGTTTTAATCCGATGCGTCCTGCGTATTGTTCATACCCTATGCGGCCTTCTTGCACGTACCGTCCGTTGGCAGTGCCGCGTACTGCAAGCCCGCGAAAACGACCGCCTTCAACCAGTTTCGGTAAATCCCAGTTGTTCAGCAGGTTTTGTGCGGCGGGTAACAATTCGGGGAATGTTTCGGTTACAGCCAAAAGTCCCGACATAAAGCGCATGATGTCCAGAGCTGACCAACCGATGCCGTCGGGGGTTTTGCGATTGGCATAATCGGTCATATCCAAAGTCGAAATATTATAGGCTTTGTTGGGGAGTGTGTTTTTATAAAGCGGCAGGCGCATAATACTGGTTATGGCCCGCAACATCCGCCCCGATGCTTCGTCGCGTGAAATCACCCCCAGTTGATAGGCCGAAACCGTGGCCAGAAGATAAGCTCCCTGATCCCACATGGTCATGGATTTGAAGTTGCGTACAGAGGGCACAAGACCTGTTTTGGGATCGGTATTGGTCGCAAAATAGGCCCATGCGGTATGTGCATAGGCCAACTCTGTCTTGGTTAGTGGCTCGAATGTAGGATCTTTTGGATTGAACAGGGGTGTCCATTGGGCTTGCGCGGGCAGAGCCGTAAAAATCAACCAAGTACAGAAAACAAAGATGCGTATGAGCACACATACCCCCGATAAACAGTCAAAACGATAGGCGATTTATGACAGTGAGGAGTTAATATTGCGCAATGTTTGCACAGTCTTTGGTAATCATTTGATTTGAATTGTCTGTTGTTCAAGAAATTGCTCGAACGCATCCAGATTAACCGTTTCAAACTGCCCAAAGCTTTCCATCCAGACGGATACGTCCTTCATTGCGTGCATTTGCAGTTTGCACCATTTCACCCGCCCGCGTTTTTCCTGCGCAATCAGGCCCGCCCTGGTCAGGATATGCAGGTGTTTGGAAATGGCCGCAAGGGACATCTCGAACGGTTCGGCAACATCCGTTACCGCCATATCGTCTTCTAACAGCATGGTCAGAATTTCGCGGCGTGTTGGATCGGCTAGAGCCGCAAATACAAGATCAATGGCGTGTGACATGTGTTTTGCCTATCGCGAAGCGGCATAGAAGGTCAACCATATGGTTGATTTATCGGCTGGGCTTATAATGTATAAAGATTTATATGATTGGTAAATTATGGGAGATGGGCAATGGCGGGAAAGACACATGTCTATGCGGTGGATATTGAATGGGTTGGAAACCTTGGTACGGGCACGGCGACGTATGCGGGCTATAAGCGCGATCATGTGATCAGGGCACAGGGTAAGGCGGATATATTGGGGTCGGCTGATCCTGCGTTTCGCGGTGATAAATCACGCTGGAACCCCGAGGAAACCTTATTGTCATCCGTTGCGACCTGTCACAAGCTTTGGTATCTGCATTTGTGTTTTGATGCGGGCATTGTGGTTACGGCTTATACCGATCACGCCACTGGCGAAATGGCAATGAACGCGGATGGCAGCGGGCAGTTTTCTGGGGTGCTTTTGGCGCCTACAGTGACCATTTCATCAGGTGATCCTGCGCTGGCAAAAGCGCTGCATCATAAAGTCGGGGCATTGTGTTTTATCGCGAGATCAGTGAACTTTCCGATCAAACATGACGCGACGATTATAAACGAGGGATAAGTATGGCTTTGCATTTAAATGATGGCTTTGGGCGTATCGGTGAAGAAAACGCTTTTGCTGTTCTGGCCCGCGCACAGGCCCTTGCGGCCGAGGGGCGTGATATTATCAACCTTGGCATCGGTCAGCCTGATTTTCGTACGCCCGAGCATATTGTCGAGGCAGGGGTTAAGGCCCTGCGCGATGGGCATCACGGCTATACGGCGGCGACTGGGATTGCAGAGCTGCGCGAAGCGGTTGCGGCGGATATTGACCGGCGGTTGGGCGAAGTGGTTTCGCCCGATAATGTGCTGATCGTGCCGGGCGGCAAGGTGACGATGTTCATGGCAATTTTGATGTTCGGAGCCCCCGGCAAGGAAATCATGTATCCCGACCCGGGTTTTCCGATTTACCGCTCTATGATAGAATTTACCGGGGCGAAACCTGTGCCTATCCCGATCCGCGAAGAAAACGGATTTGCGTTTTCCGCAGGTGATGTTCTGGGCCACCTAAACCAGAAAACTAGTTTAGTAATTATAAACTCGCCCGCGAACCCTTGCGGCGGGGTGACACCGAAAGCGGAAATTGATGCTTTGGTGGTAGGATTAGAGGCTTGGCCCGATGTGGCCCTGATGTCGGACGAGATTTACGGACAGATGACCTATGACGGGCAAGAACATGTGTCCTTGCTGTCTTATCCGTCCATCCGTGATCGCCTGATCTTGCTGGATGGCTGGTCGAAAACCTATGCTATGACCGGCTGGCGGTTGGGCTATGCGGTTTGGCCTGATGCGTTGATGGATGCAGCACGCAAACTGGCGGTGAATTCTTGGTCTTGTGTAAACGCACCTGCGCAATGGGCTGCTTTGGCGGCCTTGCAGGGGCCACAGGATTGTGTGGCTGAAATGGTGGCCGAATTCGACCGGCGCAGGCAGGTGGTGGTTGCGGGATTGAATGATTTACCGAATGTCAGCTGCATCACGCCTCTGGGCGCGTTTTATGCGTTTCCGAATATCGCGAAAACCGGGTTTGGGGCGAAACAGCTGGCAACGGATTTGCTGGAAAAAGCAGGGGTTGCCACCATTGGTGGGCCGGATTTTGGCATTCTGGGCGAAGGCTATATCCGACTGAGCTATGCCAATTCGGTTGAAAATATCGAACGGGCCCTGAAACGGATGAAACAGTTTTTGGAATTATAGGCTAATGCGTCAGTGAGGTAATCGCTATAACACGTATAAAAATGAGGACCAAGATGAATTTAGATGCGCTTATAGATATATTGCCCAAGACAGAACTGCACTTGCACATCGAAGGCACGTTAGAGCCTGAAATGATGCTGGCCTTGGCCACACGCAATGGTATTGAATTGCCTTACGCCTCTGTTGCCGAGGTTAGGGCAGCATACGAGTTCAACAACTTGCAGGATTTTCTGGACGTTTATTATCAGGGCATGTCGGTTTTGATCGAAGAGCGTGATTTTTATGATCTGACATGGGCCTATCTTGAAAAGGTACATGGCCAAGGTGTGCGCCATGTAGAGATTTTCTTTGATCCACAAGCGCATATGGAACGTGGCGTTGCGTTTGAAACGGCTCTGGGTGGCATTACTTCAGCATTGGAGACAGCGCATAAGGAAATGGGCATGTCGTCAAAGCTGATTATGTGCTTTCTGCGGCACCTGCCCGAAGAAGCGGCGTTTGAAGCGCTGAAATGTGCCTGCAAACATAAAGAGCATATTTTCGGCGTCGGATTGGACAGCTCGGAAGCGGGCCGCCCGCCTGAATTGTTCAGCCGTGTTTTTGCCGAGGCACGCGCACAAGGTTTTGTGCCTGTGGCGCATGCGGGTGAAGAGGGGCCGGCAGCATATGTCACAACCGCACTTGATGACTTAAAGGTGCAACGTGTCGATCACGGCAACCGGGCGTTTGAAGATCCGGCTTTGATCGCACGCATGGTACGCGACCAAACGCCGCTGACGATGTGCCCTTTGTCGAACCTGCGATTGCGCGGTATTGAAAGCCTTGATCAGCACCCCATAAAGAAAGCTTTACAGGCGGGTTTGCTGGCTACGGTCAATTCCGATGATCCCAGCTATTTCGGCGGCTATGTCAATGATAACTATAAAAAAGTGGCAAAAGCGGTCGGGCTGGACGCAAATGAAATCGTTCAACTGGCCAAAAACTCTTTTGTGGCGTCTTTTATTCCGGATGATGACAAGCAAAAAGGGCTGGATGCCATCGATAATTGTGTCAATCATGCAAAAGTGTAGAATATTTGACGTAAAACTTCTTTCGAATTTGTGATTTATCGGTTAGCGTGCGCACAACTATAACTGACGGGCAGTCTAAGACTGAAAATTTATGAATGATTTGACAGGGTTGCACACCCTTAAAGCGCATGGAACATCAAGCAAAGATTGGTTGCGGATATTGGCGAAATACCGTCAACCGAATGGTTGGCGCAGTTTTTTTGAACTCGCTATAACACTAGCCGGTTTTTTTGGGTGTTGGGCACTTGCCTGGGCCTCTATCTCATTCAGCTATTTCCTGACTGGCCTGCTGGGTGTTCTGGGCGGCGGCTTTCTGGTGCGCCTGTTTACGCTGCAACATGATTGTGGTCATGGCTCTTTGTTTTCGTCCCGCACGGCAAACGACTGGGTTGGACGTATACTTGGCGTATTGACGCTGACACCTTATGCATTATGGCGCCGCACGCATTCCATTCATCATGCGGGGTCCGGTAATCTGGAAAAACGCGGTATTGGTGACGTCTATACGATGACAGTTGCGGAATACAAAGCGGACACGCGCTGGGGTCGGTTTGTATACCGTCTATACCGTAGTCCGCTAACGCTTTTTGTCATCGGCCCGATTTACATCTTCGGGTTTCAGCAGCGTTTACCTGTTGGCTTGATGAAAGCTGGGATCAAATACTGGATTTCCACGATGGGTACGACGGCTATGATGCTGATCACCTATACGATTTTGGTTTATATGATTGGTTTTTGGCAGTTCGTTGCGATCTTCGGAATCACAAGCTTTACGGCAGCGGCCGCAGGTATGTGGCTGTTTTACGTACAGCACCAGTTTGAAGACACACAGTGGAACCAGCCCGAGGACTGGGATATGCATGATGCCGCACTTTACGGCTCATCTTATTACGTATTGCCAAAGCCGTTACGCTGGATGACCGGCAATATCGGCATCCATCACGTGCACCACCTGTATAGCCGTATCCCGTTTTACCGACTACCGGAAGTGATACGTGACCACCCGGTTCTGGGCGAAATAAAACGCCTGACACTCATGGAAAGCTTTAAATGCGCCAACCTGCATTTGTGGGATGAAAGCCAGCGCCGTTTGGTACGTTTTAAAGAAGTGCGGATCAAAGCCTGACCACTGTCAAAGTAATCTTTTCGTTAGATTGTATTACACTTGATGCAATCGCTATGTTCATGTGTATTCTGAACTGAAAATTAAGGTCAGTTGCATGTGGGATTATCTGTTTACAAGTTTTTTAACGCGGTCTTTCAAACATGGGTCGCTTGTCGTCAATTTGGCAAATGGCAAGACCTTGCAATTGGGTGATGGTTCGGGTGTGCCCGTTGAAGTAACCATGCACGATCCATCCCTGACCGCGAAGATTTTACGCAATCCCGATATGGCGGTGGGTGAAGCCTATATGAACGGCGACATGACCATCAAGGATGATGATCTTTACGGTTTTCTGTCTTTGGCTATACGCAATATGGGGCGCAACGGGGATCGGTTCAACAACCCGACGACAATGCAGAAGTTCATGCAATCCACGCGTAAGTTATTGCGCAAAATAAGTCAGAATAATCCGATAGGTCGTGCGCAGGAAAACGTGGCACATCATTATGACCTGTCCGATCAGTTATACGAACTGTTTCTGGATGCGGACAAACAATACTCATGCGGCTATTACAAAACACCAGACGATACGCTTGAGATGGCGCAAGCGCAAAAGAAGGAGCTTATTGCAAAGAAACTATGCTTGAAGCCCGGAATGCGGGTGCTGGACATCGGCTGTGGCTGGGGCGGTATGGCACTGACACTTGCGCGCGACTACGGAGCGCATGTGGTTGGCGTGACCTTGTCGAAAGAACAGCACAAGGTTGCGGTGGCCCGTGCCAAAGCAGAGGGTTTAGAGGGGCAGGTTGATTTTCGCCTTCAGGATTACCGTCTGGTACAAGGGCAGTTCGACCGTATCGTTTCCGTTGGCATGTTTGAACATGTCGGCGTGCCGCATTACCGCGAGTATTTTGACCATATCCGGAATTTTCTGACCACGGATGGCGTGGCCCTGATCCACACCATTGGCCGCGCGGCTCCGCCCAATGTCACCAGCCCGTGGATTGCCAAGTACATTTTTCCGGGTGGTTATGTGCCCGCATTGTCCGAAGTGGCACCGATCATTGAGGACGCTAATCTGGTCACCACGGATATCGAGGTTTGGCGGATACATTATGCCGATACCCTGCGCGATTGGCGGGCACGGTTTGAATTGAATATCGATGAAGCTATTACGCTCTATGACGAAACATTCTGCCGTATGTGGCGGTATTATCTTATGGCTGCAGAACTGACGTTTCGACTGGACCGACAAGTCGTATTTCAGTTTCAGATAACAAAGCAGCAAGAAGCGGTGCCGTTGACGCGGGATTATTTGTATTTGTAATACCTTTGGCCCGTCACTGCACAGCTTGGTAACCGGTTTTCGCATGTTACTGATGTAAAGTTAAAATAGGCAGACCTGCCATTCGTTATTAATTGACCGAACAAAGATTTCACCCTTTATGTGTGTATTTTCAACCAAATGGTTGAATAAGCTGAAACCGCTATAATCCCGGTATTTGATATAAGCCGCCCATTATTTCAAGGCGTGTTAAAGAAATAAATATATATAAAACAATATCTTACGATGTGTCCCAACTGGGACAATCTGCGTTGACTCTTTACCCCCTTACGCCTATTTTCTCCGCGACTGTTCAATGTGTGCTAAGTATCTGGTAAAGGAGGCTCTCTGAATGACTGACGGCCCTGATCCAAAACGACTTGATGCACTGGGTAAGAAGCTGGACGCTGCAAGACAGGCAAAAGAGCCTGAAGTTGTAGAAGAAAGCCATTACACGGCAGCCCGCGTGGGTTGGCAAATGGTTACCGAATTGGTGGTGGGGTTGCTGCTGGGTTTCGGAATTGGGTATGGCATAGATTCACTGGCGGACACACGCCCCTGGTTTATGCTGATATTCACAATGCTTGGCTTTGCCGCAGGGGTGCGCACGATGATGCGCACGGCGAAAGAGATCCAGGCAAAGAATTTGACGGAGGGTGCAAAAGCTGCACCCATTGGAAACGATAAGATGTATGACGACGAATAGTCGTTAAATGAAAAGGACAAAGACGTGTCAGAAGAAGCAGCAGGTAACGGTTTTAACATTCACCCAATGGACCAGTTCGTTGTCAAACCACTGTTTGGTGACCATGGTGAAGTTGGTATATTTACAATTACAAATGTAACCTTGTGGATGGGTCTGACAGTTTTGGCCATCCTCGCATTGCTGGTTCTTGGCACACGGGGCCGCGCTCTCGTGCCATCACGCAGCCAATCAATCGCTGAAAGCATCTACGGTTTCGTATATAAAATGCTGGAAGACATTGCTGGCAAAGAAGGCCTGAAATACTTCCCTTATATCTTTACACTGTTTATCTTTATTCTTGTTGCCAACATTCTGGGTCTGATCCCGGGGTCGTTCACAACAACCTCCCACATTGCGGTCACAGCAGTGATGGCGATGGCAGTATTTATCACAGTAACTGTGATCGGTTTCGTGAGAAACGGCATTGGCTTCTTAGGTCTGTTCTGGATTTCATCCGCACCGTTGGTGCTACGCCCAATTCTAGCGCTGATCGAAATTATCTCATATTTCGTGCGCCCTGTTAGCCACTCTATCCGGCTTGCGGGTAACATGATGGCGGGTCACGCGGTGATAAAAGTGTTTGCAGGATTTGCAGGAGCGCTGGGCGTGTTCTCAGTCTTCCCAATCGTTGCAATTATGGCCGTGTACGGTCTGGAAATGCTCGTGGTCTGTATTCAGGCTTACGTGTTCGCAATTCTAACTTGTGTGTACCTAAACGATGCTTTGCATCCTGGCGGTCACTAAGGTTCGAGTATCAAATTATAGTCATTACATCTAAAGGAGAAATCAAATGGCAGTAGAAGGCGATCTAGTACAAATGGGTGCCCTAATCGGTGCTGGTCTTGCATGTACAGGCATGGGCGGCGCAGCCGTTGGTGTTGGTCACGTTGTAGGTAACTACTTGTCAGGTGCATTGCGCAACCCGGCAGCAGCTGCTGGTCAAACAGCAACTATGTTTATCGGTATCGCGTTTGCGGAAGCTTTGGGAATTTTCTCATTCCTGGTTGCTCTTCTGCTTATGTACGCACAATAAGCTTTACGGACCTTTAGATTATCAGGCGGAAGCATAACGTTTCCGCCTTGGTTCAAACAAGCTTATGGAGGGTGCAATGGCATCTGAAACACACGGCGCGGCAGCTGCAGAACACTATGTAGGAATGCCGCAACTGAATCCTGATTGGTTTGCTAACCAGATTTTCTGGTTGGTTATTACATTGGTTGCGATTTTTTTCATCCTTAACCGTATTGCGTTGCCTCGCATCGCAAGCGTATTGGCTGATCGTCACGACACCATTCAACGTGATTTGGAAAAAGCTGAAGAGCTAAAGCAAAAAGCTGTTGAAGCAGAAGAAGCTTACAACAAAGCGCTTGCTGACGCACGTGTCGAAGCCTCTAACATTGTGGCTGAAACTAAGGCTGAAATTCAAAAAGATTTGGATCATGCAATTGCCAAAGCGGATGCGGAAATTTCTGCAAAAGCAGCCGAAGGTGAAGTGAAAATCAAAGACATTCGTGACAATGCAACAAAAGCCGTAAAGGTTGTAGCAACCGATACGGCTGCAGCAATTGTTGACGCGGTTATGCCAGCCGCAAATGATGCAAAGTCTGTTAAAGCTGCTGTTACAGCACGGTTGAAAGGGTGATCGATATGAAACTATTAACAACCCCGATCCTGTTGGCAATGACTGCTGCTCCAGCATTTGCAGCAGGTGGTCCGTTCTTTAGCCTGAACAACACAAATTTTGTGGTAACCGTCGCATTCGTTCTTTTTGTCGGTATATTGCTGTATTTGAAAGTTCCCGGTCTTGTGGGTGGAATTTTGGACAAACGTTCAGAGGACATCAAATCTGAAATCGATGAAGCCCGTGCATTGCGTGATGAGGCCCAGGCGATTATGGCGTCATATGAGCGTAAGCAAAAAGAAGTTCATGAGTTGGCTGAAAAGATCGTTGCAACTGCAAAAGATGAAGCCAAGCTGGCTGCAAAGCAAGCCAAAGCTGATTTGAAAGATGCGATTGTTCGCCGCTTGCAAGCGGCCGAAGATCAAATTGAATCTGCGCAAGCCTCTGCCATCAAAGAAGTGCGTGACACGGCGATTTTAGTGGCCACTGCAGTGGCTGGTGATGTCATTGCGGCAAATATGTCTGCCGCTGATGCAGGCAGCCTGATTGACGCGTCTATCAAGGATGTTGGTGATAAACTGAATTAAGTTTTAAAAACTTAAGAATATTTTAAACCCCGCGGCAAACGCTGCGGGGTTTTTCTTTGCCTGTTGACATATGAAACCAAAAGGTACTACATAAGTAGTACCAAAAGGTATCATATGGAGATTTACAGTGATTACGAACGTTGCAACCTTCAAGGCATTGGGCGACCCTACTCGCCAGCAAATCCTTGCAATGCTGGCAGGCCGGGATATGACCATAGGCGAAGTGGTTGACCACTTTGATATGACACGTGCCGGTGTGAAAAAACACATGAAACTTCTGGAAGCCGGGCGGTTGATTAGCGTCAAGGCCGACGGGCGGGAGCGGATCAATTCATTGAATCGTGAAGGGTTCAAATCTGTTATGCAGTGGGTCTCATATTTTGATCAATTTTGGGATGATAAACTGGATGCATTGGCATCCCTTGTAGAACAGGAAGAACAAAAATGAATACTTCAGAAATTATTAAAACCATATTTTTACCCGTTAGTGCAAAGGTAGCTTGGGGATATTTGACCAAAGCAGATAAACTGGCAAAGTGGTTTCATGCACCAAAGCAGGACTTGGAAGATGGCCAGGATTACGAATTATTCGGCACCGAAAGCGGCGACAAATTGTGTTGGGGAAAAGTTCTGAATATGGAGCCCTATACATCATTGGCATATAGCTTTGCGGTCAAACCTTTCCCAGATATGCAAACTGAAGTTCACTGGAAATTGGATGAAATAGAAGGCGGGACGCGGATCACCATGCGCCATACAGGTTTGGACAGTGCGGGTGCCGAAAGTTTTGGCTTAAGCATGGCGCTTGATAAGGGTTGGGACGGCCATTTCGCAAAGCTGCGCGAGGTTTAGCGAATGCGTTATGAACTTGGCAAAGCCCGCAGTGTTCCTGCGGGCTTTAAATTGCAACTACATTTTATTGCCCGTAATATTGTGTTCCACCCATAGAGCTGCTGCCACGCAGCAAACGCGTGTATGTTTGGGCATCATAAACCACTACACATTTGGAATGGTCATAGTTGGATGTCTGGCCGTTATAGCCATAATTACCGTGATAGCAGGGGCTGTCGGGGTCTTTACCATGCGACCATTCACCTTCATTGTTACCGGCATATTTGGATCGGTAACTGGTGCCCTCGATATATTGAATTCCTGTTAATGTTTGGCCTTGGTCTGATTGGGCAAACGTAGGAACGCTTCCCAACATGACCGTTGCAATTGCTGCAGATGCAGCAATACCTATTAGATTATTCATAAGACTCCCCCGAACTGGTTACGAAGGGTAATGTTAACTAAAAATTAACCTGAGTCGAGTTCGCAGATATTTAGTTATAAAATTAAGGTGTAATTGTAGTTGTTTGGATACAAGGATAGGCTTATTGTTTCTAATTTAGCTACAATGTGGCCTCGCCCTTTGTGACTGTTTCTACCCATCCGTATCCGATTGCTGGTCGAATTTTGTGTAATAAGTTTACCGTCTGTTTTGCTCGTGTTCAAAGCGCTGTAGGGCGATCTGTTCATTTTGCTCGTTCTTGCGGTTTTCGATCATGCAATTTTCAACATATCCCAGATGATGCTCTATAGCTTCGCGCGCGGCTATAGGATCCCGTGCAATAATTGCATCGTGAATGGCACGGTGTTGATCCAGTAAAGCTTTGCGTGTGGTACGAACTTTGAACATAACCTGGCGGTTATAGAATACGCCTGCCCGTAACATTTCGAACATAGCGCGCATCATATGCAGCATAAACACGTTATGGGACGCTTCGATGATTGCCATATGAAACTCTGCGTCCAAGGCGGATTCCTCTGCCGGATTGCGCTTGCAATGGGCTGCTTCCATTTTCTTGAAAATTGCAGTGATGACTTTTAAATCGGTTTCGGACGCAAGCCGCGCGGCACGTTCTGCGGCCATACCCTCCAAATCTCGCCGAAATGAGATGTAATCGAATAATGCTTCGTCATGACTGGCAAAAAGTTGGATCAAAGGCTCGGAAAATGCACTGCTAAGAACGTCTGCGACATAAATGCCCGACCCTTTACGGGTCGCTAAAAGTCCGCGGGTTTCCAAGTCGGAAATTGCTTCACGCAAAGACGGCCGTGAGACCCCCATTTTTTCAGATAAATCCCGTTCTGACGGCAGTCGTTCACCGGGCCGCAAAATGCCGCGTAAAATCAGTTTTTCAATTTGCTGCATGACCGTATCGGCCACACGTTCCTGATTTATTTTCTGAAATGGCATGGCGCCCCCAAATTGCCTTGGTCAAATTATCTGACCAATACACGTTTATATCAAGCTAAAGGAAGGGCCGCAACTAGGGAGGAAGTTCGCGACCCTTAAGGTGGGCATTCTTTAAAGATGCCTTAAGCCTCTGGACGGATAACGATTTCCACACGACGATTTTTAGCTTTGCCGTATTCATTATCATTTGATGCAATGGGTGAGTTTTCCCCGCGCCCGTAAGAGGCAATACGCCCGTTATCAACACCTTGTGACGTTAGAATGTTGGTGACAGATCGTGCGCGATCAGCAGAAAGCGCCTGATTGTACTCTGCGGCACCTGTGCTGTCTGTGTGGCCGATCACATCAACTGTGGTGTCTGAATATTCCTGTAGATTGTCTGCAATTTTTGCAATTTCCGGGCGGAAACTGTTGCGAACATATGTGCTGTCGACATCGAATGTGATGCCTTCAGGCAGGGTTACAATCAGCTCTGAGCCGGTATTTTGGATTGTTGTATCTTTGGATGACAGGCTATCGCGCAATGCGGCTTCTTGCGCGTCCAGTCTGTTACCGACAACCCCACCGATTACGGCGCCTGCGGCTGTTCCGATCATCACATCTTTTGTGTCATCACCCAGGATCATACCTGCAACAGCGCCAACTGCGGCCCCTATGCCAGCACCTTGTACTGTATTTTTCTGCGGGCTGTTTTCTATTTCGGCACAAGCGGAAAGTAAGAATGCGCCAGTTATACCCAGACCAATGGCCTTGTGTGTTTTTTTCATATCTGCCTCGTATTTTTTTATTATCGTTTATATTTAATCATCGGTGCTTCCGATGATGCCACC